>VFQQ010000500.1_pt1 | contig 76130 bp, 114 predicted proteins | sample 3512341 | NCBI WGS metagenome assembly VFQQ01 (sample SAMN10412373, study PRJNA504923) | tailings metagenome | isolation source: Relicate 2 Philex TSF1 revegetated site | place: Philippines: Tuba, Benguet | collected 2017-08-29
AGCAGCGCAAGCACAACAGGCAAGCGGCCAGCCTAGCATCCATTTAGCAACAGTGATGCAGCAGCACCCGGCCTCCCAGCCCCCAAAGGCCCACCTGAGACCCTCCAGCAGGCGCCGCCCCTCCTCGCTGTCCTTCCACTCCCGCACAAAGGCGTGGTACTGCCGGTCGCTCAGCCCCAGGCGGCCGCGGTATCTAGTTTGCGACACGGTCGCAATCCAGCTGAGGTGCACCTCGCCGTTTGATTTGAACAGCAGTTCAGGTGCCCGTTCCTGTCAGCGAGGAAAGCAAGACAGCATAAGTTGACTACACTGTGTTACTGCAGTATCGCAAAAGAAGAGTGGGTGGTCAACAATATAAAACGTGCGAGAGACTCACCAGGGCAAGCATGTAGTGGGCAGCCATTGTCTCCAGCCCATACATCAGGTAGCTGCTGCCACTGCCAAGGCACTCCTCAGCGCTGACGCCAACCACCTCGCTCAGCAGCCGCAGCTTGTGCTGCGTTTGCTTATCGTTTAGGTCAACTGTGGCAAAGGGCTGTGGGTGGGCTGCAACAAAGGCCGCCAGCTGGCCGTCGCCGTCCTGCCAGCCCAGCGCCTGCCGCAAGTGGTTGGCATTGCCCCGCAGGTGCTGCTCTGAGCAGCACAGCAGGCGGCTGCCTCGCTCAATGACATTGGCCAGCTGCTCTGCATTTGGGAAGCGCTGCCGCAGCCAGGCAGCTGCTGCTTCAACTGTGTCTGTGCTGGAAGCCAGGACCACCGGCTGCTTCAGCACCAGCTGCCGTGCTGCCTCAGCTGTCCAGCCCAGCCCCCGCTGCAGGCTGGCGAGGTTGCGCTGCAGGGTGGTTGCCTCACACTTGAGCAGGGCAGGCACCCGAGCAAAGAAATCTACTGGCTCCGCCAAACCCAGCACGTCAGCTGCCCAGCTGATTGCTGCCTCGGCTGTGGCGGGCTTGCCACAGACCGCGTTTGGCAGACTGAGCAGCAGCCTGCCAACTGCTGCAGCCGGCATTTGCTCACTGACCGCCGCTAGCCAGGCCTCCACATGACCGGGCGGCATGCTCAGGGCATCCGCCGCTGCAGAGCTGCTCCGCAGCACCCCAGCCAGGCTGGTGTGCTTGGGCAGCCTGGCACCTGCCTGCCGCAGCGGTTCGACGTACGCCGCAATGTGGCTGTCCAACACCTGCCACACCGGCTGCACCAGGGCCGCAAACTGCACCACACTCTCCCGCCGCCTCTTCGCAATGCGGTTGAGCAGCTGCGCAGCGCGCGGGCCCGAAAGCCCTTGGCTGCGGCACCACTCGAATGTGGCGGGCAGGCCGTCCAGCGCCGCCTGCTGCGAGCCGAACACAAGCGCCAGCCGCCGAGCATGCTGGTCTGCATCTGCTGCCGACAGCCCCTGCTCCTGCTGCAGCCAGGCCTGCAGCTGCGGCTGCGGCTCAGCTGTGCGTGTGCGAGGGCCCCGCTTCCCTTTGTCATCGTCCCCGCTGACTGCGCTGCTGCTGCTGCCGCTGCACTCTGCTGGCCCTTGTCGCGACACTGTGGTCACTGGGGCCCTACAAACAGCAAGGGAGCAGTTGTTATGACATTTAAGGCGCTGCGCAGCACGCGCCCCGGAACAATTATGGCATTCACACAATACTGCTACACCACTGCCGGCCGCTCACCTGCGGGCTGTGAGCTGCCGGTGCCTGCGGCCGCCGACGGCCGCCCAGCACGGCTGCTGGCGGGCTGTGCGGGGGTGCAGCTGCAGGCTGCAGCATGTCGCCGCTACCAGCATGGGCCTTTCAATCAAGAGCACACGAACTGCAGGGCAGGAGGAAGGGGGCAGCTGCGAGGTTCGGCAGCGGTCAGAGACCGGTGGCGGTGGCGGCGGCAGTGACGGCGGCCTGCCAGCGCGGTCGCCTGCGCATGTGCCTGCTCAAGTCTCCTCGTGCGCAACGAAGCTCACCCCGCCCTGCAGCAGCAGCTGCCGGCCCTTGCCGCCGCGAGACTTGCCCCTCGTGCCCTCTTTTCTCCAACAGCGGCGCTCGCCTACTTGATAGCGTCAAGCACTGCGCGACAGGGGCTCTGCATCGCCACTTTGCTGCCGCCGCCGGCCTCACCGCTCCGCCGCTCGGCCCGCTGCGGCCGCCGGCGGATGCGCATACTGCCCTGCCTGCCAAGGCAGCTCGCCAAGTGACACTCAGACCCTGCTTGTGGTCCTGCCATGTACTCTACGTCTGCAGTGTTGCATGGATGGTTGCCCTGCCCCTACCGCAGCGGGGATGTGGCACACCGTAGCGGCCGCCAAAGCGATTGCCAGTTCACAGCAGCACCGCAAGGCTGATTGCCAGGGCTGCAACGCCAGCTGCGCCGCTAGCCCAGCCGCAGCTGTGCCGCATTTGGACACCAGACGTGGGTAGGCCTTGCTGCGGCGAAGCGGCTTCGGCTGCTGCTGCTCCTGCTGCTCCTGCTGCCTCTTCAGGGTAAATTGGGGCCAGCTGTTGTGGGTCCACCACCTGTAGCGAGGGGCAGTACAGGCATAATTGATTCACCACAGAAGCACAGCCGGGGTGCAGGAGAGCACCACGGCGCTGCAGTGTGCTTGCACAGTCGAAAGCCATGCTGCCAGGTGCTAATGCTGTGCAGCATAGTGTGCTGCACGGAGCTGCATACAACGGGCGGCAAGCTGCGATCCATGCTTTGTACCTGGGCGGCATCCAAGAATGCAGCCACCTGCTGCACAAAGCTGTCCGGGTCCTGGAACGCCACCAGCTGCACAGGGGGTGCGAACAGAGGCCAACGTGAGTAGCCACACCTGTCACTGTGGTGGCCGCTGTTGATGATGCCTCCAACATGCAACAGGGCGGCAGGAGGGCCAGACGGCCATGGCCGCAAGCGCAGCCTGCACCACAGCTGTGCACAGCCAGGGCTCCCAAATCTGAACGATCCCGCCCTCCCACCACCCAGTCCCGCCCTCAACCCCTCACATGCCCCGCGTCGGGCACTTGCACCAGGCCGGCAGCAAGGAGCTGCGCCGCCAGCTGGGTCTGGGTGGTGGGCGGAATGACCCTATCCTGACCGCCAGCCATGAGTAGGATCTGGCTGCTGCTGTTGCGCAGCTGCGGTATCAACCCAGGGCCGGCGTAGAATGCATCGATCGCCTCCCGCTGCGCACAACGACGCAGCCAGGTGGGTGGGGAGGTGGGTGGCAGCGGTGCAGCAGTAGGGCTGGGCGCCAGGAGTTTGTTGCAGGGGTGAGGCAAGGCAGCGGGAGTATATGGCAACGAACCAACACTTCACATGCAGATTGAAGGGCAGGGCAGCAGGTGCCGTTGCTTCTTACCTGCTGGTTCTTCACTTCACAAACTTTACAGCCCACGGAGCCAGAAAGGGGCTCATGAGACTAAAATGAACTATGAGACTAAAATATAAACTATGAGACTAAAATAAATAAATAAAGCATTACCTGCTGGTTCTTCACATCTGTGCTGACACCGAGCGCTGACGGGCCTGCATCAGGGAGGAAAAGACCAGAGGCCATCACAATTGCCTCCTATCGTGCAGCAACCCACCTGTAATGCACCCATTGGCAGGTGTCAAATTGTGCCCCCCAAAAGTGCCTCACTGGGAATGATGCCTGCCCGCAGCCCATAGCCTGAACCGGGCTGATCTGCAGGCGTCACCGCCAGCTGGAGGGACGCCACGTTCAGCATCAGGTTGCAGTATCCTTCTGCACATCAACAAAGGGCGGCAAGGGCGAATGTGTTGTTGGTGTTACAAGCGGCTGCCGCGGTGCGATGCTTGCCAGGCAATGTGGCCAAGGCCGCTCAGAAACCTGGCTTGCCGGAACTGCTTGCTTCATGCCAGGGAGGCCCCCCCCCCCCCCCCCCCCCCCCCCCCCCCCACCCCCCCCCCCCCCCACACACACACACACACAAACCTGTGTCGTTCAGGCCGCCTGGGAACACCAAGTCAATGCTCTCTGGCCCTGCCTCCACAATCGCCCTGGGCACACATTGAGGCGAACAATTGACAGGGGGAAGGGATGGCTATTGTAGATGTGTTTGCCCTGGCACACGCGCGTGCACAAAGCTACAAGCAAGCTACAAGCAGCGATCGGTCGGCTCGAACCAGCCCGGTGGCTACCACATCAGCTCAGCTGCTCCTCACCTCAGCACATAAGTAGCACAGCAGCCACGCATCACCTGCATGCAGCAATCAGTCTAGTCATACCAGCCAATGCCTGCCAGCTCAGCAGCTCTCACCTGAGCACAGCGTCCATGCCGCCCTCCGGCTGCGGGGCTTCCGCTCCGCCCGCCGACCCGCCCACTGCATGGAGGCATGCTGCAGAGTGTGCTCAGCGAACAAGCTTCTCGAGTGGCTGGTGCTGCCGTCCCTTTGCCTGCCTCCAACCTGGCAACCGCTGGCTTCACCCTCCCTGCGCAGTCACGTAATGGATTTCGTCCCTCAACTGCTGTCGTCCCTTCCGCCCACCTGACACCACGGCTCCCAATTCGCCGCTAAACTCAGCTGCCATCGCCAGGGCCACCATGGCGCCCAGGCTGAACCCTAGCACGTCTGGCTGCTCAAGCTCCAGCGCTCGCAGCAGCTCCACTGTCGAGGCAGCCATGCCTGCACTTCAGTAGTTGCATCTTTCACGACATGGTCAGCAGGAAAGCTCTCCCTGCAAGCTGTTGCTGGTTCATGAGTGACAGGACAACATGTCCAGGAATCAGCAAGGATAATATGTCCAGGCAGCAGCCACTGTTGAGGCAGCCATGCCTGGGATTGTGAGCGGAGCCGTGGAGGAGTCATTGGACAGGCCCGCCCGGGGGTTGTCAAAAATCACAACCTCGCGGCCGGCGGCCAGGCCTTGCAGCACCTGCGGAGCAGACAAGGAATTTGAGCATCGAACAGCAGGGCGGCTATTCCAGTGCATCGCTGGGCATGTCACTGGCCCACAGCACGCAGTGCTATCTAGTTCGACCACCGCCGCCAGGTCAGCTCGTCCGCCATACGGCTCATTTAACCTGAAGTAACATGCAGAACTCTCACCTGCATGGGCCAGTCGTACTGCGTGCCGCCCAGCCCATGAATCATCACAAGCGGCGGCTTGCCAGCTGAGGCGTTGCCAAAGCGATGGTACGACCAGTCAATGCTGCCTGTTGTGGATGAAGGGATTAATTCGTGCCAGTTGTAACCACCAGTTCGCAGACAGTGCCTTCAGCCTGAGGTGCATGCCCAGTGCACCAGCGCGACGCAATGCTGCCGCCGCCCTTGCAGTCGACGCACGCAAATCCCCCGCTGCATGCCCCCGGCGCCTCCCTCGCTTTGCTGCAAAGCTGGCTCGCCTGCTTGCACTGATCTAGCGGGCCCAAGGAAGGTCACATTGATGAGTGGAGGGTCTGTGCCATCATCCAGCCGGCACTGTGGCGGCACCTGGCTTGCTGCGCCGGCGGCGCCGCTGCCTCCGAGCGGCGCTGCTAGAATCAGCAGCGCCAGGGCCGCCATCGCCGCATGCCCGTGTCTGCCGCAACATAGTTGTGCCAACATGCGGCGCGGCCGTAGCGCAGAGCGAGGGCACCGAACCCCCGAGGGCTTTTGAAGAGGCGCGTGCAAGCTGGAGTCTGGAGTGGCTCGGTTCAGCCTGCTTGGAATCCGAGAAGCCGCATATTGGCTTCGGTCGCTCGCTGAAGGCGCCCAGCTGGCAGCGGCAGCAGCGGCGGGATTCAAGGCCGCTCATGCAAGGCTGCTCACATTCTCGTGCAGGAGCCAGCAGCCATTGATCCAGGCTTTGTCAAGCACACGCATGCCTGCAATGCCATGCGTAATTGCTGTGGTGCAGCCCCACCATCCGCAATGGTGCTTTGCCTGCCTGCAGCACAGCACGTGATGGCTCCCCTGCTCTCACCCGTGCTCAATGCAGCCAGCTTGCAAGAGGATGGATGTTACAACCGACGGCAGAACTCGCTAAGAATCAGAGCTGAAAAGCAGAAGAATGCAGAGTCGTGCAGCGCCTGCCAATGGGCAAGCAAACTGCGAGCGTCAAGCGACTACACAAGGGCCCAAGCATGGTGGCGGCAGAAAAATGCAGGTCGGAAAATTTCGAAGCCGGGAAAAAATGGGTGGCGGGCCGCGCAGGCAGCCGCCTCTCTATTGCATGTGCAACATGGTGCGAATGTGTATGTACAAGCGGAGAATGGCATGGGTGGGTTCGCTAGACGGGACTCAAAATGCGCTACGCTGGAAAATCTGATAGTGTGCAAAAACCCTTGATGATTTGTGGTACGTGAGGCTGTGTCGCAGTGGCAGCACACCTGGCCGGGACGGCCTGCGCAGCACTGTGCAATCACGCTGGCTGCCGGGATGCCGCATCAGCCATGCTGCTGCTGGTGCTGAGCATGCTCGTGGTGCTGCTGCTCATGCTCCTGCTGCTGCGCGTGCTGTGCATGCTGCCCGTGCCGCAAGTGGACGGGGTGCGAAAATGGTCCCACCGGTTCCTCATGCTGCCCATGCTGTGCATGCTGCCCATGCTGCTGCACCGCCAGGCGGTGCCCCGCGCCTGCAGCATGCGCGGGGCGGTGCACCGCAGCGTGCGAAGCATGCGCAGCGTGCAGCACAGCGGGGTGCGAGTCGTGCAGTTCGGGCAGGCCGGAGACGACCCCAGCATGCAGAGCGCCGGTCTGCAGCTCCGCTCGCGACTCCTCCCACTCTGTGTCTTCGAGGCGTTTGAGGGTCATGAAGGCATCCACGCCGTAGCTGCAGAAGTGGGAAAGGTAGCACGGATCATTATTGGTGTGTACAAGTGAGGAATCAAGCACACTCTGCATCCTCAAGGTGCTTGAGGGTCATGAAGGCATCCACGCCGTAGCTGCAGCAAAGGAGGAAGCGTAGGACACACACATATCACAAACACATCGCGTTCGCTTGGATGAAGCACAATATGTGGCCTCCAGCCGCTGCAGGGTCATGAAGGCATCGACGCCGCAGCGGCAGACAAACAAAAACAGCACCGGGCATTAAATTTGGATAGACCATGATCCAACAGCAGGAAAGCCTCCATTTCTTGGGCTGGACAAACAGGCTCACCCCGGCATGTTGACCAGGCGCAGGTCCCCGCCAAAGTAGCACAAACATTCCCAACAGCAGGAAACCTCCACTTCTCAAAGACAAACATCCTCACCCCGGCATGTTGACCAGGCGCAGGTCCCCGCCAAAGTAGCGCGCGTACAGGCGGCTGAGCGGCAGGCCAAAGCCCAGGCCTGCAGGGAGTACAGAATATAAATGACGTAGAGCGTGGGTTGACGAGCGTGCAGGGCCAGGGCAGCATCGTGAATGTCACTGTCATGTCGTGCAGTGTAGTTTGCAGGGCGGCTGAGCGGCGGGCCAAAGCCCTCTCACCTGCGATGCGGTGGCGGCCCATGCCCGTGTGCTGCCTACATCTGCCCAGCCGACGCAAATTCCACCCACACCAATTCTGTCTCAGTGGCACACCCGCCCCACCTGCGATGCGGTAGCGGCCCATGCCCGTGTGCTGCTCCATGGCCGCCCAGGCGGCCCCAAAAGAGGCGCCGGGCGGGGCGGTGTCCAGGCCCAGCCCTTCTCCTAGCAGCCCTCCCGCTTCATCAGAAGAGCGATCTGCAAAAGCAGGAGCTGAAAAGTAAATGTGATTCAGTACGAGAGCAGGTGTCTGGACCCGGCCCCTCCCCCAGCAGCCCTCCCGCCTCATCGGAGGAGCGGTCTGCAGAGGAAGGGTCAAAAAAGGTGATGCAGTAGGATGTTAGAAGGTGTCTGGGCCCAACCATTCTCCTAGCAGCCCTGCTTTATCCGAGGAGCACTCTGCAGAAAGACGGTGTAAGGTGTGCCAAGGTGCTTGCAAGGCGGAAGTGTTCCCAGGTCTGCCATGCTCCCAGCAGCCTGCCCGCTCCGGGCGAAAACCTTGTTTGCTGCTTGTTGACCAAACCGTCGAGCGCAGTACTGTGGAGAGTCACCACAGCGCACCTCCGCTGCGCCGCCGGCCGTGCGTGGTGGTTGTGAAGCCAAACTGCCACACAGCGTCCACATCCGACTCTGCGATGCCGCCGCCCTGGTCGGACAGCCTGCAAGCAGGGAGATGGGGAGGTGGAGGCGGGCAGGTTGATGTGCTAAGCAGGTGGCAAAGCGGTTGCGGCTGTTGTCCACAGCACTTGATTGTCACGACTGCTTAGTGCCGCCGCACAGGCGTCCGCCAGCCTGCCTCAGCTACCCAGCTTGCAATTTTGATTAACTCTGGACGTTTCTATATTCTCACCGGATCGTCACGTCTGCCTCGCCCCCGCACAAGCGCACGTGGATGGGCGGCAGCCGCGAGCGGTGGTGGTGGTGGTGCACATCGGCCTGCGGGAAAGGATGCAAGGACGGATTCTGTCTAGGGCTAGTGCCACAGGTTAACAGCAGCAGCAATAGCACTGCTGAGGTAGGTTCGGACACCACTGCAAGCATAACGAATAGTATCGCTTACCAGGGAGACGCGGTGCGCGCCTAAGTGGCGCTCCACCACCGCCCGCGCGCTGTTCTTCAGCAGCTCGTACCTGCGGACAGGAAACGAGAGTAAAGTGGTACATAATGAAGGGACTCGTAGTGGAGCGTGGCGGCACAAGCACAGTCGCAGAGGTGCCGCAGGAGGCTTGCAGCCATCAGATCAGATCACAGCATGCGCAGCGTGCAAAACACTCACAGCATGTAGTCCAGGTGTGCAGGGATGTACGGGATCGTCAGATGAGTGTCGCCGCTCAGGGTCACGTCCGGCGCAACTCCATAGTGCTCTATGAAGGCCTGCAGGCAAGGCAAGGCGCAGCATGGTTAGTCGCCCAGCTCAGGTCATACAACCACATTGTAGTCATCACAAATGCATATAATCAAGCCTGCTTGCAGCGCGTGGCAGCAAAGTCAAGTGCACCAGCAAACTCCTGCAAGCATGGCGAAAATTACGTTCGTCGGGCCTCCTCGTGCAGCTCAGCACACCTGCTTGCAGCGCGTGGCAGCAAAGTCCACTGCGTCCGCCAGGTTCAACTGCGTGCACACGATGCCTGCAGACGTGGGGTGGGCGAAAGCGTTGCACAGTGGCCGCTCTGTGACTTTAAGCGGATGGTTGTGAAGCAATGCTGAGTGCCTGACGTGCAACACACTGAACGCTGCGTCCCTGCGTGCCACCCTACTGAACGCAGGGAATCGTGCCAGACGCGCAGCCAAGGCAACTTGCGCATCGGCAGTGTAGCCTGGCCGCTGCCCGGCCACACAAGTTGGAAGCCTGATAACCAGTGGCTTTCACTTCAAGCTCACCAATGTAGCCGGGCCGCTGGCTGGCCAAGTTGATGTGCTGCTCCGCCATGACGCGCCGCGAAATGCGCGAGCGCAGCATGTTCTCCAGAAAGCCGTCCAGCTGCGGGGCAGGAGCAGCAAGGCAGCATAAAGTGGATGACGAGCGCAGCTGTTGCAGCCCACCACCGCTTGCTCGGTACACAAACACTCCCCTGCGCTGCCTTGATAAAATCGACCACAACCCAAACCGAATGCAGCCCCCAGCCTCACGTGCAGCTGCTCTCCAACCACCGCCTTGCTGCGCACTTCGCGCATGCCCTGAGCCAGCGCGTCCAGCATGGGGGCTGCGGCGGGGAGAAACAACTCCGGGCGCTCATCACCAACTAATGTATTTGATAGACATCACGGACAGGCAGCCACGACACTTCCGTACACACGACAAACACACATACACGTCCAGAGCTCACAGAGCTCGTCCACCAGCCGCCTCAGAGTCTTCACAAAGTGGTCGTTCTGGTGTAATCGAAACCACAGGCAGCCCCAACTGTACTCAAAAAACATGTCAACCGCTCACAGTGCTCGTCCACCAGTCGCCTCAGGATCTTCACAAAGTGGTCGTTCTGCTGCATGTCTGCCACGGGGCGCAGGTCCTTGAGCGTCTGGAAGCCGTGGTAGTACGCATTGTACTGCATTTATGGGGATAGAGGGGTGGAAAATAGAGGGGTGGAAAACAAAGTGGCTGTGGACAGGAACCAAATGGAACAAACGGTGTCTGGAAACCGTAGTAGTACGCGTTGTACTACATTTTTTGGCAGGAGGGAGTGACCAAGCAGCGCACTGAGCAGGTGACATGAAGCGAGGCATGCAGGAGACGGCCCGCTTGCGACACAGGCAGCAGGTCGCCAGCCATTGCCACCACGCGCTTGATGTTGGGGTTGTTCACCACAATGTGCGGCAGCAATCCTGTAGCCTCCCTAGCTACATGAGATTCGCTTCTTCACTCACCACGCGCTTGATGTTTGGGTTGTTCACCACGATGTAGGGCAGCAGCTGCAGGTCCATGAGGCGGCGCGCCAGCCGCTTGGGCAGCTCCGCCTGGAAAAGAGTGAGAGCCCAGACAATGTGAGATCAAATGGGCAGCTGCAGGTCTGTCGAGCGGGGGGCGCCAGGCGCTTGGGCAGCTCCGCCTGCAAAGACAAGACAAGCGGATGTGAAGGCATGGCACGGCACAGGCCTGGAGCCAACATGGCGTGACATGGACAGAACATGGCATGACAGCCCCGACATGGCATGACAGGGGTGCGTGTGCGGGGTGGCAAGGCATGGCGTGGCATGGCACGGGCACTGGGCCAGCAAGGCATGCCGTGGTTTGGCACCGGCACGGGGCCAGCATGGCATGGCATGGCATGTGAAGGCATGGGGAGGGGTGCAGCATGTGAAGGCATGGGGAGGGGTGCAGCATGGGGCGGCATGGGGCGGCATGGCATGGGCACGGGTGCAACATGGCATGACATGAGCAGCATGGCTCAGCATGGATGCCATGCACGGGTGCAGCATGCCATGGCATGGACTGCGATGTATGCAGCATGACCATGTGCACGTGAGCATGGCATGGCACGACGGAGCATGATGCAGCATGGCAGAGATAAGCTGGCATGGCATGCCTCCCGCAGCGCAGCTTCCTAACATGCACACACGTCCGATGCAAGACTGCAATGCAAGACTGCAATGCCAACGAGTGGATGATCGCCAATGCTAGGCGCAGGAACAACGCACAGACCTGCACAAATCGCGCGCTGTCCAGCACTCGGGAGTGGTCGTACCTGCAAGACGCACATGATGGAAGCAAGGAGCTCAATGTATGGAACAGATTGGGTTAGGTGGTGGGCCGGCATGCAGCTGGAGTGCACCTCTGAGGCTGCCATGCGGACATAGCTGCTGGGTCACGGCGGCAGCCCGGCATGGCTGCTGGAGGCATGGTGGATCCATGGCAACTGGCCCTCCCTGCACAACCCTCCGCAAGCCCACAGGGTGCATGGCATTGCCCAGGCGCCAGTGATATGATAAATGCATACCCCAAACCACTCACCAGGCATCGCGCCCAAAGTTGAGCAGGTGGCGCAGCGTCAGCTTGCGGACCGGCTGCACAGGCAGCGAACGGTGGGCAAGGCGAGTGTGAACGCAAGCAGGTGGGTACGAGCAGGGCGGCACAGCGGCTGCCTCGGGCGCAAAAAGCTTGTCAGTCGGCCTGGGTAGGCATGGGCAGCAAGGGGGATACCAAGGCATGGCGTGCGGCTTTCAGGACCCGCCCACAAACTTGCCTTGGTGGCCCATGTCTCAATGACCTGTCGAGTGGGAGGGGGGCAGGCAGGCGGGCGTAAGGGAGGCCGGTCAGAGAGCAGTAGCAAAGCGGCAGGGTTGGGCAAGCGTCTGCAGGCGGCAGCATGACACATGAAAGCAAAGCTCGGCATGCTGTTTGATCACATGCAAGAAGGCAGAGCAGAGCCAAGGGCACAGCTCGGCGACTCAGCGCTCCCACACCAGCAGCACCCAGCTCTCTGCCGAAAGCGGCCTCACATTGTCGTAAAAGCTGTCGCGGTGCATGACCTCCTCTCGCGTCGGTGGCTCCCCCCACATGCTGCGCCACTGGCCAGCGGCGGCGCCGGGGCCGCCAGGCATCGCGCCGGCGCCTCGGCAGCAGGTGGCGCCGGCGGCGGCGGCCGTGGCGCCGCCAGGCGCCCAGTTTCGCAGCGAGACCAGCTGCTGCCGGATCGCGGGTCCTGGCGCCTCTCGTGCCAGGAGCGGCAGCATGGCGGCGTGCGCCTTGAGCAGAGGGGAGCCCGAGCAGTGGGCGGCGGGTACCAGACCAGGCGAGGCACCGCCCACCGCCTCGACACGAGGCCTGGAACGCGGGAAAGCAGGTGGCACAGCGCCTGGCCGCGCCCTGAAGTCCAGTCACAAATGCGGCACAGCAGGGCACGGCCCGACACGATCGCGGCCCCAATCAATCCCAGCAGCGCCATCGCCGGTTTCCCAACTTCCGCAGCGCCCTGCCGGCGGCTCCGCCACCTGCCCCAGCCTCACCACATGGCAGCGCTCAGCCCTGCTGCCCTGCGGCAGCAAACCGCCGCTGCTCATGTGCAGTGCGTTGCGCCAGTTGCAATGCGGCACCCGGGGCAGCCAGCGGGTCGCCCTGCTGCAGCAGCGCCGGCAGCGGCGGCAGGTGCGCCGCTTGCCGCCACCCTAGCTGCCTGCCCGCCCTGACCTAGCCCTCTCTTGTTGGGGGATCCAGCAGCTGTGCCAACTCTGCCCCACGCCCCACTATTCCCTGCAGCATGGCGGCCCTCGGTCAATGCACGGAGCGTGCGGCGCGCGGCGGCGGCGGCCGTCGTTGCTGCCGCTGCGCCAGCCGCTGCCCAGGTTGTGCTGACACGGGAGCAGGGCAAGAATGGCAAGCTGCGCAAGGTGGGTGGAAGGCTAATGTTTATTCAGCTGCCGTGGTGCAGCAGCAGTAGCCTATAGTGTTCGCCGCCTGGTCTCAGTCCTGTCGTCTTCTTGGACAGCACGCAGCCACCATGCAAGGGTGCTTCTTATCTGCTTGCTTATCCACTCAATGTGCGCCTGTTCAGGTGCTGGAGGGCCGCGGCATCTCCTGCCTGGAGCTGCCCATGGTGGAGACGACCGCCGGGCCGGACCGCGACAAGCTGCCGCAGGTTTGCTGTCCTGCTGCTCTTTGTGTGCTGCTCTGCTGCTCCTCGTGCGCTGTTCGAGAGCCACATCTGCTGCCGTTCTCGACTATGAAAAAGCTGCCGCCCGCATTGCAGGTGCTGGCTGAGCGGTCGGCCGACTTTGACTGGGTGTGTATTACTTCACCCGAGGCAGCCTCTGTCTTCCTGGAGGGCTGGCACGCAGCAGGCCGCCCCGCCGTCCGCCTGGCAGTCGTTGGAGAGGGCACTGGCAAGGTGTTTGAGGCGGCGGCGGCGGATGGGGCGCCGCAGCCGCAGTTTGTGCCGTCTGTGGTGAGTGCGCAATGCACGCTGAGTGGCTGGGCTGTGGCGCGCTATTTGGCTGGGCCAGCAGCGGGGGTTTTGGCCTGCGTATGCCTGCAAGCACGTGGCAGTGCGCTGGCGCAGGGCAAGCGGCCCTGCAGCTGCAGCTCTTGCGTGCAGATGCCCACAGCTGCATCAGCGCCGCCAATGCAAGCCGGTCTCCAGAAGCACACCCAAACCAGTCCTATCCCTCCCAACCCCCTGCGGCAGGCCAACGCTGAGCACTTCGGGCCGGAGCTGCCATTCGTTGAGGGCGGCAGCAAGCGGGTGCTCTACCCTGCATCCAACAAGGCATCCACCGAGCTGCAGGTGTGTGGAAGCTGGCTTGTCTTATTTGCTGTCTGTTGGTGAGTAAGCGAGAGGGCGACAGCAAGCAGGTGCTGTATGCCGCCTCCAACAAGGCATCGATCGAGCTGCAGGTAGGTGAAAGTTGGTCTGTGTCTGCCTGCTGCCTGGTTATAAATGGTGCAGCTGGGTGGCCGGCAGCAAGCGGGAGCCCATCTTTAAGCACGCCTGCGACCTTCAGACCGCCCCTCACCGCTTGCTGTACCGCCCGCCCGCCGCCAACCACCCCCTCGATATGCGCTGCTCTCTGCCCAGCGTGCGCTGCAGTCTGGCCTGGAGAAGCGCGGATTTGAGGTGCTGCGCTTGAACACGTACGACACCGTGCCTGTGACTCAACTGGATGCTACGGCGCTGGAGGCAGCAAAGCAGGCAGCAGTGGTCACCGTCGGCTCGCCCTCCGCCATCAAGTGAGCGCGCTGACGGTGTGTTGTGCATGCTGCTGGGCATGCCGTGTGCATGCTGGGCACGCTGGGCGTGCTGAGGTGCAACTGCAGGCAGCCAAGCAGGCGCTGCCGAACAGCCTGCACACGCGCTGCTGGACGCTGGCTGCAACCTGCAAGGCTGCTGCGCTCTCCCATCTTGCTGCTCACTCCGCTCCCCCTTCCCTCAACCGCCCCTTCGCTTGCAGGGCCTGGGTGCAGATTGTGGGTGAGGAGGCCACTCAGGGCATGTCAATTGCCTGCATCGGCTCCACCTCGGCTCGGGCAGCAGAGAAGCTGGGCCTACAGCGCATCAAGGTGGGTCGCTGTTGGCTGCTTAGCTGTGGCGGCTGTTGGTCGTTGAGCTTGTGTGTGCGCAAAGATTTGCCATCGGCTCCACCTCGGCTCGGGCGGCCGAGAAGCTGGGGCTGCAGCGCATCAAGGTGAGTGGGAACTGGGCCACGCACCGCCTTCCCTTGCACAGCAACTGTGCACATCAAATGCCATCCCCCTGGCGTGCCAAGCAGAAGCCCAAGCACCTCGAGCATCTTGCACCCTGGTCTGTCCAAACACCCCACCGACTCTGATTGCCCTGCGTTTCCCTGCTTCGACTGCAGTACCCTGATGCGCCAGGCGTGGACATTTGGTCACGTAGCAACCCATGCTGCAAGCTTGTACCGCCCAACTGCCTGTCAACTGTCCCCTTTCCTGTCTGCAGTACCCCGATGAGCCGGGCGTGGACACCTGGGCAGCGATCGTTGAGGACTGCCTCCGCGAGCGCCAGCTGCTGCCCGCCTCGGCCTGAGCGATGCTTGGCTCAGCTCACGGCTGCCGTAAAATGGATCCTACAGTGCTCAGCGGCCGGGCAGGCGCATTTGGTGCACTGTCCAGTTGTTGGCACGGCAAGCGAGCGAGTAAGCGAGCGTCCTTGAGAGCGGCACTGCACTGTTTGTTTCCCTCCCTTCTCCGTGTGCTCATCCTTTTTGCTTGTACCAGTCCGCACCCTTATCACTCTACTTGAGACAGTGAGCATGCAGTACTGCAATATGAGTGCTGTGTACTGAGAGGCGGCTGGCTCAAGGAGCAACAACAGAATCAGCTGCAGGCTCTCGAGGGCCGCTTCCCAACCTTGCAACAGCGCCTCTCCGCGCCTGCCTGCTGCCGCTGCGGCGCTTCCGCTTTGCACTGCTTCATGCCTGCTGCCAACCCTGCTGGTGAGCCTCTGTTCCACAAAGATGGCCGCGGCCAGCCCTCGATGCGTCTGCCCTGCAGGCACGGAGCGGCCGGAGCAGCAGCGGGCGAAGCGGCGGTGGAGTCCCGGCAGGGTGGAACGGCTCGCATGGCCTCTGTGAGGATCGTCTGTTGCCTGAGAACCTGCTCGACTGTAAACGGAGGCATCCCCAGCGCTGCACAGCCCAGCAGAACTCAAGAGCGCTCGGCCATCGACGCAGCGCTAGAACCCCGCAGGTCCCCCGCAAGTGAGCATCATCTGGATTCCAGCTGGCTGGGCTGCGCAATGACCGCTCGCAGCTCCCTGGCACGCCTGAGCCCTGCCGCCGCCGCCGCCGCCAATCGCCGTCGCCGCCGCCGCCAATCGCCGGCCGCTGCTCTTCAAAGTGCGAGCATGCCGCATTGGTTCGCACCTTGCCTGCTTGAGGCTTTCCGGCACCTCTTGCATACCGGCAGGTCCCTGTTCTGGAAGCGCTTGACCGCCCAGCGGCATGCTGGCGGCGGGCCTGCTGGCGCATGCCCTGTGTGGCGCCCGGCAGCACGGGCTGGGCCGCAGGTGTGGCTGGGCTGCGGTGGATGATGCCTGGGGATGCAATGCTCCCAGCTATATATGGAGCCGCCATGCCTGACAACTCACATCTGCGTCAACTTCACGATAGTTGATTGTCCATCGGTTGTTTCCCACCTTGCAGGGCACTTGCGGCCGCAAGCGTGGGGTGGCGGCTCCTGCAAAGTGGCGATGGCGGGCCCACGGCTGCCAGCTTCAGCCTCAGCGCTGCCGGCAATGCGGGCGGCAGCCTTGGCGGCTGCAGCTTCAGCAGCAGCGCAGTCAGCGGCAGCGGAGCAGCCGGCAGCTTTGCCAATGGCATCAGCAGAGGCAATGACCCTCCAGCGAAGCGCGGCAGAGGCAAGCTGTCGCATACGCGCGAGCCGCAGCCGCAGCTGCAGGCCTGGCTGCAGCAGCAGCAGGGGCTGCCGGCGGCAGAGGCAGACGAATATGCACGGCGGCTGTCAGAAATCTATGAAACGCAGCAGGCAGCGCTGGAGGGCCTGCCCACCACGTTTGAGTGGTGCCGCAGCCGCGGGCTGACGGGCCTGCAGGTGGCACAGCTGCTCGACGGCATTGGGAAAAAGCGGCGCGAGAGTGTTAAACACTTTGCTGCCGAGGCAACGCCAGCCTGGCAGCTTATGGACAGCCACATTGCGGCATACGTTGAGCAGCTGCGGCAGGCTGGGGACAGGAAGCTGCGCAAGCGCAGCAGCTTGGCTGGGGTGCTATGCAGCAGCGGTAAAGCAACGGAGGCACTGGGCATGCCACCCCGCCATGTGGAGGCCTGGCTGGCGGCGGTCAGTGAGCAGCTTGGGGATGCAGCTGTCGGCCGGCTGGTACTGAGCAACCCAATTGTGGTCACAGCCACCCACAGCACTGCGCTGGCAGCGGTCAGCTGGGCAGCCGATGTGCTGGGTGTGGCAGACCCAGCAGCCTTCTTTGCTCGGGCTCCCGATCTGCTGTGCAGAAAGGTGGCGGCTTTGCAGCACAAGGTTGGCAGCCTTCAGCAGGTGCTCGGGTGGACAGCCGAGGCAGTGCGGCAGCTGGTGTTGAAGCAGCCATTGATCCTGACCTCCAGCACAGACACAACTGAAGCAGCTGCAGCCTGGCTGCGGCGGCACATCACGGATGCAGAGCAGATGGCTGATGTCATCGACCGCGGCTCACGGCTGCTAGGCCGCTCAGATCAGCACCTGCAGGCCAACGCCGACTACTTGCGGCAGGCGCTGGGCTGGCAGGACGGCGACGGCCAGCTGGCGGCGTTTGTGGCCGCCCACCCAAGCGATTTTGCTGCCGTCAGTCTCAGCAGCGAGGATACGCAGCACAAGCTGCAGCTATTCAGCGAGGTGGTCGGCATCAGCCCTGAGCAGTGCCTCTCCTGTGGCATCACCTACCTGAACAGGGGCCTTGAGACCATTTGTGCGCAGTACATGCTGGTGCAGGTGTGTCCTCCAATGTCTTGCGATTGCATTTGTGTGATGTGATTTGCAAAAGTGTGGATCAATTGAATGTCCTCTGCCCTGTCTGCAGGAGCGGGCGCCTCAGCTGCTGTATGGTCGCAGCGGCGGCATGTCGCTCAAGTGGACAAAAAGCGCCAATCAGCCGCACTACCTCACTGCCATGGGCATGACGCGGCCAGAGTACAACGCCTTTGTGCGGGAGTGGCCGCACAGCGAGGAGGGGCGGCGCCTGCTGGAGGGGCTCAGGTGGGCCACAGGGGCTGGTGCTGGCTTGCTGGATGGGTGCTTGCTTTGCTAGCCTCTTCCGTGCTCCCTTGGTCGGGCTCACTTACATGGACCGCTATCTGCCACATGCACCAAGTTGGGCTGCTATGACTCGACTGCTCACAGCCATGTGCTGCGCATGCCTGCAGGTCGGGCAGCGTGGAGGGCTGGCCGCGGCCGCCGTCCTGGCAGGAGGCGCAGCAGCGGCGGCAGCGGGCAGCGACGCAACGCGATGGCAGCGGCGGCGGCAGGCGGAGGCAGAGCATCGGCGCCGGGGGGCAAGCGCTGAGGTAGCGCGGCGGCGGGGACAGCCGTACTACACAGGCCGCTGGCAAGCGGAGCAGCAGGCTGTGAAGTGATGGTAGCTGCACTGTGCAGCATGCTGGTTGTATGAGGCCTGAGGCCGTACGCCCATGCCACGATCAATCCCTTGTTTTGGGGGGCGTTCTGTGTGTGTGCCCTTCATTCTCAACACAGTCTGTCAGCTCGCAGCATTGCAGACTCCAGCCAACCTGCTGGCACTTGGGTAGCGCCAAGGATGTGCCAGGCAGTTTGCGGCGGTTGTGAGGAGGGTGGGGATCCCAGAGGCACAGGCCTGCGGTGGGAGAGCGGCCGGTACTCGACGGGGCGGCCGGCTGCCGGCCAGTGTGGGTTGGTGTCCTGTTCACTCCCATGCCATGGTATCAACGAATGGAAATGGGATGAATCAATCCCCCAGAGGCAGGGGGGCCAGTAAAGGGCCCGCACCAGCTCGTCAAAAAATCTACTCTCTGCTTGCCAGCTCCCCAGGTACGTGGGCAGGCAAGCACAGCAGGCGCAGCGCTGCCGCAGTCCTTCCTCTCCCACTTCCTCCAACTGTATTCGCACTGCGTATTCCCCTCTCCGGTAGCCTTGTAACTTGCTCGACATGACACACAAGACGTGCGGAGGCTCCTGCGTCTCGGAGCAGCTGCGGGCCGGGTTGGAGGCGCGGCTGGCGGCCAACCGGTGCGCTACTGGCCTAGCGGCGGTCCGCTGAAGCTTATGCGCAAGCGCGAGGCCGCGCCGACGCCCTTGAACTTCCTACCCCCCTGCCGCTCGGCGCCGCCGGCGCCTCTCGAAACCCCGCACCCAGCCCGCCATTGGTGGTTGGCTGAGGCCTCAACCGTACCCTGAACTCTGCAGGGCGTGGGCGACACAGAAGGGACCAGCGTTCTTCGAGAACCTGCAGGGCATCCAAACCATCGAAGTGCTCTGGTGGGTGCTGGCGCAGCGCACGCAGCCGCTGACCGTGCTTGTCGGCGCCTCCCGCCATGCAATGCCCGCCCGCCCGCCTGCGCTGCTGCTTGTAATTGTAGCACTATTGCAGCAGGAGCAGCTGTGATGCACTCGTTACAACACAGCTCGATCCCAGTGTCACCCATTGCTGCGTTTGCCGCGCTTTGCCCTTACCCGTCTTCTTGGGCGGCCCTCCTACGCCCGCCCCTCACCCTTGCACCCACACCTGCCTGCCACGTTCACCTCCCGCCTGACAGGATCGGCTGCTCTGATGCGCGCGTACCTGCCAACGAGCTGATTGGGCTGAAGCCTGGAGAGGTGTTTGTTGCGGTGAGCGCTGTTGTGTGTCAAACAAGAAGCCCAGTGGTTCGCTATTGGAGGGTCCCTGCCCCTGCCCCGTGTGCTGCATGGCGGTGCAGCGAGCTGCCAATCCGGCCAGCGGCTTGATCCCGCGTGATGGTTAGGCAGCGTTCCAGCAGCCAGCCAGCTCAGGGTGGGATGGAAGCCGCCTGCCGCTTCCCGCCGCTGCAAGGTCCGTGCATCAGCCAACTGCGGCAAAACCAGCGCACCCAGCTGTTGCCGGCTCTGACTTGCCATGCTGCGACCTCCTAAAGCCATCTCACTTATTCTGCTGCCATCTTTTATCTGCAGCGGAACGTGGGCAACCTGGCAACACACAAGGATATGAATATTATGGCGTGCATCGAGTATGCGGTGCAGGGTGAGCCGCGATTTTTTTCTGCTGCTCGCCCGCCCTGCACAGCAAAGATGTGCATCAGGACTGCTGTGTAGTTGTCAATGTGCTGTCAACATGACCGCACTGCAGTGGTCAAAGGGCTTACCGAGCGTGCTGTGCTGTGCATGTGCTTTGCTAACTTGTCCTGCCTCCCTCTTTCCTGCCGCAGTGCTCAAGGTGAAGCACATCGTGTTGTGCGGCCATTACGGCTGCGATGCGGTGCAGTCGGCGCTGACGATGCCCTGCAAGACAGAGGGTGCGCTTGATGGAGGTCGATGGGCGGTTGGCATGCGGATGCAACCTCTGGCGTGCGTTCCTTGCAAGCGCACACTGCAGGCCTCGCTGCCTCGTCGACAACTGCAAGCTGACTGTAACAATGGGTCCTTTCCCCGCGCTGCAGGCCTGGTCAGCCTGTGGGTGCAGGACATCCGCGACACGCGGGACCGCAACGTGGAGGCGCTGCGCCAGCTGCCGCCGGGCCGCGCGCAGGCAGACCGGCTGGTGGAGATGAATGTGCTGCGCCAGGTGGGTGGCTGCTGCTCTGGCTGGTTGTACTGAGCTGCTACTGTATGATAATTTGGTGTGGCATGCAGCAAGCGGACTGGCTGGTGGAGATGGATGTGCCTGGTGGGTTGCTCTGGCTGTTTGGGCTGCTCGGGGGCTGCATGCGTTGGCTGTGCCAGCTGCGCAGCAGGGCTCCCCTGCTCAAACTGGTTAATTGACACACCCTCCTTCAAAACCGCCTCCTCCCCCGCAGGTCTGCAACGTGTGCACAGCGCCGGTGGTGCAGCAGGCGTGGGACGCGGGGCAGCCGCTGGCGGTGCACGGCCTTGTGTACACAGTCAGCAACGGCCTGCTCAAGTGCCTGTACAGTGAGTTTGACTCTTAACTTCTGTTTCTTTGGAATGATTGGGTTATGCCGGTCTATGCCGTCAGCAACGGCCTGCTCAAGTGCCTGTACAGTGAGTCGGCTCCTTGGGTGTTGGGCCGCTGGAAATGTGCAGAAGCTGGGCTGTGGCGAGCGGGGTACTGCGCTGCAGCAGGCTGGTGCATTGCATGCTGCTGACGAAATGCACGCCCAGGCTGCGGACTTGCACCGACCATCCTCCTGCCCAACCATGCCCCCACCCATTTGCAGCCACTGAGGGCGCCGCCACACAGCCCGGCTCCTTCCTCAAGTCCAACAGCTTCTGCAGCAGCCCCGCCTCGGTGGCAGTGCCCGGCAGCTGGGCCAGCAGCAGCGGCAGCTCGCCTCCCAGCGTGGCAGCAGACGACGAGGCACCTGCCAGCGAGGAGGGATCAGTGCGGGAGGGATCCGGATCCATGAAGGACCGAGCCAGCAAGGAGGGGTCGATTAAGGAGGCGCAGAAGAGCCTGGCGCGGCTGTCGCTGGCGGAGGCAGAGCGGCGGCTCAGCTACGAGCTGTGAGGAGTGCTGGGCACGCTGAGAGCATATCAGCCTTGCCCCCTGCGCATCCCTGGCCTGCTCACCCCTGGCCCCTTGCTTTTCCAGCCCCCAAGGGCTTCCTTCGCCTTGCCACTACTATCCTTACCCTTGTTCATTACCTGGCGCCACGCTCAGCTGGGCGGTGCTGCAGCCGGCTGCAGCCCGTGCGTCCTGGCATCTCACACTGCTCGCGCGCCTGCGCTGCGCACGGCTTGCCATGCTGGCGGCGCCGCCTGTTCCTCACTTGATCGCCCCATTATGTTTCCAGTCTGTCCCGCCTCGCATACCTGGCATGCATTGGCATATGTGTTGCGGCCGCCCTGCTGCTAGGGCTGGCCGGTCTGTCCCTGCCCCCCGGACATTCTCACACAGACTTGTACCTGCCCCGCCGGCAGCCGCCGGCCAGGCAGCGCCCCACTCTCATGCCCACCTCCCTCCTCCCTGTCCTGTTTAATGTCCCGTGTATACTACTTTTCCTTCCCTCCTTTCTCCCTTGAATGCACCCGCCCAATTCCCCCATTTGCATGCACAGCAGGAGCCACACACAGAGCTCACGGAATAACCCCTTGGTTGGCCTGTGCATGCGTTTTGGCTGCACTGGTTGGTTTCGATTCGATCGGCAGTTTTTTCCACCGCCACCCCGCGTTCTCAACTTGATCGTGTACGGCTGTAAGCAGAGCAGAGCACTGTAAGCAGAGCAGACGCACTTTGAAGTGCCATAAGCAGCCCCAGTTGAGGTTCGGCCGCTGTTCTGAGAAGCTGAGCTGGGGTTTTCAGCACATGCACCGGTTGGAGAGGGTATTCGCCTGCTCTCTCTCAAAGTTGACAGCAACCAGCTGTCCTCGTTTCAGTGAGGTCAGGTTCACAGGAGGGTGAAGCGGCAAAAGCTCAGCAGGAGGTCGCAGCAGGGAGCAGTGAATAGAGGCAGTTGATTCGGGGCAGGGAGCAGCAAGGGGATCAAAGCAAATCATATCTGGGTCGCAGGCGCTGGGAGCAGGGCAGGCGCGCCGCCAGCCTGCAGCCGCAGGGCCGCCTGCGCCACTGCTAGACGAGACTGCACACCAACAGCACAGCGTGCAGTGCAGCCTGTCGCGCTCACACTTGGCACTTGGGCACACTGCCTACCACTTGCCCCAGTCATCGGCATCAGCTGCCTTGCCGTTGGCAGGCACCGCGTGGGAGGGCGAAGCCGCACCCTCATCCCAACCGCTCCACTGCGCATCCGCCGCCTGCTGCTGCCGGCCGCCCGCGCTAGCACCGCCGCGCGCGCCGCCGCCGCCGGCAGGAGCATCGTCCCAGCCAGACCCCCACTCATCCCTCGCAGCAGGCTGCTGGTAGGCGCCGCCGCCGCCGCTGCGGGCGCCCATGCCTGCACTGCCGCCGCCGCCGCCGCTGCCCCACTGGCCCTCATCTGCATCACCAACCGCTTGGTAGCCAGAGGGGCCACCGCCGCCATAGCCGCCGTGGTAGGCACCCACGGTACCGGATGCTGAGGTGGCGTGCACCGTGGCGGCCACCTTGCGGCTGCCCAGGTCGACCTTGTACCCGTTCTGCAGGGGGTGTGGGCAGGGTGGGCAAGGTGAAACGTGTGGGTAGGAGGCAGGCTGGCAAGCCTGAGCCAGCGGATCAGCAGCAGAGCAATGCCGCCCACCATCTGCCCCATTGGGTGCCTGACCATCATCCACCGACAGCAACGGCACCACAGGGACACCTGCTTCACCGCGGTGGCAGCCGAGGGCCCGGCCACCGCCAACCCAGCCCTGCTTGGCCCAACCAAAGAGCTTGCTTCCCGTGCACACACAAACCAACACACCTGAGCTGCCGTCTGCTCCACCGCGGCGGCGGCCGAGGCGTAGGCCGACTTGAGGAAGGACCAGCCCTTGGACCCCATCTCTTTGGCCTTCTCGGCGGCGGCCTGCAGCCAGTAAAGGCAGAACCTTCCTCAACAGACTAGCACGCAGCCGCTGCTGCCAGAGCAGGCACTCATCACCGCCGCCTGCCCGGAGTGCGCTGTAGCGCCGCTGCATTGGCCACGCCACCACAGCAAACAGCAGCAGAGCCCGTTGGCTGGTACAAAGTGCAGACGGCAAGGCCTCAAAAAGGAAAGCCAAACAGGCCTCACCGCCGCGGCCTGGTCGAGGTGCGCCTGCTGCGCCTTCTCCTTGGCTGACAGCAAGTGACGGCAGCAAACCCCCTTGCTAGTCCAAGGGCACATTAAACGAACCAAAAGCCTCACCGCCGCGGTCTGGTCCAGGTGCGCCTGCTGCGCCTTCTCCTTGGCCTGCTGCGCGGCGCTGCCCGCCAGCTGGCCCAGCGAGCTGAGCCCCTTGGAGAACATCTGCGGGATGGTGGGGCGGAGCAGAACAGCTGTCAGTGTTGTGTGTTAGGCAGAGATAGGAGCGGCCAGCTGGCCCAGCGAGCTCAGCCTCTTAAAACATCTGCGGCAGACGGGATCAAGAGAGGGAAACACGGCACATGGATAGTCGCAACGCGTCTTCATTTGAGCGGCACGGAAGGAGCGGCCAGCAGGCCGAGGGCGCTGAGGCCCTTGGATAACCATGCCGCCCACCTGCGTCGCTCACGCTTGATAATGCCGCGGACAGCAATTCTAACAATCTGCGCACCAATGCAACCAGCTTAAGACACGCCGCCCACCTGCGTCACTTCGTCCACGTTGATGGGGGCGCCGCCGGCGCCGGCGCTGGAGGGGCGGGGGGCGGGCGTGGAGCCGAAACCCACGTACTTGCCGCCTGCACGGGGTGGAAACAACGCGGCAGTGTGAGATGGGTGATTTGACGTGATCTGAGACAGAGCGAGCACGCCGGGCGGGGCTGGAACCGAAGCCCACGTACTTGCCGCCTGCGAGGGGTGGAGTGGAGCGAATCCTGCGTTCCTGGTGTGCTTGCAAGCAAGCCGGGTGAGCAAGCACGGCGCCCGACCAGCAGGTGCAGGCTGTGCTCACAGTACAGTGCACCCTGCGCACCCCACCAGTGCAGCCTGCACAGCTTGGCCAGCAAAGCAGGTCTGGGTGCGGCCCCACCAGCGCAGCCTGTGACCCGCCCTGCCCAGCTTGGCGGGCAGGTTTGGCTGCCCATCATGACCTAGCGGCCAACACCATGCCATCTGTGCGCACCCTGGCTGGGGGGCAGGCCCTCGGGCCGGGTCGCGTTCTCCGCCAGCTTACGGTTGAAGAAGTTGTCCTTGTCAGCAGCAGAGGCCTGCAGGCATTCATACAGTTTGACAGATTAAGCTTGTTGACAAACGAGAGTTGGTCAGCTACGGGCCAGCTTGCGGTTGAAGAAGTTGTCCTTGTCCGCAGCCGAGGCCTGCAGTAAAGTAGTAAGGTGAGAAGGTGCAGTATGAAGACCTCCATGTGGGTCGGCGGGAGGCTAACAACCAGCTTGCGGTTGAACAAGTTGTCCTTGTCGGCGGCCGAGGCCTGCAGGCATGAAAGGAAATGTGGATGAGAGGTGCGTGCACTGCGCATCCATCTGACGCCAATCCAAGACCCAAGCAAACACCTCAACCGACCTTGCAGGCGACAAAAACATCACAGAAACCGCGTGCTTTGCAAGGCGCACCTGCAGCTGGCTAAGCAAGCACTCGCTGCCGCCGCCCCAATCACTACTTCTCAAATAGGTTACTGGCAATGCAAGCAAGTCTCACCTGCAGCTGGCTTAGCGAATGCTCGCTGCCGCTTACATCTGCTGTCCGATGCCCACACCTTCACAAGACCCTCCAAACTGTACACAAACCTGCAGCTGGCTGAGCGAGTACTCGCTGCCGCTGCGCGCCGCCGGCGCGTGCGGCTGGCTGCTCACGCTGCCCAGGCCGCCGCCGCCGCGAGCGCCGCCGCCGGCCGAGGCGCCGCCCCAGTCGTCCCAGTCCTCCTGGCCCGTGTGCGGGCTGCACAGGGAATGAATGGTTTGGTCAGAAAGCGGCCTGGGCAAAGGTTTGGAAGCGGCCCAGTCGCCCCAGCCCTCCTGGCTGGTGTACGGGCTGTGGGGTGGGAGGGAATGCGTGGGAATGAACAGCTGAGCCAGCAGAACAATTCAGGCATGCCGCTGCTGGTGAGAAAGCCAGCAACTGCGCCGGTGTTGCAGCACAGGCGCTGGTTGCCCCGGTTCCCTATTCACAGCGCACTAGTGCACCTGGCGGCAAACGAGCGGCCACGCGGCATCATCTTGTTTCCACAGTTGCTCAAGCTAAAGCGTGCAAAATTGATGCTGATAAATCGCAGATAAAAAGCGCACCTGGCAGCGAAGGAGCCGTTGCGCGGCATCATTTTGTTGTCTGCAGCAGCCGCACCCATACATACAACTGCACCAGCTCTTGCAGAACCTGATGAAAACACTGGTCCCCCCACCTGGCGGCGAAGGAGCGGTTGCGCGGCATCATCTTGTTGTCGGCGGTGGGGGGCGGCGGCGTGTAGGACCGGCCATCCACCTCGGCCCGCAGCTTCTCCCGGAAAAACTCTGCAGCCGAGCAAAGTTAGGTAGAGAAACAGAAACTCAACACAGCACTCGCGTGGACGACCGCCACGCCATTCCGCTAACAGGGCAACGCGCGGAACAGGTGCTGGGACGAGGCGCCGCCGCACAAAGCGAGCGCGGCATGACCAAGGCGCGTGCAGCGCACCCGCTGCCTTGGAGTTGTACTTGTCGCGGATCTCGGTGTGCTTGGCCACGCCGTACTGCAGCCAGGACCTCGAATCCGGTCAGAACTGGAAATTAGGCGCGTCGGGGCCGTGCGGCGCAAGCAGAGCAGCACCGCAGCAGTGCAAGCAGAATTGCATGCTTTTAAAGGTACAGCTCTTGGCTCTGCCAACCTGCCCCCACCTGCGCCAGGAACTTGTTCAGCTTGTCGTTGCCGCCCAGCTGCATGCGGCGCAACTGGTCGGGGTTCCAGGCATCCATGGTCACCGACCTGCGGGCAGGCGGTTGATTTCGATTTGATACTGGCCAGCAGCAGGGTGCGCAGAGCGCACAAAGGAGATGCGCACGCCCAGGCCGCGCCGCACAAGATGCTTGCGCGAAATGAGCAACATTTAACCAGCATCAGCAGCAGGGCACTGACCGCACGAAGGAGATGTGCGCCCCAGGCCAGCTTGCTGAGTGAAAACAACATGAAAGTGATACAGCAGCAGATGCACTGACCGCACAAAGGAGATGTGCACGCCGAGGCCGCGGTGCTTGCCGCTGCACTCGAGGCACATGAAGATTCCGTAGGACACGGAGGCCCACTGTGGGTTCTTCATCTCGCAGTCCACGCACACCTGGCGGGCGGGCGGTTGCGGGGGGCAGAGGGTTGAAGATGCAGGCTGGCTGGGGATGGCGGGCAGGCTGCAATAACCGCTGGGCAGGCGGGTGGGCGGCTGGCAGTCCGGGCTGCTGAGCAGCGGCTACGCCCATTTGGCCTCAGGGCTGCTGAGCAGCGGCTACGCCCATTTGGCCTCAGCAGCGCCCCTCCCATCCCACAGCGCCCCTCACCTTGTTCTCAGGCTGCGACTGCAGGCTGCGCAGCAGCTTCAGGGCCTCCGGCTGCGCCATGGTGCCCTGTGCTCGGCGGCGGGTGGGCGGGGGGAGCGGCGGTTCAGCAGGGCCGTGGGTGGGGCTTGCTGCAGGCCGCTTGCTCGCTCGATTTCCGCTGGCAGGAACTGCTGGCGGGTGCTGGGGGCCCAGGGCGCCACCGGCGGGGCTGCAAGCGCGTCCACAGCAAGTCAACCTTCGGCCGGCGTGCCTGGCCTTGCTGATGGGCCAAGAGCAATGGGCAGCGGTTCACCTGACCAGTGCGGGACCGGGCAGCGGCGGGCGGGGTGCGACACGCCGAGGCAAGCCCACGGGACCAGGAGGTCTGCTCCCTCCGCTGGTTCCTTGTTGAGCTGCTGAGTGCAGGCTGCAGCACCCGCAATTGCCCGGGCCTCGCTTGGCAGGGGCACTTGGGCGCATTGGCCATGTGGTCAGCATGGGGCGCTTGAAGCCCGGCAGCCTCCTTATGACGCACGCAGTTATTGATCTGACACCCCCCGATCTCCAGCAGGTGTGCAGCGCCCCAGCGCGCCCACAACGACCGTCCCGAGCGGTGGCGCACGCACCAGCAGCCTAGCGGGCCCTCCCAACGCAGCAGGGATCGCACAGCGCCCACGGGTGAGGCGCCGCGCTGTCCCACGCCCTCCACCCTGCTGCCCCAGCTGCCGCCGCCTGCCGCCGCTGCCGTGCAAACCGCTCGCTGCCTTGGCCATCACGCTGCTGCAGGGCATAGCCCACGCACAATGAGTGACGACCTGTGGGGCTTCGGAGAGGAGCCGGAGTATGTGGACAGCGAGGGTGGGTCACCTTGTTGCTACGCATCGGCGGCGGCACCTGCGCCGCAGCCCCGTTCCGTTTCATTCTTGCCGCCGCCGTCACTGGCCCTTTCCTGCACGGTTTTGTACTAATGGTCTTGCGCATGCCCGCTGGCTGGTGTATGCTGCCGTGATCCTCCTGACGAATACCTTGCGCACCTGTGCACACTGCCACTGGTGCCGTTGTTCGGCATCACTCCCCGCGGCCTACCGCCTGCCCTGCCTCCTTAACCCAACCCAACCCATGCCACCCTCACCTGTATGAGCAGACGAGGCCCAGAAGCCGGCTGCCGACCAGGACGACTCGGACGCCGACCTGGACTATATGCTGAACGACACCAAGCGCAAAAAGCTGGGGCTGGGTGCTGGCGGCGGCCGCAAGCGCACGCGGCGCGGTGGCGGCGGCGGCAGGAAGGCGGCAGCAGACGATGTGGTGGACTTAGCCAGCGACGATGACAGCGACAAGCAGCTGCTGCGGCAGGTGGGACCAGACGTGCGGCGCAGCACCGCAGCCAGCCTGCCGCAGCCGCCGGCGGCGGCCACCGCCGCGCGCGGCGCGGGGCGCCGCGGGCCAGCGCTGGACCCGCGTACGGCGGCCATGCTGCAGCAGATTCGGGAGACCAGGGCGCACCTGGCGGCGCTGCAAAAAGAGGAGCTGAGTGACGGCGAGAGCGAGGAGCAGCCAGGTGGGTGCTGGTGCTGCTGGGGCGCTGCTGATGTGAAAGTGTGCTGTGAGATTGAGCCAGCCTTCATGACCCGTCTGCCCAGTTTCTGCCCAGTGCCCAGCAGCGTCAGCACATTGTGTGTTCAGGCCCTGCATGTCCTGAGGCGTAGCTGTTGGACACTGCATGCCCCTGGCAGCCCTGGCAACCGGCAGCAGGCTGCGGCCTGTCCACCTTGCTGCCTGCAACCTATGCCCCACCTGCCTGCTTGCCCCTTGCCCCGCTCTCCCGCAGAGCCCAGCCCGCTGGAACTGCGCCGCTCGGGCCGGCAGCGGCGGCAGTCCACGCAGCAGCAGCAGAATCAGCAGCAACAGCAGCAGCAGGAGGCCGAATTCGACCTCACAGCTGACGGCGACGGTGGCAGCCCGGGCTCACAAGCAGCAGCAGACAGCGAGGTTGAGGAGGGCAGCGGCGGATATGCGCCGCTGCCGCCGCCCGCGGCAGCGCCTGCGGCGGATGCGGACCGCATACCACTCAAGCTGCGCAGCGCAAAGGGGGACAAGACGCTGCGCATGGGGCGCAACGACCCCTTCAGCCGCCTCTTCGAAGGCTACCGGTGCGTTTAGGGCAGGCCTGTACTGCTGGCTGCTGCTGCCTCTTGCCGCTGTTGCTGCTGTTGTAGTTGCTGCTGCTGCCCTGCTGGCTGCTGTTGCTGCTGCTGCCCTGCTGGCTGCTGCCGCGACCCCGCTGCTCCTGTCTCGCTGCTGTTGTAGCCATTGCATGCGTGCGCGCCTGCCTATGTGCGGCGCGCCTGCAGCTGGCATGCCGGATGTGCACCACTGCGATGTGCCGGGCTGCAAAGCTACCTGCAAGCCCACGCATGCCGCTCAGCTGCCCCCTCTTGCCTCTGCCCGCCTCCCTCCGCAGCAAGTGGGCGGCAGAGCAGGGCTACATTCCCTCCTCGGATGCTCCTGTGCGCTTCATGTTTGACGGAGATCAGCTGAGCCCCAGCGAAACGCCTGCCGGCCTGGACTTGGAGGGAGAGGAAATCATCGAGGTCCACTTTTGAGCAGCGAGAGGGCACACCCACAGATGCACCTGCCAATGCGCATTCCCGGTTGCTGGCGGCAATTGTGGCTGCTGGCTGCCCTGCCGCTCGACACGCGCCTGAGGCCCTGGTCGCTCTCTGTGCACTGCGCCACTGTTCTGACTGACCGCTGGTGTCTGTGGCTCCGTCAGCACAACCCGCTTCACCACCGATTCATTACGCATGCACCTGGCCGCGTCAGGGTTTTGTGACCCACTCCACACTCTACCTGCTGACAGACGCTTAACCCTCCTGTACCGTTGACCGCTTGCCTGCCTCGACTCGATGCTGCGGCCTGTAACTTGCCCAGAGCCCGTGGCATGCTTGAAACCACATCAGGCGCTTACAGCAGGCCCACGGAAGATGGCGGAGGGGCGAGTCCAGTGCAGAGCACACGACAAAGAATGAAGAGATGAATGCTGGATTGCAGGAGGATGAAAAATCGCTAAGTAACTCACAATGCAGTGTGCTAGCAAGACGCGGCAGGGTAGGAGGCCTGTGTGCGCTGCTGGTGATGAACCACCAGGGCATGTGTGTGACGATCCAGGGCAGCGCACACGCAAAGCTGTTTGAAAGGAAGGTGGCAAAGAATTGGGGAAGGTCTGGGGGCAAACAGCCTGCTTGCAATTGCGGTACTGCTTGATGCATGGGAATAAAGGGCTTGCAAAGTACGACGGGAGTGCGGCGTTGAGTTATCAAGAGCTGGTGTACTGAAAATGCATTGTGTCTCCTCTTGCGACAAGAAGGTCAGAGCGTGCCGCAGGGATGGAAAAGTTTGAGAAAGGAATGCAATCAGGTGCAAAGGGAAGCGAGAATTTGCGTAACTAGGCCGCATGCAGAGGCAGGAGGCTGGCCATCCACAGGCACTAGCCTAGTAGGTGGGCTGCATTTGGCAGTAGGTTGGCTGACCACCGTCTCTGTGCACCCAGCGTTGTGCAGCACCCAGGGAGCAATGCGCCAGGGGTTGTTCCGCGGCACAAGCCACCGCCCGGCCATCACCGCCCGGCAGCAACCGCGAGGTTGTTGGTGTGGCAGTGCTGCAGGTCTGCCTCGCAGGTGGCCAGGTGGGTGCTGGCCTCTTCCAGCTGTGCTGCCAGCGGGCCGCTGTACTGCTGGCACGTCACCAGCTCGTGGCTCACTTCCGTTGTGGCGGCTGCAGCAGGCGGAGGCAGATGAAGGGGCGGTACGAGTTGGGAGGGACTCTGGTCAGAGAAGCAGCAGTGGATGGTGGCAGCTTGGGCGTGGGGTGCAGGCCGCGGCGGGCCCCAGCACTATGCAGGTTCTGGACATCTGTTGCAGATGTGTTGCAGTTTCCCTGACATGGGCTGGAATGGGCAAGACTTGGGCCGCCACATGGACACACCGACCCAACCTCGTTGTTGTGGGTCCTCCACCACCCACCCAACACTCACCCGTGGCCTTGCTCAGTTCGGCTCGGCAGCTGGCCAGCTCCGCGGCTGTAGCATTCTTCTCGTCAGTGGTGTGGTCCAGGGTTTGCTGCAGCCCGGACAGGTGCTCGCCCGCCTCCTTTGCCTCTGCCCTCAGCTGGCTGACAAGCTGGCGCAGCGACTCTGCACAAGGGCTAGGGGCAGGGCAGGGCAGGTGAATGCATGCCTCACGCCCATTAATGGGCATTGCCTGGTTATGCGCAGGCGGGCAGACAGGCAGGGCAGGCAGACAGGTAAGGCAGGCCGGATGGCAGCGTGAGCGGCACCTGCGGCCAGGCTGCGGCCAGCTGCTCACAGCCATTTGCGCAGAGGCCAGAACAGGCCAGCCTCCTGTCCAATGCCTGACCTTGCCCGCTGACAGCCATGCGGATAACTGGCCACAGCCATGCATGCCGCCGCCAGCCTGGCTAACAAAGTGCTCAAAATGCTCACCGCTGGCGGCCTTTGCGTCGTCCCGCTGCTGGACAGCCTTGTCTGCCAGGGCCTGAGCAGTCGCCGTTCCTTTGTTGGCAGCCGCCAGGTCAGCTTTGAGCTGGGACACCTGCCGCAGCGCGTCTTCCAGCTGCAGCATCAGGCTTGCCTTGATGTCATCAATTTCGGCAGTGGCCTGCGCCAGCTGCGACGTGCAGGCCGTCAGGCTGGCTGCCGTGGCGGTGGCGGCTGCGGCGGCGGGGGCAGCCTTCGTGACTGCTGCCACAACAGGCGTGGCGGCTCTCGTCTTGCTGCAGTTGGAAAGGGCCGAGGCGGATGTGAAGCGCAAGTGAATAAAGCACTTTGGGCGAAATTCCATCCTGCAGCACAGTTGGGTCACTTGTGGCGGCAAGACCGTACCGCTCGCATTTCCGCCAATTCTCGGCTCAAGCCACAGCCCCCGGCCACCATACCTGATCTGCTGCACCAATGCTGCCTTTTGAGTGGTGCAGGTGCGCAGCTGAGTGGACAATGCAGCGGTGTTGGCCTGTGCCTTTGCGAGTGCTGTCTTGGCGGCCGCTAATTGCTGCGTGCACGGCACCGCCACCGCCGGCGATGCCGCCAGCCGCCTGGTCGATGGCCTCGCCCCCGCGCCTGTGCAGTGAGTTCAAGTGTTGGATAAATACAAGAAGAACGCCGATGGGGCAGCGTGCTGAACTGGGCCTCCACTTTGGGAGCCGGCTCTTCCCATTCAAGCACCTTCCCGGCAGCCCGTTGTCCGCGCAACACATTCTCAACACTCACCATTGGCGAAGATGCACAGCAGCAATGCGCAGGCTCCCGCAAGCCTCACGCCGCGACGGGGCATTTCGTGTGAGCCGCTCGCGTGCCGTGATGCCCCACCAGACCAAGCAAGTGTGGCTTGAGGTGCGCAGGGGAGCAACAGTGCACAGGAGCCGGCAAGGCAAGTGGTTGGTTAAGGCAAGGCGCGCTCAGCGTGACCTGCGCATCAGCAGCACCATGCTGCCAGGCAGCCAGTGCACATTGGGTTTGCCGCCAGGAAATGAATCAGGCAGGTCCTTCACGGAAACAAGATGGAGGGTGGAAGGACTGTGCAGCCTGGCGGGATGGCGGTGTACTGGCACCATTCCCGCACCCCTTCGTCTCCTGCCCTGTGTGCAGCCGGGCTTGTCCAACAGCTGTGTGTGACGCTCGGCTTGCTGCAGTGCAAAGGCACACCGTAATCGCTCCGGACCCACCTGCTGCACCTGCCGAGCCACATTGGGGAGCTCAGCAGCTGTGTTCGTCAACCACTGCTTGCGCTCCACCTCTGGCCCTCTGCTCGCAACCCTCGGCGGGATTACACAGCTGCTGCCACTTTCAATTTGCCAGGCTGCCGCTTGACGCTAGCTGCAGCAGCAAAAAGAGGCTGCTGCTCATGCGTGCCTCAGCTTTGCCGTGCTGCCGCTGCCGCTGCCGCTGCCGCTGCCGCTCACTAGTCCCGCCTGCTTCAGCCTGCTAATCCATTGCTGCTGCCCGCCGCTGCTGCGCCTCATGCCACGAGGGCGCCTGCGGCCAGCCCTCCACGCTGCCGGCCCTGCAGAGCAAGCAGAGAAGGGAGGCTGAGAGGTCTGACAATGACAACGAACAAAGGCAGACACAATGGAGACGAGGGGCACTCAACCATCACATTGGCACAAAGAGCAGAGGGAAAGCCCGGACATGAGTGCAGCAGCATGATGCCAACCCACACAGCTTGCCCACCTGAGACCCTCCAGCAGGCGCCGCCCCTCCTCGCTGCGCGGCCACTCGTGCACAAAAGCGTTCAGCTGGGCCCGGGTCATGCCCAGGCGGGAGAGGTTGACCGCGCTGTTCGCGTTGGCAATCCAGCTGAGGTGCAGCTGGCCATCTGTTTTGAACAGCAGGTGAGGGGCACGCTCCTGCAAAGAAACAACAATGTGGCCCCAGGTCGGCAAGCATAAGGAAGCACCAATGCATGCAAAGCTAAGCACCAGCACAAACACAGCCACTGGCTGTTTCCGCAGCAACTTCAAACCGCACAGTACATCGGCCAAGGGCAGGGCCATGGCACCCGTCACCTGCACCAGCATGTAGTACGCAGCCATTGTTGGCAGCGAAACCATGAGGTAAGTGCTGCCTGCGGCAAGGCACTCCTTGACACTGACACCAACCACCTCGCTCAGCAGACGCAGCTTGTGCTGCGTTTCTGCATTGCTGAACTTGACGATAGCAAAGGCCTGCGGTCGCGCTGCAATGAAAGCCGCCAGCTGGCCGTCGCCGTCCTGCCAGCCCAGCGCCTGCCGCAAGTAGTCAGCATTGGCCTGCAGGTGCTGCTCTGAGCAGCCTATCAGCTGTGGCCCGCGGCTGATGACATCTGCCAGCTGCTCTGCATCTGGGATGTACTTCCGTAGCCAGGCTGCCGCAGCCTGCACTGAGTCTGGACCGGCCGTCAGCAAGCTTGGCTGCTTGCGCACCAGCTGCCGCGCTGCCTCAGCTGTCCAGCCAAGCGCCTGCTGCAGGCTGTCGAGGTTGCGCTGCAGGGTTGTTGCCTCGCGCATTAGCAGGCCGGGCATCCGAGCAAACATGGCTGCTGGATCTGCCACACCCAGCACCTCAGCTGCCCAGCTGATCGCTGCTGAGGCTGTGGCGGGGCTGCTGTTTGCCACGTTGGGCAGCGTGAGCAGCAGCTTGCCAAGGGCCGCAGCTGGCAGCTGCCGGCTGACCGCCGCCAGCCAGGCCTCCGCGTGGCCGGGCGGCATCACCAACGCCAGGAATGCTGTTTTATTGCCACACAGCACCCCAGCCAGGCTGGTGTGCTTGGGCAGCCTGGCGCCCGCCTGCCGCAGCGGCTCAACGTATGCCGCAATGTGGCTGTCCATCAGCTGCCACACCGGCTGCACCAGGGCCGCAAACTGCACCACATTCTCCCGCCGCTTTTTGGCAATGCGATCAAGCAGCTGCGCCGTTTGTGGGCCCGAGAGCCCGCGGCTGTTGCACCACTCAAATGTGGCGGGCAGGCTGTCCAGCGCCGCCTGCTGCGAGCCAAACACGAGCGCCAGCCGCCGCGCGTGCCGATCTGCATCTGCTGCTGACAGCCCCTGCTCCTGCTGCAGCCAGGCCTGCAGCTGCGGCTGCGGCTCCTTTTCACTGCCCTTCCGCATGGGCTGCTTCCCTGCTGAACTGCTGCTGCTGCCACCGCCGCCGTTTCTGCTCCCCGCCTGTGGTGGTTGTTCAGCCGGTGCAGCGCTGGCCAGCAACCTGCGACAAACCATCTGTGGAATTCGCTGTAATTGACATTTAATTTATGTAAGCAGAGGCATCAGCATCAACACACGGGCCACCGGCTACACACACCTGCGGGCGCCCACACGCCGTCGAGCGCCGCGCACCGCCAGGCGTGGCTCCAGCCGCAGGGCTGCGGCCGGGCGTGCACGCAAAGTCGCGCAGGCCAGCTGCATGGTGACGTGCCAGGGATGCTACTGCAGAACAAGATGAGATGGGAGGCCCGGGAACGAGGGAGGTGCGGTGAGCGGCGGCAGCAAGTGGCGGCGGTCGAGGCCGGGCGGTGGCGCATCGCAGAGGCGCTGTGGTGACCGGCAGGCAACAGGAGGGTGCGGCAGCTTTAGCTTCACCGCTCTGTTCCAGCCTTCCTAGCGCCAAAGCCGGCCCGCTCGCCGGCCTCCGCACGTCCCGGCTGCTCTGCTGCCGAGCTGCAAACGCACGAGTAAAACGGCGTGAAATCTTAGAACGCTCAGCACAGGACAACTGCGTGCGCACGCCTGGACCTCTTTTCTGCCGCCGCCGCCGCGCACGCTGCCGCCGCCGCTACCGCCCTGCCATGTGCCGATGGAGTGTGGTACAGCTGGGCAAGCACAGCATGTCAACAGCGACTCTCACAGCACAACGCTGTGTCGATTACTTGGAATTTTGGCGTGCGAGGCACAGCATGGCTGGTGGGAGCTCGGCCCAAAGTCCGTCTTGCTACCGCCGGGGCAGCAGTGAGGCCATGTTGGACCGCCACTGCCTGGTCCCAGGCCGATTCTGTGCCTCGCATGCTCTGCTGCAGGCACCCATCCTACGCAGTCATCAGGCTACTCGCTTACATGCATGGCGCGCTATCGGTGCGCCATCGCCTATGGTACAACAGGACATGGTGCGTATTAGCAAAATGAAGCTCATGGCATGGCTGGGATGAGAAGGCTCAGCGCCAACTGCTTGCGTAGCGGGCCAGCATGTTTGCTGTGCGCCCCGGGCACGCAGCGTGGCTGCCGCATGTGCTGCAGCTCAGGCTTGCATCCCCAAGGTCTCTTGCAAGGGGTCACAAGCGCTTGAAACGCCTCACAAGGCTTGCATTGCCTGACCTCGCTTGCATGGCCAGGCCTCGCTTCAAGGCTTCGCTTGCAGGGCCTCAGAGGGAGTCCACAAGGCTTCGCTTGAAAGGCCTCAGAGGTCCACAGCAAGGAAGTCGGACGGCTGCAGCAGTGGGGAGGGGCAGGAGGGCATGAGCCATGGGTGCCGTGGGCTAGGGGCATGGAAAGGGTGTAGTGTGGGGAAGTCGGGTGGCTGCAGCAGTGGGAGGGAGGGATATGGGCAGGGCACGGTGGGCAATGGCGCCAGCGGGGCACGCTGCTGCATGAGTGCAGCCCAGGTATGGCCAGGCAGGCCACATGCACCGAGACACAGGCGCAGCAGCAGCCGGCATGCTTGCAGGGTGACTGATTACTCAGCCTGCAAGTGAGCTTTGTCTGCCAGTGCCGAATTGTGTGCAAGCTCAGCTCACCAGCTCAATTTTCTTGCCCATCTCGAAAGCGGGCAGGCCGCGGTAGGGGCAGCCGGCGCAGCGGAAGGCATCACCCAGACCGCACTGCATGTGCACGCGGGCGGGATGGGGGCGCCGTGAGGCATCAGGTCACAAGTATGCGATGGGGCATTGCAGTGGAGCGAGCAGCAGTGGGGCGTGGCGCTGTCAAGCATGGTGTTTAGGGTCAGCTAAGCAGGCTGGACAACGGCAGGGCAGCCCCACAATAAACCAAACAAACCGACTCACGCTGCCGCAGCCGGAGGTGGGGTTCTCCAGCATTTCCTTGGTCAGCTGGGCGGGCTTGGCATCGGGCCCCGCCTCGGCGCGCCTGTGGGGAAGGAAAGTGAAGGGGTCAGCATAACCTCAGCATGCACACGCTCAGCAGGCTAGGGGCGGGCTTGGCATCGGGCCCAGCCTCGGCGCGCCTGCAGGGTTGGTGTGTGATAACAATGCGCTCGGCAGGCCATACCTAGGGCCACATGCCTACATGCGGTGTATGCATAGCCTGGCATGCATGGCAGACTGGAGGGCAGCGCATGTGCGAATGATCGAGGCCTACCCGCAGGTGCAGTTCTTGCAGGCCTTGCGCCCGGCCGCCCCCACCTCGCAGTCGTCATTTACTGCAAGGATGGAGGGAGAGAAAGCGCAGGCATGCAGTGGTTCAGCAACAGCCTTGCAGGCGAGAGGCGGCGCGCTTGCAGGGCGCAGGCATCGCCTCGGTGAAATGCATGCCTCTGCTCGCTGCGCGGCGCTGCTCCACACTTCCGGTCAACGATTGGGCAGAACATCGATGCAACGGCTCAGCGGCAAGTTGCAGGCTCACCTGCAGGAGCCGCGGGGCGCGCCTTGTCTTCTTCAGTCAGCAGCGCCTCATCATCCACCAGCTCATCGTCTGCAGAGCGAGAGAGTGGAGCATCGATTAACGAGCACAAGTGGTCCAATGTTGACCGGCAGCTGATCACATACAAGCTCATCATCTGCAGATAGGAAGCCAGATGGCAATGCGTGCTGCAGCCATGCGGTCCGGGAGCGCCCATGCATGTGCAATGCATGGCGCCACGTGTGCAATGCGTGGTGCCATGCTCCCGCAGCTACAGTTCCCTCCCACCCCCCTGCAATCGCTTCGAAACGCACCGTCGCCCGCCAGCGTCCACGTAGCAGCCGCCGGCTGCTGCTGCTGCTGGCTGCGGGGCTTGAGAGCGATGGCTGCCTTGGCTCCTGTGGCCCAAGAGGGCTTGGTGGCGGCCACGCCGCCGCCCGGGGCGGCGGTCGCTCCTGGGAACCCGCTCAGCAGCAGCACCTTCTGCAGCGCTTCGGCGGTGGAACCAGGCTGTGGGGTGGAGCGGCAGGGGTGGCAGGGAGGTTGGTGAGCTGGGCAAGGGTTCGTAAAAGCAGGGCAGGCATCGCAGCATGCTCGCATGTGTCGCGCAGCCGCAGTCGGGCATTCCAGCAGGCACCAACCCTGCACCGGTTAACTTTGAACCCCCAGCACCCACCTCCTGCACCACCAGCTTGCCGCCGGGCTTCAGGGCAGCACCCAGCAGGCCCAGCAGGGCCACGGTGTGGTGCCCCGGGGCCTGCGCCACCGACACAACGGCGTCATATGCCGCTGCCGGCAGCGCCCCCGCCGCCAGTGTGCCGCTGGAGGTGGCCAGGGCCAGGGGCGCAGCGTCCGAAAGCCCCTGAGCCGCCAGCAGCGTGGTCAGGTCGCCCTGAGACGCCACCGGCGCGGCGGTGAGCACCAGGCAGGCCGGCATTTTGGGGAGGCGCTCCAGGGAGGGCGGGCAGATGCTGGGCAAGGGTGGGAAGTGTGAGGATCGCGGGGAAGGGGACGTCAGGGCCGGCAGAGGCCTCCAGAGTGTCCTGCTGCGCTGGCCGCCGTCTTTCCAGCAGCTCAGCTGGGCCTGAGGCGCTGCGGCCGCCCCCAGCCGCTGTCCACCCGCCCATCAGGTTAGTGGTGATGGCGTCGCACGCTGCTGACCAGCCCCTGCGCCAGCTGGGGCAATCATTGTCCGCCAGGGCCGCCCAGCCCCCCTCCCGCACCGCACTGAAGGCGGTTCAGCCTCCCTGAGCAATCAGCAGCGCGGCGGGGCCCGCCCGCTCCCCCGAGCCCCTCTCCCGCCCTGTGTGCGCTGCCCAGTGCCGCCCTCACGCCCCCTGCCCCTCGCTGCATGCTGCCAAACAGAACAGGAGCGTGCCTGAGCAATGCGCGGGGACAGGAGGCGCAGCCCGCCCCGCGACGAGCGGCGGTTCAGCGGTGGCGGCGGCGGCCGTGGATGGGACAGCGGGCGCCGCCGCCAGCGCAGCCCCTCGCCAGACCGCTTCAGGAGGGGCTCGCCACCTGGCAAGCGCTACCGGCGAGACGATTATGACGACTACGACCGGCCGTGAGCAGTGGGGCGGGCAGCGGCAGTTGTCCTGTTGCATTGCTGCGGCAGGGCGGCGGTGGGCGGTGGGCAGGGATTGTGGTGTGCAGCAGCAGGCAACATGCCGGGCTGCTCACTCTCGCGGGATACTCTGCTTGCTGCCGCCCAGCTGTTGTTGCCATGCCGTAGCAACTCATCCTGCAGCAGAGTGGCTGAGGGGCGTAGTGCCTGCACGGCTGCCCTCGCAGCTGTGCTCCGCATCCCCATTTCACTCTCACGTCTGCTGCTGCCTTCTGCTGGGGATGCAGGGGTGGCCGCTTCGATCGTGGCGACAGCTACCGAGGGCGCGACCGGTATGACGACCGATACGACGACCGCCCGCCACCGCCCAGGTGCCTTGTGTTGCCTGCTTGTCAGGCTTGGAGGGCACCCCTGCGGTTGCAGTTGCGGTTGGTTGCTGTGCCGTCTGGCGACCGACAGTGTCATGAATGCAGTGCATGCAGCAGTGTGGCACGCTCTCTCTCCCATGTCCTTTTATGCCGCTGCAGCCCCGGGATGCTCTCCATACCGAAGTTGAATCCCCACATGCTTTACTCATGCCCTCTGTGCCTGCTGCAGGGGCCCCATGACGTTTGTGGAGTTTGTGCGCGACCTGCCGCCGCAGATGGGGCCGGAGCAGGTGCGTGCATCCCTCGTCCTGCTTGTTCATGGGGGCCCTTTCCATCCCGCCTGGTTTGTTAGGCGCCCCTTCCATCTCGCCCGCTGTGCGGGGACGCTCCCAGCCCGCCTTGCGCTTGGTTCATCATCTACTGCCTTCTGCTTTTGTTTGCAGGCGGCAGGACAGTATCGGCGCTACCTGGCTGACTGGTGGGGCGCTCCTTGGCGTGCCTCTTTTTTAAACGCAGCCTCTGCTTCCCCCTGTCTGTCCTTGCAGGCGGCAGCAGAGTATCGGCGCTACCTGGCTGACTGGTGGGGCGACGCCATCAAGGCCGAGTTTGAGGAGCGCAAGCACGAGGCGGGGTGAGCCTTTGGCTGGGCCTGGGCTGCTGCAAAAGAATGCCTTGAAACGTACTGGTGAATCGACGTGTGTATGCGCCGCAGCCAACACGATGGGAACCATCCTGCTGCACAGTCTGAACGTGTTCACCAAACCATGCTGCTGACTATAGCGCGCTCTCTGCCATGCCTGCTGCGCAGCGTGCGGCGGCGGTTTGATCCCCGGGAGATTGCTCGCGTCCAGGTGGGGTGGGCATTCGGGTCATGGGCTGGGCATTCGGGTCATGGCTTTGCTTGCTGGCATTACAGTGCCTTGCGCAGGCACCGCAGCGCGTTGAGGAGGGCTGCCGTGGGAGGCTGCGCCTGCCAGCCTGTTTGGGATCAGGCTGCACTAGGTTTTGGGCACCTTTGCTTACGTCAGCTGCAGATCAGTAGGCCTGTCCCAGACATCCGTCGGCTGTGCCTCTCCATGCCTGCAGGAGCGGCGGAATGAGCTGGCGCAGGCGGCGGCCGCCAGCTTGGCAGCCGAGTTTACCGAGGGAGGCACTCGTGAGACATTTCTTTGTTGGTTTGGACGCACTTGTTTGCTTGATGCGGGGGTGAATGGTCCAAAGCTCTCTTTCTGCCTGCACCCAGCTCTCTAACATGCTCGCCCGCTCTCGCACCTAGCCGCATGCCACGTGGTCCCACGCACCTGCTCTTTTTGCACTCACGTCCCTGCCCTCTGTTGGCACGCCGCTTGTCATTGCAGTGGCTGATGAGGAGCACGCGGCCCCCGGCCCAGACGGCTTTACCGACGAGGCTGCTGCAGAGCGGGACCGAGCTGATCGGGAGCGTGAAGGCGAGCCGGCGCCTGCACTGGCGCCTGCGCTCTGCTGGCGGCCCGCCCAGGTTGCGGCTGACCTGGAACTTGCTAAGCAGCTGATGGCCACTGTGGATAAGGAGAAGGGCGTTGAGCAGAACCCGCTGCTGCCGCGGCCGGCGGCCGATGCGGCCGCCGCTGAGGGCGGCGAGGGTGAGGGCGAGGGTGCGGCCGGCGACGGCGAGCAGGCAGCGGCAGCGGAGGGCGAGCAGGCTGCAGCGGCGGCTGAGGGGCAGGGCGAGGGGGAGCAGCAGGCGGCGGCCGCCGAGCAGCAGCAGCAGCAGCAGAAAGACCAGCAGGAGGGCGGGGAGGGCGGCAGCGGGCCTGCTGACATGGATGCTGAGCTGTCGCCTGAGGAGCAGCTTGCCAAGCTTGATCAGGTGGGCTGAGGAGGAGCTGAGCTGTGCAGCATCCAACTGTTTCCTCACAACTGGACTTTCTCCTGTTCGCCAGCATCGCCGCCCAGCTGCGGTGCGTTGCTTGGCAAGGCGCCTGCAGCCTGGCGCTGCGCCAGCACTGCTCCGGATTGCCCATCGATCCATTCTTGGCCGTGCTGCTCTTGCCGCCGCCTGCAGGTGCTGGCTTACCTGTGGCGTGTGCACGGCATCGATTTCTACGGCGGCCGCGAATTCACAAACCCCGCTGAGCGGGGGCGGGCGGTTGCCCGCCGCACCCGCCGCGGCCCGCAGCCCTCTGCCGCCGAGCTGGCGGCGGCAGCTGACGCTGCTAAGGAGGCTGCGGCAGCAGAGGGCGAGGCAGGCCAGGGCGGCGGCGCAGCGGCAGGGGAGGCCGGCGAAGCAGTGTCAGGGCAGCAGGAGGGAGAGGCAGCTGGGGAGGGCGCTGGAGAGGCCGCCGCCGCTGCAGCTGCGGCAGCAGAGGGCGGCGAGGGCGGCGAGGGCGCCGCCGCCGCCTCGCCCACAGCGGCAGCGGCGGAAGCCAAGTCGCCCACGGCGGCGGCAGCTGGCAGCGCGCTGGCGGCAGCCAAGGGCGGCACCCAGGCCGAGGGCGGGGCGGCAGCGGAGGGAGAGGCGGACGAGCGAGAGTATGAGCGGCGGGTGTCGGGCTTTTGGAAGTTCCGAATCGAGAAGGGCGACCCGCTGGAGGGTCCGCTGCAGCGCAAGCGGGTGAGCTGCCATTCTGTTGGGCTTTTGTTTGTGGGAAGTGTACTGGCTCGCTTTTGAGGGGCCTACCAGGCAGCGCAAACCAGTCGGGCCTTGCATGCATGGTCATTTTGTGGTAGTGGCTACAGCACATCAAACTGGCCAGTTTGATGCACTGGCCACGCAGATTGAGGACGGCGTAGAGGCTTTCGTGGAGGCCCAGATCATCAAGATCGCCGACAACAAGTGGGGCAACAAGCTCAGCCAGGTGGGCAGTTCATTGTTCCTTTTGGCCCAGCTGCATACAGCTGCTGCCGCCCGCCGTGCCAAACGTTTTCAGAGCCAAAGTCCATCGCTGGCCTGCAGCAGACTTGCGCAACAATTGTGCTCGGTCTCGCGCATACACAATGGCTGCTGCCTGCCGCGCAGAAACTGTTCATGGTTCTTGGGCCGCGAGTTAATGGTGAAGCGCTGCATCTGCACAAGACAACATGCCACTGCTAACCTCTGCTCTGCTTTGTTGTTTGCCGCGCAGAAAATGTTCATGGGCCGCGACTTTGTGGTGAAGCACATCCGCAACAAGCACGGGCATGTGCTGGATGCGGAGCGCGAGCGGCTGCAGGAGGAGGCCTTTTGGGACAACTTTAGGTGGGCATGGCTGATAGCTCAGCCGACTGATTTTGGGATGGCTGCAGTGAATGGGCTTGCTGGGGTTTTCGAGAAAGGGATCCTGCGCCCATTGAACGCAAAGCATGAGCGGCTGCAGAACGCAGGTCCGCAAACTTGCACAATCCCTGTTGTGTTGCAACCCTTGCTCTTGCCTCCGCCTGCTGCTGCCGCAGGTCGTTCAAGCAGGAGGAGCAGCTGGCTGCTGTCGACTTAATTGTCCGTCTTCCTTCCTAGTCAATGCCCAAACGCTGCCTCTTCTGCCGCAGGTCCTTCAAGCAGGAGGAGCAGCTGGCTGCTGTCGACTTAATTGTCGGTCCTCCATCCTAGTCAATGTTCAATCGCTGCTTCTTCTGCCGCAGGTCCTTCAAGCAGGAGGAGCAGCGGCGGCAGGAGGAGGAGCAGGAGCGCGTGATGGCGGGCATGGCGGGCCGGTGAGCAACTCACACATCACGCTTGCACCCGTATCGCAGCGCAGCTTGTGGTGAACTGCAGTTGCTGGTGGGCTGGTGGCGGGCCGGCTGGCAGCAGTGCCACAACCTGCGCTCCCATGCGATAGCGGCCAGCACCAGACAGCATCAAAATGACCCCTGCCCGTCTCTCCCTGCCCCGCAGCGGTCCGGGTGCCCTAGCCGCCGGCATGCTGCCCTTGGAAGGCGCGCCAGCGGTGCTCAACCCCGCGAGTGGCATGGTCATGGCGCCAATCCTGATGCCTGCGGCCGGTGAGCGCTGCATGTTATCTGCCGCTTGCTCCGCTTGCTACTGATGGTAGGGGCGGTCGGCACAGAATGCATGTTACAAAGCACAGGGCTCGCTCCCTTGCGCTTGCACGCATACAGCAGTGCAGCGTGCAGCTTGGCCACGCCTAGCGCTCCGTTGCATCCTGTGACTGCTGGCAGGGTGGCCACACAGGCGGACTGCGCAGTTGTGCGGCGGCTGGCTGCAGCTTGGCCGGCAGTGCAGCTAATTATCTATCAAACCGCCCGGCACGGCATCTGGCCCAGATGCGCTCACCGCACCCAACTGGGCCTCCATTCGTTTGCAGGCGGCATGGCACCGATCATCATGCCAGTGCTTGGTCCCAGATGCGCTCACCGCACCCATTTGCAGTGCACCCAACTGGCCTTCCACCACCCGCTTTGCAGGCGGCATGGCACCGATCATCATGCCGGTGGATATGGTGATGGGCATGGGCATGGCAGCGGGCATGGGCGGCCGCGGTGGCCGCGGCAGGTGCGCTGCGCTGCACGCTTCGCTGTGCTGCGCTGCGGGGCTTCTGGGCCGTGCGTAGGCTGCTTCCCCCTTGATGGCTCGATGGCAGCCAGCATTGGCAGCTGCCATGCGGCAGCAGTCAATTCGCCGATCCGCCCATATGGCAGTCCCACCCTGCCATCAACTCCCGCCATGCCGTCCATCCCTCCTCCCCCTGGCGCAGCATGCGCGGCATGCCGGGCGGCGGGCGCGGCAGCGGGCGGGGCGGCGGGCGCGGCATGGGCGGCCCCATGCCAGGCGGCAAGCTGGATGCAGGTCGGTTGGTTTGCTAGGTTGTCAAGGCTGCCTGGTCGTTCCGCTGCTTGCTTGGCCAGGCAGGTCGTGTCACTTTCTCGTTTCGGTGGCGCATTGCGTGCTGGCACCCGCCCCATCGCCCCAACACCTAGCACGAACCAACCACACGCCCGACCCATTTCCTGCAACTCTCAACTCGCAGGCGGCACGGTGCGCGAGTACTTTGATTTGGATGCGCCGCAGAACAACCGCGCCGTGCTGGACTACGGCGACCTCTAGTTGAACCCTGCTTGCCTTCGTCTGGATGGATGCTCTAGATGCGTCTTAACGGTGCACCAGCGGAAACTCCAATGCAATGGCCGGCGGCACCACCTATGCCTGTGCCAGCGCGGCATGTGCTTGCCTGCCTTGGGTTGCATGGTGCTCGAGCAGCATGTAACTGGGGCAGGTGCATGCAGCGAGCAGGAGGCGACAGGGTTTGCAGGCCTAAGCAGGGCAGCATGCCACCCTGAACCCAGAGCGGCACAGAGTGCAGCAGGCTGTGGGGTAGCACTACGAATAAGCTCGCTGCAGCATGTTGCATGCTGCCCATTGGGCATCTGTGCTCTGTGCTCTGTGCGCCGGCGGGGGCCTGCTAGCACATTCCGACAGTCTCGGCAGGCCGCCGCCGCCCGCCAACTCAGCAAAAAGATGGTGCAAAGATAGAGCCGCGAATTCGCGCGGGGCGGCGCTCATCTAACACAGGGCACCCCCCCGTGTGTTTGTGGAGGCGTCCCAGCCCCTTGCAACGCGCCCCAGAAAACACCCGACCTTGCCTGCACGCCAAGCGCGTAATGTCCGGCTTGCGGCGGTAGCATCGCATGCAGAGCCTCCTGAGCGGGTGGCAGCCGGGGCAGGCCCCGCCGGCGCTGCCCGCCAGTGGCAGCCGGGCCCTGCCCACGGCTGCGCTACTGCAGTCCTTGGCGCCCCGCCGGCGATCCCAGAATGCGCTGTTGTGCCGGTCAGGCAAGCCCAGGACGGAGGCGTCGGCCACCGAGGCTGCCGGCGGGGCAGCGGCGGCGGCGGGTGCGGCGGCGCGCCTTGCGCCACCCAACCAGCAGCATGCCCAGCCTCCACGCAACGGCGCACAGCTGGAGCGCATGGTGCAGCACCAGGCCATGCTGGGCAAGCGCATGCGTCCAGCCGTGGCACTGAATGGTGCGGCTGGGCAGCAGCAGGCGGCGGCACGTGGCAGGCCGCCAGGCAGGCCCCCTGCAGAGCAGCGGCAGCAGCAGCTGCGGGCCCAACAGCAGCAGCAGCAGCAACCCAGGCCGCCCGGACAAGCAAACCCAGCAGAGCCGCCGCCAGGGCAGGGCCAGCCGCCAAGCGCGCGTCTGGCACAGCAGCCACCGGGCACGCCGCAGGGGCAGGTGCCGCCGGCGCAGCAGCAACCGGCGCCACAGGCGCAGCAGCACCAGCAGCCTGGCGCACCTCAGGGGCAGCAGCAGCTAGAGGCACAGCAGCAGCAGCAGCAGCAGCAGCAGCAGCCACAGCAGCCGGCTTCCCAGTCGCAGCAGGCACAGCAGGCTTCCCAGTCGGAGCAGCAGCAGTCGGAGCAGCAGGCGGAGCAGCAGGCGGAGCAGCAGGCGGAGCAGCAGGCGGTGGAGACGATTTTCCGGCTGGAGCGGCGGGGGGAGGGGTGGGCCGAGGAGATCCTGCCCCACCTGGTGGTGGAGCAGCGGCCGATTGAGAAGAAGAAAAAACGAGCCTACAGCCGGCCCGACCCCTGGAAGGTGCGTCGCTGGCCCTGCTGTGGTTGCTGTGCTGTGCTGTGCTGTGCTGTGCTGAGAAGAAGAAGAAGAAGCGGGCGTACAGCCGGCCCGACCCCTGGAAGGTTAGTCGCTGGCCCTGCTGTGGTTGCTGTGCTGTGCTGTGCTGTGAAAAAGGAGAAGAAGCGGGCGTACAGCCGGCCCGACCCCTGGAAGGTGCGCCGCTGCTGCCCCCTGCTGCGCTGTTGTTGCTGGTTTGCTGTGCTGCGGCATTGCTGCTGCTGTTGCTGCTCGCAGTGCCGCTGCTGCTGCTGCTGTGGATGGGCAGCATTGTGCTGCGGCGTTTGTGCTGTGCTCGCTAGCTACGAGCGGCTGCCTCTTGCAGCCTGCTACTGCTGTGGTGGCATCCTGCATTGTGCCTTACATTACGTTCCGCGTTGTGCTATGTAGCCTGCAATCGCACCGTTGCCATCTTCCTTTCTATGCCTGCAGGAGGGCTCGCTGGAGTGCTACCTAGTAGAGCTGGGGCTGCCGCCGGAGCAGGTGGACAGCGTGGTCACTCAGGTGCGCACCTCAGCAACTGGGGCCGATCTTCTGCTTTTCACGATGCAGCAGAGGCGGGTGGAGGCTTGCCGCTGTGTGGAGCCGACTGCTGGCATGTTGAGCCATGCCTATGTGCATCCCCTGCCGCGCCCATACACCGCATCAAACAATTGCATGCCTTTGTGCATCTGCCGAAATGCAGGCGGTGGCGTGGCGCGTCACGCCCGGGGGCCGCTCACTCATCGACCGCCGGCGGCGCAGCCGGGTGGAGCGAAACGTTCGCCTGGTGGTCGAGCACTTGGAGCTGGAGTGCGGAGTGCCCTTTGGTGCGTGAACTGCAGTGCACACTGGCTGGCTGCTTTGTTTGGGTTGGTTGCTGCGCAGATGCATTTGCCAATGTGCAGGGTCACGTGTTTGCTGCACTTGCTTGCAGTCAACTGATGGTGTGGTAGCTAAGTAAGCAACCCGCTAACTCACTGCTCCCTCGCTGCCCGCAGGCCCCAAGGGCATCGCCGCCATCCTGGGCCGCTGCCCCGAGCTCATGCTGTGCAAGCCGACCACCAACGACCGCTGGGACCGGCGAGCGGTGGAGCTGGCAGCTTACCTGCTGCGCCACGGGCACTGCAACGTGCCAGAGGTGCGCCGCGCTGTGCCATGCTGTGATCATGCTGTGCTGCACCTGCAGGAGTTGGCGGCGCACCTGCCGCACAGCACAGCCTAGCACACCACAGCACAGCTGTCAATACGGCTGCCTTTGAGCGGCCCAGGTTGTACTCTTTTGCCTCTCAAGTTAGTTGAATTGGTGGCACATGCTGCCCTGCGTTTTCCTCCTGTGCGCAGGACTGGCCGGAGAATCCGGAGCTGGGGCTGTGGGTGAAGCGGCAGCGCATCGCGCGCGCAGCCGGGCAGCTGAGGTGCGGCACAGCTGGCGGTGCCGGGTGTCATGGAAGCTGCATGATGAAATACCTTTCATGGGTGGGTGGCTGGCTGCAAATTGCCACAGCCTTACAACCAAACCTGCTTCCTCCTGGCTGCAGTGAGGAGCGGCTGTCCATCCTGCAGTCCATGGGCTTTGCGTTTGGCGAGGTGGCGCAGCTGACAGAGGAGTGGGAGCACCGCTTCGACCAGGTGCGAACCAACGTGTGAAACGTATTCTGGTTGCATATTTATCTGTTGGAAGCATTTATTTGGTTCAGAGGTGGCGCAGCTGACAGAGGAGTGGGAGCACCGCTTCGACCAGGCGAGAAACCTGTCATCACTAGGTTCTGATTTCTGTTTTTGAGGACTGAAACAGCAGCGGTTTGCTGCTGCGATGCAGAGCATTATGCCGCTGCCGCTGCTGTTGTTGCTATGTCATGGCTCCCCTTCCAACCCATCGGCATTCCCTTGCCTGTGCAGCTCGTCGACTGGCTGCTGTGGCACAGCGAGAACTCGCAGCCCTTCGCTTGGCATACACAGCACTCACATCATTCGTCAACCCCTCGCTCTCCCTTGCCTGCGCAGCTGGTAGACTGGCTGCTGTGGCACAACGAGAACTCGCAGCCCTTTGCTTGGCTGGGTGCTGACTGGGGCGAGCGTGGCGGCATCACCGCCCGCGAGCTGGCGCTGTGGATCACGCTGCAGGTAGCTGTTGCGAGCTGTTCTGCATGCTTATTTGTACTGCCAACGGGTGCGGAGCTGCGCTTGCAGCTGTTTGTCTCGTGGCTGAGGCTTGTGCCGTGCCCGCCCCTCGCCTCGCAACAAGCGTCTTCGCTCCTCCCATGCTTGCCTCCGTCAACCTCCCTGTTCTCTGCTATTTACTCTGCCCTGGCTGCCATTCATCACCACCAACCAACCCCCTCTCCCCGCCTGCCCTCCCCCTGCCTCCCCTGCCCTCGGCTCTGCTCTTGTTGCCTTAAAACCAACTCTCCCCTCCTGCCCTCCCCCCTGCCTCCCCCCCTCCAGCGCGAGTATCGTGCCCGCGGCCTGCTTCCTGGCGAGGCGCTCTCCCGCTTCGAAGCACTGGGAGTGCAGTGGGACTGCACCGACGGCACGCCCGCCGAGCGCGAGTGGATGGCCTGGTTCGGCCGCCTGCTGTACGTGATTGAGCGGCACAACAGCCTGACGCCCACGGTGCGGGGCAGCGTGGTCGCCTCCCTGCCGGGGAGGCCGCCTAAGATTGGCCGGCCGCGCGGCCGCGCCGGCGGCGGCGGCGGCAGCTACGATAGGGACCGTAGCGAGTATGGCGGCTACGGCTCGATGGATGGGGAGGATAGCGAGGATGAGGAGGAGGCGGGGCGGGGCGGGGCGGGCGGCGGCGCGCGCGGCGCGCGCGGCCGCGGCAGCGCCGCCGTCGCCGCCGCGCGCCTGCGGCTGCAGGCGGAGGTGGCGGCGCGCCGCGCCGCGCTCGTGGCCGCTGACCTGGCCTCTGAGCCGGGCCTGCGCTTCTGGCTGGCGCGGCAGCGGCGGCGCTGGCGCCGCCAGGAGCTGCCGGCCGAGCTGGAGCTCCTGCTGCAGCTGGCGGGTGTGCAGCTTGACTGCTACTCACCGGCAGCGTGGCAGACCACAGCACACGCAGCAGCGGGCCTGCTGCAGGGCTCCAGAGTGCAGCTAGGCCCCAAGATCGTGCACCCAGCTGCCCTGGTGCAGACTGCGGCGGGGCTGCGGGTCGTCCCGCGGGCGGCGCAGCGCGCACAACCGGCGGCGGAGCAGCAGCAGGCGCAGCAGGTGCCAGGGGACCAGCTGGCTGCCTCGGGCGCCCCCGCAGAGGCCCCAGCAACGGCTGCAGCGCTAGCAGCGGCAGCGGCGGCGGGCAGCGGCGGCGGGGGCAGCAGCCGCCTGCAGGTGGCGCGCTGGGTGCAGACCCAGCAGGCGCTGTTTGCTCAGGGCAAGCTGTCCAGCGCCCAGCTGCGCTACATGGCCTTCCTTGGTGAGGAGGGGCTTGCAGTTGTTGGATTGGTTTGCCTGGCAAGCATCAGTTATCAGTGGGTTGCTGAATGCGCAGCATATATGCACTGCCATGGCCTTCCTTGGTGAGAAGGGGCGCGCAGTTTTGTTGGAGTCGTGTGGCTGGCAACTGATGGCTGAAGCGGCTTGCAGCTGCGCTGGATTGGTTGGCTTGCAAGGTTGGAATAAAGTGGCTCTCATGTATTATATTAGGTGCGCACCTGCCGGCCCATCCCTCCCATGCCCCGGCTTACATGTTGCGTTGCTGTGCGGCGGCGCCCGCGCCCTCACACTGCACACCAACCGCTTCTGCACCCCTGGCCCCTATCATCCCTCCTTTGCAGGCATCACATGGGTGCTCAGTGAGCAGGTGGTGCACATGGAGTGGCCGGTGTGGCAGCAGCGCTGCGCCGCGCTGGCCGCCGGGCCTCAGTCCCTGGACGAGCCTCGCCTGCGACGGGAGCAGCCGCAGCTGTGGGAGTGGCTGCAGCACCAGCGGGGCTTGGCGTCGCTGGGCTGGCTGCCGCCGCGCCGGCGGGCGGCGCTGGAGGCGCTTCAGGTGGGCATGGGAGTGAGGTGGGCAGGGCAGGCAGAGGAATGGCGGCAGGAGACGGACAGTCGGGCTGCAGGAGATGGGCAGACGTGGGCTGGCTGGGGGGTGGCGGAAACCCACCCGGTACCGCCCAACCAAGCCCTGCAGAGGGGCGCCTGCCTGTGTGCTTGGTCCACCCAAGGTGCCTGTGTTTGATGCTTGCAGGCTCTGGCATGGTTTGCTCCTGATCTGCAACCCCTGCTCCCCTCTGTTTACGTGCAGGTTGACTTGGCCGCGTTTGACCGCTGCCCCGCGGACGACGAGTGGGACTTGCGCCTAGGAGAGCTGCTTGCCTTCAAGGCCGAGCATGGGCACTGCCAGCTGGCAGGCCTGCCGCCCCCGCAGCAGGCGCGCTGGGCGGGCCTGGCGGCCTGGCTGGCAGAGCAGGCGGCCGCCGCCGCTGCGGGACAGCTGCCGGGGCCACGCGCGGCGCAGCTGGTGGCGATCGGCGCCCTGCCGCCGCCCGCAGCTCAGCAGACGGCACAGCAGCCTGCGGCTGCTGCCTCCCAGCAGGCGGCTGAGTTGAATTAGACAGCACGAGCACGCTTGCATGCATCTGAACGAGCGAGGGCCCAGCGCGGCGCGGCGGCACCGCCGGGGAAGACGAACAGTCCCGAGGCAGTGCATCAGATTTGGCCCTGCCAGCCGCCCCCCTCCGCCTCCCAAACCGTGTATTTCGCTTCCTGGCGCGTATTTGAGGCTATTTAACGCCAGCGAAACCGATCTGGTGCTCACGGCAATGAGGGTATCTGCTGCGTGATGCGCGCATGAACGCGAGGGCGCCGTGCGCCGGCGGGGAGGCCGCCTTGAAGCCGCTCGCAACGCCCCAATTGGCCTGCTCCCGCAATCCCTCCGCATTCTGTACCCGCGCCCAAGGCTTTTGGCGGCCCCAGATCCCCGGCCGGCGCGCCCTCCGCCCGCTCCCACACGCGCTTCCGCCGGCGCCGCTCTCCCGCTGCCCCACAAATGAGCCGTGTGACGCGCTCTCGCTCCGGCATGCGCAGCCCCACCAAGCGGAAGGTGCGCGCCTCTGGCCAGGGCGGGCGGGCTGCTGCCCAGGGCCAGCGGCGTTCGCTGCCGGGCCCGTCCCTCCCAAACAGCGACACCACGCTGATCTGACCGCGCTGCACCCTGCGCAGGCCCCGGTGCGTCGGAAGCTGGAGCTGGAGGAGGCGCCGCCGCCTGCGGCGTGGTGCGAGGAAGGCCAACAGGCCGCGACCTCGTGTCCGCTGCCGCTGGCCTCTGGCCCGCTGCCCTCCGCCGCCGCGCCGGCCATGCAGCGGCAGGACAGCGCATGGTCCACCCTCACCGACATGGGGGTGCAGGAGGAGCCGGCAGCACCCGCCACGCCCGAGCAGAGCAGCGCATCCCGGCACCCGCCCACGGCACCCACTGCTTGGGAGGCCGTGGAGGCGCCACTGGGCTACGCCCTGCAGGTGCGACTGCTGCTCCGCTGCACCCAACTCCTGCCAATGGGGCTGCTGTGCGCTGCACAACGTCCAATTCACAACTGCCGCGCCGCCCAGCACCCACCAGCGGGCGGGGAGGCGAAGCAGTCCACCTCCCCGCCGCACGGTACCGGCCACATGGAACCGCTGGCCCCAACCCTCCCTCTGCCTGTCCGCCTCCCTGCCCCCTCCACAGGCCTGGCGGCAGGAGCTAGTCCGCCTGCAGCCGCTGGTCAAGCTGGGAGATGAGGTGTTGCTGGGTGCTCTGGCGCTGGTGCGCGAGCTTGCCACTGTGTGCCCCGCCCAGCGGCAGCTGCTGGCCGCGTCGCCGCCCCACCTGTACACTTACCTAGCAGCCGGTGAGCCTGACTGGGATATCGGCTAGCAGTGTTGCACCATGGTGTAGAACGATGCACCTTCAAGTGCACAGCAGCCTGCCGATGCGCCTGCGTGCCGGGCGGCAGCCCCGCCCGCCGCCGCCGCCCGTTCGCCTTCCGCTGCCCCGGTGGCCCCAACCCCTGCCGAATGCATTCCTACCGCACCAGCCCGGCTTGAATCATAATTTAGTTCTTGCAATGCCTCCAATTTATCTGCTGCAGCGCTGTGGACGGTGGCCAAGCTGTCAGGCATCCGCACCCAGATCCCAAACCGCTCCCTCGTCTCCCAGGCCACCCACATGAACGCCCAGGTGCGGGGATTGATTGAGTGGTACGGGGATGAAGCGGGGTTGGATGCAGGGTGGCTGTTGTATGATCAGTGTTTTGGCAGGCAGCATGCGCCGCTGCCGACCACCCCCTCCACACCAGTGCTTGGCAGCCGTGTGGTGCGGTGCAGCTGCCGCTGTGTGCCCCACGCTGCCCCGCCTGCCGCCGCAAGATGTTGTCCGCGGCTCAGCAGCAGCAGCGTGCCTTTAGCACAGCCCACGTGTGCTGCCCGTGCGCACCAGGGGCGTGCCCTTGCTGCTTTGCTGTCCTGCTGGCCCACCCTGCGCCCCATCCTCCCCACCCCGCCTCCACTCTGCAGGCGCTGTCCGATTTCGAGCTGGATCTGCTCGAATCCCTCGACTGGGAGGTGGCGGGAGTGCTGCGCCGCCACGGCCTGCTCATGTGAGCGGCCTGGCAGTACAGCGGCCCAGCCCACTAGCTATAGCTGTAGCTAAGGAGGATGGCCTCGCCACCCAAGCGGTCTGCCCAGCTGCGCTTTCCTGTCCCTGGCCCCGCCCGGCTGCCATTGCGCCCGGCGCGGCAGGCAGGCAGTCGCCGCATGGCCAGTGCGCTGCCCAGGCAGGCTGCTGTACCGCTGGCCCTCCCCTCTGCCCCGCCGCAGCCCCAGCGGCAGCGCAGCGCATGCACCGCAGCCTGAGTGCTGCCGGCGCCGCGCTGCCGCCCCAACCATTTGTTCTCAGAGCTCCCGAGCATCTGCTTCCACTATTTCTGCCCCACCCCGCACGCAATATTTGCTGCAATATTTTCCCCTAAGCCACCCCACCCATCCACTTGCCTCTGTCTTTTGTTCTTTCGGGCAACACCCTTTGATTCCGGGCGCAGTCATAGCACTGCCCCGGGCAGGCATCCCTAGCAGTAACATCTGATCCCTTAATCAGCTACCTGCCCCGCCTTGCACCGGCCGGCCGCCATTGTCCGCGGCGCCGGTACCCCCTCCCTCACACTACGCTAACCCCCTCCCCCAATTCCCCGTTCTTAGTTGCTTAGTTGGCAGGCAACCAAGGGTGCGGATTGCCCCCCCTGAAATGAACGCCTCAGCCTCTGTTGCAACTGATGGCGGCATGCCACTCACCGCCGGCCCCAAGCTCCCCATAAACCACTATCCCTCCTTGCATAGCGATCCCTCCCTTGCTCTCTCTTCCCCACGTGTCTCTCTTTGCACTGCCCCCTTGTCCCTTGCCTGTATCTGTTGCACCCCGGCTAGCCCGCATGAGCACTACACCTCACCACATGTGCTGCTGCCCCGCCCTGCCCCGCCCCGCCCCGCCTCCCTGCAACGACCCCCTCTCCCCACGTGTGCAATTTTTTGTTCCCCCCTTTCTCTCGATTTGTCTCCCGGGTAGAGACAGTAGTTTTCCAAACGACCCCTTGACCAACAAACGACGAGCGCACCACCCGTTGATTCTTTTCCTCCCCCCTCCCTCCCTCTCATGACGGCTTCCCATCCGGCTTTGGTGTGTGCAAGTGCCACACAGTGCCCAGCGCTCACTGCGCAGTCGCACCCAGGCGGAGCAAGCAAGTGCGGTATGAGAGCATTTGGTTCGGCGGCGTGCGGTGGGGTTGGCGGCAGTAGATGCTAATGTGCAGCGAGTGCTGTTGTCAGCCGCTGCGAGGCAACCCCAGCAAGCATGCCTCTGATGACAGGCCGGGCGGTGGTGTAGAGGGGCAGGGGGGTGGATGAAGGCTTGCAGGAAGGTGCCAGCGCGCTCGGAGAGCGGCGGCGGCGCTGAGCTGGCGGGCAGACTTGGCGTGATCGCCTAAGGTCCGTCCGGCAGTTGCGGCAGCCTCTCCTGACCCGCTCCTGGGCAGCAGGCTGGGCAGCCACCGCTCTCACCACAAGCCCTCGCCTCCAGCACCAGCTCGTGGCGCCTCTGCCGCCCATTGGACGCCTCCAGCCGGAGCAGCGTCCCACTCAACAGCCCGCCATGCCGCACCGGCCCGGCAGCTCGCCTGGCGCGGCGCTCGCCGCCGCTGCCGCCGTCCTACTCGCGGCTGCTTCCGCCGTGGCTCCTGCCGCCGCTCGTGCCGCCTCCTTTGTGGTGGAGACCGGCAGCATGCGCATCCGGCAGCCACAGGAGATTGCGGGCAGCTTTGACAGCGCCATTGGAGATGTGAGCGGCCCAAAGGGTGGGGGCTGGATCGGTCGCGCTGGTGACGGGCAGTTGGTGGCTGTTGTTTGGGCGGCTGGCTGCAGTGCCTCCTGAAGTCCACTGGGCACCCCTCGCTCTCACTGCCGCCGCTCACTCTCCTCACCAGGGGATGATCCACCAACAGCGCTGTGCCGCCTGTCTTGGCAAATGTGTGGATCCTCCGACAAGGCAATGATCCACCACCCCTGCCAACCTCCCCCGCACGCCCGCAGTTTGGAGTGCCGCTGTACGGCGGCACGCTGACCGGCGCTGTGGTGTACGCAGGCAGCCTGCCGCGGGCGCCAGATGGGCTGGGGTGCAAGGAGTATGGGCAGCCGCTGCCCAAGCTGCCCTCGGGCCTGCCCGCTGTGCTGCTGGTTGACCGAGGAGGTGAGAGCGGGTTGGGAGAGGCAGGGAGGGTGTAAGTACTGCAGTACTGCGATGGGATGCTGGGGAGAGGTGCACAGCTGGCCGGCGGCGTGCCCACTGGGCTGCTGCGGAACGGAGGCAAGCAAACGTATGACGAAACCCCGCCCTCCATCCCCAGACTGCTTCTTCGTGGAAAAGGCGTACCACGGCCAGCTGGCGGGGGCGCAGGCGGTGCTGGTGACCGACCACACAGAGGTGAGTGGCGCCCAGCTTGATGTTGTCCTCCTGCTCACAGCCGAGTGACCATTTGATTGCCACAGCTAGCAGCAAATGAGCGCTGAGCAGCTTTAAAATTCTGCAGGAGCAGCTGCAAGTGCTGCCTCCCTTGATCCCTCTATTTTGCTTGTTGTGCATCACGCAAAATACTTATCTCATCCATGCACTCATGCAGGAAGGGCTGCTGACCATGGCGGTGCCCGAAGACCGGCCCGAGGTGGCGGCGCTGGTGCCCAAAATCTCCATCCCAGTCGTGCTGGTCACAAAGGCAAGGCTGCCTACTAGCTTGCTAGCGGGTTGTCAATCACCTTTGGTGCTTGGTGCTACAGCGGTGGTTGCAGCTATTGTGCTACGGCTCCGCATCAAGAATACCACAGGCGATCATTATCATCTGACTGTGTGCAGAGCACGGGCGATAGAAGCAAGCGCATGCTGCAGTCGGGCGGCAGCCACTCAGGCATTTGAATGTCCAGTACTGCACCGCCTCTGAAAATGCAACTTTTTGATATTGTGCAGAGCACAGGCGACCGCATCAAGCGCGTGCTGCAGCCGGGCGGCAGCCACCCGGATGTCGAGGTCGAGTTTGACTGGAAGGAGAGCATTGCGCACCCCGACAACCGGTGAGCCTGGTGTGCTACTGGTGGTATGCTGGGCAGGCAGGCTGTACATCTGGCGCAGACTGGAGTATAGCGTTTGGCCGGCCAGGACGCCTGCCACCCACTCTTCCCCAGCCGGCGCTTCTTATCCTCACTTTTCTGTCTACCCACCCTCCCATTGCTTGCCTGCAGCGTGCAGTGGGAGTTTTGGTTCACCAGCCAGCGCTGCTGCCCCATTTCTCACCCTCACTACCCTGCCCGCTTACCTTCGCCTCCCTCGCCCTGCAGCGTGCAGTGGAAGGTTTGGTTCACCAGCCTGCGCTGCTGCCCCTTCTCTTGCCCTCTCCCATGCCCGCTTACACTCACACTTTCTGCCTGCTTACCCGCTCTCACCTCAGCGTGGAGTGGGAGTTTTGGCTCACCAGCCAGGACGCCTGTGGCCCCGCCTGCGACTCCATGCGATCCTTCCTGCAGGCAAGTGCTGCTGGCGGTTACGTGTTGACAAGTTGCAGCGGCGGCGGCTGTGGCTGCACTGCACTGTGCAGCGGCACGGAACAGCAGCGGTAGTGGCAGCGCTGCGATCCACAGGCGATGCTGCATTACAACAGCACATTCTTCCAACTTATCCCTGCACAGGCTTTCAAGGACACGGGTGAATCACTTGAGAGGGTAAGTAGTGAGCCACCACTCGCTTTGATTCACTTGCAGCAGCCCTTGTCCTCCAGCCGCCCAGCCATGACTTCACACCTCACAATGCTGGTCGGCTTGGCGCAACGCATGCCATGTGGCTGCTGTGCAGGGCAGCATGCTCACCCCTACGCCCAGCGCCCTGCTTTTCATCGTTTGCGCCACAAACTGCGGGAGCAGTTCACGCCCCACATCATGCTCTAACCATGCTTTCATCCATCCTAACGCTACCACTTGTGAATCACTCCTGCTGCTGGATCCGCAGGAGCAGTTCACGCAGTTCACGCCCCACATCATGTCCCGAGCCTGCTCCCGCTGGCTGCCAACCGACGTGTGCGCCAAGGAGTGCATCCACCACGGTGGGCTGCTGCTGCCCCTATCTGGGTGGAAGGGTGCTGCTGCTGCCGCCGTCACAGCGTGTGAGATTACGAGTGCATCCACCATGATATGCTGCCGCTGCTGAGAGGGGCGTGTGCAAGGCTGACCACGTGCACGTTGGTCGCATGGAGGGCCCCGAACTGAAGCACCTCCCTTAACCAGTTGCGCCGTCCAGTTCAAGGCCGCCGCCGCCTCAGCAGTCTTTCTCAGTCTGCCTTGCACATGCACCTCCCCCCTGCAGGCCGCTACTGCTCAATCTACGCAGTGGCATCGCAGTATGCAGATCGCTATTCGGGAGCACAGGTGCGCAGCCTTTTGGGACACACCCTATCGGCACTGCTCAGCTTTGGTCACTGCCATGGCAGTATGCCAAAGCATGGCCACAAAATGAGACTACTGAGTCCAATGTGCTGTTCCTTTTGGATTGCTGTGCAGATCATGGAGCAGAACAAGCGCCACCTGTGCGCCTCCTTTAGTCCTGCAGCACCCGTGGACCGGAGTGCAGCATTAAAGCGCTATGCTGTGATGCTGCCCTCCATGGCTGCAGGTCATGGAGCAGAACAAGCGCCACCTGTGCGCCTTCAAGGTGCTGAACGACACGCAGCACGAGCCGTGGCGCTGGTGGTCCTACGCCGCAGGTAACTGCACATGCATATAATCCCTGCTGTTTCTTCTGCCTTTGTTAGCCACAGCACGAGCCGTGGCGCTGGTGGTCGTACGCCGCAGGTAACTGCCACGTGTATTGTATGTAAACTGACCCTCATTCCTTGCTGTCTTGCTGGCTTGCTGGCTGTTGTGTTGGCCATAGCACGAGCCCTGGCGCTGGTGGTTGTATGCTGCTGGTGGATGCACCGTGTGGCAGTCACTGAACACCCCTCCTTCCCCCAGGCTTTGCCGGCAACTGCACCATGGCAGCGGGCCGCTACGATGCAGGGTGCGCTGAGGAGCAGCTGCGAGCGGCGGGCGTGGACGTGACAGCAGGTGCGTGTGTGCATGGCGACGAAAGTGCATGCATCGATTCCCTGTGCTTGCTTGCAGCTGGTTGCCAGAGCGAACTGGTAGTGCACTTTGTGGTCGGGAAGGCAGCCGGGTGCAATGCACATAGTTGCACTCCAAACACGGTGTTGATCCACTTGTGCAGTGAACGGCTGCATGGGCAGCTCTGATGAGGACCGCCCCCATGAAGTGATGGAGGTGGGCGCACAGACTTGCTGTAATTGGAGCGTCTGGGTGGCAAGGAACGGTGATGCAACTCGTCAAACCCACTGCCTGCACCACTGGCGCTGCCACTTGCCACCCCTTCGTTTGCAGGCCCAGCTGGCAGCACAGGAGGGTCGGCAGGGCACTGTTCGTGTCCCTTTCTGTTGCACTGAACCTCCGCTTGCCAGCCCTTGATTTGCAGGCCCAGCTGGCGGCGCAAGAAGATCGGGAGCGCAGCGGTCGGGGCCGCGTCATCCTGCTGCCCACGGTGCGTGGCACTGACTGAATGCTTCAAATGTGCATCTGAGCAAGCGGCTGTGCTGTGGACAGTGCCTGTCAGCTGCATGTGCTGGATGGGCTGGCTGCTCCCTCAAGCACGCACCATTCTTTCCTGTTCGAAATGACAAAAAAAGTGCAGGTGGTGATCAACACCGACCAGTACCGCGGCTCGCTGGCGGCCGCCGCCGTGCTGCGCGCCATCTGCGCTGGTTTTGCGGAGGGCAGGTGGGCAGCTTTTTCGTCGCGTGGCAACTGATCTAGCTGCTCATATTTCGCGGTGAAACTGCATGCTGCTGTGATCCTGCTCGTCAGTTGGGTTCCCTGCCCTCCTCCCCCGCAGTGAGCCGCCTAGCGGCAGCCTCAGCACATACGTACATACGATTCTGCATCTGGAACAGACACCTGATGGCTAACATTCGTCTGCTGCCCTCCTCCCCTACAGCGAGCCGCCCATCTGCCTGAGCGGCAGCCTCAACACAGACGACTGCGCCTCCGGAACAGACACGTGCTGGCGGGGCACGGGGGCGGGCGGCCAGCCGCTCAGCGCTTGTGTGGACACGTTCAGGGGGTTCGTGTGCCGCTGCCCACAAGGTAGGGTGGGGGTGCTCCCACTTGCTGCTGGGTACATGGGAGCGGCCCCAGCGCTCGTTGCTTGATGCATGTGCATGCAGGGCAGGCGCTGCGCCTGCTGCTGCCCGGAGGGTGTGCAATCTGAAATGCCAGGGAGCTGACTGTGTGCAGGCTGGGAGGCTGTGGTCAGTCGGCAATGGCATTCACCATCATCAAACCTCCGGGCTCTGCAGGCTGGGAGGGCGATGGGCAGCACTGCCAAGACGTGGACGAGTGCGCGATGCACATTGATGGTGAGCTGGATCCATCAATGATGAATGTTGCTGCTGGTCGCATGTTCTGCTCCACCAGCTGCGTGGTGCTCATCAATGAGTGCGCGATGCACATTGAGGGTGAGCTGGCCGGGAGCGTGCCTCACAATGTCTGCTGCGGCAGCTGCCCACGGCTGGTGTCCACACCTACCTCTTTCTTCCTAGATCCCGAGACGGTGCTGTGCCCCTGCTCCCGCTCCTCTGCACCAACGTACAGGCTGCGACCAGCGGTGCGTCAACACGCCGGGCTCCTACCACTGCGAGTGCGAAAAGGGCTATACCCTGGTAAGTGCATTTTCGGCGGCAGCAGCGCAGTGATCAGCTTTACGATGTGGGGGGCATGCTCGGTGCCGCAGCTGGCAGGCCCCTGTGGTGCAGCCTTCAATCGCATGCATTTGGGTGGCCTACCTGCCCAAATGCGCATACCTGACACCCAGCCACCCTGCTGCGCTTGCCCCGCTTCATCTGTGCAGCACGGCGGGCAGGGCGCGCCCGGCATGTGGTGAGCGAGAGGATGCTGGTTAGATGGCGGTGCGGTGGCTTCATCAAGCCTCTGCCGTTGGCATGGCTGGTCAGCCTGCACTGACAACCTGCTCGGTTTTCCTGTGCATCACATGGCCAACCCACGACCGCTGCCCCAGTTCTGCTCCGCTCCCCTTGCAGCATCCCCAACTCGCTGAGCGGCAGCCGCCTGCCGGCCTGGCTGCTGGCCATGCTGGTGGTCGCCTCTGTCGTCCTGGTGTCATGTGAGCATGCAGCTAGCTTATTAAGCCTCCCTGCTCCACAAAACCCAACTGGTTTGGGCAGCTAACTAAGTGCATCAGCTTGGCACCGCATGACGTGCCTGCTCGGCTGTTGCTGTGCTAACGTGTTTTGGGGGGCCCTGTGCACTTGGGTTGTTGAGCTTGAACAAATAGATGACTTCTCTCGCTCCCCTCAGTGGCTGGAATGTTTGTCTACCGCTGGCGCCTGCGCCGCGAGATGCAGGTCAGCATCATTCGCCTGGCTTGGCCCCTACTGCCCGCATAAATGAGGGCTAGCGCAGCTTAGCAGGGAGTGCATGTCGGTCAGCAGGCAGCTTTATGTGAGACGAAATCCACTATGCCAACCACACGAAACACGAATAATTGGCTTGCTGCCTTTCCTCGTCACAGGCCGAGGTGCACACTATCATGCGCGAGTACCTGGCCCTCGGCTCAACTGATGCCAACACAACCTAGTAATCCTAGCAAGTGACTTGCTGCCTTCAATCGCAGGCTGAAGTGCACGCCATCATGCGAGAGTATCTGCCCCTCGGCTCAACGGATCCCGACACAGCCGCCCTGTCCGAGTCGCTGCTCAGCCGCTCCCCTGGCCGGAGCGGCGGCAGGGGCGGCGGCGGCGGCGGCTCCTCCGGCGGGCGGCGCAAGCCGGGGGCAGCGGCGGAGGGAGGGGCCGATCTGGAGCGTGGTGTGGGAGAGGTGCTGCTGCCCGCCACGCCTGCCAGGTGGGTGTGAAGGCACTAGCCTGTTCTGTAGAGGGTAGAACTGTGTTGGAAGATGCTGAGGCTGCACTGCTGATTTAATGGCTGCGCTTGCTTGGAGTGTGTCTAGCGAGCAGCATCGTCGGAAGTCGCAGGCCTCACCCCTCTTGTCCGCTGGGGTATGTGCTGTGCAGGGCGGCGGAGCTGACCGAGATGACGGAGATCCTTCGAGCGAACCACTCCAATCGCTTACTGCCATCTCAGTCCTGCCTACCGCCCACCAACCTGTTCTGCAGGGCGGCTGAGCTGACCGAAATGACGGAGATGCCATCGCCGGGCCCCCGCCGCCTCATCCCCTGAGGGCTTGGAAAGGTTCTGGGCAGGCCAACAGCTCTGCCTGCCCCAGGCTGGCCAGCGGCCGCTTCACACCTCCCTCCTGCACCTGCTCGCTGCTGAGCACAGCCCCCAAGCCACCTGAGCAATCGCAGCTGGGGACAAAACGCTTCTGCGTAATACAGGCGGCTTTAGCCAGCCCACATGAGTTGCGTTGTTTGGCGGCGGGCCAAGCCATGGGAAGGGTCAGGATCAAGAAGCGCGAGTGCATTCAGCAAAGTACAGTGCTTTTGTTTTTCAAGAAATCAGCTCCTGCCTACGTCGTTGCCGTGCGTGAATGCCACATGTCTGCTCTGCTGTTTTGTTGTACAACCTGCCTGTCTGCTGCACATGTAACCTGTCTGTGCAAAGGGGTGATGCATCATGCCGCTGTTGCTGGCGCCGCCGTTCGACAGAGAAGGGGCCCAGGCAGCCACAGATGCTGCCGCTGCCGCTGGCATCAACCCTCCGCGCCTGCTGCGCCGCTGCCCACTCCCAGCTGCCCGGTCATGCTGCTCCAGCTGAACAGCCGCTCGTCGGGCTGCGGACAGGAGAGTGGAGTAAATGGGATGAGCAGTGCACAGCGTGGGTGGGGGGCATGCCTGTGGCAGGCGCAGCAACTGCAGCATTGCAAGGCAGGCGCTGAGCTGCAGCCCGCCCTCTAAGGACTCATCTGCACTGCATGTCACGCCCGTGCATCGCACCCTGCCCGCAAGAGGGCTACCTCCAGCAACCACGCACCTGCACCGGCGGCGGCGCGCGCGTTTTGCTGCCGCCCAAGAACCCCTCATAGCCGCGGATGGCATTGCCCATGGCGCTGGACACCTGGAAGTAGTTGGTTTCCAGGTCGTATATCTGCAGGCGGGCGGTGTGAAATGCAGCAGGTGGGTGCAGGTGGGTGCTGGGGACACGCGTGATGCCTGGGCGGTGCGGCGGCGGCAGAAGCGCGACCACTGCCCCGGCTGCCCCGCCCTGCTGTGCTGCTGTTAGACTGCTCCAGCTTGTACGATTACTCCCCGACGCACCTGGCGCTCCACCTGCCGCAGCTCGTCCGCCACCTGCATCCGCTTGCGCTCCAGCTGGTCCACCTCGACCTGCTCGCCGCCGCCTGCCGCCGCCGCCGCCGCCGCTCCCGCCCCTGCCGCCGCCTCTGGCCGCTTCTTGTCCGCCTGCTGCTGCTGTTGCTGCTGTTGTTGCTGCTGCTCCGCCTCCTCGCCGACCGGCTGCGCGCCGGTGGCGCCGGTGGCGCCCTGCTGCCGCGCCTTGGGCGCCTTGGGCCGCGTCATCGCTGTGTGGTTGCGGTGCGCTGCTGCAAGGAGCGCTCCGGCCCGTGCAGGGCTCAGTCGCGGGACTGCTGAGAGGAGAGCCGCCCGACAGCTGCTCAGGCGCTCCAAGTTGCAACACGAAAGGGCCGGGGGTGACGTGCTCTGCAGATCCGGCGTTCCGCTGCGGTCTTGCGTGCCGCCGCTGCCGCTGCGCGCTGGGCAGGCTCGCATGCGAGGGCGCGGGGCAGTGTGCGATCGCACACTGCCCCGCTGCCGCACCAAAGCCCAGCGAGGAACGCACAGGCCCAGCCTTCCCCTGCTGGCGTGGCTGACACCTTCCTGTGATTACAACCAGTCAGCTGCCTCTCAAAGGATTTGCATTCAGCAAACGTGGTCACCAAAAAATCCGAGCCGGTCTGCTGGCACGTGGTTGCCAATGCCTCACGAAACTGGTCAAGTATGGTGCGCAGCAGCACCCGAGCGCTCAGCGGCTGCCTCAAGGGATGCGGTCAAATGGCGCCGTGTCTGCAAAGCACTTGTCGAACACTGCATCCACCGCCGCCGTCGCCATGCGCCCCCGGCTGCAGTGCGGGTTCATACTCACTGCGGGCGGGCAGGAGGGCGGCGGGATGCGTTCATGCCGGCATCAGCAAAGGAGGTGCATGCAGGCAATCAGCAAAGGAGGGGGGCCACAAGGGTGCACTGGCAGACGGCAGCAGGCACCGCCACAGGGGCAGACACTGCCAGAGGGCCCCCGAGACGTGACCAGTGGCACCAGCTGTTCCAGCACCAGCGGCAGCGTCGCCAGCTGCAAACAGTAGCATGGGGCGTGGCAGCAACTATTGAAGGCAGTGCCTCACCTGACAGCTCGGCGCGGCGGCGCACGCACTTTTGGAACTGGCCGCGCAGCGCGACATTGCCGCGCAGCAGCTCCATCTTGAAGTCGCAGTCGCCTGGACAGAAAGGGTTGCGGAAGGACGTCAGTGAGAATGGGGGCGGCTGCAGGGCTGCAGGGCTGTAGCCGGTGCAGCAGGTGGGTGATAGGCTTGGCGGCAACGCAGCAGCACGGGGTGCCTGGGCAATGCAGCATGCCCTGCTCTGATGGTCGCCTCAACCGTGCTGCTGGCTCACCACCTGGCTCTTATAGCAGGGTGGCACGTGCCACCAAAACCACTGCACTTCCACGCACCCGACAGCATGGCGGCCCGGATCTCGCTGCATGCGTGGTGCTGGCAGTTGGTCCAGTCCAGGTTGGATGCGCGGCAGTGGTCATACGCATGCACGAGCTCGTGTGTCAGCGCGTGGTTGATCTCCTCCTGTTGCAGGGGAAGGGACGGTTGTTGCAGGGTGTGTTGTATACCAGCACAGGTGAGACGGCAGTCGAAGCAGCGGCGAGCAGGAAGGTTCTACAGCAGCAGCAACCAGCAGCAGTAGTGGTGCCAGCGGCTGGCGCCGCAATGACAGCAGCAAAGAGCAGTGCAACACACAACCTGCTGCTGCATATGCTGCTGCAGGTGCGGTTCTGACTGTAGTTGGAGCAGGAGCAGCAGAACAGGCGAAGCTGGGCAGAATGGCACCATATAACCAGCGCACCTGCGAGCTGAGGTGGTTGTGGCAGATGACCACGCCGTCGGGTGGCCGGAAGCCGCCGCCAACCTGCACATGGTTGTGAGGTTGTCGGGCACATGGATTTGTGTTAGGCCACGCCTTCGGACCCTGGAGCTCCGCTTTGCATAATGAAAACTGCATGGCTGCTAGCACCTTGCTGTGCCGCCGCTTGGAGCAGCAGCAGCCAAAACATGGCAGCGGCAGGAGTTGCAGCGCCGCTGTCGAAACGCGGCAGCAGTGCAGGCAGAGAGCGCAGGTGAACAATGGCACACACAGCAGCGCACCTCGGCCGTGCAGTTCTCTATTTGGATGAACTCCTTGCCCACGCCGCAGCCCGCCTGTTGTGACAGACAGGGCAGGCATGAGCAGCAGGGTTGTGAGCAGCTGCTGCAACTTTACACGCAGGGCTTGAGATCGCCATGCTTGCAAGGCAGCGACTCTGCCAGCAGCACAGAGCAGCACGTGCTGCTGCTCGCTATGTTACAAGGAGTATTTAGCAGCCAGGCGTGGAGTGCGCAGGCTGCATGCAGACTGTGAATCGCGCGACACAGGAGTGGCGGCACGAGCGGCGGCAGGCAGCGGCGGCGCGCACCTCGGCCATCTTGTCGAGCATGAACTTGACCATCGGGTTCCGCTGCGTGGCCTTGTCCACCATTTGCTGCGCATGCTCGGCGCTTGTGCCCTGCCAGACCGCTTTGCCCTCCGCCGGCTCCTGCGGGGCCCCGGCGGGCGGCTGCTGCTGTTGTTGCTGCGGTTGCTGCTCTGGTTGGGCTGCCATGCCGCCAGGCGGGCTGCTCGAGCCCTGCACAGGGAGGCTGAGTGGGCAGCGGGCGCTGCAGCGAACGGGAGCACGTGGGAAGGAAACCGATGAAAGCCAACCCAGCGCTGAACGTTTTTGCGTGCGGCCAGCCCGGTTGGCTTCAGGTTGCGCGCCTGGCGGCGGGCGCCAGCGGGGACGACGCGAGGCGCCGAGCGCAGGGAGCCTGGACAGCTCTTGTGGCCAGCTGAGCTTGGGGTCAGGATTGGCGCAATGGAATGTGGACCGGCAGAGATCAGCACTCTTTGCACGGCTGCGCCACTGCTCTGAAGGGCGGAGGCTCTTCGGCTAGCTGCGGTTGGCAGCAGTTGGCAGCGGCGGCAGTGGGGTGTCAAGCTGCAGCGTATTGATCAGTGGGATGGGCACTGCGGGCTGCAGCCGAGGGTACAGTTTGATGTGCGTCTATGACGTGGTCGTTCATCTTTGCCGTGCTCTTTGAGCCACCTGCCCCGAGAGGATTTGCCAAAACCTGCAGGCATATGGCTTGTGCCCGACTAGCCGCCAGTGCTACCAACACAGGCGGCCAGCTGCGTGCTGCACAGCTGGGTTTGCCATTGCTCTGTGCGCGCAGAAAAGGTTAGGGGGTCCGTGAGCGAGTCGAGTTGAACACAGTACCGAGCGCACACATGCTCACTGCTGGCCAGGCCTGCTGTGATGCTGCCGCCGCCGCTGCTGCCCGCTCCGCCGCCGCATGGGGCAGCCAAACCTGCTCCTCGCCGCACGATCGGCGTCAGTCAAACGCTACACACGTTTGGAGGGATGCGCAGGGCGCGCAGCAGCCGGTTTTAGCGCAGCCAGAGATGGACGAGGACTTTGAGGCCCTGTATGGCGCTGCGCCGGAGCCCGAAGCTGCGCCACAGGCAGCCTCAGACAAGCAGGATGCCCAGAAGCCCGGCACAGCGCCTGTCGCAGCGGCCGCCGAGCCCGACGACCTGTTTGCGCAGCTATACGGCTCTGGGGCGCCTGATGAAGATGCTACAGGTGCGCCGAAGCCATCGAGCTCGCGTGATGGCCGCCCCGCCTTCGCTGCGCTTGCTGCCGACCCATCACCTCTCGAGCCTTGCTTCCGCCTGCTCTGTCCTTTCCTCAGGCGCATCGGGAGCCCCTGCGCAGCAGCAGCATGCAGCAGCATTGCCGCCCGCTGCCCTGCCGGCGGCAGCGGCGGCAAACGGCGGCGCGCCGCCAGGCGTGGCGGCAGCGGCCCCTGCTGCAGCGCCAGCAGCAGCAGCGGCAGCAGAGGAGGATGATGACGATGATCTAATGATCACGCTGGATGAGAACGCCACCGCCATCGAGCCCACGGCGCACCGCTACCAGTATACTCGGCCGACGGCGGCAGCGGCGGCCGCGCCGGCGGCGCCCGGCGGCCCGCCAGCTGTGGGTGCTGCGCCCGGGCAGCACCTGGATACGAGCGATGCAGCAGCGCCGGGAGCTCCGGCCGGCGCTCCACGCCCCGGCGCCGGCTTTGGCTCTCAGACTGCCATCGGTGGGGTGCCACGCAGCGCGATTCCGGGGCTGGGCGGTGCCATTGGCGGTTACCAGCCTGCTGCAATCCCAGGCTTGGGTGGTGCCCCAACCGGCCCCGGCGGAGTGCCGCAGCCAGCGGTGGCTGCAGCGGCAGCAGTGGCAGCACCCGCCATGCGGCAGTCGGCGTTCCGTGCCCCGCAGCAATTGGCGCAGCCACGCGCAGGTGATGCCTTGGTGCAGTTTGGCGGGGCTGCTGGTGCTGCTGCTGGTTGGTACAAGCGCTGTTGAAGGGTGTGGGTGTTGCCGCGGGCTATCTTGGTGCAGCTTGACGTGGTGTACCACGTTGGTGCTTGCTCGCGGTGCCGCCCAGCCTGCATCTGCCGCTGCTGTCGCCGCCACTGTGGCTGCCCCTGTCTGCGCTGGTTCGTGCGGCTGCCGCTGCTGCCGCCAGCCGCTGCGTTCTGCTGCAACAGAGAGAGGCTGCCGCTGCTTCTGTTGATGAACAAGCATATTTGCAGGCACCCCTGCTGTCTCGGCGGCTGCGCTGCTGCGTTCTGCAGTTTAAACCCACCCTGCCTCTGCTGTGCTGCTCTTTTCTTTTCTGCAGACTTCAACGCCGAGCCGGTGTTCCCATCTGAGTGGCAGCCAGGCCTGCCCATCAAGCTGCCCGGCCAGGCAAGCGCACTGCAGCGGGACAGCTGCTGCTGCTGCTGCTGCTGCTGCGCGCCATGCTGGGACACCGCCTGCTGCTGTGCACCGAACTAGTGTGTGCACAGTACCACAGCCCAACCTTTGCCAGCCCATGCAGACACGCGTGTCTCCTGAAGAGTCCAAGGCGCTCCTCGCCACTCCTGCCGGTTCACTTGTGCAAGCCGGAACTGAGCCAGCCCTTTGCTTGTGCTACCCTTTCATGCAGACGCGCGTATCCCCTGAAGAGTAAAAGGAGTTCCTCACTCTCATTCCACCTTTGATGTGATATGTTTTGCTATTCAATCCTGCTTCTGTTACCTGTTTGTGCAGACGCGCGTATCCCCAGAGGAGTACAAGGAGTTCCTCACCCTGGGGCATGGCGAAATCTTCAGCCTTGACCTAGACGCTGTGGTGGACGCGCCCTGGCGGTGAGCTGCAGTTGCTATCATTGGTTTCAGTTAATATGGGCTGGTAACAGCCTCGACCTGGACGCTGTGGTGGACGCCCCCTGGCGGTGAGCCATATCATATATCTTTCTTTGAACAGCACAGTCAGCATGGGCTGGTAAAATCGTCTGTCTGGGGCTGGTAGTTGCTTCAGCCTCGACCTGGACGCAGTGGTGGACGCGCCCTGGCGGTGAGCAGCCTTGATGCATTGTAACAGATGGCACTTGTAGGCTGGTGCCATGCACACGGTGCTCGTTGCATCACAGCCACCGAACTTGCTATGCACTTCTGGCTCTGCAGGCTGCCCGGCATCGACCCCTCCGACTTCTTCAACTTTGGCCTGCCAAAATAGTCTTGCTCAAGCTGTACATTTGGGATTGTCGAATGCTCTGCAGGCTGCCGGGTATCGACCCCTCCGACTTCTTCAACTTCGGCCTGAACGAGCGGGGGTGGCGCGACTACTGCGCGCGTGTGGCGCAATACCGCCTGGAATTTACCATGAAGGGCCAGATCCAGGTGGGCTGCAGCTGTCAGCTGTATCGCTGCCGCCGCTGCTGCCGCCGCTGCCGCCGCCGCTGCTGCTGCTGCTGCTGCTGCTGCTGCTGCTGCTGCTGCTGCCTGCTCCCTGCTGCTCAGCTATTGCTGTTGCTGCCTGCTCCATGCTCCCTGCTCCTGCACCAAGCCCTTGGCACGCATGTTGCTCTGCCTGACGCACATCCCAATTTGCCTGGCATGCGTCCCACCCTGCCCGCCGCAGACGCTGGATCAAGCAGCAGCGCCGCGGCGGCGGCCTGTCTACGGCGGCGCCGAAGACGGCTATGGCGGCGCAGCAGGCGGCGGCGGAGGAGCTGCAGGCGGCTTCGCCGCTGCCGCTGGGCCGGATGTGACGCAGACGTTGGGCGCAATGGGCGGAGAGCAGCAGGACGAAGCTTATGAGGCGTTCGTGACCAGCGAGCGGGCGCCGGTGAGCATTTATTTTGTGGATGTGTTGCACATGTTTTGTGAGTGTTGGGGTTTTGTGTGGCATGCTGGAAGATCATCATCAGCTTGCATGGCGCTGCCAGCTTCTGCCGTGGTTGGCTGGCTGTCCATTTTCGCTCGCCTGCCAAAACCCCTTGCTTGCTTGAAGCCAACCACCACCTGCTCTGCACCCATCCCCCCCTTCCCTTGCCCCTCTGCAGCGCTCACAGTGGACCCGGCACGGCAACTGCTGGGACCACATCATTATCCTGGCCAATCCAGAGGTTGTTTTTGAGGATGAGAGGAGCGGGGCAGGCGGCGGCACCGGTGGCGGCGGCAGCGGCGCGGCAGGCGGCGGCGAACGCAGCGAGCGAGCGCCGGCAGCAGCGGCCAAGCCGGCACCGCCGGCACCGCCGCCGCCGCCCAGTGCAGCTGAGGCGCAGGCCGCCATGGCGGCAGCTGCTGTGGCGCAGGCGCGCATGGCAGCGGTTGCAATGGGTGTGAAGCCACCACCTCCGCCTGGCTCGCCGCCAACAGGGGTGAAAGCAGAGGGAGGAGGTGAGGGCGGCGCTGGAGCAGCCGCCCCGGCGGCCGCTGCTGCTGCAGGCGGCGGCGCAGCAGGCATGGCAGCAGCAGGCGGCATGGCAGGTTTCCCTGGCATGGCCATGGCAGGCCTTCCAGGCATGCCGCTGCAGCTGGCGGCGGCGGCAGCGGCAATGGGTATGGGGCTGCCATTTGGCCTGCCGGCGCCCTTTGTCAAGGGTGAGTCGAGGGCTGGGGGTTGCTGGCATGCAGTAAATGAACGGTGGAGGGTGTTGAGATGCATTGAACTTGGAGGGTGCTGGGGTGCAGTGAATGTTGAAGGTGTTGGCCTCAAGAAATGCATCGGCGCTTGCAAACCCAGCGGAGGCAGCTGCTCTGGAAGGTTTGGTCCCCGGGCCCTCTGTGCCTGTACTTCCACATCCCATGCTCCACACCCCACTTGCCTGCTGCCCTGCGCCGCCCACCTGCTACCACCCCGCAGGCGACGAGGACGGCCAGCATTCGCCTCGCGGCGGCGGCGGCGCCGGCCAGTTCCCCCGGGGCGACTGGGAGCAGCAGCAGCGGGGCGAGCCCGAGCGAGATAGCGGGCGCATGGGCGGCCTGGCAGCCGGCATGGACATTGACGTGCCCCCGCCGCATGGGCGCGAGCGGGGACCTCGGGGGCCTCTGGACGGCCCCGGCCCGCCCTTTGACCGGCGTGGGCCGCCGCCGGGCCGCTACGACCGCGACTTTGACCGCGGCCCGCCCGAGTTTGACCGGCGGGGGCCGCCGCCGCCGGGCCGCGGCGGCCGGTTTGACCGGGACCGAGACCTAGATCGGGAGGGCGGCCCGCCAGGGGGGCCCTACGGCAGGGGCCCGCCGCCCGGCCCGGGGCGGTTTGACGAGCGAGGGCCGCCGCGGCCGTTCCGCGGCCCGCCAGACCGATTTGATGAGCGCGGGCCGCCGCCGGGGCCGCCCTTCCGCGGCCCGCCGCCGCCGTTTAGGGACTTCCCGCCACCTGGGCGCGAGCGCTCGCCACCTGGCGGCAGGTGCGCCGTGCTGTGCGGTGGGGGTGCTGTTCCTGTTTGCAGAGCGTTTTGCCAGGGTTGCTGCTGCAGGGCTGCTGTGAAGAGTGCTGTCTCACAGGCAGAGGGCTGTTTGCATGATGCAAGCATCCGTTGATGCGTGGCAACCAGGCTCAAGCTGAATGTTAAGTGGCATGATCAGCTGCAAGCCGCCCCAGCTGCGGCAAGCATCTCTCTGCTGCCTGCACTCCTCAGCGGCTCCTGACACCCTCTGCCCTTTCCCGCTCTGCTGTGCTGTGCCTGCCCCCTCATTCCCGCGCTGCTGTGCTGTGCCTGCCCCCTCACTCCCGCGCTGCTGTGCTGTGCCTGCAGGGGGCGGCGCTCCCGGTCACGCTCGCCACGGCGGCGCAGCCGCTCGAGAGACAGGTGGGTGCTGCGCTGGGTGTGATTGTGGGGCGCCACATGTATCCATGGGTTGTTTTGCAGCTTCCAATTGTATCAACAACTGGTTTGTGGGCGCCAGGTGTCTGTGTGTTCTTCCATGGGGCTTCAAATGTTCAAGGCTGCTAGTGCTGCGCAGTTGGGAAACCAGCAGCGTCATTGCTGTTGCATTCCTGCATTCCTGGTATGCTGACTTCCCCACCCCCTATGCATGCCCATCCCCCTCAATTGCAGGCGGCGCTCGGCCGAGCGGCGGCAGCGCTCCCGCAGCAGAGACCGCGGCGGCAGCGAGCGGCGTCGGTCGCGCAGCAGGGACCGAGAGCGGCGGCGCAGCCGCAGCCGCGAGCGGCGGGACCGGCGCTGAGGGCTGTAGGCACCCGGCAAGCAGCGGCTGCTGGCACCCTGTTGGCGGCGACAGCTGCACGCTGGCAGCTGTGACTGCCATGACTGCCCTGACACAATGCGGCTGTGCCTGAAATGTAAAGCTTGCAGTGGCCAAGAGCAGTTACACTTGGAGGGCGGGTAATCAAATGGCACAGGAAAGAGCTGACCAAGAGCAGTTGCCCACATGGCTGCATATACATGCTGCTGCTGCACCTCGTGCTTTCCTGGGACGTGGCCCATCTTGCCGAGTACTGCAATGTGGTGCTCTGCAAGCCACACCAGATCCTACCGCCGCTGCAGGTGGCGCAGATAGTCCTCGAAGCAAATCGTCGGCAGCGGTGGCTGGGCCGCTGCCCTGCTGCCCATGGCTCCAGTGCTGCTGCTGGTACCGCCGCCTGAGCTGCCGCTGCCGCCACCACAGCCACCTAGATGCATGCCCTGCTGCGTCAGGCCCAGCTCATGCAGCCGAGTGAAGCGGTAGTCAATGGTGGCGTGCTGTGGGCGCTGCCGCGCCACCGCCTGCCTGGCGTCTGCGTCTGCGGCAGCCGAGGCGGCCGCCGCCCGGCGCGCCGCCTCCTGCTCCGCTGCCCAGCGCCGTGCGTGGGCCGCTGCTGCTGCACGAGCGCGCTGCGCCTCCCGCTGGGCCACTTGCTTGTGTCGCTGTAGGCGAGCAGCTTCGGCCTCAGCAATGCGGCTCAGCTCGGCTTGCCGGGCGGCCAGCGCGGCGGCGTGCCGCGCCGTCGCCGCCTCCTGCTCCGCTCTGCGCCGCTGCGCCTCTGCCTCACGCCGAGCCTGGTAGGCAGCCTGGGCTGTCGAGGCAGCTGCGTGCGCCTGGCCGATGGCTGGCGGCGGCGCCCCGTCCAGGATGCCCAGCTGTGCCGCCGCCGCCGATGCTGCCGCTGCCGCCGCCTGCTCCTTGGCGGCCGCCACTTGCTGCGCCGCCTGCTGCCTGAACCGCTCCAGCTGGGCCTGGGTGACAGAGAGGTGCTGGCGGCGCACGGCGACGGCCCGGTTGGTTGGCGGCGGCGGCGGCGGCATGTTTGACCTTGGGGCCGTGCGTTAGGCTGCGATTAGGGCGGCAATTGGACGCGCAGGGTCCTCAGGTCGGTCGCGAACGGGGCAGAGTGGGCGTTTGTGAGCCATTTGGCCTCTTGCTGGCGGTCCACGCCACGCCCGGCGCAGCGGCAGCGCGGCGGCGGGTGGTGTGGCCCTGATCAGCGGCCTGCGGGACTGCCCGCCACCAATGGCGGCCCTGCTCTCTTGCCTGGAGGCCCTAGCGCCGCTCGGCGCGGCCCTCGGCCTTGGCTGGGCCCTGCGGCGCACCCGTGTGTGCTCGCCGGCCGATGGCGAGGTGGGCGGGCTGCGAACACGCTGCTGCGAACATTTCGGATGCTGCTGGCCCCTGCAGGCCCCAACCCGGCTGCCCTCATGCTCCCCGCCTGCAGACCGCCGCAAAGTTCGTGGCGTGGGTCACCCTGCCCTCGCTGATCCTACAGACGTTCAATGGGTGAGGCGATGGGCCGCGGGAGAAGGGCCGCGCCGCCGCCGCTGCCGCCGCCGCCTTGCCCCACCGCTCCAGCACTGCCGACCCCACGTTGTGCTCACCCCGCAGGCTGTTCTCTGCCCCACCTGCAGGCTGTCACCCGCCGAGCTTCCCCTGCCGGTGCTGGCAGGCGCCCTGCTGTCCGCGGCGCTGACCTCCGCCCTCGCCTGGTGCGTTGCTGCAACTTGCTGCAACAAAACTGGAACACGCTCGCTGGTTCATCTCGCCATGCTGTTTCCACTTGCCTGCCCGCTTGCCTGCTCTGCCGACATCGCCTCAGGCTTGCAAACTGAGCACCCATCTTGCCGCACACTCCAACCCTCTCACTCCCAGGGCGTGCTACCGGGGGCGGCATCCAAAGGAGCGAGGTCTCCTGGCCGGTACCGCAGCCGGCGGCGCCTCGCTCGCTGCCGCCGCCTACCCGCTTGCCGCCGCCATTTTTGGCGCCGCCGGCCTGCGCGTTGCGCTGCTGGCGGGAGCAGTCAACAGCCTGGCAGTCTGGCTGGGTGGATACCTGCTGTTTGCGACCGCGGGGGCTGCCTTCCCTGAGCAGGTGGGCGGGGGACTGCCGATGGGGAGGTGTGGGCATTCGGGGGTTTGTTTGAGGCCGTCTCTTTTGGTGCACCGCCGCCATGCATGCAGATCATGTCATGCGTTGCTCCTTGTTGAACGTGCACCTGGATGGCGGCAAGTGGCAAGGGCCTGCTTCCCTTGACCCCTATGCTCCCGTCAACTCAACTCCTCGCTGCCTCTCATCCATGCTGCAGTACGTGCACCTGCATGGCGGCCAGACACTGCGCCTGTGCTGCTGCCGTTTGTGAACAACCAACCAATCCTCACTTGCACATTGCAGTACGTGCACCTGGATGGCGGCAAGTACCGCGGCGAGTGGCTGGGCATGCTGAAGCAGGGGTACGGCGTGTACACGTATCCCTCGGGCGCCAAGTACGAAGGTGCGTTTGGCTGCAGCTGGCACCGACTTCGAGGGCATCTGCAGCCGCCTCTGTCATGTGGTGAAGGGTCGGTGTGGCTGCAGCCCGCTGTGCTGAAGATGGCACACAAGCAAGCGCGATGTTTGCCAGTTGGTTCGCTAGACCTGCCTGCGCCGCTCTAACCGTCGTGGGGCTCCCCTGCTGACTCGCATACTTGCAGGCGAGTGGCGCAACAACCTGAAGGAGGGGCGAGGCGTGTACCGCTTCCCCAAGGGCGGCCTGTACGAGGGAGAGTGGCGCGGCGGCAAGATGGAAGGCCTGGGCGTGCGCACGTACGCCAGCGGCCGCGTGCAGGTGGGTGCATACTAGCCTGATTTCCATGCTGTTGTGCATTGCTGAAAGCTGTAGTGAGCAGCGTAGCGGCAAGATGGAAGGGCTGGGTGTGTGCAACGAAGGCAGCGGCCGCGTGCAGGTGTGCCGGGGTTGAGGCTCGGGTGACGGCAAGCAAAGCCCTGGGTGCCTGGCGATTGGAGGCCTGTTCTGCTGAGCTGGCCGGAACCACAGGACAAGCTCGAAACAGACATGGAGCCTCATCCTGCCCAATTTTTCTCCAACTTTTCTCTTCGTACTCTGCCCCCGCAGGCCGGCGTGTGGCGCGACGGCAAGCTTGAAGCCGACATGGAGGAGTGGCAGTGCGCCCTGGCTGTGGAGGGCGCTGGCGAGGCAGCGGCGGCGGCGCGACGCGTGCAGGTGCGCTGGCTGCGTGTGTGCTTCAGCCTGTGTGCCTCCGCTGTGCCTCAGGTTCCCTGCAGCCTGGCGTTGTCTGTTGTGCCCCTGTGTGTTGCTGGCGCAGCTGCTGTGTCCTGCAGCCCTGCGCTGTTGCTGTGTGCTGCATCAGGGCAGCAGCGCGCTCGTCCGCCACGGCCCAGCACCGGCTGCGCCCGTCTTCACCCCTAACCAACCGTACCACGGCTGCAGGTGGGCGGCGGCGGCGTGGCGGACGCGGTGCAGCAGCTGCTCTCCGACCCTTCCACCTGGGCGTTTGCAGCGGCGGCCGCTCTGATTGTGGCGGGGCGCCAGCTTACGCCCACCCTGGGGCTGCTGACCAGCCAGCTGGCGGTGGCGCATGGCCCGCTGGCGCTGCTGGCTTTGGGCCTGACTTTGGAGCTGGCACCGCCGCAGCCGCGCCAGGTGAGGCCTGTCTGGCTGAGTGCTGGATTTTAGCTGGCTGAGTGAGTGAGTTTGGCTCATGCCTTGCATGCATGGACAATCAAGCGCTGTTGGCTGGTGTGTTGCATGCGTACCGCCGGTGCTGCCCTGCTGCTGTTTTGATGTTTTGCTGCACCTGCCCTGCTGCACTGGCCGGCGCTGCACACCGCCGCTCCCAGCTGCTGCCCTGTTGCACACACATCATGCTGCATGCTGCACACGCTACAGCGCCCTCCAGCAGCAAAGCCAGGGCCCAATGATTACGAAACGCTTAGAGAGAGCACTTGTGATGGCCGGGCTGCCAACGCGCCGCCCTTAGCTCCCGCGGTTGCTGCCCCTGCCGCCCCCGCCAGCCCTGCCCCTGCCGCGTCACGCCGCCCCCACCCCACCCCCCACTGCCGCGCCCCCACCCGCCGCCGCTGCCTCGCCGCCTCTCCGCGCCACCGCCCCACTTCACCGCCGCCACTCCCGCTGCTCCCCTCCCCCGCCTTCGTGCCCCACCCACCTCACCTCCCACCCTCTCTCCGCCACGGCCGCGGGGGCGGGGCGGCGCCGCGGCAGCCCGGCCGCTCTGTGACGGAAGTTCTATGAAATCTGAGGGCTCCTTAGCTGCTGTCAAGGGCGCTGTAGCACCTGCACACACGCCTGCATCACACAACCCTGCTTGCGTGCCGCTGCTGCCATCTTCGGCACCTGCCCGTCGTTGTGATGCACAGACAAACGTTGCTTGGCTGCAACAGGCCACATATGGCTGCATGTTTCACCAGCCCATGCAAGCATTCTCTGCTGCCCCTTCCAACCACGCTCACCAGACCCCTCTGCCACCACCCTGCCAATCCCCCTGCCCGCAGCTGGGAGACGTGTGCAGCGTGCTGGCCCTCCGCCTTGCACCCTCTCTGGTGCTGGGCGCTGCCGCCGCTGCCTGGCTGGCAAGGGCCGGCTGGCCGGCTGCCCAAGTGCTGGGCCTTGTGGGGCCCCTGCTGCTGTGCGCTGTGGCGCCCGCATCGCCGCAGGTGCGCTTGTGTGTTCATGGTTGCTGTGCTGTGTGCTGTCCTGTGTTGTGCTGCACTGAGCCCTGCTGCTGTGTGTTGTGCTGTGCTGATGATGTTGCACTGCACTGTGCTGTGCTGCCATTTAGCACCTCGCCTGTCCCTCTCCCTGCACTGGCTGTGCCATTACACCAACTGCACCCTACTTCCCCTGCGTCCCTCTGGTTATGATAAGCAGATTCTGGAGAACGCACATCGCTTCCGTCTGAATGAAAACCTGGCGGCTGCGCTTTGCCGTGCCAGCTCTGTGGCCGCCCTGCTACTCGGCCCTGCCCTGGCGGTTGCGGCAGCCGTCTCAGCTGCGGCTGGCAGCGTGCTACCCTTCTTGGTTGCCGTTGGCGGTGCCGCGGTGGCAGCTGCGGCGGCGGTTGCCGCGTCAGCCCTGGGACTGCTTCGCGTTCCACTGGAGCAGCAGAGAAAGAGCAAAGTGCGGATGGTGTATGCACCAGCAGGAGCCGCGGCAGGCGAGGCCGCGGCACCCGCAGCACAGCAACAGCAGCAGCAGCAGCCGGCAACAGTTGCAGATGCAGCGCCAGCAAGCAGCCCGGACGGCAGCAGCAGCGGGGACGGCGCAGCAACTGGCCAGGCAGAGCAGCAACTGCAGGAGCCCCAATCGCAGCAGCCAGACCAGCAGCAGCAGCAGCCACAGCCGCGGAGACGATCCGCGTTTTCAGACATCGACAAGCCGCCGCAGCCGCAGGCGCTGGGTGCGGTGCGGGGTGCCGGCCTGAGGTGGTGCCAACCGCAGCGGCTGCAGGCGCAGCGGGCGAGGCCCCACCGGCCAGCGGCAGCGCAAGCTCCTGTGCGGCTGCCTGCACGCGTAGCTGCTTTGGTTTGAGCCCCGCTCGATTGTTCTGTGTTGCTCTGATTTAATCACGCTTCTGATGACGATACGTGTGAATGAACATGCCCTCCTCCATACTGATTGTAATAACCGCGGGAGAAAGTGCCTCGCCCCAGGGTCCCTCCAATAGTATGCTTGATATCACAGCACACATCTGGTGCCACCTGGCCCAACAGCCAAGCTGTGCACAGCAGCCGGCGCATGAAAGGGGGCCACAGCAGCTGGTGCATGAAGGGGTGGATCGGCCGCTGAGGTGCCGCTCAGCGGCGTCGGCGGGCGGCAGCAAGAGGCCCTCGCTTAGCACGCACGGGCGCACTTCACGCAAGCGGTAACGGCCCTGCTGGTTCAGTTTGACCATCGTCAGGGCGCGAGGGAGCCCCCAGGCGCAGCGTGCACACCGGCTTGCACCTGCAGCGCTCTGGGCCAGCCGCGGCACGAGCTGCAGCCTCACGTCACGGCGAACAGGCGGTGAGCAGGCAGGGGGCGCGCTGCTGGCCGCCAGCAGGTCCAGCCCCCTCCCGACCGCCACTCTGCCGGCGATGCTCGTGCGCCCCACCGCCCAGCCCTGGTTGTGCTAACCTCCCCCTAGCTGCCTTCCCTTTCCGAGCAGGACAGCAGCACCATGCATCTAGTCAGCTTGAGCGCATGTGCCCTTTCGGCTGCGCCGCTGCGGCTGCGGCCACGTTTGGCGGCGGGCGGCCCGGGGCGCCGCATCTGCCACCGCAGGAGCGTGGCTGACCGAGCGCATTGACTCTGCGCATGGCCGGGATGGGCATGGCACATCAGGCACATGTCACTCATGAAGCACCTGCCCAGTTGCGACATCGCAGGCGGCTGGTGTGTGCTGCTGCGGCGGGGCAGCCTGGCAGCGGCAGCAGCGGCAGTAGCAGCAGCGCCCCAGCAGGGAAGCAGGCTCAGAGGAGGGGCAGCGAGAAACAGCCGCAGCTGCAGCTGCAGGCATGGCTGCAGCAGGAGCAGGGGCTGTCAGCGGCAGATGCAGACCAGCATGCG
>VFQQ010000502.1_pt1 | contig 75970 bp, 136 predicted proteins | sample 3512341 | NCBI WGS metagenome assembly VFQQ01 (sample SAMN10412373, study PRJNA504923) | tailings metagenome | isolation source: Relicate 2 Philex TSF1 revegetated site | place: Philippines: Tuba, Benguet | collected 2017-08-29
CGCGCCATTCCTCCACCCACCAGGGGAAGCAATTGGTTTGTATCTGTCGCACTGTGGACAGACAGAAGGGGAGCTCGCAAACCTCGCCCTCGCACCTGTCCTTACACCAGTAGGACGCTTCCAACCTCCCAGTTATCTCGAAAAGGCATGCATTCTAAACAAAGATCAGAAATGCATCCAATTCCGCACCTGTCCTTGTACCAATACGCCTCCTCTGTGCCGGGTGCCGCCCCAGGGATGGCCACATCAGTGGGAGACTTGTCAGCTCCCTTGCGAACAGCGTCCGGCTGCAAAGAGGTGGCAGTGTGAGGTGGCAGTGAGTACAGGATCCAGCTGCAATGCTCTCAGCAGCAGCAGCAGCAGCAGCACCACCACCACCAGCAGCAGCAGCGGCAATGGCCGCCTTTCCCCCCTCCGCATCAGCAGTCCTTCAGCATCCTCAGCCCACCTTGAACTGGTCGACGCCAGCCCGCATGAGGTGCCACATGGCGGCGCGCACCGACACGGCCGGGAAGTCGTAGTACTGCAGCGGTGAGGTATAGGAAATCGATAAAGAAAGTCTGGAGCGAATCAAATTGCACTGGTTGGCAGGGACACCGCCAGGAAGTCGTAGTACTGCAGCAGTGAGGTACAGTGCGATGTATCAGGGGCAGGTGGACATGGGCTGGACGCTAAGCAAGGGTAGTGCTCAGGAGTCCAACCAGCTGCACTCTCCAGCAGCAGAGCAGTAGCGGAGCTCTGCGCTCACACGTCACACACAATCTACCCAGCATCCTGCAACTCACGCTGGCAAACACGCCCAGCTGCGCCTCCCCGGCGGGGTGGTAGAACAGGCCTCCATCGTTCACGCCGTCACCCACAGCGTGCCACCACGCATAGTGGTGCAGCTGGATCAGGGCCGGCCTGCAGCGTGCAAATGCAGCAGGAGTAAGCTTGACTGAGTGAAGCCCACAGCATACAGCATGCGTAGAGGGCAGCTGGAGTGGCAGTGGGCAGCAAGCCAGTCTAGGCCAACGAGCGCACCCGCTGGGCAGCTGCAGCAGCTTTCAGACAAGCTGCAAGCAGATGGCACCAAACGAACTTTACCAAGCAGACGCCCACCTGCCGGGCAGCTGCAGCAGCTTGCGCACGAGCTGCTCGTAGCCGCGGCGCTCGGGGTCGGTGTAGGGCGCATCCTTCTTATCGTTTGCGCTGAACTCCAGCACAATCAGGTCCGCGTCCTGCGGAGTGGCACGGGAATGAGTGTACAGCAAACGTTGGGGTAAAGACAGGTGTAGATGCGTCTTTTCTTGTCGTTTGCGCTGAAATCGAGCACAATCAGGTCGGCGTCCTGAGGAGGTGCAAAGGATGGAGGGCCAGAGAGGTGCTATGATGCATGTTGTGGCCGTTGGGTTGTTCACTGCAACATTTGCATATGGCAGGGCATCAGGCCCACACCGTGCGCCCCAGAGCGCTATCCAAGCGTTGTGAGAACCCAAAGCGAACATACGTGTAAGCAGCAGAGCAGACCGGCCCACCTGGTGCACCATGTGCTCCGCGCACACCGAGTAGATTGAAGACGAGGTGCCGCCGATGCCACGGTTGATGAACACATGCCCCCTGCAACAGGACAGGGGCAGGTCAAGTTGATACGGGCGAGGCAAGGCACGTTGAGTTGACTGGCGTGTGCAATGGCACAGCATGCACGTCCATTGCACTCGGGCCTCACTTGTGGGGGAAGGCGTGCGCGATGTACTCAAACAGGCGGTTGGCGTAGCTGTGCTTGCGGTCGGTGGTGCCGATGCCGCGTGTCACGCTGGCACCCAGCGTGAACACCTGCGCTTGATTGCGGGGCAGCGAGTTGGCACAGGTGAGTGAGCTTTCAAGTGATGCGTGCAACGGGCCGAGCCTGGTGCCCAGAGAGAACACCTGCGCTTGATTGCGGGGCATGGGTGCAGCTGCTGGTGAGTGTGGGTGTGACCCCAGAGCACGCCCAAACCATGCGTGCAGCGTAAACAAACTGCATCCAAGGCCGGCCTGTGGTGGCAGCCGTCAACAGCAGGCCAGCGCTGTGCCTGCTGCGTCTCGGCTGCACGCTGCGCATCGGGGCATACACTTTGCTCCACATGCGACAGCCCAGCCGGCACCACGCGCGATCACATGCAACATAGCTCTAGCACGCGCTGCCCAGCCCTTATCAGCAATCAGCAGCACAACTTGATCTGCTTTGCGGCCATGCTCTCTCTTTTGAGAAAGAAACAAGGCACAACAAGTACAAACATATCTGCAACAGCACTGTCCATCATAGCTCTGCGCACCTTGATCGGCTTGCCAGCCATCAGCTTGCGCACCACCGCCTGCAGCCGCTGCCCGCTGCCATAGTAGGCCAAGCCCCGCTGAGCCTCTTCCTGGGTCAGCAGCGGCCCCCAGGGCACCCGCAGCCGCCGCATCCACTCCTCACTTAACCCAACAGCTCCTCCTGCCGGCGCTGCTGCTGCCGGCGCTGCAGACGCTTTGCTGCTCGAGGCAGGCGTGGCCGTGCCAGCTGCTGCTGCTGCTGCTGCTGCTACTTTTGCTGTCGCCACTGCCTCCTCATCCTCCTCGTCTAAAGCAGCAGCCTCTGCCGCCGCCGCCGCTGCCGCCGCTGCTGCCGCCGACGCTTTTCCGCCGCCCGCCCCTGCGCCTTCGCATTCACACGCCGGGCAGCGCTGCTGAGGCGGGCAGACCGGGCACTTGGCTGCTGGTGGGCAGGTGGGCGCCGGCGGACAGGTGGGGCATTGCCGCTCTGGTGGGCAGGCTGGCGCCCGGCCAGCAGCCTCCTTGCGTCCGGCCTGCAGCACAAGTTAGGGTGCGAGCCAGGCAGAATGTGAACGCCATTGCATGCACGAGTCACAGAAAAGTACACCACATGCTGCACCAGCATGCTACATCAACAGCAGCAGCACCGTCATGCATGCATTTGGGCCTTGCAGCGCCGCCCGGCACACCTGCGCTGCATCGCCTGCTCGCTGCGGCAGCTGCTGCGTGGTGGGTCCCCCCACCGCCCCGGTGAGCTCTGCAGGCACAGGGAGGAGCATGGGATGAACGGTCACTCCATGTTGTTACCCACGCCAAGAAGCTAAGGCGCACAACAACGTCTGTAGTGCAGGCAACCCAGGGTGGCGGGAGCCTCAGCTGCCGCCAGGCGGCCGCAGTGGGCACACGCCGATCGCTGCTCCCATTTCATCCGCACTCGCCTCTCCATCGCAGGGTGCCGCTGCCGCTCAAGGACACCACAGCAAGCGTGAGCAGCGCGCCACACAGCGCCGCCACAGGGAGCCAGGCGGCTGAGGGCTGCCAGCTGAACAACGAGCCCCGTGTGCTGGCACGGGGGCTGCTGCGAGGGCTGCCCTCCGCGGCCCAGGCCTTCAGCTTGAAGTCTGCCATGGAGCCGCTCCCCGGGCTTCCAGCCCTCTTTCACAAGTAGCTTTGATCTCTCTGATCGCGATGGCGCATGCAGGCGAGCAAGCTGCGAGGAGCGGTGACACAATGCTGAACGCGGTCATGCGAACACCGCCTTGGGAGCCCCACACGCTTGGTGGTGGAGCATCCAAGGCTGACAGGACGCGAAAATGCAGGAAGCCGCGGCGATCAGCTGGCGCAAGGTCCTGCAAGTGCCCACGTCTGACCGTCCCAGCACGGCTGCCTGCCAGTTGCCTCGGTCGGACGGCCATGAAGGCTATATGCCTGCTCGAATTTCAACCTGGCTGCCGAGCCATCAGCTGAGAGATGTGTCACATTGTGAGGGCCGGCGAGCGGCGGTCAGGAAGCCAATGGAGAGCAGCGCAAGGAGTGAACGCTGGCAGAAGGAGTTAGGCATGTGGACGTGTGGAAGCAGACGGGGAGAGAGGAAGAGGCAAAAGGTGAGCAGCAACAGAGCAAGCAGTAAGGAGAGGTGCAGATGGGCAGGGGAGGGATGGCTAACAGAAGCATGCTGCCGTTGAAACGCTGAGGCATGCCGTCAGCTGAGCCACCGGCCAGATGGCAGGCCTGAACCAGCCCTGCATCCCAAGCCGGCACGCCGCCAAGAGGAGCGGCCCAGCCGCCTCAGATCAGGTCGGCCACGTTCATGGGCATCTGCGGCAAAGGAGGGGGACAGCGGGCGGGGCCGGATCTTTATTGGACAAGAAGGGGAGCCTGTGGAAGAAGCGTGCAACCAACAGAGCGGGTGCCTAGGCTCAGACCAGAGCCCGGCCCTAGACAACCAAGGCATGCATGCTTGCAGCCTAAAGCGCACCTCATCGATCTGAAATCTGGGTGGAGCAGTAACTGCTCGACGTCGCTCCAACATGTCAAACGCATAGCAGATATAACCCGAAATAAGCACCAAAAAAGCAGGCGCACCTCATCGATCTGTGTGGAGTAGTACTGCTCGATGTCGCGCAGGATCTTGATGTCGTCGTTCTTCACAAAGTTGATGGCCACACCCTGCGGATCGTAAAGCATGCAACAGTGGGTGGAGCTGAAACCAACGGATACTCAAGAGGTGCTCTGCACCTCGCGTCCTCGCGGCCAAAGCAGCACACAGCCAAGCAGCCCCCGCAGCATTACACCTCCAGCCCGAAGCAGACCAGACAACCAAACAGCCAGTCAACCCCCGCAGCCCCGCACCTTGCGGCCGAAGCGTCCGGAGCGGCCGATGCGGTGGATGTACAGCTCACGGCTGTTGGGCAGGTCGTAGTTGATGACCAGCGACACCTGCACAACAAGAATGGGAGAGCATGTAACAATAGTTGATGACCATCCAACCCACCTCCAACCTGCTGCAGTCCAGCTTCCATCACGCACGCCACAGCCAGCAAGCCTTCAAATGAAACCACTCACCTGCTGCACGTCCAGGCCGCGGCCGGCGGTCGGCACGCAGCATCACCATCAGACCACACATCGGGACATATTAAGGGGCCTGCCCACCTGCTGCACGTCCAGGCCGCGCGCCCACACGTCGGTGGTGATCAGCACGCGGGTGGCGCCCTTGCGGAACTCGTCCATGATCGCCTCGCGCTCCTTCTGCTTGGAGGTAACAAAAGGCAGGGAAATAAAGTCAGAAAGACCGCATGCACAGCGCTCTTGCGGAACTCGTCCATGATCGCCTCGCGCTCCTTCTGCTTAACGAAACAGACAGCATCGTGCAAGAGTGTGAGGTTGGAATGCACGGCATGTGCAGGGCAGGCATGAACAGACGGGGCACGGCAGGCTTGCCGACAATGCAACAAAACCCCATGAAACATGTGGCCTCAGGTCGCAGCATGACCACAGCGCGCACAGCGGGACCACAGCGCGCGTGCCGGCGCCACGTCTCCACGCATGGCCGACGCGGTGAAGTTGTTCTGCCAGACTCATCCTGCCAACCATGCACAGCATGCGCCGCATTCCCCCAACGTGCCTGCGGCATGTCACCGTGCATGGCGGACACGGTGAAGTTGTTCTGCCGCATCTTCTCCGTCAGCCAGTCCACCTTGCGCTTGGTGTTGCAGAAGATGACCGCCTGCGTGGGTAGGGGGAAGAAGGCGGGTCATCAGTCAAGAGGCCGCAACCCTTCGGCAAGTTGTTTGCAGCCGCCCACCACATTCTTCAGCCAAGCCAACAATTCGCAGCAACAAAAGGACCACAGCGAAGGCACCTGCGTGATGGTGAGTGTGTCGTACAGGTCGCACAGCGTGTCGAACTTCCACTCCTCGCGCTCCACCGCCACAAAGAACTGCTTGATGCCCTGCGGAGATGAGGAGAACACAACAGAGCGAGAATGTGCTCAGCACTGAATGTTTTGAGGCAGCGGTGGCAGTGCAGGCCTGCTGCTGTTTTGAGGCAGCGGTGTGGGCCCATTTTTGACAGCCCAATGAGTGGGCAGCCCCCTCACCTCCAGCGTCAGCTCATCGCGCTTGACCAGGATGCGCACGGGGTCGGTCATGAACTGCGGGAACGCCAGAAGAAAATCGCTCGTCCATTGAGCCACTTGAGGCACCGAGCAATGCGGCAAGCAGGCGTCGCAGCCCGGCTGTACCGAAATTGCAACACAGCCCCGAGCAGTCCCCACCTTGTGCGTCATCTCCAGCACCTCGTGCGGCAGCGTGGCGGACACCAGCACCACCTGCGTAGGGGCAAAGGCCATCGGAGGGTGCTCTTTAAAGCTCTACGCGCGATCCCGGCAGCGGCAGGCAGCGCAGCACAGCCAGGCGGCGAGGCCAGTGCACACTTTTTGCTTGTGAATAGCCCTTGTCACAAACCTGGGCCTCATGCGGCAGGTAAAGCAGCACAATGGCATGGCCAGGCAGCAAGGCCAGGCAGCAAGGTCAGTCATGTTTCTTGTGGTGTTGTGTGCTGTCGCCTACCTGGGTCTCAGGCGGCAGGTAGCGGTAGATGTCGTAGATCTGCTCCTTGAACCTGCGACAAGAACGGCAAGCACGCGTGTGATGCACTGCGCCACATGTGCAGCGCTGCTGCCTGTGTGACGCGGGGCTGCGGCCGCTGCGGCAGCCGCAACAGCCACCCGGTTGGGAAAGCTCCAGAGTCAAGACATCACAGCTGGCGGCACGCACCCCTTGTTCAGCATCTCGTCCGCCTCATCCAGGATCAGCGTCTTTATATTCCTGCACGGGGGAAAGCAAGCAGGACAACACACACACATGAGCTGCAACTATGCAGAGTCTAGCCTGCAGCCGTACCCCTGCTACACGCCCCAGCAAGGGCCCTGCAGCAATTGCACTGCTGCTGCTGCTGCTGCTGCTGCTGCTGCTGCTGCTGCTACATCCACTGTGTACGCATGAAAGCTAACAACAACAAGCTGCTGCCCAAGCTCACCGCGTGCGCAGGCTGCGGTGCTGCATCGTCTGTGTACGCGCAACAAACATGGACAGCAAGCATACAGTTATATGCTGCCCAAGCTCACCGCGTGCGCAGGCTGCGGCGCTTGATCATGTCGAACACGCGGCCGGGGGTGCCCGACACAATGTGCACGCCCGCCTGCGGCAGCGGAGGGAGGAGCACGAGGCAGGGCAAGGCGGTACTGGTTAGGCGTGTGGGGGGGCAGTACCGCAGCTGCGGCCAAGATTCGGAGCCACAGCAGGCACACATGGCCCCCTTCACAGCGGCCTGCTGCAACCCCCAAAATGCACTGCACAGACCGCACCTCCAGCTTGCGCATGTCCTCGCCCACCGACTTGCCGCCGATGCACGCGTGCGCCTGCAAAGCGGGCGTGTTATACGATGAAGCTCAGCACACACGGCGGCCCAGTCGCGCGCAGCACTGCCGCAAGGCTGCCTGCTGGTTGCGCATCCCGGCACCCCAGCTGTTCCATTGCAGCTGCTGCCATCTCAACTCTCCCACAAGCCCAACTGATTCGACTCGACTGTAGCCAATCGAATGCCCCACCTGAACACTCATGTGGTCGCCAATGGCGCGGATGTTCTGCTCCGTCTGCGTCGCCAGCTCGCGTGTGGGAGACAGCACCAGCGCCTGCACCCTGCGGAACACAAAGCGGCCAGCGAAACGAATTTCCAGCCGACAGTGTGCAATGGACCTTTCGCCCTGGCTGCCGCCAGCTGGATCGATGCCGGCGATGCTGCCGCTGCCACTGCAGCCGCCGCTGCTGCTGCCGCCGCTGTTGAGGCTGCAGCTGCCGCTGCCATTGCTTTGCTGCGTTCGGGCGCTCAGCGCGCTAAATCTTCAGCCAGCCTGGCAGCTACGTCAAGCAAGCAGCTTCCACCCCGGAACAAGCAGCACATGTCACGGCATACACAGCAGCAAACTGCGCTCACTCTCGGAGAGTGGTGTCCAGCATCTGGCAGAGCGTGATGGCAATCAGGCTCGTCTTGCCCGTGCCCGACTGCGCCTGCGCAATCACGTCGCGGCCCTGCACAGCGCAACAAGCAGGCAGCAGCGGCGGCGGCTTAGCAAGTGGCCAGAGCGGAGGCCTGCGCAGCAGCACAGCCTGCAACTGGAGTAGCAGCGGAGCACGGTGCTCCAGCCGGCCGCCAGCTGGGGAGCAGCTGAACCCGCTGCCGCTGCTGCTTGCCGCATGGCTGCTGCTCCTCCTGCCCGACGCTCCACGGCTGCAGCGCCACATATATGCCAGCAGGGTGCCAGCTGATGTTGGCCACCCGCCTCAGCTCCTCGTCCGCCTGCCCACCGACTGCAGCGTTGCTGGCACAAGCCGGCGTGCAGCAGGGGGTCCGCTGCCCTTCCACCAGGCAGCGGAGCCAGGCCGGCTGCGCTATACTAGCCACTCCTTCCGAGGTGCTTGCCTGGGTGATGGGCAGCACGGCGCGCTGCTGGATGGCCGACGGCTTCTCAAAGCCAAACTGGTAGATGCCTGCGGGTGATGCGAAAGACAGGCACGCTCACCGGGAGTGACACATGCGACCACAGGGCACAGGCAACGCCAGGGTGGCAGACCAGCCGCCAGCGAGCGGCAGCTGTTCGTATGCGCTCTCCACACAGCAAGGTGCTGGCACAGGGCACGCCTGCAATCTGGGTTGAGCTGAACAACATTGCGCAACGTTTTCCTCTGCTCCCACCGCCGCTCCTCTCGGCGGTCGGGAGGCACTTCCCTGTGCTGCCTGTCCCCAGTGCTCACCGCGCAGCAGCTCCTCGCGCAGGCCCATGGCGTCAAAACTGCTGACCACCTTCACCCCCTTGCTCGTCTCAAACTCCATGCTCTCATCGCCCTCGGCGATGTTGGTGCGCCTGCGGGACACGGAGAGGCAAGCCGGCAGCGGCGGCGGTGAGCGGCAGGGGCGGCGGCGGCCTTGAGGCAAGGCGGCGCCGGGCTGCGCGGACGCAAACGTCGGCGCAACGATTGATGCGCGTGTTCCAGAACACGAGGGGCCCTGAAACGGGCTGCAGGCGCCGGGCCGCACGCTGATGGCCGGATGGCGCCCCTGCTGGTCCCGCCGCCGCTGCTCACTGTTGCAGACCACATGCACTGCCAGCCAAGCGCGGCGCCACCCTCCCAAGCTCCCCTTCCAGCGGCCGCCCCCCGCCCCGCACCTCTGCTCGGCCATGGCGGTTCCTGTGACAACCGGCAGGCAGTGGGGAGGTTAGATCAGGGGCGGGGCCGCCGAACCGGCCGCTGTTGGGCCCCGAACGATGTGCCGCGGCTCCTGCGCTGCTCCTCACCGGCTGCTGACCCCTGCAGACTGCTGTACAAGCGATCAATTGCGGCGGGGGCAGGCGAATCGGCGGTGCCAGGCCCCCCATGTACAATGCGGGGCGCCACTGCTGTCATCAGGCGCCAACCAGGGCTCCGACGCGCCCGGCAGCACCCCATCGGCCTGACCAGAGCCTCCAATTCTCACGAGCAGGCGCCGCAGTCCCATCGCCCATCGCCGGGCCAGCCAAGGGCCCCGCAGCGCCCGCCGGGCAGCCATGGCTGCCATGGACCTGGAGGTCTACAAGGATCTCGACCGGGCGATCGAGCAGCTGCTGCAATGCAAGCCCCTGAGCGAGGCGGAGGTCAAGGAGCTGTGCGCCAAGGCCCAGAACGTGTTCGTCAATGAGAGCAACGTGCAGCCCGTGGCGGCGCCCGTCACGGTGAGCCTGCTGCTGCCGGCGGCGCGGGCGGCGGCCGTTCGACCGCCGCCTGCACAGCGCTGCCGGGTTCGGGCTGGCTGCCGCCGCTGCTGCTGCTGTTTACAGCGATCAGGCATGGCTGTGGGACGTGTTACGGAAAACAAGGCATGCACGGCAGGCGCTGCCGCTGCACTGGGGGTGGCGGCAGGCGCGGTCCTGCGATCGCTGCCCGCCCGCTGCTTTGACCTGGGTTTGACTGTACAGCCCCATGCTGCTGCGCTTTGTTGCTGCCGGCTGGGGCACAGCACTTGTGCAGGGTGCTGATCTAGGGGTAAAGTGGCCGGACAGCCTGGTGCTTTTGCAGCAAGCTTGGGCTAGGGTCGCCCCTGCCCGCAGCTCGCGCTGCGCTGCCGCTGCTCTGGTTGCCAGTTCACTTCGGCATGGTGGGTGCTCCCCAGCCTGCGGATATTGTGCTGAACGTGCTTTTCTGGCCATTAACAGCCAGTTCCAGGACCTGCTGGCTAATTGACCCATTGCTGCCTCCAACTAAGCGTTGAGATTTCTAACCAATCCCAACTGCCCATTGTAGGTGTGCGGCGACATCCACGCCCAGTTCCAGGACCTGCTAGCACAAGACGCAACCGTGTTTTCCACTGCAAGCACCTCGCTCACCTTTGCATTGCTGCCTCGCATCATAATCCACTGCAGGTGTGCGGCGACATCCACGGCCAGTTCCAGGACCTGCTGGAGCTGTTCCGCATCGGCGGCGCCTCCCCCGACACCAACTACTTGTTCATGGGCGACTACGTGGACCGCGGCTACCACTCGGGTGCGTGTTAGTTACAGTGGTGATGATTGATCTACTGTTTGGTTCCTGCCCCAGACCAACTACCTGTTCATGGGCGACTACGTGGTTCGCGGCTACCGCTCGGGTTGCACATCAAGCATGGCTGGTCAGTGCTGCCGCCGCTGCTGCCGCCGCCGCTGCTGCCGCCGCTGCTGTTCCAGTACACCCAGGGACCGCTGCTGTGTTATGCTGCCTGCCCTGCAGTGGAGACGGTGACGCTGCTGGTGGCGCTCAAGGTGCGGTACCCGCAGCGAATAACCATCCTGCGCGGCAACCACGAGAGCCGGCAAATCACGCAAGTGTGAGTACTGCCCCGGTGCCGCAGCGCACTTGTTGCTGTGTTTGTATCAACCGGGGATGCTGGAAGCTTAGCAGCGCCACAGGAGCCTGCGAATCGCTTACACGTGCTGGGGGCCCAGACACCGCTTGTGCAGCACTGCTGTCTCGCTGTGCTGCTCGGTGGTCGATGCCTTGCCCTGGCCAATCATGCTTTGTACACCTGTCCATCTTCTGCCGCAGCTACGGCTTCTATGACGAGTGCCTGCGCCTCGGCTAACCCCTGAAACACTTGCACTTTTGTTCATTTTTTTCGATTCAATTATTCCATTCTGTTGCCGCAGCTACGGCTTCTACGACGAGTGCCTGCGCAAGTACGGCAACGCCAACGTGTGGAAGTACTTGTGAGCGCGCCTGCTGTGTGTGGTGCAGCACTGTGGCATTGACTGTGCCGCTGCTGCTCCAGCATGCTGCTGCCGAGCCGCTGAGCTGGGCAGCCACGTGGGAGGCGGCAGGTGGACTCGAAATGCGATCTGGCGCCCTGGCATGCTGCCCTGCTGCTTCAATGCAAGCAGCTGACCCCAAGGTATCACACTGTCTCGCTCCCCTGTGTGTTTGCAGCACCGACTTGAACCTGAGTTGCTGCATCGCCTCGTTCCCCCTTCTCTTTGCAGCACCGACTTGTTTGACTACCTGCCGCTCACAGCGCTCATTGAGAACCAGGTGTGTGCAGCTGGGTGTGCATTGTGGGGGTTTGGGCATGCTCGTGCAGCTGTACCTGTGCAGCGCAACGCAGTTGCAGCTGACTGCTGCTGCCGATGGCAGCATGGCAGGGACTGCCGGATGCTCTATCCGCTGCTCTGGCACCCAGCACCCAGCACATTGCCCAGCTCGCCAGCTCGCCGCCTGCCTGCCCTCTCCTGCCTGCCACCCCACACAGATCTTCTGCTTGCACGGCGGCCTGTCGCCGACGCTAGACACGCTAGACCACATCCGGGCGCTGGACCGGGTGCAGGCAAGAGAACAACTGTCTGCTGCTATTGGTGCCCTAGGTTTTCTTTGATGCGCCGGGCCAATATGCTGCGCTTCTCTGTTGCTGTGCGTCTTGCTGTGCTGCGCCGATGTGTTGCGCCACAATGGCAAGCAGTGCAAGGTGGCGCCCCAGGCAGCGCGCGGCCTGCCACGCATCATCCAGTCAACCACAAAAGACACCCAGCCAGGCCGTCAATTCATCCTTGGAACATGTCTGCCGCTCTGCAGGAGGTGCCGCACGAGGGCCCCATGTGCGACCTGCTGTGGTCCGACCCCGACGACCGCTGCGGCTGGGGCATCTCGCCCCGCGGAGCAGGTGCGCCTTTGGCGGATGACTATGTTGGTGCTGACTGCATGTTTTGAGTCCAACCGGCACAGCTAGGCTGGGGCATCTCGCCCCGCGGAGCAGGTGCTCTTTGGGTGGGGCTAGCTATTGGCTGCCATGGCCTTGTTGCAGCATGGCAATCGCATCTTGCCTTGTTGCAGCCTGCCCCGTGGTTGCCTGCAAAGGTGTCGCGCCCATCCTTTCTTAAGCCTGCATGGTCTTGATTGAACAAGCGTGGTTGTTGTTTTCCCCGCCCATAGGCTACACATTTGGCCAGGCCATCAGTGAGCAATTCAACTACCGACAGTTTGTGTTAACCTATTGCAACCTGCCCTCTTACCTTGCTGCAGGCTACACGTTTGGCCAGGACATCAGCGAGCAGTTCAACCACACCAACGGCCTCACGCTCGTGTCGCGGGCGCACCAGCTGGTGAGGCTGCATGGCGTTGCATGGGTTGGCTGCTGCACTGGTGTAGTGGAGGTGGAGACTCTGTGCTCGCCGGTACAGCCGGCTTCGCTGCAGCTGCGCAAGCGGGCGTGCCCAGCAGCTGGTTGCCTGCCTGGTCGATCGTGGCTCGCACATCCCCTACCCACAGGCGATGGATGGCTTGCCACAACAGCTGCACAATCATGTTTGGTATCCCACCGAATCCGGGCCTCCTGCCACCTCTGCTGTCTCCCCCGCAGGTGATGGAGGGATACAACTGGTGCCACGACCAAAACGTGGTCACCATCTTCTCCGCACCAAACTACTGCTACCGGTGAGCACGCTGCCGCTGTTGGCAATCAAAGTGCTGCCGCTGCCGCCTGCGCCTGCTGTGCCGCCTGCTGCGCTGCATGCTGCATGCCGCGCTGGCACCCCTCGTCTGCTTCTGCTTCCCGCATGTCTACATATCTCTCGCATGCAGCTGCAGCAGCATATCCTCCACGACGAAGGTGCATTTGGGAAGCGTGTTTGACCATCCTGCTGCTGTATCTCTGCAACATGGCTGCCATCATGGAGGCACATTTTGGTGCACCTTTCTACACTGTGTGTTGAGCAAAACTGACTGCTTGGTCCTGCTGCCGTCTCGTTTCTCCCTCGCAGCTGCGGCAACATGGCTGCCATCATGGAGGTTGGATCTTGGTGCAGCCTTCTTCTCTTGCCGTGTCCCCCGTGCCTACTAACTTGGCCTGCCCATGAATCCTCAAATGCAGCTGCGGCAACATGGCTGCCATGACGAAGGTGCATCTGGTCTTGTTATTTGACCATCCTGCTGCTGCATCTCTCCCTCCTTCTTTGCTCCGCAGCTGTGGCAACATGGCTGCCATCATGGAGGTGGACGAGCACATGAACAAGTCCTTCTCGCAGGTGGGTCTACTCGCTCTACTCGCTCGCCGGTGATGTAGCAAGTAGTTGGCCGGTGATGTAGCAAGTAGTTGGCCGGTGATGTAGCAAGAAGTCGGCCGGAAGGCAGCTGGGCTGCTTGCCTGCACCACTTGGGCGCTCACCTGCCACTGCTTCCTGATCCTCCTGTTGACACTTGCTGCTTCTTTGACTTCTGCCCCTTCCAGTTCGACCCGGCGCCCCGCCGCGGAGAGCCCGAGGTCACGCGCCGCACACCCGACTACTTCCTCTGAGCAAGAGGCAAGCCGCGGCGGCAGCAGCGGCGACAGTAGCCCTGGCGGCGGCACCACCACCACCAGCAGCAGCGGCGGCGGCGACGGCGGCGGCGGCCTGGCTGCGGAGGCTGCTGCTGCAGTAGTGGCGGCGACAGCGATGGCGGTGCTGAGCTGCTGCTGGTGTGCCCGAATAACAGCAGCTGGGAACTGGGACTGGCGGCAGCGTCGACAGTTGGAACGCTGCCGCCTCGCTGGATCGGTCTGTTGCCTGCATAGCCAGCGACCAGCAGCAGCGGCGGCGGCGCCTGCCATTTGCAGCAACGCTGTGGCTCCGCCCCATAAGCGGCCGGTTCCTTCCATGCTTGACACCTGCGGCTCTCCATTCTCCTCATTTCCTTGCAATTTTCCGGCTCCGCTCCTCCCTGTGCTTTTGTTCCCCTCTCCGTGCTGGTCCCTGTGGCATTGAGCAAGCTCCCTGTGCACTACCCCACGTCCCCTCTGTGTCTCCCTGCACCTCGCAAAAAAAACTGTGCACACACATCTCAGCACTGTAGCGCACCACACTCCTGGTTGTCTGTGACACGATGCACAGCTGTTGCTGGCAAAGGATTTTCAGAGGGAAGGATTGCTGTTGCCTCGTAGGCGCAACAAGACACAGCAGTTAAGTGGTGCGAGAAAGACATCATGGCAGGAGTGGCAGCTTTTGTCGGTGACTAGACCCGCCATCATTTGGGTTCTAAGGCACGCACGAAAGTCGGGGGTGCATCGCCACCAGGCTGGACTTGCTGCCACCCACGCTTGCAGCATTGGGACGGGATGCCGCAACAACATGGAGCCGCCTTGCATGCCGCGCTTTGCACGTGCACGGTCAGAGTGTCATCCAGAGTCGGGGATCGATTGGCCTGCAGCAGGGCGTGGGTGAGACGGGGTTGCGGCAGCTGAACAGCCGGCGCAGGCACGATGCATGCACCTTTGCACAGGGGCCCCGCAGTGGGGCATCAGGATGCCTCATGCCGATCTGCCACCGCCACCATCGAATGCAGAAGACAATTGTGGCAGCTGCCTCTGCTGGCGCGTTGCCTGCCCCCAGCACCCACCGTCAAACTTCAACTTCGTTTAATCGAATGCCGCTCCGGCTTCAGGCGGTGTCAGTCCACTGCGGAAACATCTGCTCGTGGAACGCATTGTGGGCAGCTTTGCTGCCAAAGCGCAGCGCCCACGTGTTGTTTGCCGCTGAGAAGGTGAGCCGCAGGGCGCCCTCTTCGAAGACAAAGGTCTTGAAGTCTACGGGGACGTTGTTGGGCTCCTGCAGGGTGCAGGAAAATGGTGGGGGGGTGGAATTTCTGAGGGCGCGCGAGCAGGCAGCTGCAGTCTGTGCACGCACCCGCACTTGCACCAAGAAGCAAGCGCTTTGGTGTTCCTATATGCAGCTCCCTACCTGCGCGCCAGCCACCTCCAGGTGCCACTTCGATGCAGCATCCTTGTACAGCCGTGGCTGCGTAGCCGCCGCCACTTCCACCCATTCGCCGCGAGACCGCGAAAACCGCAGCAGCGCTGTCGGCAGCTGCACATGTGGAGGGGTTGTGGGGGAGTCCGGATGCAGACCGTTGGTTTCAGTGCGCTGAACTGCCAGTGCCCGGGTTACCAACACTGCCCGCCCCTCTTCGTGCATGGGGGCTTACCTCTACTGCGGGGGGATTGATGCCCTGCTGCTGCGTAGGCGGGCCGCACTTGGTGGCTTCATAGCTGCTGTATGGCACCTCCTCGCGCAGGTGTTGGTGCACCTCGTCGGCTGACTGGCACACGGCCTGGCTCACGTAGGTTACGCACGCATTGGGTGCGGGTCCCCCGCGTTTGCGGTGTGGGGGCACTCGCCGCTCTAGCCGCACCTCAAACGTGTGCTGCGCCGGGCGCCGGATGCACACGTAGAAAGTGTCGTAGCCGGGGCTCCTGTGGCTAAAGACGTAGTCGACCACATCTCCCACGGCTATGGTCGCATAGTTGATGTCGTCAGCCGGGGCGTGCAGCCTGTCGCCCATCCTCCTGCAGACAGCGATCAGGCAAGGGCGATGGGGAGCACAGCGGCGGCCGGCGGCGGGCGGTAGTGCGAGCCCAGCAGCCTGATTCCCGCAGCCAGCATGCCCCTGAGCTGCGGATCTCTCATGTCGACAGATGCGGTGCGGCTTGAGAACGCGCGGCACCTTGTGACGAACTCGCGAACGCTCGCGAACACCGTCGATGCTGCTCACGCAAGATGAACTCCACGGGCTTGGTTTGCGATGCCACACCTAGAAGCCGTGGTGCGCTGTTCCCTGGTGCCGGCCACCGCAGCGCGCCGCCATGCACGCTGCCGCCGTTCGCGCTTGCGTCGCCCATAAGCAAGGAAAGATAACAAAGGTCTGCCTGGTCCCAGCTTGAGGCAAGCTGGTTTTGGTGTCGGTGTACGCACTGGGCAGCTGGGACTCACCGCACCAGCCCTGCCAGCCCTCAGCGACCACCGCCACCATGACCGACCCTGACCTCATGCCGCTGCACCTGCCTGGGCACGCCACAGTGCCTGTCTGCGCAGCCGCCACACTCAACAGCAACACGTGCACGAGTGCAGGCTCACGTGGGGTACCAAGCCAGAGTGGCGCGCACGCTACCGATGCACAGCAGGTGTCGGTCCTGTGCACCCGCCGCCCGTCCAGCGCTGGCCACCTCACGAAGGCTCCATTTTGACGCCAGCTGGCCGTGCCGCATCACATCCGGGAGAGTGCAGCGGTGGCAGCGGTGGCAGCAAGTGCCACCTGCGGCATTGGTGTACTGTAGGCAAGTGCAATGCAGGAAGGTAGGTGGCTCCACTCCAGATCAGGAGGAGGGCGGGCAAGTATATGCGGGGGCATCAAACATGGATGAGCAAGAAAAGGAGTGGTGCGAAGTTTGGGGCATGCAAACAATGGTGGAGGCGAGGTTTTAATATCGTAAACAGGTAGAACGCGGCATTGAACAAAAAATATCTTGAAACTTTGAAGCTTTCTTTAGCAGCAAGACATGGCTGGAAGTAAGAGGGCCCGGCCGGTGTACGACAAAGCACAGCAGCATCCCCAGCGAGCGGCGGATGCAGCGCCACGCTGTAGGACAAGGGCAACCATGCGCACCGCTACGGGCAGGATCAATCACTGCAGAATGAGATCCATCCGTTCAGAACAATGTCGCCCTGAGTCGTGTAGCACCGCAGTCCACAGCTGCAAACCAGGGGGCGGGGACGGCAAGGGTGCTCCACATCGGTCAATGGCAGGCTTGCATCGGCTTGTCTGTTCATCGCCAACGGAGTGTTGCCAGCGCTTGCCATTCACAGCGCTGTTGCGTACGCACCAGTTGAGCTGCTTGCAGCCATCAGGTTTACTCGTGCGCACTACGGTGCCCCGGGGAGTGCAGGGGGGTGGCGGTGGGAGGGGTGGCGGCGGCCGAGGGCTGGGCGGCGGCGGTGAGGGCGGATAGGGGGCTGGCCTGCACAGGGAGTGGCAGGGTTGCATTGACAGCTCATGCAACACATTCCTCAGCCATCGGAACTCGAAAACATACCCTCCAATTGCTGCGCAGCAGCGCCACTGCCACCCAACTCGAGTAGACAAGGACTCACACGCAGGCGCTCTGGTCGGGCGAGGGCATGAAGTCGATGCGGCACTTGGTGCACCCCGTGGAGCCCGACAGCTGTGCGCTGATGTACCCAGCCGGGCAGCGCTGGCAGGCCGAGGCCCCTGGTCCTGCTGAGAAGCGGCCGGGCTTGCAGGGGAGGCAGGCTGTGCTGATGTTGCCGGGAGAGTAGGTGCCTGGCGGGCACTGCGCACATGCGGAGCAGGTGCCTTCTGCAGGCAGGGTGGGCGAGGCAGAGGCGGGGGCAAGGAAAAGGTGAGGGGGCACTGGACGGCTGCTGGCAGATGCAAGCTGCAGCTAGACTGCAGCAGAGGTGCATACCCCCTGTGCACGGTCTGCTGCAACAAGACAGGTGTAAACGTGGGCAGCCAAGTGAACATCCCCAGCCGCAACGCACGTGCGATGCCTTGGCCGGCAGGGCAGGTGATGACGGCAGCTGGGCACGGCACGTATGCGCTGATGGCGGGATGGTCCTGCTTGGCGGCACCCAATGCAGCTGCCACGATCTGCGCAGGTGATGAGAGTGGCGGAGAAAGCGAGACTGCATCTGGGCCGGCACCATCCATAGTCGCACCAGCAAGGCTGCCATTATCCACAGCCCAAGGCAAGTGCTTCCACATGTGCTGCCCCCGAACACCGGCTGCATGCGCCTGCTTTGGGCTCGGCCGTGCGCGGCCAGCAGCGCACCTCTTCCACCAGCTGCCAGATTGAGTGGGTGGTGGGCAGCTGGAATTGTAGGGACAGCTGGCGGCCGCCCCAAGTGATGCTCATGCTGGCACCAACCGACACACTTTGCGGGCTCAGCTGAAGGTTGACGGTCAGCGCATTGCTGCAGGACAGGGAAGCCAGGGAGGATGGCACAGGAGATGGGCGAGAGCTGTCGTAGGCGGCTGGCCCAAGCTGCCGCTTGCAGGCAGCAGTGCGCAGGTGCTGCACAAACACAGCGCAACACGGTCCCACAGACTCAACCCAGCAGGCTGCCGAACACAGCCACCGCCGCGCTGCGAGCTGCCGAGCTCACAGCTGCAGGAAGTCGATGTCTGTGGCCAACGTGTTGAGCAGGGAAGAGAAGCCGGAGACCACATTGTCGATGCCGTTGACAAAGTTCTTCACTGTGGTCTGCATGGGTGTGTGTTAAGGGGACGCATGACTGAGCATGCAGGCATGGCGAGCCGGCAGCATTAAATCTCAACGTATGCCTGCCGATGCAACTGCAACTGGTTCAAGCGTGGTGCGTGGCCCTTGACCCGCTACAGAGATGCACGGTGCAGTGGCGTTGCCACGGCAAAGGCAAGTATCTTAGCCACAGCAGGAGCGCCGCACCTGAGCGGCCTGCAGGGTCGCCTGCGCCTCTTCAAACGCTTGCCGCGACACATTGAGGGCCTGCAACAGACGGACAGCCGCAGTAGCCTCTGTTGGTTTTTGCGATTCTGAGAGTGCAGATGTATCAGCAAACTGCGTACAGAAGGCAGACTTCCAATTATATGCCACCACCAAAAGGCAAGCTAGAATCAAACAAGTCAGCATGCGCATCTCATCCCTACCAGGGCCTCAGCCGACAGCGCCACACCGTCAACCGCTGCTCGGGCGCCGTTCAGTGCCTGGTTGGGGAGGGGTGCAGCAGATTGGCAGTGGGCAGGCAGGCCGCCGGCACGCAAAGCAGTGCACACCACGAATGCCAGCTGGCCCACTGAACATCACAGCTCCCTGCACTGCACTCACTGCGCTGGCAGTCTGCCAAGCAATGTACTGAGTAGACACCAGCAGGCCATCCACCGCAGCCTGCGCCACAGAAAGCGCTTCGTCTGCAGCCTGCACCGCCGCCCACTGGACGCCAGTCAACACGCTGTCCGCCGTGGCCTGGTGCAGGGTGACAGCATGAGTGCGTGTCAACATCAACGGAGCAGAACCAACTCAACCAATCGAGCCTGCAACTGGAAGCATGCGCACTTCGTCCTGGTGCACCTTCGTCGATTTCAGCTGCCATGATGCCATACAACTGCTCGGGAAACCCTGTGACTGTCCCTCCACGAACTCCGCACCGACCTGTGCGGCGCTCAGCGTGGCCTTGGCAGCATTCAGGGCCGCATTGCCGTCCCTCTCGACCTGCTGCACCGTCCCCTCTGCCGCATCCAGCACACCGTCTGCCACGTCCTTTGCTGCCTCAAGGATGTCTGCAATCCAGCACCTGCAAGCCACGGTGGTGCGGCAGTGTTTGGTCGTTGCACTTTCACCACGCAGGCTTTGCTGCAGGAACAATGGCGCTGCTTACGGCCTCATCAAAGCTGTGGACAGCAGTAACGCAGTGCAGCGGACGACAGTGCGCTCACTCGGGGCAGCAGCGCCAGCACCAGATGAAGCAGCAGCGCTTGGTGGTGCGGTAGTGGTTAATCTGGGTGAAGGGATGTGAGCAGTCGGGTTGTCAGTTGCATGGGAGTTGCGAGCCTTACAAGCTGTACATTCCCCGGAGTTGCAGCGCAGCATGGATATGGCCCTGCAGGTGTTTGCTCGCGCAGCCCAGCCTCACCTGAGACTGCAGCGAGTTCACTGCACAGCAGGGTAGGGGCGAGCTTGCGGATGGTCAGTTGAACAGCCCATCCTGCTCCCAGCACCATGGAGCTAAAACCAACAAATGCAATGCAAGCAGTGCGGCAACCTCCACTGCCAACCCTGAGCAATGATCAATGACGATTGGTTTCGTGACCCCCCACACCTCCATGCTGGCACCTACTAGGTGGGGGTGGGGGTGGGGGTGGGGGGGGGGGTGGGGGGTAGTACTCACCGTTGTTCTGCGCACGCTGCAGCTTGCCGACAGCCGCATTCATGTTGGCATCGAAGACGGCCTGGGCTTGATCCACTTTCACTTTTGCTGCCTCCACCCCAGCATTGGCAGCAGCCACCGCCTTTGCAAAAGCCTGTTTGGCAGCTGAGAGGCTGCGCTGGGCAGCACCCAGATTGGAGTTGACAGTCGCCTTGTAGGTGTTGAGAGTAGCAAGGGCGCTGGCCACCGACTGCTCGGCGGCCTGCAGCCGAGCATTGACCTGCGCAGCAGCGGGGGCAGCGGAGCGGTACCAGGCATGACAGCACAGCAATCCACGGCCGCAGTGCGAATCCATCAAGCTGCGTGCAAGCAGCCTGCCAATCCATCATCTGACAGCCAAGCTTTGTGTGCTATCATGTTCGTCGCACCGCGTTGGTGTAGTTGCCCAGCGTGTAAATTTTGGCGGTCACATCGGCTTGCGCCTGCGCCACCCGCCCCTCCACCGCACTGATGGCCGCCTGCGCTTGGCTGTTGGCTTGGTTAAGCACGCTCTGTGTGCTGTTCACAGACTGGGCAGCCGCTCTCAGCCGCCCAGTCAGCGGTCCTAGCACGTACTGCTGCAGCTTGGCATTGAGCTGGCGGCCAGTTGGGGAGGGGAGGCGGAAGAGGGTGAGTCAGCATGGCGGGGCTGGAAAGGAGTCAGCATGGCAGGGCTGTAAAGGATGCAAGCACACGCCTGCATCTTGAAGAGCTCAAGCTGCTCTTGTGTAAGCACGCAAATGGTGGCAGAGGCTGCAACCAGTTAGGGCCGGTCCACACGCTGCCAGGGCCTGAAAGCACCCCTAATCACGCCCTCCAGCTGGAAGGGCGGTGATGTGGCGCCACCACCGACCGCTGAGCCAACCCCGAATGAGCTTGCAAGGTCAAGAGCTGCGCCCTGTACTTGCCTCAGCAGCAGAGACGCTGACGTACGTGGCCATGCCGGTGGCTGTCAGCTGCGTGCTGATGTTGGTGCTCAGCAGGCCAAACAGCTGGAAGCTGCCTGCGATCAGCTCGCCCACGGGGAAGGGCTGCGGAGCGGCGGAGGGATCGCAGGCAGGGCAGGCTCAATGCATTGTCGTTAAGGGGGGTCTCCCTGCTGAGCCAGCCAACTGCAAGTGGACCAGCAGCCAACCCCAGCTGAGGACAGCCATGGAAGCCCGCCCCAGCCCGCCGCACCTGGGCAGTCAAGGGGTTGACAACGGAGGCGGACAGCGGCGCCATGCAATACGAGTAGCTGACGTCGTTGATCACCAGCTTGAGGCCAGACAGGTCGCTCTGCGATGCGCACATGCATGGGGAGCAGGTAAGACGCCCTACCATGGGTGGCACATGCTGCGGCAGTTCATCGTACACACTGCATTCAGTCCGACACCACAACGCATGCCGCTCCCGGATCGGGCCTGCCTTCAGTGCTTGCCATGCCCCAGGAAACAGGCCACATTCTGCATGCTTAGCGTACCTTGACTCCCATGGCTTTCATCACTTTGGCCAAGTTGAAGTTGTCAATGCTGGCGGCAACGCCAAACGCTTTGCTGTTGCCTGGCAGATGGCGAGTACAGATGAGTCGACGGTAGGGTTGTTGGGCATGCATGCATGTAGAAGTGCACTTGCCCAGTATATCTTTTGAACTGACCAACGCTGAGGCAAGCAGAGAAGCGTTGGTTTGACTCACCGTTCACATCATAGGCAATGGCGGTGTTGGCCGTGCTGCCCATGATGTTCTCGCTGCACAGGTCAGTGGGAGGCGGGGCGGATGGGGGAGGCGAGCTTGAGACAGCTCGATGGACAGCTTGGGCGCGTGCGCAGCCAGCCACCTCAAGCATGCTGGATCCCACGTGGCAGCCTGCCTGCGACCACTCCTGCTTTCTGCAGGCTGCTGACGCATGCATATTGGGCATGCCGCCCTCGGGCCGCGCACCTGGATGCAAAGCTGAGGCTGGTTGGGACGCCCTCCTCTGCCGCGATGGTCGCCGAAATCTCCAAAAAGTTTAGCGTCAGCCACTTGTTCACAACAAAGGGTGAGAGCGTCTGGCCCGACAGCTGGGCCTGCAGGCCCCCCTGCGGCCCCACTTCGAAGCCGGCCATCACTTCGAAAGACAGGGCCTGGCCGGAGAGGGCGACGTTGGCTACGAACGAGGCGGTGAATTGCGCCTCCAGATTGGTGGGGTCAAAGCCCAGGGCCAGGGTCAGGATGGGCGGCGGCTTGAGGAAGGGCGGCTGCAGCAGGAGAGGGCGATTGGTCCGGAGCATGGCGTGCAACGTGAGGCAGTGGCGGCTGTTGGCAGCTGACCCGAGCTGCTTCCGTCCACGCCCGCCGCCAGCCCTTGCCGGCCGCTCACATTCACAGCAAAGGTGAAGTTCTTTTGCACCGACAGCTGGATGCCCAGGTCCTGGGTGATGGCCAGAATGATGTTTTGGGGGGTCAGGCCAGGGATGAGGCTGATGACCTCCTGCGGGCAGCGAGCGGCCACAGGAGAAAGGTTGGACACATTATCAAGGCATATGTGTAGGCATGTTCGCATGCAGCGCTTGCGGACAGACGCTGATATGTTAGGAGGAGCGCTGCCGGACGAGTGGCGTCCGGCACTGGCTGCCATGGCCTCCCAGCCTGAGGCACCCACTCAGCACCGTTGGAATGCACTCGCCTGCAGCAGCGGCACGCTGGCTATGTTTGGGTAGCCTTTGATGCTGAACTGCCCGGAGCCGCCGCCACTGGCTGGCCTGGAAAAGCCGACTCCAAACTTGGGAAATGTGAGCCCGCTTAGGAAGCGGGTGACGCCTGCAGGTGTGCTGGGCCACACGGCTTGCACTGCAGGCAGGCGGCAGGGGCAAGGACAGGATGAGTTTGATCAGCGGGTGGCAGGCGCAGCGGATCTGTCATGCTCGATGCTCAAGCAGTGCAGCGGTTGATGCGCCTCACTGGCAAAGCACGCTGCCTTCAAGTAGCATGAAACGGACGCTGGCGCAAACTTGCACGGCATATGCATGGCACGCAGCAGATCGTACGAAACAGAAGCAGCAGCTGCTGCCGCACCAATGCTGCCGATCTGGACGCCTGATGTGGTGAGCGCCGAAATCGAGAAGCGGGTGCTGTTGCGGCTGTTGCAGTTTGACTTGCAGCGGTCGGGAATGGTCACGGCCAGGTTGACCGAGGGAAGGTTGCCCAGCGAGCCTGGCATGGACACCTGCGCAGCAACAAGACAGCGGGCGGGCATGTCATGACCAGGCGGGCATGTCGTGATCACGAAATGCGGTGAGGCTCTGTGTCCAGGCCGGGGCGTGCTGGCCATGCTGTGGTGTGATGTGCATGCTATGCATGATGTGCATAGCATGGCAGGACTATTCCCTCCAAGCGAGCTGAGCATGCTGGGCGCAGCACAGCAGGCACGTTCTCCTCCGTGCTGCCGACACTTGCAACTTGCGTACAACCGCACACCTGCAATCCCAGGCCTTTCACGACGCTCAGCGTAGGGTAGGGCAGCGTGAAGGGGCTGGGGATGCCCCAGCTGCTGGGGATGGGGTTCCAGCTGCCCAGGAACTGCAGGCGGGTGAGGGAGGGCAGCGGGCACTAAAGTCGAGTTTGTGGCTGCCGATCGGTTGGGTGCCGGCACGGCCGCGCTGCCACAGAGAGGCACGTCCACCAACTGTGTGCATGCTGTTGAAAATCAGGCGCGTTTTGCAAGAACCCTTCAGAACCCTTCAGCCACATCTATGTCCCACCTGGAAGCTGGTCCGGTTCCAGTGCGAGATGTTCAGCCGGGCCCTCTGGGAGCTCAGATCGATGGACGGGATGGAAATGCTAAAGTCGATTGTAAGGCCAGGCGGTAGTGACACGCCGCCAGGGGCCAGTGGCGTGGGGTTGGGCCCTGAGAAGATCCAGCCTCCCGAGTTCACCCTGCAGGCAGTGGATAGGGAAGCAAGGCACACGGCCCGGGCAACTTGCTGTTGACTCACTCGGAGTGAACAGGCTGAACCGGCAGCGTGCGCTGGGCACAGCTGCAACAGGGCACGCTCTTGATCGTGGCGACAACCGCTGATATCGTTTAAATGAAGGACCCTCACAAGTGCTGCCCCGCCCCGCACCAGGTGAGGAGCACTGTGGGCAGCGAGGGGTTGGGTTGTGCGATGTTGATGAGCGAGTTGTCCAACGGCCACTGCACCCCCATTTGTGAGAGCAGGTTGGACAGGGAGTAGCCGCCGTACAGCTTGAGCTGCACCATCTGGATGCCTCGGTGCACGGTGAGCACCAGCGTGACATCAGCCGCAAGCGCGTTGGGGTTGCCAGGGGAGGGCACGAAGGACGGCGGCCAGGGCAGCGGGATGTTGAACTGCAGCGCAGAAGGGTGGAAGAAAAGCGGCGGCGCGGCTGGGGCACAACAGCCAATGGAAAAAAGTGCGCCACAGGGCCAAACAAACATGTGCAGTGAATGCAGTGCCGTTGCGCACTTCCCTGCCCCGCTCGCGTGTGTCGCATGCAGGCTAGAACCGATGCCAGGCAGAGCCCATTGCAGAAAAGCGCTTGGCCCAGCACAGCCTCCCGCCTGCTCGCCTGTGACGCCAGCTGGTCCGAAACCACGCCCAGCAGTGCAATCCAGTTTTGGGTGTGCAGCTTGAGGGTGAGCGCGTCCTGGCTGCTGTCCCATGACCAGGTGCCGGACAGGAGCCAGGTGCTGGGCACCTGGCGGCCAATCAGGTTGACCTGCAGCAGCAGGCCGGGGCACGTTGCGTGGGCATCGGCTGTGTTGAGACACAAGTTGAGAGAAGCATACCGAGTGGTGAGCACATGCAAGGCTGATGGGTTGGTGTACCAGCATGGTGCCCACCCTCGCAGCTCACCAGCTGGTTGGCAAACGCCACCTCAGGAGACAGGCACTGCGGCACGTTTGGGAAGGGAGTCGGGCCAGGTTATTTTTGGTGCGACGGCGGTGGGCGGTGGGCAGCGGCGGACACGGGGTGGCATCATGCCATGTGCCACAGCAGCAGGTAGACAACATCGCTGCAGAGGGAATGGTCTCACGTCTTTGACAAGGTCGAACGCCGTGAAATTGGTCACGTTGCTGCGGCAGCGGAGGCAACCTTGTTATAATCGACGGCACTCCGGGGCAGGCGGTTGCGCACATGTTACTGCGGCAATGTGTGGTGAGTCGCGGAGGCAGTCAGGCCCAGCAGCAAGCCGCCAGGTGGTGCACACCTGCCAAGCTGCACAAAGCGAGTGTTGTTGATGCTCAGTATGGCATTGCTGCCGCCATTGTAGCCAATGGCGCCGTTCAAGTTGGAAAACGCGGTGCTGGCCTTCACTCCAATGTTGTTTGCCACTGAAGTGGTCACTTGTGCCGCGTTCATGCCTTGCAAGTGGCTCTGCATGCAGGACCGGGGCAGCGCAGCGGCATCATGCGCTGTGCATGCAGGTCCGAGGTGACACAGCGGCATCATGCGCTGTGCATGCAGGTCGGGCGTAGCAGAGCGGCATCATGCGCCTTGCCATGCGGCATGCTTGCAGGCAAGTCTGGGCATACGCTGCTGCAGCACGAGCGGTAATTAGTCGGCAGGCTCACCAGTTGGTTGACCGTCTGGTTCACATAAGTGACCGTGGAGACAAAGCTCTGGTTTGCAGCTCTGGCCTTGGCAGCGGCGGATGCCAACACTTGTGGGGTGATGGTGCTGGGCAGCGGCGGCAGCAGGAGCGTGCTCTTCGTCACATTGCTGGCAACGGAGGCCAGGCACTGGCCAAAGGTCTTAATGAACTGCATGAGGCGGAGGAGTTGGATGTTCCGTTTGAGCCGCCATGTCAAAGCGCACTTGGTTGCCATGTCAAAACGCAACTGCGCTGCTTGCCTTGGCACACTCGAGAAAAAAGCGGCGGCGCCGTCTTACCGCAACGATTTGGTCGGCCGTGTTGGTGGGCCAAGGAGCAGCGGGCGGGGGCGACGGCGGCGCCCGGACAAGCGGCGGCGGCGGCTGTGCGAGCGGCGGCATCGGCGACGGCGGCGGCGATAGATTGGGGCGCGGCCCCGCGCGCTGCCCTGCGCTCCCTACGGTCAGCAGGAGTAGCGTGAAAGCCACCCATGCCCTCCGTGATGCATGCGGCGGCGGCTTTGGCATTGCGGCACGTGGCCCCGCTCCAACCCTGCCGCGAGACCGTTGGGAGGGACCGCTGGATGCAGCATAGAGGCGGCAGAGCCGCTAGAGACTGTGCACGCCTCAATCCGAATAGGCATGACGCATCACTGGTGGCCGCCGGAGCGCGTGCTCGTGGCCACTTGGGCTCAGGCGGCCCCTGGCGCCATTGCCACAGCACATCAAGCATAGCCACAGCACATCAAGCTCTAATTTGCATTCACTCGTATATCATCCGATATCAGGTCAAAATCATCTCTGAAATGCATTGGCTGGTGTTCAGCGCTTGAGCAGACGTGGCAGCGCATGGCTGCCGCCAATTCTTGTGGCCGCCATCGGCAGAATCAATCAATCAGCCACTCAGGGACATGGTCATCATCCCACTCATCAAGACTAGGAGGCCTTTGTCGGCATGCCCCTGGCATGAACTCTCTAATCAACAATTCAGCCGAGCTGCTTCAGCCATACCAGCGGCTGCCCTCTAGCACCTGCCGCTCCCACTCCCGCTTGACGACCACTGGAGGCTTGCACTGCTCAGGCGCCGCACCGCGCTGCACCGCTGCCTGCCGCAGAGCAGCAAACGCGCCCGGGCCCACCAGCCGCAGCTCAGCGGGGCCCAGCAGGCGCTTCGTGCGCAGCGCGGCGTAGAACTGACTTGACGCAGACAGCGCGCGCTGCACCGCTGCCGCCCATGCGGCAAGCTGGGCAGCAACGTCTGCTGGGTCTGCCTCTGCAAATTTCAAGTGCGAGGGCAGGCAGCCTGAGTTGGCTGGGTACTTGCCGGCAGCGTTGCTCAACCGCTCAGGTCTTCTCTCCCACAGCAGCAGTGCAATGTCAATGATGGCAAGGGGAGTGCAGCCCGCACCTTGCAGGCGCGTCCAAGCCGCCTCTGTGAGCTCCCAATAGAGCACGTGGTGCCCCGCCCCCGGGCCGCCGCTGCTGCCGCTGTGCAGCTCCTCGGCGGCAGCCCAGTCCTGCAAGCAGTACAGCATGGCAGCCCAATCAGCAACAAGCGCGCCACATGTCTGCTCTAGTTTGCTCACGAGTTGAGGTCACACGCATGCTGCCTGAAGCACTGCAACCCAGCCCGGCTTGCCTGCAGGTCCAGGCACCCCTGCGGCAGCGCTTCTGCCGCCGCCTGCTGCACAGCCGCCACCAGCTGGCTCTCGGAAACCTTCTCGTTTGCAATGTTGAGCGCTTGGCCGGCCCGCCCCACCACAGCAAACTGCAACAAGGGCACAGGGCAGGACAAGCAGTAAATGCACAAACTTATAAAGACAGCTGGCCCATGGCAAGATGCCCTATGGCAGCTGAACGGCGGCGCAGCTGGTGCGCACCTTAGGGGCAGCTCCATAGAAGCCCACACACTGCAGCACGTCACCAATGCGGTACCGGAGCAGGCCCTGCAGGTGAGAAGAATCACACGCCCTGGGTGCCAGGACTCTGAACGCCGCCTGGGGCATGAGCCTGCTGCCCCGTCTGCCAACGCCGCCCCCGCACATCTCAAGCAGGCAGCGAGGCATGCCACCAGTTGCAGCCAGCACAGCCGGACACACCATTGTGTTGCACAACAGCAGCTCGTATCGCTTTCCCAACTGTGCCTCGTGCAGGCTGCGAGCGGGAGGGCGAGAGACCAGACATTATCACACAGCACGACTTGTTGGAGCTTGTAAGCTCCAGGCATGGCGGCTCATGCGCTTGTTGATCAACAACACATGCCGCCCAACCTGGCGTGCAGCAGCAGCAGCAGCAGCGGCATCGGCGGCAGCGCGGCGGGGGCGGTGGCGGCAGCTGTGGCAACAGCAGCAGCACGGGTAAAAGAAGCATCCGAGGCAGGCCCCCACCTGCAAGTCTCTCCAGTCTCTAGGTCTAGCAGTTCGTAGAAGCAGCCGATGTGGGGCAGCAGCACAAACGCCTCCTCTTGCAGGCCGGCAGGCTGTGCGGCCGGAACTGCCATCAGCTTGTCGCCCTTCCCGGCCGCCTGCAGTCCATCAGTGCCACGGGCTGCATCAGCTGCTGGGCCACTGCTGGCCATGTCGGGCCTGCTGGCCATGCTGGGCCTGCTGGGCGGCAGCGGGCGTACCGCCTCCAGCAGGCTGGCCGCGATGCCGATGCTGCCTTCAGTGGCTGAGTAGCCCGGGGTGAGCAGGGTGGCTCCGCGGGCCAGCGAGCGCAGGTAGGGAGCATACTTGGCCATGGCGCCTGCACACACACACGTTAGAACACACGCGCTTTGATAGAAGTCTGGTGCTGTTCTGGTACGCAGGGAGTACATGCAAGTTTGCGTTTCAGAGCCACAAGGTGCCCCGCCTCGCAATCGGCCAGCAGGGCAGCAGGGCAGTTTGCAGGCAGCACAGCGGTGCTCAAGGCACACACCCACGCACACCTGTCGCCACACACATGACAACCGAGAGGTTGGGGAACAGGCGGCTGAGCAGGCCCGCCTCCCCTTCTGCCGCATCAAAAGCCTGCTCCACTGCCTCGGCAGTCTGCTGCCAGGCCGCTTCCCCAGCGGCTGCCCGCAGGCGGGACAGCAGGCTGTTGACTGCATCCAGCGCTGCGGCTGGCGGCAGCGCCACTCCGGGCGGTGCCAGCTCAGCTACCTCCCAGCTGGCACACGCGCGGCTGGTTTTCAAATCGTGCACCAGAGAGGCTCGCTGCTGCCACAGCAGGCTGCATGCCAGCGAGATTTGTGATGCAAACGTGTCTGCGGGGTTGGGTTGGAGGAGAGGCTGAAGGGTGCTGGGGTGCGTCCTCAAAGATGCTCCGAGCTGCACAGTGACACCCCACATGCGAGCACGTGTTGGATCACGCTGCTGTCGTAGGTTCGCTTCACGCATCTCCCCAGTAACACACCTCTCTGCGCCAGCCCTGCTCACCCGATATGCTGGTGACCCGCTCGCGCTGCGCAAGGCCGCACAGCCAGTGCAGGTGGCACGCGGTTGCTAACTCTGAGCAGGAGGCGGCCTCGGGTGGCGACGCATAGCGGGCCGTAAGCGCTGATATGGCTGGGTTGCTGCGGGGACCAGGGAAGCGGCACAGGAAGCAACGCGCATGTGAAGCGGCAGGAAAACCTTCCAGGCTGTGTGCAGGCAGTAAGAAGCAGCAGCCGCATGCCAGGAAGCAGCGCTGCAAAGATTGCGCAGGTGGGGTCCCTCAATGCCACACACGTACCTGTCCTTCTCAGCTAGCATGCGCTGCAGGATCGCGGTGCTGTTGACCGTCACCTGCTTGCGCTCACACGGGAGGGGGGTTGGTTGCTGATCGTTGGCAAACCCAATGGGCTGTGCACCGGCGCTGCTTGAGTGCATTCGGTTATGCCTGTGCCTGCTACTCTGCCCTTCGAAAGGGAGGCACCTACCCAGCTGCGCACCCATCCACCGTCATGCCTCCCACCAACCAACCACCTCCCCACCGTCCAGCCGTTGCCCAGGGCGCGAGCGGGCCCCACAAACGCCAGCTTGATTTCCAGGTCCTCGAACGCCCACCCAGCAGGCCTTGCAGCAGCGCCATCAGCTGCATCGCAAGGGCAGAGCGCCAGTGCAGTGCAAGGGTGCGTAGCTGGTTGATCGAAGAGCGCTTGTGATGTTGCTGCATGCACCATTGTTGCAGACAGACAGCAATGGCAATACAGGCTGGTACCAGCTTCCCTTCGCAATCTACACCATGCAGCCCTCACCTTGGCTTCCTCTGCCAGCAGGCTGGGCGTGACGGGCACCACTTTCGCCTTGCCGGTTGTGCCGCTCGTCTGCCAAAACTGGCCGCTGGCGCTGCCCGCTGTCGGCGCCTCGCCACACACCCGGCTCAGTTCAGCCAGCGCTCCAGCCGTATCGTCAGCGTCTGCCGCGGCCAGTGCAGCTTGCATGGATGGCTCATAGTGCTGCACATAGCTGGTCTGCGGCAACGTGCGCAGCAGCGCCGCAAGCTCTGCGCCGCTCAGCTCCGCTGCTCGTGCCGCCTGGCTGCTGACAGGGGCCAGCAGCTGCACGCCGCTGTGCGCTGCCAGGATGCGCCGCAGCACGGCCAACTGGTGCTCAGCTGGGTGCAGGCATGCTTTGACGAGCAGATCGAGCGGTGCGGCGGCGGCGGTCGGTGGTCCTGCCGCGGCAGGTTGGCTGCCGCTGGGGCCGGTGTCGGGCGCCGCTTGCATGCGACCCGGATGCACTGTCAGCGCTTGCAAGCTGGACTAAACAGCGCGGGTGCAGGGTGCGGCAACGCCTGCGGCCAAAGCTCTCTGCGCAGCTCAAGCAGTGACAACGATGCAAGGAGGGCGTGATCATGGAAGGGAGTGTCGATTGAATCCGATGCGAGTGCCAATCGCCGCCACAAACCATCGTGCAGCGGAGGGGCGCCGCCGCGCCCAGCGCCGGCCTGGCGCCGCTGCAAGCAGGACTGATCCAGAGGTTCTTGCCCCCCCCCCAGTCAACGCTGCCGCCATTTCTATACCCGGCTGTCCCATGGGATCCCAAGCACAGCGTTATTCATGGCAACCGGGCCATTCAATAGCCATGCGTGCTGTTATGCGCCAACAGCGCTGCTTAAGCCACACGCTCCAGCAGCATCCTGGCCCAGTGTCCTGCGAGCAACATGCTTCAAGCTACAAATGTAGGGTTCCTGGATGGTTTCTGGATGTATGAATATTGCTATACTACACTTGATCGAGGCTGAGTTCATCAATCTACTCAACGGTACATGCCGCCTTCGTCGCTGCCGCTGCTGTCGGCCTTGCCGCCGCCGCCGCCCCAGCCGCCCAGGCTGCCGCCGCCGCCGCCCTGCCACAGCTCGGCTAGCCGCTGTGGCACCAGGCCGCCCAACAGGTAACTGCCCAAGTAGCCGCCGCCGCTTCCTTGCTGCTCTCTCCTCCTCGCCGCCACGTCAGCCGCCGCCCACGAGGCATCGCGTATGCTTGCCTCCATGCGGTGCTGCAGGTGGAAGGTGGAAGGCTGCCAGACGACAGGTGAGAGCACTGTTCCCAGTCCCCTTCTCCACTGTCCACACGCAACATCAAGCAGTGGGATCAGCAGCTGGTGGCTGCGCAGTGGTTGCACGGCTGCAAATTCGCGGCAGCTCGTCAGCTGCGTAGCGGCAGCAGCAGAGGCCAGCGCTCGCACCAGCGAGGCGGGTAGTGCCTGCCGCATCGTGGCTGCAAACTCGCGGCTGTGGCTTGCTGCGGTGCAATCAGGGCACAGCAGAGACTGCTGTAATAAACAAGAAGGTTTGTAAAGCTGCTTCTGAAGGGGTGGCTTCTGCCGCTGGATTGACAGGCGTCAACAGCAGGGACACTTTGCTTCAAAACACCGGCACCAGCACACCACCGCACCTGCGTATGTGGCATCAGCTGCCACTGCCGACGTCTGCTGCAGCAGGCCGCGTGCATGCAGCGCGGCAGGCAGCGCTTGCTGCACGTGCTGCTGCAGCTCAAGGGAGAGTGCAGAGAGGGAGACGAGTGTCACGAGTGGGTGGGCGGGCGCTTGCGACCAAGATGCCCGGCAGTGGTATGTGGCACGTTGACTGCAACCAAGATTGCTGCACCAACTTACCCGCACGAAGTGCATGTCTGGGGGTGGCTTTGCTGCACGGGGTGTGGCACGCTCGCCTGCAGGAGCGGCGGCAGGCGGCGCGGCAGCGGCAGTCGGCCAGGGATGTGGCGTGCAGCCCATCGAGCCACTATCGGCTTGAATAAGCGATCGGGGGCAGCCAGAGGCGGCAGGACAGGCCAGGCAGGCCAGGCGACTTGCTGTCTCACCAGGAGGGCTTCCGTCGGGGCTGGACATGATTGCGGGCGACAGTGCACAGGCCGCGAAGATCGGAATGACGCAGGATCCTAAACGCTTCAATGCCCCCTGCACGGGAAATGCAGTGCCGCCCCGACACCCCGCCCCCGCTCCTCCAGCACACAATTCCGATCACCGGCTGCACTGCAAGCAGCATCGACAGGGGCCCGAGGAGCTGAATGGCTTGACGGCCGGCGCGAGAATGGGCTGGCCCAACTTTCCGATGTTGCGGCGCCGCACGGCACCCACGGCTAGCGTGACCACCAGCGTCACGCTGGAGGATGGGGGAATGGAGAGGTGCGGCGTGGGGCCTGGCCCCAACTTGTTCTCGCTTGGCTGGCCACCTGCAGGCATCCTGGTGGATTGCCGCGCATCGCTGACCCATCACCCAGTCATCGGCAGCGCCCCAGGCGGTTCCGCTTCCGCCCGAGCTCAGGCGCCGCCGCTGCTTGCCGCCCGCCGCCTGCCGCCTGCCCCACCCTTGCTAGCTGCCCTGCCCCTCTCCCTGCAGGTCGCGCAGCGTGGGCGGCGAGCTGGGGCGGTTCTTCAAGGACATCCGAGCCGCGCCCGACCGCGGCAAGTCGTATTACCAAGCGGAGCGCAACCGGCAGCACCTGGCCTCGCTGGTGGAGGCGGGCAGGTGCGGACAGCCTTTGATGGGTGCAGCCAAGCTCAGCTGCCAGATGTGTTGCACCGCATGGCGCGCACCGCAAAGCCGGGCTGAGGCACGGGCATGTGGTGTCAGCTGTGCTTGCTGAAGGGTGACAGTGTGGCAGCCTGTGGGTGGCGGCGCAGCGCATGCCGAGCCGGCAGCTGCGGCCGCCTGAGTAGCTGGGTGCTCCTAGCCCAGCATGCTGCGGCCCAGCATGCTGCCATTCCAGCAGCTGCACCTGGGTGCTGACCGGCTGCGGTTGCTGATCCTTGGGTGCAGGCACGCTGGGCGATCGCGGGTCGAGTATGCAGGCCGCAACATCACGTACCACCTGTTCACCAAGGGTGAGCGGCCTGGTGTAAAAGTGCTGCCGCTGCTGCCCCCTCGCCACTGCTGCCTGCTGGCTGTTGCAGCTCGCAGATCGCGTACCACCTGTTCACCAAGGGTGGGTTGGGTGGGCTGGCGCCAGAGAAGAAGTGCTGCCGTTGCTGTGCCCTCTTGCCGCTGTGCCTGCCGGGCAGTGCGCTTATTGAGCAGTCAACAAAGTCATTGCAGGCGTTTGCCCGTATGCCGCTGCATGCGGCTCGGCCAAACAATTCAGCTTGACTTACGTCACCCTTGAGGCATTCCTTTCCCCACACAGACTTCTTCATTTCGGTGATCAACCAGAAAACATCGACCATTCTGGGCGCCACGGCCGTGGTCTACCTGTTTGTCTTCTTCTTCTTCTCAATCTGGTGGTACCTCATCGTGCGGTGAGCTCATTGGCATGCCCCTTCCAGCTGCTTTGGAGAGCGCATTTGTGGGGTTGTTGCTGCTGCAGCTCCGTTTGTCCCGGCGCCCCCTCTCTGGCGGCTGAGCTGCAGCTTGCAGGCTTCTCACCAAAAGCTTGCTCACCTCACCTTGTCCCTGGTCCCTCCCCGCCCCCAGCTTCTACCCGGGCTGCCTGTACGGCGCCACCACGTACGTGGAGGCCTTCACCTTTGCCATCGTCACTCACATGACCATCGGTGGGTGCTGATGGTGGTGCAGCGGCCGGCGTGGGGGTTTGCTTACGCAAGGCTGCGGGCGACAGCCAGCATGTGGGTTTGCAGCTGTCTGCCTAGACCACAGGCCGCAGCAGCATGGGGCTGCAGCACCGCAAATATAGTTGACTGCCCGCTACAGTGCACACGATCATCCGCCGATCTGCCGTCCTTCCCTGCACCCCGCAGGCTACGGCAACACGGGCCCGCAGCAGTGCTGGGCGGCTGCCTGGGTGCTGACCACCCAGACGATTGTGGCGGTGCTGCTGGAGGCGATTGTCATCGGCATCGTGTTTGCGTGAGTGAAAAGTGTGCGGTACTGGTGACTACAAGTCAGGGCGCCTGGGCTGCTGGCACGTGGACCTTCTGCACCACTCTGCTCGGGCACATGCACAACCTGCACCAATGCCGCCGCCACCAACTTGCTCTCGCCCTGCAGGCGCATCTCGCACCCGAAGCAGCGCTCCCGCTCCATCTTCATTTCGGACTCGTCCATCATTGCACGGCGCGACGGCATCCTCAAATTCATGTTCCGCGTGGCAGACGTGCGGCGCACGCAGGCAGGTTGCAGACATTCGTTGCTTTTTGTTTGCAGCCTGCTGCTTAGGCATGCGGTGATCGGCCTGCTTCGTGTACGCCCTCGCTGCCTACCTGCTGGCCCCTTGCGTCCACATGCCCTGCATGTCCCGTTCACGCTGTTGTCAACCCCTGCAGGTGGTGGACACCCAGATCAAGGCCTTCATGTGCACCCTTACCCAGCTGGCCTCGGTTCAGTAGCAATCCCTCTTGACACATTTTGTTGTCAATCCCCGCAGGTGGTGGACCCCAAAATTAAGGCATTCATGTACACCTGGGGCGAGGGGCGCCTCACCGCAGAGGGTGAGCATTGCATTGCCTGTTACATGTACTTTACATGGCCTACGCAGCTGTTGTGTGCGGATGCTCCGCTGGCCGCCTCTGCAATGCCCTGCATGTGGCCTGCAGCTGCCTCGCCGTACTGTTTGCCAACGGCGTGCCCGGCCACTCCTGCACAACAAGATGCTGCCTGCAGGGGAGGGCATCCCTGTGCGGTGCGAGCCCCTGGGCATTCCTTACATTGGTTCATGCGGCAGCTGCGATTGTGCCTTATATTCGCATCATCAAGCCTGCTTTTTTGCAGGCGAGAGCATCCCTGTGCGGTGCGAGCCCCTGGACATTGGCTACATCGACGGCATGCTGCTGCTGCCGCTCATCATCGAGCACACGATCGGTGAGGCTGCTGCTGTGGAATGCAACCGCATTTCACTCTAATTTTCGCTTGCAAAATGGCATGGTATGGCACAGCTCGCTAAAGATGCTTCTACCTGCTGCACCGCACTGTGCTGCAGACGAGCGCAGCCCGCTGTGCGGCCATACGCATGACTCGCTGATGGCAATGAATGCCGAAATTGTGGTCACGTTTGAGGGCACCACCGAGGCAAGTGGGGGTGCCACGTGTTTCCAGCTCTGAGCAGCTTGCTGGCGGGCCTGGTACACACCAAACACGTGCGCTGACTTGATGCATATTGTGGCGTGTCCTTGGCAGCACTTGGCGCTTCGCGGCACCTGAATTCCTTCCATGCACTCCTGAAAGCCGCCCTATCCCTGCACCTCCTTGCCCTTCACAGTTTGGCAACCCATTCATGGCCCGCCGCTCGTACCTTCCCACTGAGGTGCGCGGTTGGGGTTGAATGCTTGCCTGCTGCTGCACCTGAGAGGTCCGAGACACTGCAGAGACTCGGCAGCGGTCTGCGTCACAGGCTGACTTGATGCTGCAGTGTGGCTGTGTCACGCCCTGTTTTGACCAGCTGCTCCTTTCTGTGCTCACCCCCACACCCGTTGCAGGTGCACTGGGGCCACCTTCAGTTTGACAGTCCTTCCCTACCTGGATCCTCCGTCTTTTTATCGTGCACCCATCCATGCCTCCTAGTGTACATCCCCGCCCATGCCCTGCAGGTGCACTGGGGCCACCAGTTTGCCCAGATCGTGATGAAGCCGGAGGGCGACAACACCAGCTACCACATTGACCTCAACAAGTGAGGAAGAGGGCTGCAAGAGCTGCTGTGCGTGCTGGGCACAACATGGGGCGTGGATTGTCGATTGCCTTCCCCCCACTTGTGGCTCCACTTGCCACACATCAGCGATGCCCAGGTTTGATGCCACTGCTGCTGGCTCGCAAAACACTCTGTGTCTCTATATTGTTTGTGCATTGCAGGTTCCACGACGTGGTGCCCCAGCTCGGCCTGCCCATGCTGCTGCGCTCTACGCCTCATGCCAATTTATTCCCCTCAACACTACATTTTTTTTCCGCCTGGCAGGTTCCACGACGTGGTGCCGCAGGACGGGCTGCCCATGCTGCCGCCCTCCGCGCTCTCCCAGCTGGTGGTGAACCGAGCCAAGCGCACGGGTGGGCAGAGGGCTGGGTCGGGTGGTTGGGGTGGGCAGCTGCCGCCTCCTGTGCCACCGTGTTGCATGCTACGCGGTGCAGGAGCTGCCTCGCACTTATTCGCCCACATCTCACCTCACCTGTCCGCCTCCGCCGCTCCCTCCCTCCGCATGGCAGTGCCCTACCCGCTGCTGGGCAAACAAAGCACGCTGGTGCTGTCGGATGTGTTCTGCCTGCACCTCACCTTGAAATCTTCCCTACCATTACACGTACCGCAGTGCCCTACCCGCTGCTGGGCGAGAACACGCTGGCGCTGTCGGACGTGTGCGTCATCACGCTCAACGAGGACGGCGTGCCCTGCCTCATGTGCCGCGCAGCCGACACGTGAGTGGCTGTGCATGCATGCATGCATATGCACCACGTTGAGTAGCTGGGGAGGGGTTGCTTCGCCCCATGGGCCGGGCGGCAGACGCATGAGCAACCGATGTCCAGTGTCTTGGCTGCTTGTTTGAGGGGCTGTGCCCTGCCTCCTGGAGGGGTGGTGCCCTGGAGCGGTTGTGCCCTGCCTCCCGTGCCGCGCCGCCGACACGTGAGCGGCTGCATGTGTAGCACGTGTGCGGATGGGGAGCTGGTCCTCAAGGCAGCCCTGGATTGGGTAGCCCTGCAGACAATTGGGCAGCTGCATGCAATGACAGGCACCCCATTTGATGCTGCAGCCTGTGCGCTCATCTGCGTGTAACGCTGCCATGAGTTGCCCTTCACTCGCTTTCCACCGACCTGCCTTCCTTTGCTCACCGCAGCTACCCCAACCAGCATGCTGAGACCTCCCTGCGCAGTACCTCTACCGCGGGCACCTCGCCTGCTTGCTGCCCAACCTGCAGCGCCTGCCAACCCACCCTTTTGCCACCTTGCAGCTACCCCAACCAGATGCTGGAAATCTTCGTGCGCATGTACCTGTACCGCTGGCACAAGCCCACCACCCCCGGCGGCCCCGTCTACTCGCAAATATCGCTGGAGGTGCGGGTTGTTTCATTTGTTGTGCTCAGCTTAACACGCCGTGGTAGCGGCCCGGCCTATTCACAAGTCTCGCTGGGGGGCTGGCAAGCCGCTTGCATTGGGCTGCGTTCAGCGCCCTGCAGGCGCCAAGCCACGGTCGGCTGCTGCCTCTCATTGCGAGAGTGAATCGGCAATGCATGTACGCTCCCCCATCCTGTCCTGCAACGCAGTGCGGCTACGACACAGGCAAGGACCGACGGTACCTGCTACCGTCTTCTGGAAGCCTCGCCTCAGACTGATTGATCCCTCAATGCATTATGTTCGAATTCCGCAACCCCAACACGCAGTGCGGCTACGAGACAGGAGAGGACCGGCTCTACCTGCGGCTGCCGGTGCAAGTGGCGCACAAGATCACAGACGGTGAGCCCCGCTGAGCGCTTCCATTGCTACTGATTGCTGGATTGATTATAAATGCGCTTGCTAGCATGCACATGGTGTGTACCCACCACAGCATCACAGACGGTGAGCTGAGGCTTGACGTTGCTGCCGACTGCTCCTCTTCACGCTCGCTCAAGCGTGCCTGCCCAACCTTGCTCCTGCCAAGATCTCAAGCGCTCCACCAACTGTACCAACGACCCATCTGCTACACACTGTGCCCTGCCAGAATCCACATTGCGCATTGGCTGAGCAGCAAACCAGACGCCTGCCTGCCTGCCTGTCATGGCCTGCACCTGACTTTCTCCTGACCTTACAGCTTTGCAAGCTCCAAACTGCATCCTGCAGAGTCGCCCATCGCGCACTGGCTCAAGCCGGGCGGCATGATGGAAGACGCAGACTCGGAGGTTGTGGTGGTGGTGAGTGGCTTTCACAAGCTTCAGTTGCTGGCACAGCTGCTGCCTGTGTTTCGCATGATGATGGATGGAGGGGTGCCAACTCGGAGGCTGTGGTGGTGGTGAGTGCCTAGTTGATTTCCCTGCCAGGCGGGCTGTTCGGTCCACCGCTTGCAGAGCGCAGTGCGCAAAGTCTGGACTATTGCGCTTGGTGCCTCTCGCGCCAAGGCGCTCACCTCTGCCTCCACCCTGCGGCACTGAGACACTCCCGTCTGCTCTCCACTCTCCACCTGCCTGCCTGCCCGCAGATCAACTCGTACCTGCACGTCACAGGCCAGAATCGGCTGCGCCAGCGAACATACTCGGTGCACAACCACGTCAAGTGCGTGGCGTGGTTGCCTGTGTTGTTCAGTCGTTGGAGCTCCGCGTTAGCTTGCGCGTGTGTTTGGCGGGTTGAGCTCTGTGGCTGCCGTCGTCCAGCTGCGCCCGACATGTGAACCGGTCTGGCCCAGCTACACCCGACATGTCAACCTGTCTGGCCCAGCTGAGCCCGACATGTCAACCTGTCTGGCCCCCGCCGCTCAGTCGCGCACCTGCCGCGCGTGCCGCCTTGCAATGCTCGGCATTCACGCCTGTTTGTTGTTACCCCCCAGGTACGGCTTCCGGTTCAAGAACATTGTCAAGCACCCCGCCGAGTCACGGTGCGGAGGCCTCCTGTCATGTCTGCAGCCTCTGGCATGACGGCAGCGTGTGGCTGGCTTATTTGAGTGCGGCTCCCTGGCCGCGTGCATCGAGCGCGCAGCTTTGTGGGCATGTGCCGATGGACTGGCCTGGTCTGTGAGCTGTATTGAAGCTCTGGGCGGCAGACGGACGGCAGCCCGCAACCATGTCAACCGCGTGCTGACTGGCTACTGCGCATCTGCTGCAGGGACCGCAAGCCGCGCGTGCGCTGGGCGCACTTCCACGACATCGAGCCACTGCCGGAGGTGGGTCCTTGCCAATCATGCAGAGATGTACACAGTGCAGTTTGTATGTGTTGCACAGTGGAAAAGCTGACTGCGCCGCGTGTGCGCTGGCAGCTCTTGAGTCGAACTGCACGAGCCATGCCCGCTTTGCAGGTGCTGCAGGGCGACGGGCCGGGGCAGCTGCCGCCGCGGCAGGAGGTGGGCCTGCGGCCCGTGCCCAGCCATCCCTCCCTGGCCGGCATGTATGCAAGTGAGTGTCTGCTCTCCATGTCGCTTGTAGTAAGCTTTCGCTAGCTGGGCGTGCTGCTGCCTGCGGCAGCATGCTGCGTGCAGTGTTGTTGGCGACCAAAGCGCTGATGCAGCTGGTTCAACACCCAACCTGTATGCCCTTTGCAGAGCTGCCCTCCCTGGCGCCCGAGTCGCACGGTGCCATTCGGTCCGTGGAGCAGCGGCAGCACATGTGGAGCCAGAGCGACTCAACCGAGGCGCGCGCTGCGTTGTGCTGTGCTGTGGCAGGGCTGTGCTGTGCTGCGCTGCGCAGGGCCACATGGAAGCTCCAAAGCAGTGACGCATGGGGGCAGAGCGCTCCGGTTCTGCAGCTCCGTGCTGCTCGGTGCGGCGGCATGCCGTTCTGCCAGATGCTTGGGCTCTCCTCAGCCATGGCTGCCATGTTGACATGCTTTGCTGCTTCTGCAACCCCCTGGCCGCGTGCAGATGAGCCGAGACAACACGCTGAGCTCGGCCGGGGAGCAGCCAACCGCCTCCACAGCCCGCCCCGCCCCCGGTGCCGCACCCAGCCGCCAGCTGCCCAACCTGTGGCAGGGATCCGGAGACGGCGGCGGCGGCGCCGCGCCGGCGATGTTTGCAGGCGCAGCGGGAGGGGCGGCGGCAGCAGCGGCGGCAGGAGCGGCGGCGGGGGCGCGCATGTACCAGCCATCGGCCGAGGAAGCGAGGAACGACTACACTGTGCTGCCCATCGACCTGAGCAGGTGGGGAAAGAATTTGTGCACAGCTAATGGTTGTAGGTGTGTGAGCAGGCGCGCTGGAGTGGGGTTCTCAGTGCTACATGCGGGCACGCGGCATGCAGGTGGTTGCGGTAAGCTGTCAGAACAGCTGCCACAGGCTGCAAGGCCGACGTGTGTGAGTCTGACCTCCCGTGTTCAGCGTCCAAACCGCCATGCAAACAAGTGTCTGGCACGCCCCGCAGGTATGCCGCCACTGCCGGCAACGAGGGCGATTCCATTCCGCTGCCGCCACCCACCCGCCGCTCGCCGCTGCCCACCAACTTCTCGCAGCAGCTGTCAGGTGGGGGTGTAGTTTTCTTGGGTGTGTTGCATCTGGCTGCTGTATGTTGTCCGCTGCAGGAATGCTCACCCAAACTCTCCGGCTGCATGGCACCTGTGGTGGCGCCAGTGGCCCACATTCTATACCACTTGCCGTGGTCGCTTGGTGCAAGCATTTGTGCAACGCGTGACTTGTCATGCTGGGTTGCCTTTCCCTGTTTTCATTGCAGCCGCGCGGCGGCACCAGGAGGATGTTGAGGCGGGCAGGGCTGCCCCTTTCCTGCTCTTCCCCGAGGTGGCAAGGTGAGCGCGGCTCATTGCATGCAGAGCACTGCGGTTCAGTGCAGCGGCCCAGCTGGAATGCAGCGTGGTGCAGTGGGTGTTGTGCTGCTGTGGGTCTGAACGGCAGTGCGGCTCGCAGGGTGGGCGGAGCATGCGAGCTGCTGCAGCGCCCTTGCCTTGCGATGCAGCAACCGATTGCAGCAGCGCAACCCAACGCGTGTTTTCCTCTGCTGCAGCTACACGCTGGAGACGACAGACGCGGGCGACTCGCTGCCCCACCCTCAGGCGCTGCACCCCACGCTGCCGCGCCAGTGGTAAGTTTGATTTGAGTTGCGAGGCCCACGAGGCCCGTGGACCGCCGCCGGTGCAGCCCCCGCCTCTTTTGTGTGTTCCTGCACTCCTCCCTGATGCGGCTTTGCCAGGAGCCAGCTCGTAAGCTGCCTTGCTGCAGCTGCTGTCCCTGCCACCAGTCCTTTATTGGTTCTCCCGTATCCGCAGGCTGGACGCGAACGAGCATAACATGCATCAGCACAACATGCATCAGTCGCGTCGTTTGCTGTTTGCGTCTTCTCCGCAGGCTGGACGTGAACAATGCGCCAATCACGTCACAAGCAGCGCAGCATGCATCACAACTGTGGAATCGCTCTGGTCGCTTCCTGCCCGCAGGCTGGACGTCAACGAGCGCAGCGACTTCACGGTCATGCCCATGGACCTCTCCCGGTGCGCTGTGCTTGTCATCGTCTCAAGGGAGCTCCAGCATGCCTTGCGTGCTGTGTGTGCTCACTCACTTTGGGAGGCAGGGGGCTGTTGTGCCAAGGTGCAACGTGACGGTGACGAGGTGTGAACTGGGGATATCCGCCTGCATTGCAACCTGAACTTGCCTGTCGCATCCGCTGCACCGCAGGTACGTGGCGCAAGTGTCCCGCAGCGACACCCTCCCCCGGCGGGACGGCCCTGTCACACTGGGAGAAGCTTCGGAGCTCATGGCGGAGGCAGCACAGACGATGGAGGCGGCCGCGCAGCAGTCGCAGTCCCAGCAGACCACCCCCTCGCCCACCCAGCAGCAGCAGCCGCAGCAGCAGCAGCCGCAGCAGCAGCCCGCGGCGGCAGCGGCGGCGGCCATGGGGCGGGCTTCAGCCAAGATGCCTCGCAGGCCGAGCCTGACTGACATCAAGGCGGCATATGCTGCTGCCTCTGCTGCTGAGGCGGGCTCTCAGCCCTCTCGAGGCAGCACGACAGATGCAAGCGGCTACCTCACACCTGCATCTGGCCTAGGAGCTGGCTCTCCTGGCGCAGCCAGCGCAGCGGGCCTGCCGGGCAGTGCTTCGACATCGCCCATGGCGGGGCCCAGTGCGGGGCAGGCGGCAGCAGCGGCAGCGCTGGCCGCCTCTGCAGCGCTGGCGGCAGCGGAGCAGGAGGAGCAACAGCAGCAGCAGGCAGAGCAGCAGGCAGAGCAGCAGGCAGAGCAGCAGGCGGAGCAGCAGGCGGAGCAGCAGCAGCAGCAGCCACCTGTGCAGCAGCAGCAGGTGCGCATGCAGCGGCCGCCACGGCCGCCGCCTGCGGTTGCGCTGGCTGGTCCGGACGGCCGGGGGCCGGGCAGCGGCCGCCTGACTGCCGGCCTGCCGCCGCAGCCGCAGCAAGGGCAGCAGCAAGGGCAGCAGGAGGAAGAGGAGCAGCACGAGGAGGAGCAGTCAGTCGGCCAGCCATCCTCCATCGGGCGCACCTCCTCCTCTCAGCAGCAGCCCTTGCAGCAGGAGCAGCAGCAGGGGGAGCAGGGCCGGCAGCTGGGTGAGCAGGAGCTGGAGCAGTGGGAGCAGCGGCTGAGCCGCGCCACCAGCAGCTGGGCGATACATGAGCAGGTGGGCTGGGTGGGTGGGTGCATGCAAGACAGTCAGGAGCGGGAAGCTGCATGGCAGTGCATGGTGGGGTGGGTGGGCAAACAAGTTCTGAGGAAGAAGCGGAGGTGCAAAGGTGCAGGGTTGTCCCGTAGTGTGTTGCAAGTCAGCTTTGCTGCCGCTCTTGCCGCCGCCGCACCTCACTGCAGGAGCCGGAGAGTGATGAGGAGAAGGAAGGCGCAGGCCCCATCCACTTCGCCAAGCAGGAGAGCTGGCAGCGCGAGCGCGCGCTCAAAAACCTGTTTGCACCGGGCAGCCCCGAGAAGGAGCCTGGGGAGAGCGGCGGCGGCGGCGGGGGTGTCGGCGGCAGCCCCGAGACGGCAGAGCAGCCGTAGCGGCGGCGGCGCTGTGCACTGTCCGATTTTGTAGCAGCTTCGATTTTAGCAGGCTGCTGTGGCACAACATGAGTGTAAAGCAGGCTGTAAAGCTGGGGGGGGGTGGATGTCACACAGCGGCTCAGCTGGCTCGGTGGCGGCCAGTCCCGCCGCTGCCACCTGGCCGCACATGGGCGCGGGGTCTCTTCTTCTGGCGCGCCGGGGGGTGCATACGCATTACAATTGCAGCCGGGGAGTCCTCTAAAGCTGAGCTCGCTGCAGGCACATCGCTCCATGGCGCTCCCACGCGTTCGGGTAGGCTCCGGCTTGTCTTGTCTGCCCTAATACACTCTAGCATGCGTGCTGCAGTGGCGGAGCGCGAGAAGAGAGAGTGCAACGCGGTATCTCGGGTGTGGGGCTCGCGCCGCGGCCCGCCGGCGCCCCCCCCCCGCCCACACCGGCGAATCGAGGTTCAGCGTCACACAATGAGCGCGGCATCACGAGTGCTCGCCCTCACTCCTGGCCGCTGCCGCCGCCGCCGCCACCCACACGCTCGCCGCCGCTGCTGCGCATTTTCCGCAGGCCCTGGCGGCCCTGCTGCTGGCCACAGCAGCCCTGGCGGCAGCTCAGTCCGGCAACTCCACCCAGGAGCCCGGCACCATCCCTGTGGCGTTTGAGGGCAGGTGCGGCAGTAGAGCGTGGTGTACCCCTTCGCACCCTGCTGCACGCTCTTGCTGCTCAGGCTGGCTGGCGGCGCACACCCGCCTCCAAGTGACACAGTGCATGACTATAACGCCACCCGCACCCTATGTGCAGCGCACTGCTGATCAGCTACTATTCTGGAGTGAGCGAAGCTCTGCTGGAGCGAGGCGTGGTGGTGCCCAAGCAGACGCCCATCAGCGGCCTGAGTGGCGGCGCCTTCACCGGCACCTTCCTGTGAGCAGCCTCTAGAGAAGGGCGCTGGCCTGTGTGCATGCATGCATCCCAGCGGCCGTGGCAGTTGTGCTGCTGCTTCTGGTGCTGCGACGGCGGCGGGCGATTACTGCTGTGGTGCCGCTCTCGCCGCTGCCGCCCTCCCTGCTGCTGCATCCTGCTGCCGGCAATGCCCACCCTGCCGCCCCTCACGCCTTTGGTTCTTTATTCCCTTCCTTCATGCAGGCACCTGGGGTTCAATGGTACCGACATGCTGGAATTCTGGAAGAGCATCATTGATGACTGCACCAAGGTGCGTTGGGGGCGCACTGTACACTTCCTTCTGGTCAGATTGAGGAAGGGTGCTTTCCGGCCCGCCTGCACATGCAACATGCCACAAGTTGCATGGACGCTAAGTCCGGGGATGGGTGCGGCGAGCTGCCGGACACAATGCTGCTGCTGCTGCAGCGCTGGCTGAGCCCCACCGCCTTGCCCCGAGCCAAGAGTGCTTTGCTTGTGCACGCGCCTGCGCCTGCTTGCGATGCAGACGCCCGGCGGCTGCGTCGGCCACCTGAACGGCCGCATGGAGGACAAGCTTGAAAAGGTGCTGCCCCAGGACGCGGCTGAGCAGAGTGAGTGAAATTCAGGTACAGGTAATGGAACGTGCTGGTGGGGAAAGATCCTGCCCGAGGACGCGGCTGAGCAGAGTGAGTGAAAGTAACAAAAAAAGCGTTTGACGGATTAAATCCAAAGGGGGGTGAGAGACGGTTCACGCTACCAGGAACAATCCTGCATTGGTGGCTGTGAATACCTGCCCAGCAGGTTGGGGCGTGATGCGCTGCATGCCGCACATGTTGAGCACCTTTTCCAAACGAACTTGCCTCGAACGTTGCCTGTGTTCAAATCACGTGTGTGCAGTCACGGGCGTGATGCGCATTGCGCTGTCCCAGCTGCAACGCCTCTTCACACCTGCGCTGCCCGATCTGCTCGCCTGCTTCACCATCCATGTGTGTGCAGTCACGGGCGTGATGCGCATCGCGCTGTCCCAGCTGGACGCCAGCAAGCGCGACCTCAACGACTCACGCTCCTGGCTCATCGCCGACTTCTTTGACAAGGCAAGTGCCAATTGTGCTGTGCTGCCCACCACTGATACATCTATGCGGATCCTCTGCTATCTGCACCGCTGTGCGATGTGCGATGCTGCGCTGCAGGCACGGGAACTCACATCATTGCCTGTCTGCTGCACCCTGATCGCAGGCTGACCTGAAGAGCGCGCTGACCGCCACCGACTTCATCCCCTGCTTCACCGGCGACACAGTGTACACGATCTTCCGCAACCACCCCGTCATCGACGGTGCGCCCTTGTGTTTGCTGGAGGGGTTGCGGCACGGACTGGATGAGGCAGAGGCAAGCTGATGCAGCTCGAGAGCCCTGTTTGGGCCGCTTGTGCTGTGTTGCAAGCCAGCGCACCCGCTGCCGCAGCGCTGCACAACCACCCGGGCCGCCTCGCCCCTCTCGTTACTTGCCTCGTGCTTCCTCCCCTCTCGCCTTCTTCCCCCGCATCTCTTACCTCGTGTCGCCTTCCTACTGATTCCTCCCCGCAGGCGGCTATGCCAACGGCTTCAAGGAGCTGTGCGCCGGCCACGACATTGCCAACTGCATCAAGGTGGCCTCCTGGTACGTGGGCGACAAGGCCAACCGCACGTGCGACCCGAACCGGTGAGTACAGGCAGAGCACAGCTGGGAACAAAGGGGCTGATGTGGGAGACAAGGCCAACCGCACGTGCCACCCGCAGCGGTGAGCGGTGCATGGCGGGTTGGGGTGTGGAGTGGAGCCTTGTCTTTGCCGGGGCCCCCGGGCGGCGTGGCAGGGCTTGAGCGGCGAGCCACATCAAATAGCCGCACATTAGTAGCTGAGGGCTGACCCGTCCTTCCGTTGCGCACACTCCCTGAGCAGGTGCGCAGCCTCGGCGGCCAGCGGGTGCACCACCACCGAGCGCCTCACCACGAGTCTGGATCTGTACAAGGTGAGCGCCTTTTGGCGCCTTTCTGAACAGCTATTCCGGCTGGGTTCCAACACATCTGGGCATGGAGAGCTTGGGGGACGCCCTGTGAGAGGAACGCCACAGACCACGCTCAGCGCGGCGCCGCAATGGCGCACTCCCTCGCTGCGGCAACCGACCGCGCAGCGCAACCCCCCAGCCATGCTGTCTGCTCCCTTGCCTCATCACTACCGCAGAATGATTACCGCTATGTGGATCAGTGGCCCCTGATCGATGTGTACCAGCGCTGCCCCGTCAGCAACTACCCCGGCCTGGCCCCCAACCCCCTGCCGGTGAGAGGCTCTGAGGTGCCGGGGTGCCCGCATGATGCGCCCACCCCACCAGCCGCCTTTTGGCCGTAGCGTGTGCAAGTGCCGTTGTGCAGAGCTTTGGTCACTGAAGGCTGCATGATGCGCTCTTGCAAAGCCTGCAGTGTACAGCATGCGATGCGAGTGCCGCGGCGCGCCGCTGCGGTCGCTGCGGCGTGGCGGCTTGGAGCTGTCTGCAAACTGCCGCACCCTCCGCCGTTACCCCGCCCGCAGGACTTTGTGCCCCACAACCAGACCGTCATCGACATCTACCCTGGTGGGGTTTGTTTGATTACTCGATGCCGCATGCCAGATCATGTTGGCCACTAGAAGTCGCATGCCTTGCCTGATGAGCGGTGGTTGAGAGCCAGGTGCTTTCCCGCCTGCACGCCCGCTTTCTTCTTTTGCCACCCTCGCCCCGCCCATGCCGCTCACAACCCCCTTGCTCCGCCCCGCCCCTGCCTCTGCCCTGCCCCAGGCAAGTACGGCCCCCTGCCCACCTTCAACGGCACAGAGACGCTGGCATGCGAGTGGCAGTCCTGGTCCATGATGCTGCCAGCGGGCATGGAGCTGGACGCCATGGACGTCATTTACCAGCAGGTCGGCTTTTCGTTCTTTGCCTTGAGTAATTGACAGTTCTAAAGCTGGTCACAGGGTGCTTTGTACCGCAAGCTGCTTTGGGGAGTGGCACATATGAGAGCCGCATGGCTGAGACTGCTGGCTGCCGCTGTACCAGGAAGCATGAACCGAGCCAGCACCTGCACTTCCTTTAACCCCTGCTCCAGTGCCTGCTATCAGCCCTGCTCCTGCTGTGCCGCCATCCCAAATGCTCGACAACAATCCACATGCCTCCGCTGCTTCTGCTGCTTTTGCAGGGCTATAAGGATGGCATTGCCTGGTGCGACGAAAACGGATACAACGTGTAAGCTGTTTCTCAGGCGCCATCTTCAGCCGCCTTTGCACACATCAGCTTTTCCCTGTCTGCTTCATTTACAGTTGGCTTTGCCCATTTGGCTTTTGTCTTTGCGCTCTATCGCACGCAACGTGACCAGCGCAACAATGCACACTAAGCAATAAACATGCATGGCGCTGCTCCTGATCGTGCGCCGTATTCTGCACCTTATCTATCCATGGACCTGTAACACTGCTCACTGCGCGGGCCCCCAGCTATCTTGCAAGCTACTAGCTGGCTTGCGCACACAACATCCGCTGCGCTGGCATCCGAGCGACATCTCCGTCGCTTCAGCTGCACACTGCCCCCGGCTGGATCCTCAGCACAGCCAGGCACACCGCCGCTCGGTCGGCGCAGACTGTGTTGCAGGCACCGCAATAGTCGTCCAAGCAGACCTGCCGACCAGGGCAGGCCCCCGGCAGGGAGCAGGGCGCCAGGAAGCATTGGACTGGCTGAGGGCAGGGGCCGCGCCCCGTCAGCTGCTGCACCACGGCGTCCATGTCAACTCCTGCAGGCATTGGGAGAGAGAAGCAGGCAGGGGGTGTGGAGCGGCAGGGGCAAGCGAGGCAGACAGTCACAATGTGGCAGCCCCGTGTTGTAGTGACAGTATTGATGCCAGCTCCCCTCGTGGCAGCTTGTGCCGCCCTTCGAAAGCATACCTTCAGGGAGGGTGAACCTCTCGGCGGACGGCCCAGCAGCGGCGGCGGGTGCGTCTGTTGTTGCCTGGCTATCAGGTGTGGCTTGCAAGGGAGTGCGGCCCCTACAGCAGGGCACGGCAACAGACAGCTTTGATTGGGGCGGTGCAGCTGCTGTGTTGCCCACAAGCTATCCACAGGCGGCAGCAGGCAGACACTGACGTGCTCAGCGGCAGCCGGGCGCCGGCGGCGGCGGTGAAGGCGGCGGCGGTGACCAGGGCCAGCGCCAGGAGGCAGCTGGCTGCCGCCTTGATCGTGCTGGGCATGGCGCCTGAGAGGTGCAAGGGTTGGCGTGTTGCAGACAGGGCGGGGTGTGGAGCAGCAGTCGCTCTGGCCACTCAGCTAAGGAAGGCTGCCACAACACGGCAGCGGCCAGTAGCGTGACAAGCAAGCTGGTAGCTGCATGGGCAGCAGTGCAGCTTTAGCGCCGGCCGACCATGCTGAGGCTGCCGCCGCCGCCTCTCGACCTGCCGCTTCAAGCAAGTGATTTGGTATGGCTAGTTACAAAGTTTGGGCATCTCATCAATGCTCAGTCGGCACAGGAGGGATTTCACTGGACAAATATCAGTGCTGGAAAGAATCATCTCATCGCCACACTAAACCCAGGCTTTTTGCGGAATGTTGAGGGGGCAGCCACTCTCCGCCATCCTGCAGCTTGCGCTTCACTGTCGATCGCCCAGCTTGCCGCCTGTTGCTCACATCGGGCAGGCGGCGGTGGGGTCGAGGCGCAGCATGACGTGGCACAGCGCAGCGCGCTGGGGGCACACCACGTTGCAGCCGCCGCAGTAGTCGTTGAGGCAGACGCGGCCCGCGGGGCAGGCCCCCGGCAGGGAGCAGGGCTGGACGAAGCAGGTGACCGGCTGGGTGCAGGGGCCGCGGCCCGTCAGCTGCTGCACCAGCGCCTCGGCGGGCAGGCCTGCATGGCGGCGGCAGAGGAGCTGCGGCGTGTGGAATGGTGGGTGGGCTCGACAGGGAGCCACACAAGGATGCGCCATGTACATGCGGGTCAGCGGCTGCAACTGCTGACTTCAAGTTAGCGGCATGGGACAGGCAGCACCCACATGCAACTGAGGACACGAGTGCGTCGCAAAAAGTGCAGCCACCCAGCCGGCCCACGCACCTGCATATGCGGCCGAGTGCTCGTTGGTGGACAGGGGCACCGCCAGCGGAGGAGCAGGAGCGGATGATGGGTGCGCGGCCGCCTCATCACGACCGATGGCGGCAGCGCCCGGCGGCGGCTGGCGAGAGGACGCGTCGTCCCTGCAGGACATGATCCGGGTGTGGCAGGGCTGGTCGAGAGCGGAAGCCCAGAAGGCACCCTTGAAAAAGCGGCCGCAGTTGGAGCGCGGCGGCACGCATGCAAGCGGCGCCGCGCTCCCGCCGCCGACCGGCCGACTGGTGGCGGGCTGCATGACGGCTGCTCGACCTTGGCGCCCACCACCAGTTCAACAGGCGACCCAGCTCACTGAGGGGACACCTCCAGCTGCCTGGCGGCGGCGCCGCCAACCAAACTGGCCCCCAGCTGCAGGGCGAGCAGCGCCGCCAGGCAGGCCGCCACAGCCGCCTTGATCGCGCTCATGGCTGATGGAGGAGCACACACAAGCGAAGGGAGCCTCGGGCCGGCTGCATTTGGGTCCGCATGAGGCCAGTGCCTGCCCTTCCCTCAGCCACTCGTTCATTCCGGAACGCCCTGCCCGCTGTCCCTGCTCCTAAACTCCCTGCCGAGCTCGCCCACCCCTTGGACTCACCCAGGGTTGTGGCTGAGCAGCCAGCTACTTGCCAGGCCTCGCAGCCCTCCCCACTGCCGCGGGCAGCATGCCAGCGGCGGCGCCGCGCCGCGCAGCGGCAGCGGCGGCGGCGGCGGCGGCGCTCGCGCTCGCGCTTGCCGCCTGCTGCCTGCCGCCGGCCGCTCTCGCTCAGATGACCACGCCCCTCATGGGCAGCAGCAGCCCCAGGTCCAACACCACAGACGTCTATCTCAGCGTGTACCTGGACCGCCTGCTCAACGGTGCGCTGCCGCCGCCTGCAGGAATGGCGGCGGGCGGGGCCGGCAGCAGTGCACGTGGTCGATGCATCCATTGCGGCAACTCTCCCCTGCAAGCTTGTGAACAATCAACTCTGCTACTCGCTTACTCCCCGTGCAGTGGATGATGTGAATTACCGCTGGACAGGAGGCGCGCCGGCGGACCGTGCAACCGTGGCTGTGCAGCAAAGCGGCGGGCACTTGTTTTCGCGCTCGCCTGCGCAGCTGCCACCTTTGCATGCTGCCTGCAATCGCTCCTCCTCACTAGCCTGCATTGCCCTATGCTCTTGCAGTGCTGTACTTCTACCTCACCTGGACAGACCCGGCTGCCTACCAAACCGTGCGGGACGCCACCGACGGCTGGCTGGCCGGCAACCGCAGCTGCGCCCACGAGTGCAGCGATTGGGTTCGAGCGGAAGCCTGCTGCGATGGCATCTTCCAGCCCACCTTTTTCTTCCGGAACGCGCACTCGTTCCCCCAGGTGGGTGCTGTGGATCAACAACTGCACTTGGTCATGTCCCAAGGGGCTGGGAGTAGCGGACATGCACACATGTATCCCTGCCGGTGGCAGGCTGCAGGCAAGGCTGCTGTGCGGGATAACCCGCACAACGTTGGCTGGCGATGGCATGCCAGTGCATGCATTTTTTCAGCTGTTCTGCCCCTGCCGCTGCCGCCCTGCAGGACCGGGCAACAGGCTACAAAATCTACGCCCTGCCCGGTAGGCTGGCCAGCCTGTTGGGCGGCGGTTCGCTCATGCCTAGCGCGCAGCCCGCCTTGTTCGCCAAATGGTGCAGGGTGGACCGCACTCATGCTTGCTGTGTGCATGGCTTGCGCATGACCAGCTGCTGCCTCCGTGCCAAGCCCGCTGCTGCAGAGCCCAACAGCAGTGTGCTGTGGACGCAGACGGTGCAGGCCACGTACTACCAGGTAACCGTATACAGATAGATAATATATCTAGTTTGTATTACCAGGCAAGGGCACGGCCACCACAAACCTGACTTTTGAACGCATTCTCAAGGTGATCGGGATTGCCCACTGGTCACTCATGCCTGTCATTGCCGCCCCAACACACAGCCCATGGACCTGTCTCACTACCCTTTCGATTCCTGGGAGCTCATTGCCATCCTGGAGGTGAGGTCCAGCTGCGCAGCTGTACATGCTGTGCTGGCAACGGCACCACATGCACACATCTGCAATTGCAAGTGGCGCTGCAGGCAGCTGGGCCGCACGTGGCTAACTGCACCGTCTGTCACCTGCTGTGCAATGGTGCATGGTTGGTCGCAAGCTTGAGCACACACCGATTGCCGCTGCCGAACACCTACACTGTTATTCTGTCCACCCATGCGGCAGTTTCTCGACACTGCGGTGCCGCCGCACCCCGGCGTGAAAGTGCACATCAGCAGCGGCGGGCCCCGCCTGTACACGTGAGCCGCCTTGCTGCGCCTGTATGCGTTTTGCAAGCACGTGCTGAAAGGCTCAGTATGCCTGCATCCCCTGTCCTTGCCACCGAACCAGGCAGCTCACTGAGCAGCACTGAATGTCCTGCCAAGCTGTCTTCCCCACCGTACAGGTTTGGCAAGGGGGATGCGGTGAGCGAGTGGGAGGTGCAGAGCCTGAGCGCTAGCATTGTGTACGTCGACTCCGAGGCCTTTTTCAAGGTGAGCAGTGGCTTAGAACTGTTTGAGAATGGGCCGCTTGAACCGCCAAGCAACACTGCGAACATCGTGGATTCAGAGGCGTTCTTCAAAGCAAGTGCTGATGAGTGGCGGCTGAGCTAAAATGCGTGCAGTATGCGAACATGTGAACGTGTCGATTCCTTCCTGCCTTCACTGCGTGACGCTGCTACCACCAACTGCAGCTGCCAACCTTGCAATCACCCCTGCCATTCCCTTTGATCGCTTTCACAGAGCCACTGGACGCTGCCCTCAGATCCCAACGACCCACTGAGCCTGACTGCTTCACCCAACGCTGCAGCACATTCTTCCTTCCTCTCCTGCAGAGCCACTGGACGCTGCCCTCAGATCCCAACGACCCACTGGGCCTGACCACCACACCCTCGGCACGGCTGCGGGGCTGCCCGCCCGAAGCCACCAGCGTGCAGGTGGGATACGAGCTTTTATGCACTTTTGGTACCTGGCGGGTACCTGGCAGGTACCTGTTTTGCCATGTTTGCACAATGTGCACCTGTCCCATGCCATGGAAGCGGCCAACAAGTTTGCAGTGTGAATCCGCCCTGAGGCAACACGCTGCTAATCTGAACAGCTGTCCTGCCCCAGCGGGAGTGGGAGGCGGACGGCGTGCTGCTGCTGAACGCTCCAAACAATGCCACAGATGCACTGCTAAGCTTGAACAGTTGCCCTGTCCCAGCTGGAGCAGGCGGCCAACAACGTGACGAGGGTGCAGATCCGCATACGCATCAAGCGCTTTTGGCGCTACAACCTGCTGAATTCCGTCATACCGGTGGGTGCCCATGTCGGGCGCTCGCTCGCATGGGTTTCCGGTGCGAATGCTGCGAATGCCGCTGCCATGATGCAACCCGCCGCTGCTATGGATGCTGTGCTGCCGTGCTGCACAGCGCTTTCATTCGCCGCATGCACCTCAACTTGTTTCCTACCTTTCCATTCAGGTCGTCCTGCTGGGCGTGCTGTCCTTTGTCGTGTTCTTCCTCGACTGCAAGGAGCTGGCCACGCGGCTGGGTGAGGCCGAAATTCAACCTGAAAGGTGGAGAGCAGCAGCCCGGAGTGATGTGGGGTTATCGCATGGGCAGCGCGCCATGAGAGCGGCTTGCAGCCGACCTAACCCACCCTGCCGCCTGCTACCCGCCCCCGCCGCCAAGCACGGCTGGTTTGCCAGCCGACCTGGCCGGCCCGCCCTCGTGCTTCTAGTGTCCTCGCCTGCACAGCCCTGCCCATCCCCTGTCCCCTCCCTGCCCATTCCTTTCCTGCTCTGAGCAGGTGTGGTGGTCACGCTGTTCCTCGCTATGGCGGCGGTGCAGTTTGTGATCACGGAGCACCAGCCCGCATCCAGCTACCTCATGCCCACACAGGTAGGATGGGTGGCCGGGAAAATGTTGGCCGTCGCGGCAACGGCGCTAGCGCCGGCACGCACTGCATTCAGGATGCGCCCACTGCTGCCTGTGCTGCTGCACTGCTGCCTCCCTGCCACATTTTTCGCTTGCTGCACCAACTGTGAACACCGTTTTGTTGCCCTCCTCCCTTTGCGCAGCAACTGGTAATCACTACGTACGTCCTGCTGGCGCACATTGCGGACGAGTCGATCATCGTAAGCCGGGAGGCCCATGCTCTATCGGGCACGTTGCGCATGCTGCTGGGCCATGGTGGCTGCAGCCAGCTGGGGCGCAGCAAGTTTGCAGTGTGTTTGGCTGATGCGCTCAGTGCGGCCAGAGGCGACGATGTGAAGCCGGCCACTTCACACACCCCCTTCCAACCCTGCTCTGGTTTGCTTCTGCCGCAGGTGTACCACATTGTCACGTGGAAGCGAAGCAGCCAGCTGAGCAAGGAGCGCACCGCGGTGGGTGCGCTGCGCTGCGCTGCGCTATGCTATGCTGGCGCGCACTCTGGGCGTGACAGGCGGCAGCCGCATTGCCACTGTACACAACTTGAAGCAGCAGTTTGTCCCGTTGTGCGGGATGGCGGTGTGCTACTTGCCGGACCTCAGCACCCTCACATACATGCCCAAGCACAGCCCCCGCTGACCAGCACGTTCCATGGTTCACACCCTCCTTAACTCCAGGCTCGAGACCGCTATGTGGCACAGCGCGCAGCGCTCAAAGCAGCGGCAGCGGCAGAGCCACCCTCCAGCCACGACAGCCTGCCCAGCTACAAGGCACCTGCTTCCGCTGGCTCCTCCCCGCCTCAATCCCCGCATGAGAGGGCAGCCGCAGAGGCGGTTGCAGAGGTTGAGCAGGAGGCGGCAGCGGCAGCGGCCGCAGAGGCGGTTGCGCAGGCAGCAGTGGCGGCGGCTGAGGTGCCGCGTGTGGGCGGCCCGGGAGTCGCCTCAAAGCGTGGACATGCTATGGCCAGCCGCCGAGCGCTGACCCGCCTGCAGTCAATGTCGCTGGATGAGCAGCTGGATGAGTATTATGGGCAGGTGCGAAGTCAGTGAGCTAAAAAATGCAGTAGAGCGGCGGCACTGCTTGCTGAGTGGCTGCCGGTCGTATGCTGCTGTATGTCCTGTTCTGCCACACCGACAGTTCATGTGAAGTTGGGCTGGGTTGCATGCGCAGTTTGGCAGCACTGTCCAGCCTGCTGGTCACACCGTCTCCGCCTGCCTTGCACTGAATTGTGCAGCTTTTGAAGCTTTGAATTCTCGTTTCCGTGCAGCTAATCGACCGCCTGTCGCTGGCATTCCTGGCCGTTGGATACATTGTCACCTGCGTCCTCATGTGCGCACTGCTTGCAGCTCGAGGCAGCATTTGCAGCAAACGTGTATCCTGTTTAGCCATCAGTTCTTGGGCTGCTGCGTTGCAGCCTGCCCCTCGTACACGCCAGGAATGGCCTGCACCCCCGCCATCAGCTGCAATTCGGCCCACTTGCCGCTGGCCAGCCAACCCACGCTTGCTTGCCTCCTCCCGTTGCAGCTTCACGCTGCAGAACGGCTACATCGATCTGTTTTGCAGCGGCTGAGCGTTGCGGCGCAGGCAGCTGTTGAGCAGCCGGATGCTGCGAATGGCACCTGATGGCAGCACCACTGCAAAAGCCGCATTGCAACCCGTGCAGCACCCATCAAAACAGCCTCACAACGTAGCCGATCAACCGTGCCGCCGTCAGCCCTTCCTTGCTGCTTGCCAGAAGTCTGCAGTACTTAGTCAGCCAGCTGTTGCATCTAGTTGTTTCAATCCTCTTGGGTAAGCTTGCCCCTGCACCACTTCTTTAGTTCGCCAGCTCTTTCAATCTGCTTCCAATGCATCTGACTAGTGCAGACTGCACTGCTGTGCAGCCGCACAACCGCAAACGCTGTCAGACCTGAGTGTTTCACATGCGTGAGGAGGTCACAGGACAAATGTGCAGAACCAGGTGTGTCTATTTATCGGGCATGCCGCACTGAGGCAGGCTGAAAAATTGCATGGCGCCAACAGTTGTCCACTAAGCGCTAAACATCACTAAGCAAGTTGCAAGCAAGTGGCAATGCTTCAGGTCACAAACACGTACATTGGCAGCATTCGTCGCTAGGTTTGACTTGTGAGGCATGATGCAGTTACGTCACCCATTTTGGCCAGCACAGGCACCAGCCAGCTCCTCAGATGCCGCGCTTGCAGCACAGCGCACCACTGCGCGACGAGATGGTGCCAATCAAATGATGCCCTCGCCACCCACTGCGGTCAGATGTGCTGAGCTGCTGTGCTGTGCTGTGCTGTGCTGTGCTGTGCACGATCAGATGATGCCGTAGGAGCTGCGGCGCAGCTCCTCCAGCTGCTGGGCATCGGGCAGCTCAAGAGGGTCAGGGGACACCAGAATACCATCTGCGGCAGAAGTGGAACATTGAAGGTCGCCGCTACCATGAGCTGGAGCAAGCCTGGGGTTGGTTCCGGTGCTTCCAGAACTGGCTGTGCAGGCATGCTGGCGAGATCTGGCATCTGGCACCCAGACTGTCGGCAAGTGCAGCGTGGTCATCTCAGAGCCCAGTGGTCCCACCTTCATCAGCGTACAGCCAGTCTCCTGGGCACACGACAGCCCCACCCACCACCACAGGCACGTCGCGCTGGCCCAGCACCTGGGGAGCAGGGGCAGGCAGGGAGGCACGCGGCTCTGATGGCGCATGACAGAAGCGATGGCAGGCAGAAACTCCATTCACCACCACGGGCATGCCAGCACCTGCCACTACAGTGCATTCACCACAGCGCAGAATCAAACATGGCAAGCAGCAGCCGGGCTCGCCTTGTTCTTGCCCGGCTTCATGGGGTGCGTGCCCAGGGCAGCCACTCCAATCTGCGTGCTGCGGCACGGCGGGCACAGCGGGCATGGCGGTCAGAGCACAGGCAGCAGACCTTGCAACTTCACAAATGCACACGCTCTTCGTTAGCAAAACAGCAGGTGCTTTGTACTGGAGCACGGCGTGGACCATGGCAAGAGGCACAGCTTGTGACGCAGCTGGCAGAGGAAACAGGCAACGATGAGGAACATGCACTCAGCGCAGTGCGGGCTTCCACTGCTAAACAACAAGAGCTCCTGCATGGTTGCACTCCAGGGCACTCATGCGCTGTTATGCGTTGGCCTAAACAGCCCCCACAGCTGCTGGCACGCTCGGGTGCAGTTGCCATCCTCACTTGGGCAGCGTAGCGGCATCACGCACGCAGCCGTTGACCACGATCCCCTCCCAGCCTGCAACGCAGCGAAAGGGCCAATCAATTGCTGCACTTCAGCTGCAGCACTGCAACATCAGAAGTGGGTGCCCACCCGTGCAAACACCAGCCCCCTTTGTGGAGCTTCATTTGCAGCATGCATGGCCACTGCTGTTGCTTTTGCTGTGCTACAAGAAGCATGGCACGTGGCATGTGGGATGCATGGTAAAGCATGGTGTGCAGCGCCCACCGTGCTTCTTGGCCACCGAAGCAAGGATGTCTCCCACTACCGCCGCCTGCATGGACGCTCCCGCATCAATGACCAGCACCCGGCCCGCGCCATCCTAATTCACCGCTGCATGCACCTGTGGGAAGGGCGGCAGACAGTTCTTTGGGTTCAGCCTGTGGCATGGCAGACTTGTGGTTTCGCCAGGCGTCTTCACCGAACTGCCGGCCAGGCAACTGCCATGGCAACTGGTGTCCACATGGGCAAAGGCCAGTACAGCAAAACCGCCCGACCGCTGCTGCTTTTGTAACCCGCTGCCAACCTACCAGGTGGTTGCTGTTCAGGCACTTGATGGTGGACATCTGGCCCCAGAAGCTGCGCCGCCCGCCAAAATGCCTGCACGGACCACGAACATTAACGCAGTGCCAGGTGTTGTGTGTTGCAGCAGCCATGAGAAGAGAAGCTCAAGGTGAGTGGGCTCGCAGGCCATGAGCCGCATGCAACTGTGTGTGCTGCAATGCAGCAATGCAGCACACACTCCTTGAACAAATCCAACTAGGAGCTTGCTTCAGTGGGGCAGGAGAGCATATCAATTGGCCATGTGACCCAGCCATGAGGCGTCATGAAGCACTGGGGCCAGCCGAAGCTGCACCCACCTGAACCCCGGCTGCAGCACTTGCAGCGGCGAGGCCTGCTGCTGCTCGCTGCCGTAGGCGCCACAGTGGGCATCAATCAGCTCCGACACACGCACTTCGGCTGGCTCGCTGGCAGGAGCGGCAGCCGGTGCAGACGTGAACAACGAGCGCAGCGCGGTTGCTGCCGCCGCTGGCGCCGCGGTTGCCGCCGACAGCGAGGCGCCGCCATGCGGCCCCTGGACCAGAAGCTGCGATGCGCACAGCGCCTGAGAGCGCAGCAGCAGCGGCGCTAGGGCACCGCAGGAGGCGGAGGCGCCCCGGAGCGCCTGGGCCAGGGCCATCACGCTGCCACGGCTCAGGAGAGACAGATCAGCAGGTTTTATGCGTGCGATCGCGCAGGTGTGCAGCAGAAGATGCAGGTTTGGGTTCCGGACCTTGCCCTCATGCCCGCTCAACCGCACTTGCCCTCATGCCACCGCACGGCTCCCCCTAAATAAATGAACAGCCTGCTCCCATTCACCAGCAGCTGCTTTTCTGTCGGTTACACACAGCCGTTGCGGCGCTGCGTGCGGTGCATGTGGGGTTGCGTCCTATCAAGCAAAGTGACAGAGGCAAGCCAGGGCATGGCGGCGGCGCGCCGCTCGAAAAATGCACGAGCGGCCGCCGCCGCAACTGAAGCGGGGGGCACTCGAGGCAGCACCCAGTTGGGCTGGGCGCTGTCCCATGTGCAAGCTGCTGCAAGAGTGTACTGCTGCTGCTGCGTGGCCGCAGGTAAGTTACCCAAACGGTCCGTGCTCTCGGCCGCGCCCGCCCGCTCAAACGATGAGCAGGGGCAGGCGCCGGCCAGCTGCTGCTGCTGCTGCTGTGCTGGGGAGGCGGGGCGGGGCACGCCGCGCAAAGCGCCCGCGCCGGGCAGCGCTCCAGCGATCCGCTCCATGTGCTGGCGCGGGCGCCGGGCGCCGCCCTTGGCCTGCCGCCTCGCTCCTTCAGCCGGCGGGGCGCTTGTTGGGCGCTTACTGGGCCGCCTGCTCAAAGTTCTCCACCAGCTCGGGCACGTCTGCATCGTGATTTGTGTCAGAGGGGAGGCGATGTGAGTGCATGCGTGCAATGCGTGCCTGAGCCTGCACGAGCACATTCCAGTCAATGTTTGTAGCTGCATGTGGACCGTGCAATGTAACGCATGAGAACCACAAAAGCAGCACGCACCGTCGTCCTCCTCCTCGGGCTCGTCGGCCGCGCCCTCCGGGTTGAAGGCGGGCATGCCGCCCATGCCGCCCATCATCTGGAGGGATCATGGGGAAGGGAGCGAGCAATCATGGTTGGAGGTGCATAGAGCGATGGCAAGTGTGGGATTGAAGGCGAAGGCAGGCATGCCGCCCATGCCGCCCATCATCTGCGCGGCAGGCACAGCAGGCACAGCATGTGAGCATGCGATGAGGCCACAACAAGTGAGCTTGCAAGCTGGGGGTGAAGGGCGCATGCAAAGCGAGGCGCACTCGGCCTTGGCCATGCCACATGCTGGGCTCGCAGTCAGGCATGTTGGGGTTCACATCCCAGCCGCTGCCATCACACCCACCTGCTGCAGGCCCGCCATGCCGCCCATGCCGGCCAGCATGGATGCCATCACGTCGTGGGCGCCTGCAATGATGATGGGGCATGAGCAGAAGAGCGCATGAGAAGAGGAGGCAAAGTCATAGCCATCACATTGCATGATCGCCAAGCTGCGGGCAGCCGACACAGCCTTGTGGGCAGGACTACCGAATATCACATGCACCGTATCGCAGCAGCCTGCTGCCCCCAGCTGCTTCCAGGCACTCACGCTTGGGCTGGCTGGCGCCGCTGACCACGTAGGTGTTGGCGGCGATGGACGCCTGCACCTTGGGGTTGTTGAACTGCAGCGCGCTGCCGTCGGCGTTGATCAGCAGCACCTGTAGACGAGGGCGGGTAAGCGGGGGTGGGTTGTGCAACAGGGTAAGCGGGGGCGGGGCAGAGGGTGGGTCAGCGAGGCGGCGGTGCGCGGCATGGGTCCCGCAGCACGGCGTTCCCTGCAGCGGGTGTGCCCTGTGCCGCTCGAAGCGAGGGCAGCTGCTGCCCACAAACCAGGTTGCCGAGGGGTCCCCAAGCTGCCTATCTGTCCGGCTGCGCCCTGTGCGCACCTCCTCAATGCCGGGGATGGTGTTCACGCCCAGCCGCTTGAGCGTGCCCTGCAGCCGCTTGTCGTCGGTGGAGGTGGTCTTGTGCACCGCCTTCTTCTTCCTGGGGGGAGCAAGACGCGATGGCAGCAGCGGCGTGAGGCAGCAGCGGCAGCAGCACGGGCAGGCCAGCATGAACAGCAGCTGCCCGCAGCAGGGTGCTGCCGCCACATGCCGCCATGCCGCAATGGTTGCCGCAGCAGCGACCACATGCTGCCATGCAGCCGCTTGCAGCAGATGCCAGTGGATAGCATTCTGCGAGCTAGTGATGGCACCCTGCCGCTGCCATCCATCCGCAGCAAGCTGCGCTCGCTCCACCCCACGGCCGCTCCATCACTGCCGGCTCATGTGTGTAGCTGCTCCGCTGCAGCTGCCGGGCGGCCGCACTCACCGCCGCACAGTGCCCTTGCCACCCGTGCGGACCACGCCCGCCATCTTCTGAAGGCGCTCCACGTTCATCTGCAACACACCAGGCATGGAGCGGCATTGCTGGAGCAGGCTGGCGGGCGGCAGGCGCCGACCGGGCGGCGGCGGCTGGCGGGGCTGGCCGCCGCGGCGGCGGCATGCGACTTGCTGGCTGCATTGGGCCGACCGCCAATTGAGCGCCAGGCCGTGTGGGGGCTTGGAGGCGCGCTGCGAGCGGGCCACCCAGAGCGGGGTGCTGCCCTGCTGCCCTGCGCCGCTGTCGAGGCTGCCTGACCGCTCTGGGAGCGATGCTGGATGCGCCGCATGCGCCAGCAGGCTGCCAGGGGCGCCCCCTGCTGCCACCATGCCATCATGACCCCGTCCGCGCACCTTGGCTGCTCTCCGGCGTGCCCCAGGACCGACAAAAGAGGACGTTGCGGGCGGGGGGCCGCCCGATCCAGCCTGGCGCAGCCTTGCCACTTCGGCATGGGCGAGCATGGGGACTTTCGGCGGCTGGGTCGCCGCTGTGCGCCATTCCGCCGCTTTCGCATCGCAAACTCGATCTCTGGTACCTTTGGGAGGGCAGCCAACAACGCCCCAAGCCCACCAAGCTCACGCAACTTTTCTCTCCGCACGGCGCACCGCTCCACCTTAAGGCTTCCGCCCCCCTTAGCCCACCCACACCCCCGCCGCTCGGCACCGGACACGGGCAGCCCCCGAGGACCCCCCGCAGCGCCGCCAAAATGCTGGGGCAGCAGACCACGCCCCTCCTGGGCCTCCTCAGGAAGCTGGAGGCCCAGAACATATGGCGCATGAGCTACAACATCCTGGGGCAGCAGCAGCAGTACTCTGCGGCCGCGGCCGTCGCGCCCGCGGCAGGTGCGGCAGCGGGCCGGAAGCCGGCCGGGTTTAGAGGCCTGGGGGCATGCAGCTGGAATGACCGCACGCTCCTGCCGCTTGCTTGCCATCCCTTGGCCCTGGAACTGTCGCATGCTGCTGCTTGCGCCGCCCGTTCACGCTTGTGCAGCCGCTGCCGCGACCAAACCTCCACGACACCCACGCTTGCAAGCGTCCGCTCCCCCCCGCCCTGCCGCAGAGCCGGCAGCCGAGTGGATTGACAACCCGTCTGTGTCCGCCCAGGAGGCAGTGAAGATCCTGGTGCACCAGATTCAGCAGAGCGGCCCCATCAGTGAGCCTGGGGGGCGGCTGCCGCGGCCAGGCCCCCGGGATCCTCCCACGATTTGCCGCCCAGCACTCAAACCGGCCTTCGAGCGAAGCTCTAACGGCCCCACCCGCTAACCACCTGCCCGCCCTGCCACCCCCGAATGACCCTGCTGCAGAGCAGCGCCACCTGCAGGTGCTGTACCGCCGCTGCCAGACGCCGGACGACCTTGACAAGGCGCTGAAGCTGACCCGCCTCAATTACCTGGTGCGCCTTTTCACACTTGACAATCGCTCCATACCTTCAGCACCCAGCCTTTGCAGCCCTCCAGCCCTCGCCTCCCTGCCCTGTGGGTCTGCCACGGCGTACTGCTGACTGAGGGTGCATTCATTGCCAGCTTTGTGAGGCGTATGTGCCAGCAGCGGGCGGCAGCAGGATACCCCCCACAGTCCTCTGCTGCCAGGCAGCCCAGGCCGCCCTCCTGCGCTTGGCAACCATCCTTGCAAGCCCTTTGCTGCGCTTCCTGGCCGCCTTTGGTTCCTGCCGGTGCCTCGGACCTGGCCTGACCAGCACCTGCCTCCCGGCTGCCCGCCCGGCCCACCTGTGCAGGCACGCGGCGAGCTGCAGCAGCACAAGCCCTTCAGCCACAAGACCAGCCAGATCCTGATCCACGTGCGTGCTGTGTGTGCTGAGCCAGGGGGCTCTGTAGGGGATTGGCCATGGCAGCGTTGGGCTGGCCAGCGATGTGTGCCGCTGCACGCGGCGGCTGCAATGTGACCGGTGCAGCGGTGGCGCTGGCTGTGCGCGTGGGGCAAGCTGCGTGCCTGCCTGCCCGCTTGCATTGCCAAGCCCCTGTTGAGTCTTCAGACCTGATCGCGGTGCCCCCCTGCTTCCCTGATCTTGTGTGTGCAGCAAGCGCTCAATGTGGGCGCACCGGAGGTGGCGCAGAAGGCGTTGAAGCACGCCAGGCAAGCTTGCTGGGGGCAGCTGGAGGCCTGGGCAGCTGGACGTGTGGCCTGGCTTGGCAGCTGGCGGCGGCGGTCCCTGGAGGGGCCGCAGCGGGGCATGCGCCTCCAGAGAGCTCCTTTGCTTCGCTTGCTCTGCTGCCCGCACACGCCATGCTGCTGGTGCTGCTGCCGCTGGTCCAGCTGTGCTGCCTGCAGCGCCTGCCTGCTCGCCCTGAGCCTCACCGTGCACCCGTCCCCTCCTCTGTCTCGCCCTGCAGCGAGTTTGGGCTGAGCCACGACTCGTATAAGGAGTTCCACCCGCTGATGATCTACTACTCCAAGCAGGTGGGAAGGGGGTCGTGCGGCTGCTGAAACTGCCGGCAAGTGTAAGCGTGGGCGGCGGTTCTCCCATGCAGGCCAGACCAGCGCTCACTCTACTGCTCACCCTAACCGCACTGTTTCCTGTGTGTTTTCTCAATTTGCAGGGCCACCTGCAGCAGATGTTTGAGGTGTTTGAGTTCATGCGCGGCCACGGGCGGCGCCCCGGCCCCGAGACCTGCTACATCCTGGTCAAGGGATGCGTGGACCACGGCCGCCCCGACCTGGCAGAGGTGCGACTGATTTGGCTGCAGTTTTTAGGTTCTATATGCCTGGTGGGCAGGGTTGGGATATGTGCGTGAACCACGGCTGCCCTGACCTTGCAGAGGTGCGGAGAAAAGTGCAACGGCCTCGTTTTGGTTGCCTGGTGGGGCACGTATAGCCGTTTGGCCGCCATGCTGCCCTACCCTGCCCACCGTGCTTCCCACTTCTCCTCCCTCACCCCCGGCCTTGCGCAAGCCCCACCCCTGCCTCGCTCTCACCCCGCCCCGCCTCCACTTTCTGCCGCAGCTGACCATCCGCGAGTTTGAGCAGAACGGCGTGCGGGTGCGCGACGGCACCAAGCTGTACCTGGACCAGAACCGTGCCAAGGGCATGGCCGCGGCCCTGCACGCCAGCCAGGCGGCGGCGGCCGCGCACCCCGCGGCCGCGGCGCTGCACCAGCAGCAGATGATGGGCGGCGCCGCAGCGGCTGCCGCCATGGCCGGCGCCCGCTGAGCGGCGCGCCGGCGGGGGGCCTGCGGCCCCCGGCGCGGCCGCCCCGCCTGCAGCGGGGCGTCCGCACTCTGGCTGCGCGCGGCCGGCGGGCGGCCCAGAAGGGCCCGGCCGACCACAGCGTGCTCGCCGCGCGCAGCGTGCTGAAACCAAAGCCTGGAGCATTACGACTTCCACTTCCAATTGCGTAGCGCGTAGCGTGGGCTGCTGCACCTGAAGGCCAGGCCTGGCCGTGTGTAGGCGTCGACGCCTGCCGCCGCCGCCGCAGCCGCCCTTGCGTTTTCTCCCCTCCCCCTCGCTACTTCTTTTGTGCACTTTATCCTTGTTCCCCTCCCCTCTTACCCCTCGCTCCCACCGCCCAAAGGACCGCTGCACCCTTCACGTGCATAACCCTCCCCCCCTCCGCTATTTCTCGCTCGAATCGTTTTTCCCCCTCGGCCCCGCATGCAAATAGCGTGCTGCTTGCCCGGCCGAACACACCCCCGCATGAATCCTGCTAACTGACAGCGAGCGCTGCCTCGGTAGTCCGGTCTGTGTTAAATGTTCATTTGCTTGTGCCCAGTTCGTGAACACGCCATGTGACAGACAGATGGGAGAAGTGAAGGGCTGGCGGTTGTCAAGGCTGTTGAAAGCGGCGGCTGCACGTGGCAGGCAAGAGCAGGCGAGGCGCTGTCTGCTACTGACCGTCGCCCTGCTGGCCGCCCTTGCTCACACCACTACTGCCCCCGCTGTGCCTGTTGTACCACGCAGGCCCCCCGCCAGCGCCGCCAGCGCCGCTTTGGCCTGCAACATCAGGCGCAGGTCGGCCTGCAGCTGCCGCTTGTCGGCCGCCAGCACGGCCAGCGCCTCCTCCTTCTGCAGCACACAGAGGGGCACGACAGGGATTGTTTGCCTTGATGAAAAGCATAGCTGGCGTGCAGCTTGTCTAGCTGAGTGGCCACCTCTACCAGCAGGCCTGATGAGAATGAGCACAGCCGCCGGTCCAAGACAAGTGGGTGCCCCCGCCCCTCCCAACCTTGCCTGCACCAGCTGGCGCCGCAGCTGCGCTCCCAGCGCCTGCGCCTCTGCTAGATGCCGGCAGGCGTCGTCCAGGCGCTGCTGCAGGGCTGCTGTGCTGCCGCTCGAGGCCCGGGCCAGCAGCATGCGCAGGCCGGCTGCCTGCTCCACGGCCGCCGCTACCGCCGCCTCGGACGCCTGTGCCCGATGCTCCGCCTGGCTCAGAGCGAACTGCAGCTCGGCACAGCGCACTGCCAGACCCAGGTGCGAGTGGGAGAGCGCCAGCTGCTCCACAGCATCGCCCTCAAACGCCAGGGCAGTCCCTCGGCTGGCCACAAGGTCGGTGCTGCAGGGCGGATCGCCAGCTGTCGCCAGCTGCGGGCGGCGGGTGTGCGCCAGGCGGGCCGGGCTGCACGGTTTGGGGGGAGATGGCAGCGAAGCGCTGGCCCGGTGCTCTGCCTCCAAGGCTCGGTAGCTCTCCAGCAGCAGCGCCTGCTGCGTCTCCAGTGCTTCGATTCGCAGCGACTTGCGTTGAGCATCCGCCATGACAGCCGCATGTGCCACTTGCAGCCGCTCAAGCGCGGTACGCTCCGCTGCTGCTGCCGCTGCCGCCTGCTCTGCCTGGAGTGCCTGCTCAGCGTGCTGCCGCTCCAAGGCTGCGTGGGCCTGCTGCAGCTCCCACAACTGGGTGCGCAGCTGCGACGCCTCTGACACTGCTGTATCGCGCTCCCGCCGCAGTGCCGCATGCTGCTCTCTGATTGCCTCGTCCCGCTCCTGCCGCAGGCGCACGAGTTCCAGCTGCTGGGCGTAGCAGGGGGCGCCAGGCTGCCCTGCTGCTGAGGCGAGTGGCGGAGCAGCGGAGGGTGCCACAGCGGCAGCGGCAGTTACAGCAGGCGGGGCCGCCGCCGCTGCGGCGTCGCCGCCTTGGACGGCCTGACCCTCGTCGCCCGCCCCGCTGCCATCCGAGGGCGCGGAATCGTGCACCAGCTGCTGCAGCCGCTGCTCAATCCTGGCCAGGCTGCGGCGGGCTGTGGGCGGCAGCGGCGCCATTCGGCGGCGGCGGTTGACTGGGGTGTGCAGACGGTGCCGTGGAGCAGGCTGTGCTTGGAAGAGTGCCAATAACCAAAGTGCTGCGTAAATGCGGGAATGGGTCAGCACATGCAGCAGTTGCGAAGGACGAAACCGCCGCCGCCCAATTGGTAATGCGCTGGCCGGCGGCGGCAGCGGGCAGCGGCAGCAAGAAGACTTACAACCCGCTCCGCCGATTGCCCACTGCACCCATGATTCTGGCGACCACGATGGCGGCCCGCGCGCTGCTCAGATCAGCGCTGGCAGCGCCGCGAGCCTCACGGGCCGCCAGAGGCAAAAGGACAAAGGCCTGGGAGCTTGCAGATGGATTGGCCAAACCGCTCGCTGCGGACATAGTTACCGTGGGCCGGCCAGTGCTCCGACAGGTGCGCCGCCGCCGCCGCCGCCGCCGCCGCCGCCGCCGTCGCCTGGTGCCGCACGCTGGCGCCACTGCTGCCCGCAACTCCGGTGCACATGCTCACTCAACGTTCCTGAAGGAAGCGGAGGAGGTGCCGGAGAGCATGTACGGCAGCCCAGAGCTGCTGGAGCTGGTGCAGCAGATGGTTGACACGATGCGAGCGGCGCCCGGCGTGGGCCTGGCCGCCCCGCAAATAGGCATCCCGCTGCGGGTGCGCTGCAGCTGTATGATTGGAGGGGCAGGTTGTTGGAAATGGAAGACTGAGAGCGGCGCAAAACATCATGCAGTTGGTCGTCGCTGCTCAACATGCAGCTGCCTGCACTTGGTTCTTTCCCCAGCTGACGGTCCGACTAGGCCCGAGCACGTCGCAGCAGTCTACCTGCCTGTGTGTCCTTTCCTCACATCTCCAGCTCTCACACCCTCTTCACCGCCAGGTTATCGTGCTGGAGGACCGACCCAAGTACATTGCAGCAGTCCACACGCCTTCGTCTCCTTCTCACACCCATCAGCCTCCTGCCTTATAAAATCCGCGCCAGGTCATCGTGTTGGAGGATCGACCCGAGTACATCGCAGCAGACGCCACAGCAGCAGACAAGCAGCGGCTGCCGTTTGAGCCGCTGGCAATCGTCAACCCACGCCTGCGGCCGCTGTCCGACGATGGCGCGCGCTTCTTTGAGGGCTGCCTCTCGGTGCCTGGCTACCAGGTGGGTGGCTGTCTTGGGTGGCTGGACGGTACAGTTATGGTTGGCCAGCTTTTGTTTATGGGTGCCTGGCTACCAGGTGGGTTGCCTGTGCAGAGTGGTTGGGCGATCGTCTGTTGCCGGCAGGGAAGTCGTCTTTTGCCGGTCAGGTGCCTGCCGAGGTGCGGCAGCAGGCGAGGCAATGGAGTGGCTTGGACGCGCAGTCGGCACGCCACCGATAAGGCTGGAAAGCAAGGCTTTCAGCATGTTTCCAGCCGCCGCTGCTCCCCTCTCTCGGTAGGACCTGGTAGAGCACTCGCTGCACAGCGGTGGGGGCTCACAATCACACACTGCAATCTCTCAGCAAACTTCCATCACATGTAACTCTGTATCCCCCCTCGCAGGCCCTGGTAGGACGCTGCACAGCGGTGGAGTTGCTCACAACCGCAACTACAGGCTCCCAGCACGCTGTTAACAAAATTGTATCATTTCCACCCTCCCTACCCAGGCCCTGGTAGAGCGCTACACAGCGGTGGAGTGCACAGGGGTGACCCCCGAGGGCGAGCCGCTCAGCCTGGCGGCGCACGGCTGGCAGGCACGCATCCTGCAGCACGAGTTGGATCACCTGCAGGTGGGCTTTTTTTGACTTGCTGGGCAAGTTTTCTGACGGCTGAGGATGTGTGCTGTTGTAATGTGAGGCAGGCGCGCATCCTGCAGCACGAGGTGGACCACTTGCAGGTGGGAAGGTTTGCTTGTTTTTGGGGCGTTGTTTAGGGGCAACAACTGACGTGCTGTGGTTGGCAGCAGCAGCGCCCCCGTAGACCAGGTGCATCGCGTGCAGGTCAGGCGGCTGTCCCGGTTTGTGGCAAACAATCGCTTGCCCGCAGCTGTGCAGCCTGCGGTAGCGTGATTGTCCCTCACGCTGCCACCCTTCCTAAACGTATCTGCAGGGCATCCTGTACGTGGATCGAATGCTCTCCCGCAGCTTCGCCGCACGAGGCGCCGGCACGCGGCTGCCACCAGACGTGCCACGACCAGGGAGCTGCAGCTGTTGCCACCCCATCGACCGCATACGACAAGGCGAGGCATGACCCTGCGGCCTGGCTGCCACACCAGGCTGGCCATGGCACATCGCAGTGCACAGTTCGCTCTCTGTGGTCGCTGTTGTTGCTTGCGCACGCCTGTGTTTGGTGTTTGCAATGTGCGCTTTGCTATGTTCTGTGTGCTCCCGTTATGTTGCTCTCTCCCTGTACCATCTGCTCCCTGCTCACAGCACTGCACCCACTGCCTGAGTGCTCCCCGCTCAAATCGCTGTACGAATAACTGCCCAAATGCACCGCGTCCCTGCCTGTGTGTCGCGCTTTCTGTAACAATTGCTGCAAGGCCAGCAATAGGGGCTTGCGTAGCAGTGGCGTGGAGGGGCAAGGAAGCGAGAGGGACATTGAAAAGACAGCACACAGGCTCAGCCCTGCCGCAATGCGGGAGCCAAGAGGAAGCAAAATGGGGAGAGAAAGGTCAGCACATAGGGCCTGTAAGTATTTAGAAACATCGGGTTGCGTTCATTTATGTACAAGAAGCAGCAGTGAGCCTCGGAGCCTCGGAGCTGATGCCCCCGTGCACGCAATGCATTGAGCCTGCTGCTAGAGCGCTGCCTCATGCCAGTTGCAGCGGAGGGCAGCTGCTTTAGGCAGGCTGCAGCGGAGCAGCGGCCGCTCAGTAGCCGTGCTTGTCCTTCACGGGCGCCTGCTTGGTTGACTGCGCATAAATCTCAATAGCACCCACTGCACCCAGCGCCGCAAGCGTGATGGCCTACAGGTGAAGAGCGTGTGCGGGAGGCAAAGGAACCAGAATGAGTGAAAATATGGTGGGATCCAGCACAAAACTGGCAGGCAGGATCCCTGGGGATTGCAGGCTGCCTGATGCGGGCTGTAAGCCGGCCTTACCAGCGCGAGCTGAACGAGCGCCCACTGCAAGCCACCGGCTGCTCAAAACACCCTTGAACCAGGAAGGCTGGTGAGCTTTCAGGTGCTCACCTGAGCGTACACACGGCTGTGGATGATTTTGAGGGAGGTGGGGGTGGGCCGCGACCACTCGTATGCCTGCAGGGGCACAAACACGGTTGTGGAGCGTTCTTACAACCGGCAAGTAGTGCAGCGCACAGCCAAGCTGGGACAGGTTGGTGCCTGCCATGGGGGCGGCCCTGCATGCACACTGCGCTGACCGTCTCGGCGACAGCAGGCCGCTGCGGCTTCTGCCGTCCCTCTTGGCTTGGACCGAGCCGCCCATCTCTGGGCCACCCCTGTGTTGGCTGTCGGGCACACTCCACTCGTATGTGGGACTCACCAGGCAAGCCGAGATGCCGCCCGCCCACGTGTAGAGCACGGTTTTGAGCTTGTTCTTCAACACATACTGCACCGTCTCATCCACAAATGACCGCTCTGCCGCCGGCACTGCTGCTGCTGCTGCTGCTGCTGCTGTCTGCTGCGCCATGGCTGCCGAGAGGTGTGGGGTGCAAAGGTGCGGGCGGGTGTGACTGCACAGAGGCGGCAGCGTGGGGCAGCTTGAGCTGAGGCTCGAGACATTTGCGGAATGTCCAGAAGATGGCCCTGGGTCGACACTCGTGTAGCATGGTGCACAAGCTTGCAGCAGGGGGCCAAGAGTGGTCTTGAGGGCTGCCTTGCGGTGGCAGCGGCGGCAAGCGCGGCGGCGGCAGGCAGCGAGGCCCAGGCCCGGCCTGCAGCGCGGTCTGAACAGTTTTCAGCACTTCTTCGAGCCGTGCACTCACTGCTGGTGCGTGCAGGCTTCCAGGCGCGCTGCTCGGCTCGGGTTGGCGGCTGACTGCTCGGAAACACACTTGCAGGGCTCGTGGACTGCTTGACCTTTTGCAATTTGATGCGGGTTACTGAATGCCAGCTGCTGACCAGCCGCCGCCGGGCTCACCACCTGCTTTGTCAAACTCTGCTGACCCGTGCACAGCTGGCGCGATGGCGAGCATCCCCCGGCCCCAGCGTCTCTCAGTGTCTTTCTCGTCACTACCAAAGCACGCTGAACGGCCCTCCCGCGCCACAATTCTGCGGACCCTTGGTTCTGCTGTTAGTAACCCCGAAATGGCGCCCGGCACCGTGCCGGACCTCTCAGACCGCCCCTTGTCCGCCATCGGCAAGATCAAGGCGCGCAGGGGGCGTGTCGCACCGCCGCTGCCGCTGGCGCCGCTCGCCGTCACGTGGGGCCACACGTCCCTGGCCCCGCAGCAATCTCCCGGCCCTCACACGCCACGGCCGCCCCCAACCGCCTCCCGCTGCAGTCGGAGAAGGCGCTGAAGAAGGCGCTGTCCAGCATGGATGAGGGCGACGGCGCGGCGGCCGCTTGCGGCGATGCTTACATCCGTGGGGTGAAGGGGCAGCTGGAAGACATGGATCGCCTCGCCAAGCTGGACTGGGTGCAGGTGGGTGCTGCCTGCCAACCCTTCGAGTGACCCAGCACGCCGTTTGTGGGTGCTGGTCGCCGATGTACGGTTAGGGTTTGTGCCACGGGGGGGTCCGCCAGCTGGCCTGCGGGGCTGCTGGTATCCCCACCGAGGCCAGCTGTCGCCTGCCGCTGCCTGCACGTATCAGCGCTGCAGGGATTGCCGGCCTAGAGGTAAATGCAGCTGCTTCCTGCACCCTGTGTGCAGGGTCTGCTCAGCGAAGAGGGCATGACCACACTCCTCACCTGCAGCAGCTTCCCAGCCATTCATTGTGCAATGCTGCAAAACTCCTCTTCTGTTCCGCCTATCGCTGCAGGAGCTGCTGGGCGAAGAGGGCATGACCACGCTGCTCACCTGCGGCGCGATGAGCAAGCCGCCGGGAGACGTCAACGGCATCGACCCAGACCACTTGGTGAGCGGGCGCTGCCAACCCAGCAGAGCAAGAGCAGCCAAGACTGTGCGGTTTGCTGCTCCGCTGCAACTTGGACTGCAACTTGGACGGGGTCAGCACCCTCCCTCGCTCGACCCCGATCACTTGGTGAGGCGGCTGCATGAATGTTAAAGCGCCAGTGCAATCTGCTGCGCCCTTGCTGCTCCTTCACACCAGCTGTGGCCATCCCACGCAGCAAATCCGCTCAGCACTGCATTTCTCACCTGCCCCCCGCAGTTCATGACGCTGCTGCGTGCCGACCTGCTGCGAGACCTGCTCTTCCTGTACAACCCGCTCAAGCAGCAGCTGCACACGTGCATGTCGGTGAGGCGCTGTGACTTGGCGTGGTGTTGCAGCGATGTGCCGTGCCCTCAGTGTGATGCCCTGAGTAGGGTAGTGCGATTGTCAAGCAGTGCAGCCGCTCACCTGCCCGTCGGAGTGCGCCTGCACTCTGTGCCACTGTTGCCCGCCATCCCATCGCTCACCGCTCACTGCTGCACCTGTACGTTTCTTCTGCCCGCTGGCTGGCCTTGCCAACCTCGCTTCAAACCCTCCTGCTGCCATATCACCCCTTCACTTGCAACAGGTGGGCATGGACGTGTGCGGCCACCCATCCATCGTGCACGGCGGCTTCACCTCAGGTGGGTTTACTGCTCACACCCTGCCAGGAAGCAGATCACCGTGTTTGCGGCTGGGGGCTCGCAACAGCCGCTGCCCCCGACCCAGCAGCCACATGCAACCTGCAATCTTCGGCCTGTTTCGACCTGTCACCCAAGCCACTCCATCCTGTCCTGCAGCCATGATTGATGAAACCACCGGCGGCCTGGTGTACGAGCTGAAGAAGGCGGGGGAGCTGGGGCCCGGCTCCGCCTTTACTGTGCGCCTCGAGGTGCGCTCAGGCCTTGGGGTGGTTGCTGTTGCGCTTGTGAGGCCGCGCGCAATTGCACTGGAGCTGCGCAGCTCAGCAGGGCTGCTGCACCGTCATGGCGTTCTTTGGCGAGTGCTTTCTGTGCTCTCTCTCCGCCCGCTTGCCCAGCCATCAAGGGCCAGTAAGGAAAAGCTTCTGATGAGCGTCCCTTCCCAAGCCCCCACCCACCCTCAGGTCGACTACAAGCGGCCAATGCCGGCCAGCGCAGATGTGGTGTGCAGCGCACGGGTGGAGTCGGTTGAGGGCCGCAAGGTGGGCCGCGATGACTGCCTGCCTGCCTGCCTGCCTGACTGGCTGGATGTGCTGAGCCCACTCATTGTTGCAGCACGCAGCCGTTCCGCCGGATCGAATTGCTTGCCAGCTGCCGCTGACGCTGGCTGCAGCTAGCAGCTAGCAGCCGCAGCACCGTCTGCTCCACCCACTCGGGCCTCAGCCCTTGCACAAGTCGTGCCAGCGCTCTGGCTCACCTGCCAACTGATGCACCGCCTGCTTCTGCTCTGCAGGTGTGGGTGTATGCTGAGGTGGCGGACCGGCCAGGCGGCACTGTGTATGCTAGCGGACGGGCGCTCTATGTCACCCCCAAGCAGCAGGCGGCGGCTGATGGCCACTGAGGCGGCAGTCGGGCGACCCCAGGCAGCCACAGCCGCCGACAGCCCCAACCCAGCCGGCTCTCTGCCCGTGACATACAGCCACGTACTCGCAAACACATATATGCTTGCAAGCGAGCAAGCACGCACACACTCCCTGCCCTGATCCAGCCCGGCAGCAGACGCCTGCGCACGCCAGCCCCTGTCCACCCAGTTTTCGCGTCTGCGCCCATTGTTGCCCTCTGTACCAGCCCCGTTCGCCAAACAGAATCAGCCCTGCATTTCATTTTCACCTGGTTTTCCCGTGCGCATGCCCAGCATGTGCCCAGAAGCAGGTCCTCTGCCTTAAACAATCACCTTGCTGTCACATTAATGGTTCGCAGCTGGCCCTGGTACTTGTTGACAACCGCTTGAGCGTATCCGCAGCAGTGGGACGGCTGCAGCAGCACTGGCACCTGCATTCTGCAGATGAACATCATCCCTGACATGTACGGAATGACACGCAACAGGGGCCAGCGTCTCACGCATGCAGCTCGGCCTGTCTGCACTGCCGCCAACTGCCCGGCTTTGAATGCACATGCCGCCAGGTAGCACAGCGGCGGCGTCGGCACCCACAACCCCTGCCTGCTCTCGCCAGCTGCGGCGCGCTGATCTCGTTCCGACACGACCACACAAGCTATCTGTGAGACGGCAGGCCGTCAGGAGGCAGGATGGGCGCCGCCAGTGTGCCCCTCAGCCCACTGGCTGCCCGCGCAGCCTTCCCCTACACCACGCTAGCCTGCGTGCTACTGATCGTGGGCGCTGCCACGTATGTGGGCGTCTGCCAGCGAGGTAAACAGCACCTGACCCACCGCCGAGCGGCCTTCTGCACACCCGCTGGCGGCCCCTGCCGCTTCTGCCGATCGAACTCGCCATTGGGTCGCTTCCCGACAGGCGGCGGGGTCGCTGAAAGCCACCATCTATTTTGCTCGATGCTCGCCTTCCTTCTTTTGGGCCTGAAAGCAGCGGCCTGACATCCCGTGATCACCCTCTTACCCTCCCACCGCGCGCAGGGGAGCTCGCGATGTGCCCAGCCTGGACCGCTAGCGCCGCCAGGAGTGCCGCCGCTGCCGCCATCGCCGCTCGCAGCTGCCCCGCCCAGCTGGATTCGCAGGTGTGCGGCTTGATCGGGGATGCTCGGGGTACTTGCAAGGGTTTAAAGAGACACTGTACGTGCTGCGGCAATCTCTAACTGCCCTGGCCGCCCTGCCGCTGCCACCGCGCCGCCGCTGTCCGCTGCCCTCCTGCCGCCACCTCCCCCTGTCGGTGCACGGCACTCGCCCGCGAGATAACTAACGTTGGAACTTCGAGGCGCTTCGGGCTGTGTCTCCCTGCAGATTCTGGGCGAGCCGAAGCCCTTCCTGCCGCCGGATGCGCTGGCGCGGGGCGTCTCGACCTACGGCTCTGGGCAGCGCTTCGAGCGGCTGGGGCGCAAGCTGCTGGATGGCCAGCCAATCACAGTCGCATTCCTTGGGGGGTCGATCACGTGGGGCAGAGTGAGCCTGCTGCTGACTAGCTGTTGCATGGCTTGCAAGCTGCTGCTGCCGCTTCCGCATGGCATTGGCTGCTGTGTGCGTGTGTCTCGCGTGCACTGCTGTGCTGCCTGCTGCCGCTGCACTGCTGCTGGCTCTGCAGCCGCTGCCTCTCCATTCAACTGCCGCTTCTGCTTCACTCTGCCATGCTCCTGCCTGATATCCAACTGCTTTATCCCAGGGTGGCTACGAGGGCGGCTCGTTCACCAACCGCTTCACCGCTTGGCTGAACGCCACATTCCCGCACCCCGGACACCGCATCATCAATCACGGCCTCCCGGCTGTGACCTCCGCACTTTTTGCCGCCTGCTACGACAAAGTGCCGGAGGTGAGTTGCTGGCCTTGCTGTGGTGCTGCTCTACTGCCGTTCCTGCTTCTGCTGCTGTGCTGCTGCTGTTGCTGCTGCTTGCAGGTACGTGCAGTGTGCTGCTGCTGCCGTGCGCGCCAGGCTGCCGCTGCTTGCGGCAGTACAGCTGCAGCACATCTTACGAATACGGGCTGCGCTTAGAATGATGGTCTGCATGGCGTGTTTCACACATCCCACACCAGTGTTGTGTTCATTCAGGACACGGACCTGATTGTCCTGGACTTCGCGGTGAACGACGGGCACGTGTCGCCCACGTGGCGAGATAAGGACGGCTATTCCTTCACCAGCGGCGCTCGCATGGGCTTTGAGCAGCTGGCAAGTGGAGGGATGGCTGCTTGTGCGGAGGGCGGGCTCAGAATGAGCAGCGAGAATGGGACTGCAGTGCTGCTGCCGGCTTGCTGTTTAGGGGTGCCTATTGCTGGCTTGCTGGCTGGGGCGAGGCTGGTGCTGCTGCCGCCAACCACGCTGCCGCGCTGCCCACTTGGGCACTTCTTGTCATCGGCACTGGCCTGTCTCCCTTCCTGCCCCGCAGGTCCGCAAGTCGCTCAAGCTGCAGGGCCAGCCGGCGCTGGCGCTGCTGCAGTTCTTCTCCTGGAACAGCACACGGGACAAGATCCGGGTGAGGAGGTTGCTGCCGTTCGGTCGTGTTTACCACACTGCTAGCAGCTGTTTTGCTTCCAGCAAGCCGGCTGGTGCATAGCGGCAGCAGGTTTGCACAAGCAGTCCCCAGTCGCTCTGCCAAGCTGCTTCGCCTCCAGGCCACCATCCCAGCCGAGCTCAGTGCAGCACACATTTGCCGCCGCTGCGCATTGATTCCCCTGCTCCCTTTTCTTCGCTGTACACAGGTGGAGGGTCAGGAGGACGAGCCTGTGGGCCCTTCCTTCTTCTGGCGCACCATCGAGGACGATCTGGGCACCATTGCCCAGTACTACGATGCCCCCGTGCTCAGCCTGCGCAATGCGGTGTACCACCTGCTGCGGGAGGGGCGGCCAGGGTTCCAGGTGCGCTGTCTGGGGCAACATACCTGATGTTTTTGTGTCTTGATGATGCATTGAATCCTCCAGAGGGGGCTGCTGGAGGGGCACCCTGATTTCTAGGTGGGTGTGCATGGGATACCAAAGCTTCGAATGCCTGTGGCGTTGGTACGCCGGCGCATGTGGCATGTTTGCTGGCTCCCTACTGCTGCGGGACGGGCGGCAGTGGTGCAGCAGCAGCAGCCGATGCCTGTCTCCCACAATCAGTGCACATTGTCAGCCCGCCCGCCCAAGTTTAGCGTACACAGCACATCCCCCACTCGGCCGCCGCCTGCAGTGGAACGTGAGCGTGCACCACGTCAAAGACCTGCCGCCCGAGGAGGAGCAGCGCCTGAAGGAGAGCCAGTTCTACTGGGACATGAACCACCCCTGGGACCGCACGGGGCACAGGTGGGTGCAGAGCTTGGCAGTGCTCTAGTCGGGTAATGGACCGTTCCTGGTGATTGGACAAGGCCACAGTTGGCGGTGCGCGCTCTGCTGCGCTGAGGCAGCATGGGCATGGGCTGCTGTCTCCACTACTGCCAATGATTTCAGCCTGCAACCCTACCTGCTCAACAGCCCATGTGCCCCTGCTCACTTGGCTGTGCTCCCCACCCTCCTCCTTGGTGTGCAGGGCCATGGCCGAGCTTCTTATGGCAGCAGTCAGCCGGGGAGTGCGCGCAGCAGCCGCTCGGGAGCTCACAGCGCCGCGGCAGCAGCGGGGCAGCGGCCGGGGACGGCTGGTCACAGCAGCGCTGGCGCGGGTACCGCGGCCGCTGCCGCCGCTGCCACAGCTGCCTCCGCCCATGGCAACGGACAACTACGAGGCGAATGCCACGTCATGCCACATGCAGGTGGGCAGCTGAGCAGTGGGCTGTGTGTGTGAGAGCGGCCGAGATGCAGCCTGGCACGCCTTCCTCCTGCGGCTGTGCCAGCCGGCTGCGGCTGCTGTTGCTGCAGGCATGGCCGCAAGCTTGTTCAAGTTGTCGGGTTGTTGTAGGGAGTGAGCCCTCCACTTGATCCATTGCTCAGCCACTCAGACAAACGCACTCTACCCTGCGGCCGCAGGAGGAATTCAAGGGTGTGATCGGGCAGACCAAGGGCTTTGCTTACGAGGCCCGCGCGCCGCAGGAAGCCACCTTTGTGGCGCAAAAGTGAGCACAGCAGGGCGTGCAGATATGGGCTGTCGGGCAGTCGGGCAGTGGCGGGCGATTGGGAGAGGATCGGCCACCGGTGACTCCCCTCCCTGCACCGCACCCTGCACCTACTGACCTGCCTTGCACGCCTTGTCACTTGTTTCAGGTGGGGCCTGACTGCCCGAGAACCAGGAGCGGTTGCCACGCTCAATGTTGACACGGCACTGGGCGGGCTATCGCTAGAGGCCGTGCAGGTGGGCGCTGTGGCAGCAGCTGTTTGGGTCCTGCTGAGGCAATGCAGCAGCTGATTGCCATTGATGCCGGGGCGAGGCAGCTGACCAGGGAGCCTGCATACAGAATCAGAAGCAAGGCCACCACGCATGCTGTCCTGACAGGATGAGTGGAGCACCCCTGTCGCACTCTCCTCACCAGCCTCTGAGCCCGCCCCTTCCACCCATTCGCAGGTGCACCTGCTGTACCTGCGCAGCTGGCAGGGCATGGGCCAGGCCCGAGTGGAGTGCGCCTCCGGCTGCAGCTGCGAGGAAACGGTACTGGACGCGCACTGGGACCGGGAGGCAACGCTGACCGACCTCACCACGCTAAAGGTGAACCAATGCATGCTGAGTTGTCGGGGCGGTTGGACAGTGACGTGCAACGCAGCGGGCAGCGGTGGCAGGGCATGCCGTGTGCGGCTGTAGGAATACGTGTCCCAGCATGCCGCTGCTCACAGTCAACATGTCGCCAACTATGCAAACATCAACCTTGGGCCACCTCCCTCCCCACCACCCCACCTGCCATGCAGGTGTCGCCCCACGCGAAGTGCACACTTCA
>VFQQ010000503.1_pt1 | contig 75943 bp, 66 predicted proteins | sample 3512341 | NCBI WGS metagenome assembly VFQQ01 (sample SAMN10412373, study PRJNA504923) | tailings metagenome | isolation source: Relicate 2 Philex TSF1 revegetated site | place: Philippines: Tuba, Benguet | collected 2017-08-29
GGCGGAGACTGCTGGGAAATCATTAATCAGGATTATATTAATGTGATGAGCGATATTTATTCCAACGGAAGCAAAATCACAGGGAGGCTTATTGGTAAAATACCTTTTTATCAGGATTCCGGTGCGCTTCTGGTTATTAAGCAGGAATCTGTTACACCTACCTCTTTCAGATATCTGAAAATGCTTGCGGAGCAGTCTCAAAGCTCAGGCACATTAACGGATACGCCTCCGGCGGCCCTGGTTGGGAATATAAAGAACGTATCCGACCCGTACGAAAACGTGGGGGGATATTTTATGGTGAGCGGGGCTAGGATTTATAACTTATGGATTGAAAGAAGCGAAGACGGAAGACCTATTGGTCTGATGGGGGGGAGAAGAGCTAATCCCGAACCTCCCTCGTCTACGAGTTTAAGACCTCCGACAGCCCTTTGTATAAAAAGTTTGAACAGAACTCCTGAAAGACCCGATGGCTGGAGAAACTGATCACATAGAATAAGACATGATTAACACCTGATTTATGAAAAAAATATTTACATTTTTACTTTTTGTTTTTGCGGCACAGGTTGTTCACGCTCAGAATACTTATCGCCTGGAAGGGGTTGTTGTAGATTCTGTAACCAGAGAGCCTTTACCCGGAGCTACCATCAATGTCAATTTCGGAGACCTATCCCTTCTTACGGATAAGAATGGCAGGTTTAATTTTAACTTTGGTAAAAGGGAAATTGTGGTGGTGGTACGGTTTGTGGGTTACAAGCCATGGAGAAAGACAATTAATGGCGCAACGGAATCAAAGATAACCATTGCCCTGGCAGAGGTGGCTAATGACCTCGAAGAGATTATTATCAGCAGTAAAAGTCAGACTTCTGCTGTCAAAAGGCCTATATTGGGGGTGAATTCACTGAGCATAAAGACACTGAACAAGCTCCCTTCCGCTTTGGGAGAAATAGACATTTTGCGTGGGTTGCAGATGTTACCGGGGGTTACAAGTGTAGGAGAGGCAGCCAACGGTGTTAATATCCGGGGAGGTACCACTGACCAGAACCTTATGTTGCTTGATGATGCCCCGATTTTTAATCCCACACACATGTTCGGATTGTTTTCGGCCTTTCCGTCTGAGGCCGTTTCCAGCTTTGACCTTTATAAAGGGAACGTCCCGGCAAGATTTGGTGGCCGTGCGGCAGCCGTACTTGATGTTTCGCTGTCTCAGCCTTCTCTTGATAAGTTTAAGATGCAGGGTGGTGTTAGTCTGGTTTCGAACCGTCTTAAAATAGAAGCGCCCATTGTCAAAGACAAACTGGGTATTATGATATCCGGCAGAGGAGCGTTTAATGATTTTCTTTTACCTCTTGCTTCCAAGCGACTGGATAACATCAAGGCTAAATTCGGTGATGCCGGTTCCAAACTGTTCTACAGAATGAACAATAAGAATACATTTACATTGTCATCTTATTACAGCAAGGATTTTTTCCAGACGGAAGTGCTGGGTACCATCAATGATATCAACTCTGTTAATACCCAGTATGATTATCAGACCCTGAATAATACACTCAACTGGTTTTATGCCGTTAATTCCAATCTGAATATCCAGACTAAAGTAATTACGTCAGATTATACCCCTTTGACGATCCTGCCTGAACTTAACTCGGACAACAAAGTGAAAATTAAGTCGGGGGTGCAGTATCGTCAGGTAAAAAGCAACCTGAACTATTCCAGGGACAAACACAAGTTTGAAGCCGGTCTTGATGTTATCAAGTATCGTATTAATCCCGGAGAGCTTCTGCCCGGCAGCAATACGGAGTTGAGAACTATCAAAACTCAGATTGAGAACGCCGTTGAGATGGCGGCTTATATAGAAGATGAAATTGATTTTTCGGACAAATTTACCTTGTCCGGTGGATTGAGATATTCTTATTTCATGAATATGGGACCATCCGTTGCCAGGATCTACGCTCCCGGATTGCCCAAAGACGAAATTTCCCTGATCGATACTGTGTCCTACGGAAGGAACAAAGTGATCAGCTCTTACGGGGGATTAGAGCCAAGGCTGGGCCTCAGGTATGAACTCATGAAAGGTAAATCCCTGAAACTGGGTTATAACCTGATGCGGCAGTACCTGCAGGTAATTACCAATACCACAACCCCGCTTCCAACTTCGAGATGGAAGACTTCGGATCTGTATATCAAACCGCAGGTCAGTTCTCTTTACACTCTGGGATATTTTCAGGATATGAAGGAAAGTATTTATGAGTTTTCAGTAGAGACCTATTTTCGCTGGACCCGAAACATTGTAGATTATAAACCCGGAGCTGATTTCCTGCTTCAGGAGTTCCCTGAAACGCAGCTGTTACAAGGCCTGAATAAATCTTACGGACTGGAGTTTATGATCTCAAAGAAGAAAGGAGAAATGACCGGGTGGCTGAATTATACGTATTCCAGGTCACTCAATAAGGTTTCGGAAGGGCCTGAGGTGACACAGCAGGTAAATCTGGGTAACTGGTACAATGCTAACTATGACAGGCCGCACTCCTTTAATGCCACGATGGTGCTTAATCAGGGAAAACATCACGATTTCTCTTTTAATTTTTCTTACAGCACAGGTCGTCCGTATACACTTCCTGAAGGATTTATTCTGTATCAGGACCGGACCTATCCTTTTTATGCAGAGAGAAATAATGCCCGGATACCGGATTATCACCGGCTTGATTTTGCCTGGAATATTTATAATCCATCGATGAAGAATAAGCGTTGGAAAGGGAACTGGACGTTTACGGTATACAATCTCTATGGCCGTAAAAACGCATACTCGATTTTCCTGAGAACGCAGGGAACGGCCATCAAGGCTAATAAGCTTACGGTATTCGGAGCGCCGATTGTCTCCTTGTCGTATAATTTCAGATTTCTGTAAGAAAGCGGATGCCTATGCCAATGAGAATGGTAGAGGTAAAGCTCATCAGGGTGCCGATCAGGACGTATTCTGCCTGCTTGATGTCAGAATCCCTGAAGCGGAGAATCGCCTTGGCGGCTATCAGAAATCCTATGCCGGCAAACTGATTACTCAGAATGAATGTCAGAATAAGCGTTCTTTCCATGATACCGATCCATTTACCTGCTTCCGAAAGGCTGATTATTTTCTCATTGGTGATGTTTTCTATTTCCATTCTCCAGCGGTGAATGAAGATGTCGATGACCACACCCAGCGGAAACGTAACCAGCGTATATCCGAGAATGATCGCCCAGAATGTCAGACCCGGAGTTTTTGTTGAAATAAGCCCCCTTAAGCTATCATAGTTGTCTGTTAAATGCAGCCATACCACAATGATGACAATGAAGTGAAGCGCCTGGTCCAGGATGAAAGTTCTGAACCGGTACCGGTGGCCTGCCATATAGATTTTACCAAGATCTATACCATAGTGGGTAAGAGCGATGAAAAGTGCTGCTCCGGCATTTAAAGAGAATACAAAAGCAGATAAAAAAGTAACAAGAATGTGATAATATAATTTCACAGATCTGATTTTACGTAATCTTTTATCTTCTACCCAGGAGGTAAACTGCAGAAAATAATCCGATACGGCATGAGCAAGAATCAGACGGATGAGCAGGGTCAGGTCATTGGATGAGAAGGGAACTTCCATGAGAGGTGTGTTGATCAGAGGGTTGAGAATCGGTCTATAATTTTATGTAAAATCTGCCATCCGCTGCCTTTGATCCTGGCGCTGACCGAAGACTGGGATTTTCCAATGATGCCGGCGATTTCCGTTTGAGTATGGTTATTGAGCAACCAGTATAATGCTTCCGACTGGTTTCTGGTCAGACTTTGGTAAAAATAATCTATCACGCTGCTGTGAATATCCCATTCCAGGTTGGTAACGGGGTTTGCTGTGAAGACTCCAAAAGTGGTATTGGCAGCTTTAATAAGGTCGAGCCCCCTTCCTGATAACCTGAAGACTTCACCATCAGAATCCGATAGTTTAGGAAGAAGAAATTCGGATTTCCCTACACCGATGGAAAGCCGCATGCGTATCCCGGTCTGATAGTGTACAAATGTCTGAATCTGTAGTCCTTCCCGTAGGGCATTGTCTGCTGCCATTACCTGGAAAGAATCTCCCCGGATAAAAAAATCATATTTAGATGCTGAACCGGAGGATAATGTTTCAAGCAATGCTCTGATCTTATTTCGCTCTTCAGCAGTCAGAACCTCAGATCCGATAATGTCTCCTGTAATGATTTTTTCCATCGTTCCTGAATCCAAAAAGATGATCGATAAAAAGATAGATAATTTTCAAATATCGTTAAAAAGTTCGATAAAAATTAATTATCGATAAAAAAATCGATATTGAGGTATTATCTATAAACTATTCGATAAATAATGAGAGTGAGGGGCGAGTCGTCAAACAGGAAAGGATACCTTACCACTCAATCAGTTCGGATTGATGCTTCCCTGGAATTTCAGTCTTGGTTTGCCGTTTTTACTGAGGTCTTCTTCTTTTCCGGAAATTTTCTGCTTATGCAGTCTGAATCTCCGGACTTCAAGGGTGTAGGAAACAAGCAGGTAAATTCCGAACAGGCCGATTACAAAAATACTGAGCTCGGTATTGGTAAAGAAAAGACGCAGAGAATAAGTGATAAGTGTAAGTACGACAGTGGTAATGTAAAGACTGACAGAAGCGGCAAGGTGGGTCATGCCGTTGTCAACCATAAGGTGATGCAGGTGGAGTCTGTCGGCCTTGAAAGGTGATTTTCCTTTAAGGATTCTCAGGCCAAAGACCCTCAGAGTATCAAAAATCGGCACACAGAGCAGCACTACTGCCAGTACCGGAGCATTTACAAATTTGGAGTTGAAAAGAAAATTCTCGCTTACATTAAGCTGCACAAACTGTATGGCAAGGATTGTGACGATAAAACCAACAATCAGGGACCCGGTGTCACCCATAAAGATTTTACTGGTTTCCGAGAAGTTATAGCGAAGAAAGCCCAGAAGAGAGGCAGAAAGCGAAAGGCTGAGACAAGCCAGTGACCAGTGACCGTTCAGAATAAACCATAAACCAAAGCCGCCGCTGGAGATCATCCCGATACCGCCGGATAAGCCGTCGATGCCGTCAATGAGGTTGAAGGAATTGATAAGGGCTACAAAAAGGAAGATACTGAACAACACACTGATCAGATAAGGGATTTCATAAATGCCGAAAGTACCGAAGAAGTTGGTGATCCTGAGATCGCTGCCTACAACGATAATGGTTGAAACCAGTACCTGAGACCCCAGTTTTTTAATAGGGGCAAGCGGAAAGAGGTCGTCTTTAATACCTAAAAAGAATAAAATGACCAAGCCGGCAAAAACCTTATGCAGCAACACACTTTCATCGTTAAAGTTCCAGATCATATATCCGATCATGGTACCGGCAAAAATAGCTACGCCTCCGAAAGTGGGAGTAGGGGTTTCATGAGAACTTCTTTTAATCGGATCTTCCATCAAACCTTTAAGATTGCAGATGTTAATGATCACCGGTATCGATCTCCAGGTAATGCTCAGGGCAAAAACCATAGAGATTAATATTTGCAGGTTCTTGTCGGTTATAAGGTTCTCAAAAATTAAATTCATTTTATTCAGTTGCTGATTGGTATTCAACAAATTTAAATACAATAAGGCCTAATTCTAAAATAATTCAGGTCAAGAATGCTGAAAAATTTATTTTAAGGTCAAAATAATTAAAGAATTGACCGGAATTTTACTTTTTCAGCCGGTAAGCCCTGGTAAATTCCATAAGCTTCCATGTCTTTTGTGGCCACTGAGCCAACTGTAAGTACAGCATACTCATGGCAACTGACGCCCGGGCATACCACTGACTTTGCACCAATCCACACACCGTCATGAAGGCGGATAGGTTTAACCATCAGATCAAAACCGGAAGAATTAAAATTGTGGTTCCCGGTGAGTAGCATAGCGCCCTGTGAAATACAGCAGTCTGAACCAATACGAACATCTGTAAGGTTGTCGATCCAAACCTCCTCACCGATCCAGCTATGATCTCCCACAGAAAGAAACCAGGGATATTTAATATTGACTTTAGGTTTAATTATTACTTTTTGTCCTATGCTAGCGCCAAAAATACGAAGAATATTTGTTTTTATAACTACTGGCCAGGGTAAATAATTGTTGAAAAACAGGACGTTGGTTAAATACCACAGTACTCTTTTGAGGGCTCCTCCGGGTTTATACCAGGAATTGTCATACCGGCTCAGGTCTACTTTACGCATTTTTCAACAGGTTGAGACGACGGATCAGCTCATTGCTTTTCTGACGGCCTTCATCAAGGCGGGGTGAAAGAAAATGTTTGGTGGCTTCAAAATGCTTTTCATACCCCTTTTTGTCACCGATTTCCACGATGTTCGCCCATTCGTGTACAGCAGTGTGAAAAGCAAGGTCGTCTTCCCGGATAGACCGGTCATAAAGAGCAGCCTGAATGCTTTCTTCAAGCATGTCATCATTCAGAAACAGATATTCCGAAAGACCCACCCTGAGTTTGAACGGAGGAGTCTGACAAACCAGGTTTCTGTAAGGGTTGGTGTTCAGGTCATGCCAGGTGCAAACCATACTCAACAGACTCAGGTGACTGTTAGGCTTATGTGGAAACTTGCCGCTGAGGCTATATTCATTCATAAAGGTATCATCCAGCATCAGCACTTTGCTGCGCTCTCTGAACACTTTGTCTCTTGCTTTGTATATTCTGTTTCTCAGTTTCTGCTCATTCTCGGTGATCATAAGGCCAAACAGCTCATGTTCCGTCCGGGCATATTTTCTGACATCGGCTTTGGCATAAGGGTTAAACAGCGCCAGACCCGAATACACATGATGCTTATAGCTGAAGATCCTTAAGGTCAGGAGAAGCTTCATATTGTCGATACCATGACTGAGTTCACCGCTTTCCCAGGGGAAGGTCTTTCGGTGCATAAACGCGGTACCGATACTTTCAAAACCGATATGGGTGATCACCTGGATATCGGCCATCATTTTGTCATGCTCCTGATGTGAACCGAGTACTTCAATAACAGATCCCGTGACGCGGTAAATGTCAACAGCATTCCGGAAAGCCTGATCATCAGCTCTCTGGTTGTACATCACAATGGTTTGACCGGCAGGATCAACATTAGGGCCATACAGAGCATGCGAACCGACAATGTGGGTATCAGGAGGAAGATGTTTTATGAAAGCGTCTGCTTCCGGACTTTTAACAGAGGTTTGCCCGGTAACGATGGCGCCGTATTTGGTAGAAGGGCCGGCAAATCTGACCACCTGCTCAATTTTTTCAGATTCAACGGCATACAGAATAAAATCGCAGAGCCTTGAAACGGCAACTCCGTCATCCAGTAAACGGATGCCGGAGTCTGCCAGTTCTTCAGAAAGTTTTTCCCGGTTTTCGGGGAGATCACAGCCATAGACTTCGAAAGAATGAGCTGCCCAGATCCGGGCAAACATCTTTCCCATATCCCCTAAACCTATAATGCCTATTTTCATTCTTCTTTATTCTGCACGATAATTTCTGCAAAATAATATAGAAAACCGCAAAATAGTTCAAAGAAGCGGAATTTATTCTATCCCGTATTTATCGGCATATTTTTGGTACAGCCGCTTCTGCTTGTCGTCGAGTGATACCTCAACACCACGGATATAAGCTTTTTCTACTTTGGCGGTGGTCATGTCAAGGATATCCCCGGCACTGATGAACAGCGTGGCGTGTTTGCCTTTTTCAAGTGTGCCCACCCATTTGTCAATACCCATGATTTTCGCATTGTTTTCGGTAATCATTTTCAGGGCATCGGCTTTGCTCAACCCGTGAGCAGCGGCTGATCCGGCTACAAACGGAAGATTACGGGTCCTCCAGTAGGATTCATTATAATACATACCGGTAAGAATACCTTTGGCAAATAATTTGGCGGGTAACTGATAGGCATTCCAAACATCATCGTCATCCCTTCCAGGCAAACGATGGGTGGTGGGAAGCAGTACCGGGATATTGTTTTCTTTCAGCGCATCCAGCGCCAGAGGAGAGTCTACGGCACCCACAATTACCGGCAGTTTGATCTGAGCGGCTTTACAGAAGTTAATAGCATCAATGACCTCTTTGCCCTGTCTAACCTGGATATACAGCCTGGCATTGCCTTTTATTACTTCCTGCATGGCTTCCAGCTTGATGTTGGCGGTAGAAGCTGATTCTGACTTATACGCTTTGGCTTGAGCAAAAAAAGCTTCCAGCTCACTGATGGTCGTATTGTAGGCAGGATTCTTTTTTGTTTCACGGCTCATGGTAGCGAAATCAAATGAAGTGGCAAACCGGGAAGGCCAGTTGAGCCATACTCCGTCATCTGCTTTAAGAACAGCGTCTTCCCAGTTCCATCCGTCATGATACATGACAGACGAACGGCCTGGAATCAGCCCGCCTTCAGGTGTAGCCTGGCTGATAAGTACTCCGTTACCTCTGACGGTCGGAATTACTTCAGAGTCTGTATTGTACGCAATAAGGGTTCTTACGTTAGGATTGATGCTGCCTATTTCACTGAAATCGGTGGTTGCCCTTACAGAAGCAATTTCATTAAGCCCCAATGTGGAGTTTGGCGAAATGATTCCCGGATACACCCTTTTGCCGGTCGCATCAATTTTAACGGCATTGGCCGGCAGATTACTGATCCCTGTGCCTATTTCTTTGATAAGACCTTTTTCGATCACGATAGTACCATTGGCAATGACCTGGCCATTACCTACATGGATTTCTCCGCCGCTGATCACAAGCGTTTTGTCTGAGGCTTTGCCGGCTGCCGGGTTCTGGGCATGGGCTGTCGCAGACAGGCCCAGAACAGCTATAACGATATGTCTGAATATTTTTTTCATTTTACTTATTGACTGTCAAAATATGGATCAATGGGTTTGAGACTGCAGGCTTTCGAACTCTTCAACAGAAATTCCTCCGAATTCCAGAAGGGTATCACAATGAACATGCGAAGGCCTTGTTCTTGTATTCGGTCTTGCTGTCGGAACACCCTTATTCTTCTCTTCCAGCATTTTCTGGATGATCCTGTTTCTTTCGCTTTCTACACCGGTGATCTTTATTTTGTCCAGCTCGCTGTCAAAATAAACGGTTCCTTCAATGATGGTCTTTTCAGGTCTGGCATAAACAGAAAGCGGGCTTTCATTCCAGAGTACCAGATCCGCATCTTTTCCGGTTTTGATGCTGCCGAGTTTGTCCTCCAGACGTAGCATTTTGGCTGGGTTAAGCGTTACGGTTTTCCAGGCTTCTTCAGGGCTTAGGCCTCCGTAAAGAACGGTTTTGGCTGCTTCCTGATTCAAACGTCTTGCCATTTCCGCATCATCAGAGTTGATAGCGGTGTTGATTCCTACTTTGGTCATAATGGCAGCATTGTAAGGAATCGCCTCTTTCACTTCCATTTTATAAGCCCACCAGTCAGAGAAAGTGGAGCCGTTAATGCCACGGAACTTCATTTTATCAGCCACTTTATACCCTTCAAGAATGTGGGTAAAAGTATTGATTTTGAAGCCCATAGAGTCGGCTACATGCATCAGCATATTGATCTCAGACTGTACATAAGAGTGACAGGTAATGTGCCTTTTCCCGTCAAGAATTTCTACCAGGGCTTCCAGTTCAAGGTCTCTGCGGGGTGGAGTCACACCGGTTTTTACTTTCAGCTTTGCAAAATCTTCATGCTCTTTTTTGTATTCTTTAGCTCTTTGAAAAGCATCGAAGTACACCTGCTCCACACCCATACGGGTTACAGGAAAACGATTTGGACGTGTAGCACTGTTGCCACGTTTTACGTTTTCGCCCAAAGCAAACTTAATGAACTGAGGGGCATTAGGGATTTTAAGCTTTTCAGGTGATTCACCCCACTTGAGCTTAATCAGGGCTGACTGGCCACCGATGCAGTCCGCAGAGCCATGCAACAACTGAGAGGTTGTTACTCCGCCTGCCAGCTGACGATAGATGTCAATATCTTCAGAGTTAATGACATCACCCTGTCTTACTTCTGATGAAACAGTTTCTACCTCATTGATGGAGAAGAGTGCAATGTGGCTGTGTTCATCTATGATTCCTGTAGTAAGGTGCTTTCCGCTACCGTCAATCACTTTTATGCCACCTGCACCAATATTTTTTCCTACCTGAGCAATTTTCCCTCCTTTTACCAATACATCAGCATTGGTCAGGATACCCTCCTTTTCATTGGTCCAGACGGTGGTATTTTTAATCAGGAAATCTTCAGCTTTAGGCTTTTCAGGGTTTCCGTAAGCGGTAAAGGGAAAGAGGAGCCCCGGAGCGGCCGGCGGAGCGGCTTTTTTGGTGCTGTCTGCCTTCTCTTTGCCGGAGGCCCTTTCAGGCGCTGTGGCCTGCCAGAGTATGGCTTTGCCTTCTGCGTTTCTTCCTTCTCCTTTTATAGCGTTAGCTGCATAGTAACCGGAGAGACGGATGAAACCTTTGTCTGAAGGGCTCATTTTGAAGTTGATCGTCACGAAGTCCTTGTCACGGGTAGTGGTAGTCTTTATTCTGACGGTATCATTCTTAATCACTTCAATGGCGGGTTTGTCGTTCTCTCCCGTGATGTCAAGTGTATACCCTGATTTGCCATCCAGTTCAAGCTTGTATTTCCCTTTTATATCTGTAATGCTGAGATCGTTGATCACGAACGGATTTCCCTGAATCCAGTTTTCAGCAATTTTGCTTTTGGCATCAAAGATATCTCCGGAAGTGATCAGGAAGTTAGCCACCATGCCTGGTTTAAGGCTACCTACTTTATCTTCAATCTTAAGAATTCTGGCCGGTTCTGAAGTCAGGGCGGCCAACGCTGCACTTTTATCCAGACCGGATTCAATGGCTTTGATCAGATTGGCAGTGAACTGACTTTTATCTGCCAGACCTGAAGTCGTAATGGCAAAGTTTACTTTATTACGGGCCAGAACAGCGAGATTGGATGGCGCAAGTTCCCAGTGCTTGAGTTCTGCGAGAGAAACTCTTTCAGCATCCATCGGATCTTCCACATCAAAAGGCTTAGGGAAATTGACAGGAACCACCAGGCTGGCCTTTGTAGCTGCTATCTCATCTATTTTCTGATATTCGTCTCCGTTAGAGCGGATAATAAACTGAACGCCCAGTTCCTTGCCGATGTTATCAGCCCTGAGCACGTCCAGTACGTTTCTCGAATGAAAGACAAGCGGTAGAGTAAGGTTTCTGGAGAAGGCTTCCAGAGAAAGGTTCCTTTCTTTTTCTTTGCCTCCTTTGGTGTACCAGTCAGCATCAAAAAAAGTCTGACGGAGAAGCGCTACGCATCCCATGAGCGAAACAGGGTACGTTTGAACAGAGCTACCCTTGTCGAAAGAAAAATGGTTTGAAACTTCATTTTTCAGGATGATGTCATTCTCTTTACCGGTATTGAGAGAGACGAGCGCAGAGGTGCCGCGCACGATACCGTCCTGAGCATGTGTAACCACCGCACCAAAGCCAAGTTTACGGAGTTCTTCAGAAGTTTTGGCGTTAAATTTGAATAACTCAGACGCTTTCACTTCAGGTTTTACCGCCTGATTCCAGGCATAAGCCCCCTCTTTTTGTGACTCAAAGCGTGTTTCTCCGAAACCTCCGCCTCTCTGCCGGGGTATTTCAGGTGTTCCATAGTCAGAAAAAACGTCAATAAATGAAGGGTAAATGTGCTTGCCACCGAGATCCTGAACGATCGCATTCTTGGGGAAATCAAAATCCTTTCCGGTCTTTACCACTTTCCCATCCTGAATAAGCAACCAGGAGTCGGGAAGAACGGTCTTTGCATCTACATGAATGGTAGCATTTTTAAAAAGGTACGTCTTAATGCGCTGGTCCTGTACCCCATTGACAGGGAAGGTAACCTGAGCAAAAAGATCCGCACCGATGCCTACAAGCAACAGGTTGAACAGAAGTCTTTTTAACATAAAGTTTAGTTTGTATTTAAAAGAAAATTAATAATCCCTTAAAAATAGCTATTAAACTTTCTGTAAAAAAAGATGAAACAGTAAATTATTTCACGCTGCTGCCGTTTCTTGAAAACAGACTAAAATTTATGAATCGATAAATAAAAGAATATCAGGAGAACAATCAGACATAGCCATCTTACGGATTTGAAACTCAGGACAGACCGGGAATTTTTGGCCCTGTAATAGTTCAGATTTCTCATGGTGATTTTGCTTTCGGGTAAAATTGATTTTATATTTCAAATATAATTTGTTCGAATTGAATTTTCAAAAAATTTTGAAAAAATAATTATTGTTTTTTATAGCGCATACTTGTAGGTTGAAAATAAGGGTTCTATTTTTGCGCATCATTTACAATAGTAGTTTAGGGTATAATAAAATGTCTAGTTCAGAGAATCTAAGGATTGCGATACAAAAATCAGGCCGTTTGAGCGATGATTCCATCTCTCTTTTTAAAGAATGCGGCATCAGGCTGGAAGCGGGAAAAGGCAGACTCAAATCGGATTCTCCGAATTTTAAAGCCGAATTCCTATTTCTAAGGGACGATGATATTCCGGGTTATGTGGAAGACGGTGTTGCTGATCTGGGTATTGTGGGGGAGAATGTCCTCGTTGAATCATCCAGGACGGTGGATGTGATCATGAAGCTGGGATTTTCCAAATGCAGGCTTTCTCTGGCTGTTCCGAGAGAGGCGGTATATAATGGTGCGGATTTCTTCCGCAATAAGAATATTGCTACTTCATATCCCAAATTGTTGGGCAATTACCTTAAGGAAAATAACATTACGGCCCAGATCCATGAAATCAGCGGGTCTGTAGAGATTGCCCCAAGCATCGGCCTTGCTGATGCCGTCTGTGATATTGTCAGTTCCGGAAGCACTCTCCTGAGCAACGGATTGAAAGAGGTCGAAGTGATTTTTAAATCTGAGGCCGTACTGATCGGTAACCAACATCTTTCGGAGCAGAAAAAAGTAATTCTTGACAAACTTCTGTTTCGCATTAATGCGGTGTTGAAGGCCCAGAATTACAAATATATTCTTTTGAATGCCCCTAATGATAAATTACAGGAAGTGATTTCATTTTTGCCGGGGATGAAAAGTCCTACTATCATGCCTCTGGCTGAAGAAGGCTGGAGTTCTGTTCATTCCGTTCTGGAAGAGAATGAGTTTTGGGAAAATATTGAAGCGCTAAGAGCGGCCGGTGCCCAGGGGATCCTCGTTATTCCAATTGAAAAAATGATCTACTGAGATGAATGTTGTTGAATACCCTCTCCGGTCTGATTATGCCCGGCTGGTCACCCGGCCGGTAATGCAATCCGAGGAAATAGAAGGCAGGGTAAAACCTGTGCTGGATGCCGTAAAGCAACGGGGAGATGAAGCCCTGAGGAAATTTACACTGGATTTTGACAATCTCCTTATTGATGATTTTGAAGTAAGCCCTGAAACACTGGCACAAGCGGGTCAAGCGCTTAGCGAAGAGCTTCGGGCGTCGATTCGCCAGGCATATGAAAACATAAAGAAGTTTCACCTTAGTCAGAAAGAAGAACCTCAGGTCATTGAAACCATGCCCGGGGTATTATGCTGGAGAAAGAGTGTAGGAATAGAAAAAGTAGGTATCTACATTCCCGGTGGTACTGCCCCTTTGTTTTCGTCGGTACTGATGCTGGCAGTTCCTGCCCAGATTGCAGGGTGTAAAGAAATCATCCTGTGTTCACCCTCTGCACACCCCGCTATTTATTATGCGGCGGGTATGGCGGGCGTAACCAGGGTTTTCCGGGTAGGAGGGGCGCAGGCGATTGCTGCTATGGCCTACGGTACGGAAAGCATTCCTAAAGTGTATAAGATTTGCGGACCCGGGAATCAGTACGTAACGGCTGCCAAGCAGCTGGTGAGCAGAGACGGAGTAAGCATTGATATGCCCGCCGGTCCGTCGGAAGTCGCAGTGCTTGCTGATGAATCCGCAGACCCTGTTTTTGTGGCCTCAGATCTTCTGGCGCAGGCAGAGCACGGTCCTGACAGCCAGGTGGTGCTGGTGTCTACTTCTGCCGACATTATCCGGGAAACGATGAGAGAGCTGGACATACAGCTTGATTCCCTGCCCAGAAAAGATTTTGCTGCCCGGGCATTGGAAAATTCCACAGCCATATTGTTTCATACCGTAGAAGAAGCTATTGACTTTCTGAATGAATATGCACCTGAACACCTGATTCTTGCTGTAGAAGATCCGGACGGACCTGCATCGGAAGTGGTCAATGCCGGCTCTGTTTTCCTCGGACATTATACGCCTGAATCCTGCGGAGATTATGCTTCCGGAACAAATCATACTCTCCCTACGAACGGGTATGCAAGAACGTACAGCGGAGTATCTGTCGACAGCTATGTCAAAAAAATAACATTTCAGAAGATAAGCTCTGAAGGGCTGAAAAACCTGGGTCCCATTGTAGAAGAGATGGCAGAAGCCGAATCTCTGACGGCGCATAAAAGAGCGGTTAGCCTGAGGTTGGAGAAACTCGGAGGCGATCTCAGTATTTTATGATCCTGGAACTGGCAGAAAAATCTGAATTGTAAACCCTGATCTGGTAGGTTCCGGCAGGGAGACCCGACAATTCAGAAGGCAGCCTGAAAAAGCCGCTCTCTTCTTCATAATTCCATATCTGAGCACCTTTCTGATCAAGAATACTCACTTTTACCTGGCTTCCCGGAGCCATTTCACGTCTTACATAAACAGACACATCCGAGAAGTCTGATACCGGATTGGGGAATACAATAATCTCTTTGTCTGAACCATCCAGTTCTTTTTTCAGACGGGATAGCTCCACTGATCTGGCCGCGAGTTCACTGGCTTTTTCAAAGTCAGGAATACCATAGCCAAGATAAATATCCGGATGACTGTACTGACTTCCTGATCTGATCATAAAATCGCGGATCTCCATAGCTTTAAGATCAGGAAAAGCCTGACGGAATCCGGCAACCATACCGGCAAGCAGGGGAGAAGAAAAAGAAGTGCCGTTGCTGGTACTTACGCTATTGAGATAAGTGCCCACGGTACTCCCGGATCCACGTGAGACAAGTTCAGGCTTTACATGGCCTTTGGCATTGGGACCAATCGAACTGAAGTAGGCGTAGTAGGCATTGCCATCAACTGCACCTACACTGATAACAGAGTCAGCATCAGCGGGAGTGGTAATATAGCGCCAGCTTTTATTCCCTTCGTTTCCGGCCGAAGTCACCACCACGATACCGGCAGCCACGGCCAGATCGGCCGCCCGTGCTATGATCGATTTGTCTCCGTTCATGTCCTGGTAGCTGTAATTCTGGGATGAATTATCAAAGTAATTGTATCCAAGCGAGGAATTGATGACGTCAACCCCGATACTGTCGCAATATTCGGCAGCTTTCAACCAGTAAACTTCTTCAATCCTGGTCTCTGAATTTACATCTTCTGTTCTCAGCAAAACATAGGAGGCGTCGGGGGCTGTGCCGATAATCCGCCCGTTTTCTGAGGCGGCCATACAGCTGAGAACGGCAGTTCCGTGTGCATCGTCTTCAAAGACACTCTTTTCCTGTTGCACAAAATCATAGGTGTCAATGACTCTGTTTTCAGAAAAAAGTCTGCTGAAGAAGGAAAGCCTGTCGGCATTCCGGAAACCGGAATCAAGCACTCCGATCAGCACACCTTTGCCGGTAAAGCCTTTCTGGTGCATTTTACCTGCTCCCAGCATTTCAATCTGTTGTCTGGAAGCTCCGTATTCCAGAGCTGGAAGTTCTTTGGCAGATACTTCTTTTCTGGATGAAAATCCTGATCTGGCGACAGCATATCCGCGGATGTCCCCGTTGCCTTCAATGTCTTTTATGCAAGGCAGTATCCGGAGTTCATTAAGATGACTGGAAGATCCTTCGACCAGAGCGGCATTCAGCCATCTGGAGGTATATACAATTCGAAAGCCCAGATCTTTTATCTGTTTAAGATAGGCACCGGAAGGCGGTAAATCCCGCTCTGTAACACTGATGTCCTGTTTTTTTCGGCGTAATAAAGCCCGGGGAGAGAGAAATTTCTCCGGATCAGAAACGCTGTATTCCGAATTGTTTTTGTCCTTAAGGTAAACAAAATACCTGTTCTGTGCAGAAAGACCCGGAATGAATCCTATAAAAATAAGCAGTACCAAGTAGTTTTTTTTCATATGCCGGATTGATTTAGCGGTAATCTCATTCAATTTAGGCACTAAAAAGCGAAATTCCTGTTTTTACTCCTTATTTTTTCACCAAAGAGGGTTACTTTATAGAGGTGTTTCAGTTGAATCTGTCAGTCTTTTACTTTCTTGAGATCGGGCAGGAAAACGGTAATGATCCCGATAAGCGGAAGAAACGAACAAAGATAAAAGACATGATTGATACTGGTCACATCGGCCCAGTAGCCCAGGATTGCAGACCCCAGTCCTCCCATTCCGAAGGCAAAACCGAAGAAAAGTCCCGATATCATGCCGATTTTCCCCGGAACAAGTTCCTGTGCGTAGACAATAATAGCTGAAAAAGCAGACGCCATGATAAAGCCTGTTATGACAGCAAGTAATACGGTTAACGGCAGATCAGTATAAGGAAGCAGCAGTGTAAAGGGCGCTGCGCCTAAAATGGATATCCAGATGATGATTTTTCGTCCGAATCTGTCCCCTGCAGGTCCGCCCAGCAATGTTCCGGCGGCTACAGCTCCAAGAAACGCAAAGAGATACAGTTGTGATTCCTGGATGCCGATACTGAACTTATCCATCAGGTAAAAGGTAAAGTAATTGGTGATGGCAGCCATGTAGAAAAACTTGGAGAAGATCAGGATGAGCAGGATAGCCAGAGAAATGGTAACCTTTCTGTCTGATATTCCATTCTTTTTCTCTACTGCAGCAGATCGGCTGAAAGAGGGAGAATTCAGAAAACGCCTGTACCAGGCTCCTACACCCGAGAGAATACCCATGCCAAGTAAGGCCGCAATAATGAACCAGGCAATGAAAGGCTGTCCGAAAGGAATAATCACCATCGCTACAAGTAAAGGGCCTATGGCGCTTCCTCCGTTACCGCCCAGCTGAAAAATGGATTGGGCAAGCCCCCTTTTTCCTCCTGAAGCATAGAATGCCACACGTGAACCCTCCGGATGAAATACTGAAGAGCCTATCCCTACAAGCCCGACAGCAAGCAGAATCATGGCAAAGCCACTTGCAAATGCCAGCGCCAGGATGCCTGCCATAGAGAAAATCATCCCGATGACGAAAGCAAAGGGTTGAGGTTTTTTGTCAGTAAAATTTCCGACAAGCGGTTGTAGTATTGATGCAGTAATCTGAAAAACAAAGGTGATGAGTCCTACCTGAGTAAAAGTAAGGTCATAATTGGATTTCAGCATCGGGTACACGGAAGGAATGACCGATTGGATGAGGTCGTTCAGCAGATGGCCGGCACTTACAGCAAATAAAACAGGAAAAGTAGTTTTGTAGGTATTGTCTGACATAAAATAATATAAATGTTCCCGCACGCCTGGTGCGGGAACGAATGATCACAAGACTGCTTCAAGAGGTATGGAAGTGGCTCCGGTTTCTTTACGGTAACTCTTCAGTATCCAGCCACCGCCTACAACGTCGCCGTCTTCATAGAAGACAGCCGCCTGTCCCGGAGCGATAGCGCTGACAGCATCATGAAAAGATACTTCTATTTTGTCGCCTGACTGTATGATTACGGCCGGCGTACCTGCATCCTTATACCTTACCTTAGTGATGGTTTCAATGCCGCTTTCCGGTATTTGTTCATATTTCTGAAGATTGAGTTTGCCTACCGTCATGGCATTCCTTTGCAGGTACTCCTCGGTGCCAAGCACCACTTCGTTGGTTTCTTTTCGGATTTCTGTGACAAAAACGGGGTAACCCAAAGCAATGCCAAGCCCTTTCCTCTGGCCAATGGTATAGAAAGGATAGCCTTCATGCTTTCCTACCACCTTACCGTTTTCAAGAATGAAGTTGCCTCCTTTGACCTGTTCTTCGAGCCCTTCAACTCTTCTTTTCAGGAATCCCCGGTAGTCATTGTCCGGCACAAAGCATATTTCATAAGATTCTGATTTGTTGACAAGATCATAAAACCCCTTTTCTCTTGCCATATCCCTGATCGAAGCTTTCGTCAGGCCACCTAAGGGCAGCAGGGTTCTGGACAGGCTTTCCTGTGATACTCCCCAGAGAACATAGCTCTGGTCTTTGGTCTGATCCACACCTTTTGAAATGATGTGCCGGTTATTTTCCTGCCTGATTTTTGCATAATGGCCGGTGGCAATAAATTCGCAACCCAGGTTATCGGCTCTTCTGAGCAGCGCATCCCATTTAATATGCGTATTGCAAAGTACACAGGGGTTGGGTGTGCGCCCCTCAAGGTATTCTCCGGTAAAGTGATCGATGACATAATCTCCGAATTCAGAGCGGATATCAAGGATGTAATGCGGGAAACCAAGATTAACCGCAATATTACGGGCGTCATTGATAGAGTCAAGGCTACAACAGCCGGTTTCTTTTTTGTTTCCTCCGGAAGAGGCGTAATCCCAGGTTTTCATGGTCATTCCGATGACCTCATACCCTTGTTCGTGAAGCAGAACAGCTGCAAGCGAGCTGTCAATACCGCCGCTCATAGCGACAAGTACGCGACCGTGTTTACTCATGTTGGCTACAGCGCAGGTTCAAAGCCTGCCGTTTAATTATGAAGCAATAAAATACAAAATTAGACAACAATGGTTTGATAAAATAGGTTCTTGTCTATTTTTGCGAAAAAAAAGCCTTAATGCTTAGTAAAACCGTCTTAGTGAAGAACATCACTAATCTTTCTGAAGCCAGATACTGTGCCGGTATGGGTGTAGAGTATCTCGCCTTCGATTTTAATCCTTCCAGTCCGGATTTTGTGGAAAGGAAAGCCTTTGATGAGATCAGAAACTGGGTCACCGGAGTGAAAATTCTGGGAATACCGGAACCCGGTCATATTACCGGTCTTGAAAGCTGGATGACAGAACTCGGATTGGACGGGTTACTGACAGAAAATGAAGACATCCTTCAGGCAGGCTTGGAAGGAGTTCTCTTTCAGGCTGAGCTCTCTGATCATTTCCTTGAAGATAAACTGAATATCTATGCAGGACTTGCTGAACATTTTGTGCTGGTAAGTACTCAGTATTCTGACGAGGACATAGCCCGTACGAATGCCCTGGCCGGACGTTTCCCTGTGCTGGCAGGTTTTGATATAGATTTGACCCTTCTGGAGCGTTTTCCTGAGGCGGGCTTTGCCTTCTCCGGAACCAAAGAAGAACGCCCCGGCTTTAATCACTATGATGAGTTGATGGAGAAGCTCGAAAGTCTTGAAAGTGACTTCTGAAAAATGAAAAGCCTCTGACCGGCACAGCCCGTCTGCTTTTTCCGCCCGATTCTAAACCAGATTATTACATTTCATCCGCTTATCTTACCATTTGTGTAGTTTGCATTACATAGTACTTTATAATAATGTACTTTTGAATCATCAAACAAAAACAAATTATGGAAAAGCGATTATACAGGATTAAAGGCAGAGACAGTAAGCTGGGTGGTGTGGCCCTGGGATTGTCGGAGTATTTTCAGATTGACGTTACTGTGATCAGGCTGATCATGGTGGGTTTGTTCTTCACTCCGGTTCCTTCGGTCATTCCTTACCTGGTTCTTTGGATTCTTTTACCCAAAACAGATCAGGTTAATTATTTATCTTTAAGGTCATGAAAAAGAGATTGTACAGAATAAAAAGCAAGGACACCTTTCTTGGAGGTGTGAGTCTGGGGCTGGGTAAGTACATGAATGTCGATCCCATTCTTATCAGGGTGATTTTTGCCATTCTTTTCTTTACACCGTTCCCTTCGTTCATTATTTACGCGATTCTCTGGATCGTTTTACCAGAAAAGTATGACTATGAGATTGCGGGCGAAGAAGCAACAGTAACCAACGAAATATATCAATATAAAACAGATAGCAACATGAGCAACCAAACAAAAAACGGTAACATGGTAGGAGGATTGATCCTCATTATCCTTGGAGCAATTTTCTCCTTTAAAACTTTCTTCGACATCAACCTTTTCACTTACATCGGCAAGTTGTGGCCATTGATTCTTGTAGGCTTGGGCGTATGGCTGATCGTTAAGCAGAAAGATGACGATAATAATAACGGTTACGGAGGATACACCAATTATGGAGGAGGGCCGTCCGATCCCGGGCAAACAACGAATTACTGATAAAAAACCAATAATAAACTATGAAAAAGCAGGGAAACATATATAAAGGAGCATTTCTCATTGCTTTCGGTTTCATTTTCCTGGCCATTAATTACAACTGGCTTGATTTTGACTGGAGCTTCAGAGAACTGGCTAAGTTCTGGCCGCTGATGATTATTCTGGCGGGTGTGGCAGTATTTTTTAACGAGAAAAGGACAATTTATAACGCCACCTCTGCTCTGCTTATCGCTTTTGCTGTTCCGTTGGCCATCTACAGCGCTTCGCATAATGTGGCTAAAAAAGTGAGGGATGAAATTAATGACGACCTGAACTTTCATTGGGATGACCATGATTTTGATGATGATGGGAAGGAGTATTCAACGGATGATGATGATTTTTCACGTCGCAGAAAAAGAACAGAACAGGATTTTACGGTTAAACTTGAGTCAGGCATTTCCGAAGCTTCGCTGGATTTCAGCGGTGGTGCCGCCGAATTTCATCTGGAAGACTCACCTGTAAACCTTTTTGAAGCAAAAACCAGGCTTAATAAGGGCTCTTACACGCTAAGCGAACAGAAGCTGGGCTCGGTGCATGACATTGAATTCAACATGAAGTCCCGAAAAAAGGATGGTGTAGACATTAATTTCGGAGACAAGGAAATTGATAATGATGTTTATCTTAAACTCCACAAAAGCCCGGTCTGGAGTATGGATCTTAACATTGGTGCCGGGGATATGAAGTTTGATCTCAGTCCTTATAAAGTCAAAAACCTGGACATCAAAACCGGTGCTGCCGCTATTGATCTTAAGCTGGGAGACCTGACTCAGGAATCTAAAATCAAAGTAAAAAGCGGAGTGGCTAAGGTAGAAATCAAAGTACCGAAGTCAGTAGCCTGTGAGATCATAATGGACGGAGCATTAAATGCAAAAGACTTTGATGATTTCTCAAAAGTATCCAGTGGTAAATGGAGAACAGATAATTTTGACAGTGCCTCAAAGAAAGTCTATATTTCTATCGAAAGTGGTCTTTCCGCTGTAAAAGTAAAAAGATACTGAGATTTGTGACAGAAGCAACAGAAGCCGTTTCCGAAAGGGGGCGGCTTTTTCATTATTACATAATATGAATGTAAGGCTTTGAAAACTGAGGTTTAGCCAGCAAACGAAAGAGCGATTATTTAACCCTCATTCATTCATTCATTCATTCACTAATTCACTCACTAATTCATTCATTCATTCACTCCTCCTCCTCCTCAATCCTTATATTTAAGTGCCTGCACCGGGCTTATTCTGGCTGTAACCAGGGCGGGGAGCATAAGAATCATACCAATGACTAAAAGTGTAGCCAGATTAACGAGTAAAAATACCGGCCAGTTCCATTCAACCGGAACGAAACTCATATAATAATTTTCTGGATCCAGTTTCATGATTTTGAAGCGATCCTGTAGAAAACACAGACCCAGACCGCAGATGTTTCCGACAAGAAGCCCCTTAAGGATAATCTTTACACCGTTTCGGATGAATATCTGTCTGATCAGTCCGTTTCTGGCACCCAAAGACTTTAGCAGGCCTATCATAGGGGTTCTTTCCATGATCATGATGAGTAATACAGAGATCATATTAAAGGAGGCCACAGCCATGATCAGAACAATGACCAGAACAATGTTTCTGTCCAGAAGATTAAACCAGTCAAAAAACTGGGGAAGCATTTTGGTGATGGGAGCAACCTGATATTCCTGAGGCAGGTTATCAAGAAGTTCTTTTTCTATTTCCGGCAAGTCAGAAAAATTTTTCAGGAATATTTCATAATGACCAAAATCTGATTCATTCCAACCGTTGATTTTTCGGATAAGATTAATGTCACCAATAATGTAGTTCTGATCTATTTCTTCAATGCCTGTTTCATAAATTCCGGTGATCTTAAGTTTTCTAGCTCTGGGAGGGTCCTGGATGAAATAGATCAGCAGTTCATCATTCATTTTTACACCAAGCTGGTTTTTTAGCTTGTTGCTGATGATCACCTCATTGCTGTAAGTGCTGTCATTAGTTTGCGGCGGGGTACCTTCGGTTAGGTTGCCTTCAAATGTGGACCAGTGGAAGTCCTGATCTACCCCTTTGAGGATAACCCCCGCAATTTCCTGCTCTGATTTCAGAATGGCAGACTTGTGGGCTGCCTTGTTAAAAAGTCTTATTCCGGGATTTTTGAGTAAATATGAATTAATTTCTGAATTATTAGGCATGGAAACTTCTTCAAACGAACGATTAAGTGTAATTTTGCTCACCTGAATATGAGCGCTGATACTGAAAAGTTTATCTTTAATCGTGTTCTTGAAACCGTACAATACCGAAAATGATATCAGAAGGGCCGAAAGCCCGAGTGCCACGCTGGCAATCCCGACTTTGATAATAAGGGATGAAAATGCCTGATTTTTCGTATTCTGTATTTTACCTGCCAGGTAAGAAGCAACATTCATAAATGTGGTAGAGATACCTTTTTTTACGTAAAACTAAGAGAAAATCGCCAGATGATAAAGCCTGTAATGCCTTCTTTCCGTTTTTGAACAGGTTATTCCGGAAAAATGTCCCATAAAGTACAGATAATTGAAACGATTTTTCCCCTGGAAAATGTTTATACTTTTTTAAACTGATAAAATGACTGAGCAAATTCTGATTATTGACTTCGGGTCGCAGTACACCCAGTTGATTGCAAGACGCGTTAGAGAATTAAATGTTTATTGTGAGATACATCCTTTCAGCAATATTCCGGAGATAAAAGAAGAAATTAAAGGAGTGATCCTGTCCGGAAGCCCGTGTTCTGTAAGGGACGAAGAATCACCGGATATTGATTTCAGCAGATTTAAAGGGAAAATCCCTGTTTTAGGGGTTTGTTATGGTGCCCAGCTGATGGCCCAAAAGTTCGGAGGTATGGTGAAGCCGTCCTCTACCCGTGAATATGGAAGGGCCATCATCAGCAAACAGGATGATAATCACCCGTTGTTTAAAAATATCACGGTTAATAGCCAGGTATGGATGTCACATGGTGACACCATTACCGATATTCCTGAAAGCGCTGAGCTTATTGCTTCTACAGACTCCGTAAAGGTTGCCGGCTTCTCGTTTTTGAATGAGAAAACCTTCGGGATTCAGTTTCACCCTGAGGTAACCCATTCAGAGTTCGGAAAACAGTTGCTCCATAATTTTGTAGTAAACATCTGCGGGTGTCATCAGACCTGGACGTCTGAATCATTTGTGGAAAGCACAGTGGCTGAACTGAAAGAAACATTGGGTAATGACAAAGTAGTGATGGGGCTGTCCGGAGGCGTTGATTCGTCTGTGGCTGCTTTGCTGATTCACAAGGCTATAGGAGCTAATCTGTACTGTATTTTTGTAGACAACGGCCTGCTTCGCAAAAATGAGTACACTCAGGTACTCGATTCCTATAAAGGACTGGGGCTGAATGTAATCGGTGTGGATGCAAAAGAGCGTTTCTATAATGCCCTCACCGGTCTTCGTGATCCCGAACAGAAGCGTAAAGCCATAGGGAAAACCTTTATTGATGTATTTGACGACGAGGCCCATAAAATAGAAGAGGTGAAATGGTTGGGGCAGGGGACCATTTACCCTGATATTATCGAATCTGTATCAGTTAAAGGGCCTTCGGTTACGATCAAATCCCATCACAATGTTGGCGGATTACCGGATTACATGAAACTGAAGGTGGTAGAGCCGCTCAAGTTGCTGTTTAAAGACGGTGTGAGAGAAGTAGGTGCTTCACTTGGAATGCCCGTACATATCCTTGGCAGACATCCTTTCCCGGGGCCTGGTCTCGGAATCCGTATCCTCAGTGATATTACCCCTGAAAAAGTGCAGATATTGCAGGAGGTAGACCATATATTCATTCAGGGACTTAAAGATGCCGGTCTTTATGATCAGGTTTGGCAGGCGGGTGCCATGCTGCTTCCGGTGCAGAGTGTCGGTGTAATGGGCGATGAGCGTACTTATGAAAATGTTGTGGCGTTGAGAGCCGTAACCAGTGTGGACGGCATGACAGCCGACTGGGCTCAGCTTCCCTATGATTTTCTTGCCAATACTTCCAATGCCATCATCAATCGTGTGAAAGGAGTAAACAGAGTGGTGTATGACATCAGCTCAAAACCGCCTGCTACCATTGAATGGGAATAACAATAAAAAAGGCTGCTGTAAAAGCGGCCTTTTCTGTTTTGTATAGTGTCTGATCCGGCCACAAGCCGGGGCCAGGCATTATATAGCGTTCAGTTCAGGAAGATGGATTTCCGCCAGCATACATCTGGCCGACCCTCCTCCGAGTGTTTCTATAACGCCCAGATCACAGGCAATGATCTCTGCTTTTTCTTCCAGATTATCCAATTGTTCAGGAGTAAGAGAAAGCCGGGCTTTTTCTGACATCACAAGGAATTTTCTGTCTGAGCCATTTTTGACCAGCAGCATATTACCGGCAAAGTTTTCCATCTGATCATAGGTAATTTCAATGATCTCCTTGCCGGTGCTTTCCAGTTTATTTCTCAGCATAAGCCTTTCATCAAGGTCGGTGATGGCTTCCAGGCAGATGACCACAAAGTTATCGCCCATGCACATGACTACATTGGTATGATAAACAGGGGCCCCCTGTCGGTCAAAGGCCCTGAAAGTAACCACCTCATAGCCATTCATTTGTTTTTGCCAGGCTTTTAATACTTCAGGATGGGTTCTGCTTGAAAGGGAGGCATAGGCAATACGCTTCATACGGTCAAGAACGAGACTGCCGGTACCCTCCAGAAACTTGCCTTCTTTCTCAAAATGAGAAAAATCCAGTATGACATCCAGGTCAAAATGCTTCCGGAGGTCATCAATGATATCCGTTCGGCGTTCTGCCCTTCTGTTCTCTGCTTCCATGGGGTAAAGTATTACCTTTCCACTGAAATGCATGGAAATCCAGTTGTTCGGAAAAATGCTGTCGGGGGTAAAATGCTCAGGAGTGTCGTCATAAACAAAGACGTTGATGCCATTGAGGCGCAGTTGTCTGACAAAAAAATCAAAGGACTTTTGTGCGGATTCCTGTACGGCAACCGCACTCTGATCAGAGCTCTGCTGAAATTTGTTGGTTTCGGCGGTCTGCTGATTGAAAGCGAAACTGACCGGACGAATCATCAGTATATTGGAAGTGATCTGCTCCTGCATGACTTTTAGTATTTGGTTGATGGGTTACTGCCGGAACGTAGTTCCGGCAGTAATAAAATTACGATTATCTTCTAAAAAACGTACTGAAATGGACAAATACTTTTCAGAATTCAGCCTCACTTCTGAGAAGGGGCAAGCTCATACAGTGTGAACCGCCCCTGGCCCTCGAAAGTTCTGAAGAAGGCAGGAGTATGATGGTGTTTTCCAGTGTTTCGGGTGATAAAATCCCGTCTTCAAATTTCCTGAGCAGATCAGCCGCCTTGATCGTTTTAAAGCCATTTTCTCTGAAAGCCTCATTGGTTTTGTCATTACGGTCATAGCCTATGGCCACTCCTTCTTTAAGCACCAGCAGGTTACAGGAGTCCGTCCATTGTTCACGGGCACCATATGGAAAGATGTTATTGCCGGAGTAAATAAACTGTACAGGTTCCTGGCTTTTCAGGTCAATTTCCGAAATATACCTGAGCAGCTCTTCAAGATTACCGAACGACCGGTTTTTGATCTGCCCGTCATCCAGGTAAAACTGACGTATAATTATCTCTTCTTTTGAGGATTTACGGTCTATTTCATCCCACACCGCCTCGCGCTCTGCTTCGTCACGGGTGCGTCCCAGAGAGCCGAGCAGCACCCACACATTCTTTTTTATCTGCGTAAAAATGGTGTCAATGTGCATGTAGTCTCTTTTAGCAGGTATTTTAACGAGACTAACTTTACGGACAATGCTTTTTTCGAGCAGTTTGCGGATCAGCTGGCGGGCAGCTTCCACGCTCGTTCTTTCACTGATTCCGATGAGCAGATGGGAGGGAGCAACCATCATTACATCCCCGCCTTCGAGGGTATCTATCCGGTTCTCCTGCTCGTCTTCGGGCAACAGGAAGTGCTCTTCGTCTTCTTCTATCTCTATGATTTTATCCAGGCAGGATGAAAAATGGGTGTGATTGAAAAACACATACTTCGCCAGAAGTGATTCTCTGGACCTGGCCGCTCTGGCGGGTTTGTTGAGTACAATGTGATCATTCACTACAATGCCTATATCCCGGGTAAAAATCAGATTGGGAATAGGGGGAAAGAACATTCTGCCATCAGAGGTAAGGCCTGTGATCAACAGTTTGCTGAGTTCAATGGCATCCATTTTCATAAATTCCTGCATTTCTGCATAAGAACACTCCTCAATGGCGCAGACGGCTGCCACAAGCGGGATCTTGACTTTGTCGCTTAGCAATACATCTGACAGCAATACCTCGAACTCAAGGACGCGGTCGGACCTGAAATATTCTTTTTTATCGGGTTTATAGAAGTTTCTTGAGGCATCCGCATCAATCTGATCCAGCTTTCCTCTGATTTTGTCAGGATCGAGAAAATAGAGAAGAATTTTTACATAATAATCATATTCATCCCTGCGCATGGTGTCAAGATGGACGATATCTTCAAAAAGCCAGTCCTGCGCTTTGGAAGGAACTACCTTGCCCAGTCCGCTGTCCGGGCTGTGGATAAGCAGGCGTTTCAGTGTAGAGATCTCAGTACTTACAAAGATGTCTCTTTCGGTAGGAATTGTCTCGTTAACAGAAGTCATAAATTGCGTTTTTTAAATGAAAATAATTCAAAAAAGGAAATTTTGAACATATCATTTAAAGCCAAACTGCGCGATAAAGAAAAGCAGAAGTTGCAGGTAATCTTTACTTGAAAAATTCATTGCTGATGTTGTTTGTCTATTACAAATGTAAGAGATTAATCCTCAAAATGAAAACGCTGTGCGGGATGCGTGTCCAAAGGTTTTATGCCTCTGCGGAGGGTAAAATCCATGATTTTATTATTGTCAGGGTCCAAATCTTTCATTTTAAGGGAACAAGGCTTTCTCATTTGGAGTTATTAAAGTAATATGTCCGAAAGTTTGCTTAAGATATACTATCTTTGTGGTCGAAAAAACGTAGAATTTTATTATTATGCTGAAAATCAGTAATTTACATGCCAGGGTAGAGGAGAAGGAGATTTTAAGAGGAATCAATCTGGAAGTTAAACCTGGTGAGGTACACGCCATCATGGGACCCAACGGTTCCGGAAAGAGTACTTTGGCTTCTGTACTTGCCGGAAGGGAAGATTATGAAGTTACAGAAGGCTCAGTTGAATTTTCAGGTAAGGATTTGTTGGAGCTGGCCCCGGAAGAGAGGGCTGCTGAAGGAATATTTCTTGCTTTTCAGTACCCTGTGGAGATTCCAGGTGTTACTACTGTCAATTTCCTGAAGACTGCAGTAAATCAGATAAGAAAATATCATGGTCAGGAGCCCATGGACGCTGCACAGTTTCTGAAGCTCATGAAACAGAAGGCTAAAACCGTGAAAATTGATGATCAGTTGTTGAGAAGATCACTCAACGAGGGTTTTTCCGGTGGAGAGAAGAAAAGAAATGAAATATTTCAGATGGCCATGCTGGAGCCTAAACTGGGACTTCTTGATGAAACGGATTCCGGCCTTGATATTGACGCTCTTCGTATTGTAGCTGAAGGGGTCAACCAGCTGAGATCTGAAAACCGGTCTTTTATTGTTGTTACCCATTACCAGCGTCTCCTCGACTATATTGTGCCTGATTATGTTCATGTACTCTATAAAGGAAGAATCGTGAAGTCAGGCACGAAGGAACTTGCCCTTGAACTTGAGGAAAAAGGGTATGACTGGATCAAGACCGAAGCAGATCAGGCAGAAGCCTCATTGGCTTAATTGTTAACACAAAAAGAACGCAGATGTCAAATACAGATATGCAAACTCAGTTGCTGTCGGAATTTGCGGCTTTTCAGACCAGCCTGAACGGAAAAGGGGACAGCCCTTTCAATCAGCTGAGAAAGACGGCCATGGCAAATTTTGAGCAGTTGGGTTTTCCTACCACAAAACATGAAGAATGGAAGTATTCCAATGTCCGTAAGCTGGTGGCAGGAAATTATAATTTTCATCCGAAAAGCAGTGCCGGACAGCAGGAATTGTCTGCTTTGCCGATACCCGAACTGGAAGGTAATATTCTCTATTTTATTAACGGCATTTTTCATCCTGAGTTATCAAGTCTGAAAAGCCCTGATGAAAAACTCAAAATAATGCCCCTTAGCCAGGCTGCTGAGGAATTTCCGGAGTTGCTGAATGAGCATTACGGTAAGTTTACAGACAATACCAACGAGGCATTTACAGCGCTCAATACCGCCATGGCCAATGACGGTGTGGTGGTTTTTATTGCGGATAACACTACGCTGGAAGAACCCGTCATTATGCGTCTGATAGGGGATGTGAGGGAAGAAAACGTTGGCTCTTTTGTCAGAAACCTGGTGATTGTAGGCCGGAATGCCGAGGTGAAAATTGCCGAGTCATTCAGAACGCTGGGAGAAAAATCCGGATTCGTGAACAGTGTCACGGAAATCATTGTAGGAGAAGAGGCCCGGGTTGATTATTACAAGGTACAGGATGATAATGATGAATCTTATCATATAGGCACCACTCAGGTGTATCAGAAAGAGGGAAGTTATTTCTATGCCGCCACAATTACCCTAAACGGGGGATTTATACGGAATAACCTCAACCTTATTCTGGATGGTGAACATATTGAAAGCCACATGTACGGCCTTTATATTCCTGGCAATAAGCAACACATAGATAACCATACGCTGGTTGACCACAGAAAGCCTAATTGCGAGAGTAATGAGCTTTACAAGGGTATTCTGATGGGTAAATCGACCGGTGTATTCAACGGAAAGATTTTTGTTCGTCAGGATGCGCAGAAAACCAATGCTTATCAGAACTGCAGAAATGTAATTGTTTCGGATTCTGCCACCATGAATACCAAACCACAGCTCGAAATCTGGGCGGACGATGTTAAATGTTCACATGGAACTACGACTGGTAAACTGAACGACGAGGCCATTTTCTATATGCAGTCGAGGGGTATTCCTAAGCAGGAAGCTGTTAAACTCCAGCTCCTGGCTTTTGCCGAAGATGTCGTTTCACAAATTAAAATCGAAGGAATCAGAACTTATCTTGAAGATCTGATCCGGGTCAAGCTGAATGAAAATTGAATTTTTCTGATATCAGGCATGGACACAACTGCTGGCGTAGTTGTGTTTTTTGCATTATAGAGCATAAACTAAAAGCAGGTAATTGTTGTTTTCGCTTAAAGTCCTGTGGACGTACCCAGAGAAATTGGGTTAAGCATTAAGCATATTGAAGTCATGAGTTTGAATATACAGCATATCAGGGAAGATTTTCCGATTCTCCATCAACAGGTCAATGGCAGGCCACTGGTTTATTTCGACAATGCCGCCACAACTCAGAAGCCGCGGCCGGTACTGGACGCACTTGCTGAATATTACGGCCAGTATAATGCCAATATTCACCGGGGTATCCATTTTCTGGCTGAAAAGGCTACTTCAGCCTTCGAACAGACCCGTAAGGCGTTTGCCGCTTTTCTGAATGCCCCGTCAACAGATGAGGTGATTTTTACTTACGGTACTACAGATGGTATCAACCTCGTGGCGCAAACTTACGGCCGGAAATTTTTGGGCGAAGGAGACGAGATTATTATTTCTACGATGGAGCACCACTCCAATATTGTTCCATGGCAGATGCTGTGTGAAGAAAAAGGATGTGTGCTGAAAGTCATTCCTATAGATGATGATGGTAACCTTCTGATGGACGAATATGAGAAATTGCTGGGTCCGAAAACGAAATTCGTTTCTGTCGTTCATGTTTCCAACGCCCTGGGAACGATCAATCCGGTAAAAGAAATCATCAGGAAAGCACATGAAGCCGGAGCAAAAGTAATGGTTGACGGCGCGCAGGCGTCATCACATATCCATCTGGATGTTCAGGATCTGGACGTTGATTTTTATGCACTTTCTGCGCACAAACTTTACGGGCCGACCGGAATGGGGGTATTGTTTGGGAAAAGAGAATTACTGGATGCTATGCCGCCTTATCGCGGAGGAGGAGAGATGATCAAAGAGGTTACGTTTGAAAAAACAACCTATAATGAACTTCCTTATAAGTTTGAAGCCGGCACTCCGAATATCGCTGATGTGGTGGCTGCCAGAATAGCACTGGAATACGTAGGAAACCTTGGAAAAAATCAGATTGCCGCCTGGGAAAATGAACTTCTTGACTATGCTACTGCCAGGTTTAACGAAATCAGTGGTTTAAAAATCATCGGGAAGGCCAAAGAGAAGGTCAGTGTGATCTCATTTGTGCTGGACGGCATTCATCCGCAGGATGTGGGTGTGATCCTGGATCAGCAGGGAATAGCCATCCGTACGGGTCATCACTGTACCCAGCCGCTTATGCAGAGATTTGGGATTCCGGGTACATCCAGAGCTTCGTTTGCCATCTATAACACCAAAGAAGAAATAGACAGCCTTGTGGCAGGCATTGAAAAAGTAAAGAAATTTCTATTATGACAATCAACGAAATCCAGGATGAGATTATAGAGGACTTTGAACTCTTTGATGACTGGGAACAAAAATACGAGTACATTATTGACCTGGGGAAAACCCTGCCAGGTCTTGCTGATGAATATAAAACAGAAGAAAACATCATTAAAGGCTGCCAGTCGGTGGTGTGGCTCAATGCCTTCATGAAAGAGGGTAAGTTGTATTTTGAGGCGGACAGTCAGGCTATTATTGTTAAAGGATTGGTAAGCCTGTTACTGAAAGCTCTTTCCGGTCATACACCCAAAGAAATACTGGAGGCCGACCTGTATTTTATAGAAAAAGTGGGTTTGTCCAGTCATCTGGCTCAAACCCGGTCAAACGGCCTGGCTTCGATGGTGAAGCAGATGAAAATTTATGCACTTGGATTTGGTACACTGGAAAAACAATAATCCGGTTTTAAACTAAATTGATTTCCGGATTGTTATTATTCCGGATCAGTATTATGAGATTATGACAGCAGAAGAAGAGGTTTTGAAGGAAAAAGTTATTGAGGCGATCAAAGAAGTATATGATCCCGAAATACCCGTAAATGTATATGAACTCGGGCTGATTTATGATGTGAAGATTTTTCCTGTCAATAATGTTTACATTCTGATGACCCTTACTTCGCCTTCCTGTCCTTCTGCTGAAAGCATTCCTTCAGAGATTGAGCAGAAAGTCAGGGAAATTGAAGGGATCAGCGATGTGAGTATCGAGCTGACTTTTGATCCGCCTTACTCTACTGAGATGATGAGTGAAGTGGCTAAACTGGAACTCGGGTTTATGTGAAAAAAAACGGAGGGAAAATTAATGACCCCTTTCTTTCCGGAAGATTATATTTTTAATACTTCTCTTCAGGGGTAAGAGAATCAAAAGCAGAGTAATTATGTATCCTCCTCATTTAGTAGCACCTATGAAGGCAGACCTTACCAGCGTAGGGTTTGAAGAGTTGTTGACCCCTTCAGATGTGGATAATTTTATGGCCAACCAGAAAGGTACAGCCCTGGTGGTTATCAATTCAGTGTGTGGTTGTGCGGCAGGAACCTGTCGTCCCGGCGTAAAGCTTTCGCTTTCAAAATCCGAGAATAAGCCGGACAGGCTGCTTACCGTTTTTGCAGGTGTTGATCTTGAGGCGACACAACGTCTCAGAGAATACATCCCTGTACAGCCGTCTTCTCCTGCTATTGCCTTGTTCAAGGATGGAGAGCTGGTACACTTTGTGGAAAGACATCATATAGAAGGCCGTTCTGCAGAGATTATCGGTACTCACCTGGCAGCAGTGTATGAAGAGGTGTGTGTAGAAGAAGCTTAAGAACAATACCTTGTTCTTTTATGGAAAGCACCCTGACGGGGTGCTTTTTTTTATATAAAAAGCTCAGAAGCAATCCCATCAGCAAAAAGAAGCCCTTCAGCAGTCAGCTTAAGGGTTCTGTCTTCCAGAATCAAATGGCCCGAATCGAGGTATTTGTCTTTAACGGAATAGAATTCAAGGAGGTCTTCCCCGCCCGCCTTTTTTTCTATTTCATTCAGATTAATACCCCAGATGGTTCTTAATCCGGTAAGAATATAGTCATTGACCTGGTCTGCCGGACTCAGGTGTTCAATCTCAAAAGGTATTTTTCCGTTCTGCAGACCTTTAAGATAAAGGCCGTTGTTTGAAACATTGTATTGCCGTGAAGTGCCGTTGAAGGAATGTGCCGCAGGACCTACCCCCAGGTATTCATGTCCCTGCCAGTAAGAAGTATTATGGCGGGAGTACTGTCCGTTGCAGGCAAAATTAGAGATCTCGTAATGCTGATATCCGTTTTCTGACAGTGTTTGGGTAAGAATCCTGAACTGCTCCGAAGCAAATTCATCGTCTACGGCAGGTATTTTGCTGCTTTTTTGCCATTTGCCGAATACAGTTTTTTCTTCGATCGTAAGGCAGTAGGAAGAGATATGGGGTGTTTGAAAAGAAATGATTTTTTGCAGGTCTTTTCTCCATACATCATGCCTTTCCGGTATGTCCTGGATATTTTTCTCTTCGTGGATCCCGTAAATAAGGTCTAAGCTGAGGTTTTCAAATCCGTGATCCTGCGCCATTTTAATGCTTTTTTCGGCTTCGTGGGCAGTATGGATACGGTTTAGATAATTCAGATGCTGGCTGTCAAACGTCTGAACCCCTATACTGAGCCGGTTAATACCGAAAGATTTCCAGCTTTTCAGATGGGCTGTACTGATGTCGTCGGGGTTAGCTTCAAGGGTAATTTCAGGGTTGGCTCCGATCTCGAAAGCAGATTCGATGGCTTTGAAAATGGAAGCAATCTCTTCCGGTTCGAGCAGGGACGGGGTACCTCCGCCAAAATAAATGGTATCCAGGGTTTGGGAAGAAAGGTATCCGGCCCTGAGTCCGATTTCAAGGGCAATGGCTTCAGACATATCTTTCTTGGCTGACAGATTCGTACTGAAATGAAAATCACAATAGTAACAGGCCTGTCTGCAGAAAGGAATATGAATGTAAAGATGCATTACTTTGTACCGATGAAGAAAAAGTCGATGCACTTTTCAGGTTCATCACTAAGATAATGGTCGTCCCAGTTGATTTCCGCCGCCAGTCCACCGGTATCTTCCATCAGTTTGTCACGGTTAAAACGATTAAGGATTTCGTAAGGAATCCGCAGCATCCAGGCAGGCAGCCTGTACTGTAGCTTGAGTACATCCCACTTCATGATTTTTCTTACAGAAGCTTTATTCTGTTCATAGTAAGCCCAAACCTTGTCATTTCCTCCGATACCTTTGGCGTCAACATCAGAAAAATACCGTTGCATGAGGCTTTTCAGTTCGCCGGCATGATACTCTCTGATATGCCACGGATTTCTGCTCAGGGAGTACGGTTTATTTACAGTGGTCAGAAAAATCTTGCCGCCTGGTTTTAAAACCCGCGCAGCTTCTGACAGGAATTTGTGGTCATCCTGAATATGCTCAATCACCTGAAAAGTGACCACAAAATCAAATGAATTGTCCGCAAATTCATCCAGGTGTGGCAGATCCACGGTATTAAAATAATGATCGGGGTACTTATGCTGCAGAGCTTTGATCAACTCTTCATTCTTGTCCAGGCCGGTAAAATGTTCGCAGGAAGCGATAAGCTTTTCCACACCGCGTCCCCAGCCGCAACCCAGCTCAAGTACTTTTCCATGGACTGCTTTGGAGGATTCCTCGTAAGGAAAATATAATCTCTGATGAACAGGATTGTCGGAAAGGATTTCTTTGCTCGCTATTTCTGTGGTAGCGTATGACATATTTTGCTTTGATTACTGAAAAAGTAGGCAAAATTACGCCCAATACTTCATAAAACAAAGGATGTTCCGGAATAGCCTCAGTCAGACCACTTAAGACGCAGGCTGTTGGTAACGACACTTACGCTGCTCAGGGCCATGGCAGCACCGGCGATCATTGGATTCAGAAGAAAACCGGTAAAAGGATACAGAATGCCTGCCGCAATGGGAATCCCGGCCAGATTGTAAATGAAAGCCCAGAAAAGATTCTGACGTATTGCCTTTACAGTTTTCCTTGAGAGTTGTATGGCCTCATGAATTTTGCTCAGATCGCCTGAAATAATTGTCATTTTAGCCACATCAATGGCAATGTCGCTTCCTTTTCCCATGGCGATACTGACATCTGCTTCTGCCAGTGCATTACTGTCATTGATGCCGTCTCCCACCATGGCAACGATTTTACCTTCCGATCTGAGGTTTTTTATAAAAGCAGACTTTTCAGCAGGCAATACATCCGATCTGAATGTATTGATGCCTGTTTCCGAGGCGACAGCTTTGGCTGTGGCGGCATTGTCTCCGGTCAGCATAATTACTTCTATTCCTTCATCATGGAGTAATTTTACAGCTTTCACGGATGTCTCCTTGATTTTGTCGGTGATCCGGATGGAGGCCAGCGCCTGTTTTTCATCTGAGAACCATATCGTGGTAGAGGCCTCATGTACCTGTTCATTGGTATGGCCGGGAGTATCATTACCCAGCGTAATTCCGAGAGATTTCATTAAAGGAAGATTGCCTGCAAAATAGTTCTTGCCCAGATAGGTTCCCCGGATACCCTGTCCGGTAATATTTTCAACGAGAACGTCATCCAGAAAAACAGCTTCCTCTGCAAAATGTTTTATGACAGCATCTGCCAGCGGATGTTCTGAGGATTTTTCAACAGAAAACAGGATATTTTTGAGCTCAGGGGTCACGGGTACCCGCCAACTCACGTCCTTTACTTCGGGTTTTCCTTCTGTAATGGTACCTGTTTTGTCAAGAACGATGGCATTGATTTTTCCGGCGAGTTCCAGACTTCCTGCATCTTTGATCAGAATACCTTTCTCGGCCCCTTTACCCACCCCTACCATAATGGCAGTGGGGGTAGCCAACCCAAGTGCACAGGGGCAGGCAATTACCAGAACAGTAACCATGGCCATCAGGCCCTGGGTAAATCCGTTTTCTCCACCAAAAATGATCCATACCAGAAGGCTGAGAACTGAAACAGAGATCACAACAGGGACGAGAAACGCTGAAATTCTGTCGACAAGTTTTTGCACCGGAGCTTTACTTCCCTGAGCTTCTTTTACCATGGCTATGATCTGACCAAGCAATGTTTCTCCACCTACTTTTTCAGCTTTGAAGATGAAGCTACCCTTCTGATTAAGTGTGCCTGCAAAAACTTTGTCGCCTTGTTTCTTTTCAACAGGAACAGGCTCCCCGCTGATCATGCTTTCATCCACAAAAGAACCGCCTGATATCAGCTCGCCATCCACCGCGATTTTTTCTCCGGGTTTTACAAGAAGCAGATCTTCTTTTTTCACCTGACTAACCGCAATCTCTTTATGAACCAGGCCCGTTACAACGGTTACAGTTTTAGGTTGCAGCCCGATCAGTTTCTTGATAGCAGACGATGTATTGTCTTTTGCGCTTTCTTCGAGCCATTTACCCAACAGTACAAATGCTATAACTACGGCAGCAGATTCAAAATATACATGAGGATGTAGTCCGCGTTGATGCCAGTATTCAGGGAAAAGCGTATTAAACACACTGAAAATATAGGTAATACCGGTGCTCAGCGCAACCAGGGTGTCCATATTGGCTGTTCTATGCTTCAATTGCTTCCAGGCCCTGACAAAAAAACGGTTCCCGAATATCAGAATTACGGGAGTGGCCAACAGCCACATCAGGTAATTAGCGTAGGGCAGGTTCATCAGCGCAGGAACCATGGCAATGATCACCAGCGGCACAGAAAATACAATGGAAAGAATGGTTTTCCTTTTCAGATCCTTGCTTTCTGACTGCCTGATTTTTTCAACAATATCTTCAGATTCTTCATGTTCCCCGATAACCATATCATATCCGATGGACTGCAGTGCAGCTTTCATGTCTTCGGGAGTAATAAGCGAAGGGATGTATTCAACCGTTACGGCAGTAGTGGCATAATTAGCTTCTGCACTTACGATACCTTTCTGATGCTGGAGCATACTCTGGCTGCTTGATGCGCAGGATGCGCAGGATAAATTGAGCAATGGAAAAACTCTTTTTATGGTAGGTACATCGTAACCCAGATCACGTATTGATCTGACGGCATCCGGAATAGCGCCGGGTGTGTCCAGAAAAGCCCGCCGGTTGTTGAGTTCAACGCCTGAGTGGCTTATTCCGGGTACCTTAGCAAGCGCTTTGCTCACAATCATGGCGCAATGCTCGCTTTCGACATGTTCGAGAGGAATATATATTTTCTGGTCTTCCATTCTGATTCTGTTTTGTTGCAAAATTAAAGACCTGACGGCATTTTTTATTATACAATTGTCTTTCAGACTGGTATGTTTATCCGAAAGGCTAACAGGTCCTCAATGATCTCTGGTGTAACGGCTTGCTGAAGACCGGGAGGGTGATACATCGCTCTGTATTTTTCCGAGAGGATTTCTTCTTTATGGTAAAAAACAAATGGAAGATGTTTTTGTCTGAGCGGGGTGGATAGAAAATCGGCGGCAAGATCATCAGCCGAATGGTACTTCTTCCTTTGGTTGAATGCAAATATGATTTCAGCCCAGAAAACCGTCATGGTTTCATGATAGCCGCTTTGTCCTGAATTTTCAGTGCCATGTGTCTGGTTCAGCAGAATAATACCGGATCTTAATCTGCAGATGGCATCCTCCAGAGAATAATGATAAACATACCAGGCACCCACGATCAGATGCGCCTCATGTGACCATTCCTCTTTTGTCAGGGTGCACTCTTTAAATTTACGGATAATAACATCAATCATCTATTTCAGGGACTTATGGCTTTCTGAAAAACAAAAAACACCCGAATTCCGCAGAATAGGGGTGTTTCCTGATAAACAACTATTTAAATCAATCAGGCAGTCTGCTGATTCATTACTTCTGTTTGCTTACGGATAGATTCCATGTGAATGAGTTTAAACAGCTCCTCCACCATTTCGGTATAAAGGTTCAGGCTTTTACCCCATTCGGCACGGGATCCGTGTACCTGTTTCCACCTGTCAAGCTGCAGAACCGCCACATTGTTATCACGTTTGTACTCACCGAGTTGCTCTACTACCGCCATTCTGCTGGCCAGTACTTCAAGAAGTTCACGGTCCAGGTTGTCCAGACGCTGACGCAGACGGTCAAGTTCGCTCTGGAAGTCGCTTCCGTAGGTGGCTTTTCTGAACTCAATGTTTCTCAGCATCTCCCCAAGTGCTGCAGGAGTAAGTTGCTGGGATGCATCAGACCAGGCTTCATCAGGATTGCGGTGAGATTCAATGATCAGACCGTCATAATTCAGGTCCATAGCTCTCTGCGTTAATTCAGCCAGATAAGCTCTTTTACCTGCCATGTGGCTCGGGTCACCGATGACAGGAATCTGCGGGAATAATGTCTTAAACTCCACAGCAATCTGCCACATCGGAGAATTACGGTATTTGGTTTCCTGCGCATTAGAGAATCCGCGGTGAATAGCACCCATTTTGTTGATGCCCGCACCAGCAATACGCTCAAAAGCACCCACCCAAAGAGCAAGGTCCGGATTCACAGGGTTTTTGATCAATACAGGAACGTCAACTCCTTTGAGAGCATCGGCCAGATCCTGAACATTAAAAGGATTTACCGTTGTTCTTGCTCCGATCCAAAGCACATCCACGTCATATTTAAGTGCCAGTTCCACATGTTGCGGAGTGGCCACTTCAACAGCCGTTTTCAGTCCGGTTTCAGCCTTGGCTTTCTGCAGCCATGGTAACGCTTCTTCTCCTTTGCCTTCAAAACTACCCGGGCGAGTACGGGGCTTCCATACCCCTGCTCTCAAAATATGGGCATAGCCTTCGGAGGCAATACCACGAGCGGTTTCCAAAACCTGCTCTTCTGTCTCGGCACTACATGGTCCCGCAATTACTAATGGCTTACCGCCTGTCTCAATCCAACTGCTAAGCGGAAGAACGTTTAAATTTGCTTTCATTAAAATACTCCTTTTAAAAGTGCGTTTGAGCTGTTTTTATCAACGATTCAAACTTTAATCCCTAAACTGTAAAGTTAAATAAATCCTTTTGTAATATATTTGCAAAATAATTTGAAAGACTTCGCCGAAATTACATCTGAATCTTAAAAAATGTCTTCAGAAACTAAAACAACAGACATAAACTTCCAGGATACTTCCATTGCCTTCGAACATATCAGTAACAGAGATCTGAAAAGGACCTACTATATTTTTGCCCTGATGAATGTCAACTGGCTCGTAAAGATAGGAACTTTTTTTATTAAACTCTGTCTTAAATTAGGTTTACCGGTAAAAAAAATAATCAAGAATACGATCTTCCGTCAGTTCTGCGGCGGAGAGAATATTAAGGAATGTAATAAGACCATAGATGCATTGTCTGAATTTAATGTAGGTACCATCCTTGACTATTCCGTAGAGGGGGAAGATAATGAAGAAGATTTTGATAAAACCCGTGATGAAATCATCCGGACCATCGAAGTCGCTGCCGGAAATAAAGATAAAGTCCCTTTTTCAGTATTCAAAGTTTCAGGAATCGGTTCTGTAGACCTGCTCGAAAAAAAGCAGTTGGGAGAAGATCCCCTGTCAGCGGAAGAAGCCAGGGCATTTGAAGCTATCAGGGGCAGGGTTATGCAGATTTCCTCTGAAGCAGCCAGGTTAAATGTGAGGCTGTTTTTTGATGCCGAAGAAAGCTGGATCCAGGATGTCATAGATGAGCTTTGTTACGAAATGATGGAGCAATTTAACCGTGATCAGGTTATTATCTACAATACTTATCAGTTGTATCGCTATGACATGCTTGATAATCTTAGGGCTGTCGTAGAAATCGCTGTGGATAAAGGATATAAAGTAGGAGGTAAGCTGGTCAGGGGAGCTTATATCGAAAGAGAAAGGATCAGAGCCCGTGAGAATGAATACAAGGACCCGATCAATAAAACAAAGCAGGAAACGGATGAACTGTACGATGCTGCAGTAGATTTTTCCCTGAAGCACCTTGACACCGTTTCCATCTGCCTGGGAACTCATAATGAAGAAAGTTGTCTTAAATGTGTTAAGACAATGGAAAGAATGGAAATCGATCATAAAGATGAGCGTATTTTCTTTGCTCAACTATTGGGAATGAGTGATAACATTTCTTTCAATCTGGCGAAAAACGGATATAATGTAGCGAAATATGTACCTTATGGTCCTGTACAGGCCGTAATGCCTTATCTTTTCAGAAGGGCTGCTGAAAATACGTCCATTGCAGGTCAGAGCAGCCGGGAATATATTCTGATTAAGAAGGAGTTAAACAGGAGGTGCAAAAATTGAATGTAATGAGATCATCACTTAAGTATTTTTTATTTGCCGCGCTGCTGATTATTGTAGATCAGTTTATCAAATTGTGGATGCATTTTGTGGTTGTACCCAATCACTTCGGCAACATTGATATTATCCCGGAGGTCTTTAAGCTACATTATGTACTCAACAAGGGCATGGCGTTCGGGATGGAGCTCGGAGGAGAATATGGTAAACTGGCATTAACGCTTTTCAGACTGGTGGCCATGGTAGGAATCGGGTGGTATCTGAATCATCTTTCGAAAATCGGTTCACATGAAGGATTGCTGTGGTCTGTGGCTGCCATATGGGCCGGCGCCATTGGTAATGTCGTAGACAGTACTTTCTACGGTGTTTTTCTTGAAGGAAATCTGCCTCCGGATGCGCCTGTGGCTTGGTTTCACGGACAGGTGATCGATATGTTTTATTTCAATGCGTTTGATGGTTTCTGGCCTGACTGGGTTCCGGTGATGGGCGGAAGGTACAATTCAACGCCTATTTTTAATTTTGCCGACGCCTGTATTTTTTGTGGCGTCGTGTCTATACTGATCTTCCAGAAAAAATTCCTCGATAACAAAATCTATGAAGATTTCGGAGAGGTTGTTTCGGAAATTACAGAAGAACCAATCCGGGAAGAAGAAACCGGTTCGTCAGATACGGAGTTATCATCCGAAGAGCCTTCTGTGGGGGCCATTAATGATACAATAACCGAGGAATCCGACAATACGGAAGAAAATGCCAATAACCAAAAACATGATGGAAATTAATTCAAAACAACGGACCCAGCGATGGATTATCGCTTTATGTCTGCTTTTTATCATTTTCTTTTCCTCCAGGATACCCAGTCCCATGGTCAGGAATATCCTTGTAGGCGTTCCAGGGCTTGTAGCGATTGTTCTTCAGGTCATCATTTTCCTGTACCAGACAGAAAAGAAATACAAGTTTCAGGGAGCAGTGCTCATCATTCTTTCTGTCTTATTGGTAGCCCTTTCGCTTTTGGCCTGATCATTCTGATATTCAGATAGCACATAAAAAGAGGCCGGCAGAATCCACTGTCGGCCTCTCATTTAAGCAGGTAGCTTAAAGAATGTCTTATTGTTTTTCCTTATGGGGAATGACGAGCTTTTCACCTCTTTGGGAGTGGTTTTTATCCTTTCCGTTGGCTTTCATCAACTGGTCCAGGCTGATTTCATATTTCTTGGCCACTACCCTGAGGATATCGCCGGGGCCTACCACATGAATGGCTTCCACGGGTACTTTGATTTTTGTAATACCCACCTTGATCCCGGCAGGGTCAACATCCGGGTTATACCGTTTCAACGTACTGCCCGAAACATTATAGCGGTTAGCGATACCATAAAAGGTTTCATTCGCTTCAACAGTATGGGTATACACTTCTCCTTTTAATGGCTTCTCGGCCGGCTTCGAAGTTTCAGGTGTCTTTACTTTGGGTTCTTCAATGGCTTTTACTTTTTCTTCTGCTACCGTTTCTTCTGGCAAGGGGGCAGATTCAGACACAGCCGGTTCCTGTCCGATCTGATCATCTTCCTGTGAGTTGTCAAACTCTCCGACAGCCTTAACCGATTGATCGGTCATTTCACTCGCGCTGGATGCATCATCTGACATGAAGTTCCAGCCTACATAAAGAAGAAGACATATAATGGCAATAAGTGCTCCCAATACAATCACCGGGAGGTTTTTTGAGTTCTCTTTTGGTTTAGGGTTTCTCTCTTCGAATTCCATGATTAACTTATATTTAAATTGCACGTTTGATTTTAGTACTCATTTCATTTACTTTCTCTTTAAGTTCCTGTTTATAAGACAAAAGAGCATCGGCAACGGAGGGGTCGGCTGTGCCGAGAATCTGTACCGCCAGAATACCTGCATTGACAGAGGCATTCAAAGCTACTGTAGCAACCGGCACTCCGTTGGGCATCTGGAGAATAGAAAGGATGGAATCCCATCCGTCAATGGAATTGCTTGATTTTACAGGAACACCGATTACAGGAAGTGTAGTACAGGAAGCCACCATTCCGGGAAGATGTGCGGCCCCGCCCGCCCCGGCGATGATTACCTTAAGACCTCTTGATACGGCGGAAGAGGCGTATTCAACCATTTTTTCGGGTGTACGGTGCGCTGAAACCACGTCTACTTCAAAAGGAATACCGAATTTTCTGAGGATCTCAACTGCCCCCGACATAACTTCATAATCGGAGTTGCTGCCCATAATGATTCCAACCATATTCACCAGACTGTTTATGAAACTACCTTAAGCGTTTTTTTTACAAAATTGACCTTTTCTTTTAATTTTTCAAAATCAGCATCAAGGATGGTTACATGCCCCATTTTGCGGAAAGGTTTGGTTTTCTTCTTTCCATACAGAAAAGGATGCACTCCCGATTCCGCCAGAATTTCACTCATGCCCTGGTAAACGGCATCTCCGCTATAACCTTCCTCTCCCAGCACGTTGACCATAGCAGCGGTAGCTATCTGAGCTGTATCACCAAGCGGCAGGTTAAAAATCGCCCGCAGGTGTTGCTCAAATTGAGAGGTGAAATTAGCCCTCTGACTCTGGTGTCCGCTGTTGTGGGGGCGGGGAGCCACCTCATTAACGAGTATATCCCCATCTTTCGTCAGGAACATTTCGACGGCCAGAAGTCCGGCTATTCCGAAAGCTTCGGCGGTTTTAAGAGCTATGGATATGGCTTTTTGGGTCAGGTCACTGCTTATATCCGCAGGAGAAAAGAGATATTCAACAAGGTTGGCCTCCGGATGAAAGACCATTTCTACCACAGGAAAAGCCTTTACTTCCCCTGATTCATTTCGGGCTACTATAACGGCCAGTTCTTTTTCAAAGTCTATCAGCTTTTCCAGAATGCCCGGAGCGTCAAATCCTCTGGAAATATCTTCCGGAGTCCTTATAATCTGTACTCCTTTTCCATCATACCCCCCTTTACCCAGTTTATGAACCGCCGGCAGGAATGAAGTATGCTGATGAAGGGAGGCCCTGTCTTCAGTCAGGACGAAAGGGGATGTAGGAATCCCGTGTTTACTGAAAAAGGATTTCTGCAGACGTTTGTCCTGGATAATTTCTACAATTTCCGGTTGAGGAAAGACACGGATTCCCCTCTTTTGGAGGTCTTTCAGGGCTTCTGTGTTGATATGCTCGATTTCAATGGTAATGATATCCATTGATTTTCCGAAATCATAAACCGTCTGGTAATCGGTAAGTGACCCGCAGGTAAAATGATGTGCAATGGAAGAACACGGTGCTTCCGTGTCCGGATCCAGTACAGAAATGTTAAAGTCAAAGTCGATGGCTGACTGGATGAGCATTCTGCCCAGCTGTCCTCCACCTATAATGCCAAGTTTTCGGGTGTTGTCAAATGCCATTCCGGATGGTCCTGAAAATAAAATTTCAGATGATCAGTTACTTAATTTCAAATTCTTTGTCTTTCAGGCCTTTGTTTACCTTAATGCTTTGAAGCTCGGAAACAGTCTCGCCCATACCACCAACCTGTTTCTTAACCGTTGCGAAGAGAATAGGAGAGCCTTTAAGTGCCTTGTATTTTTCATAGAGGACCGTATTTTCAAACTTGCCTCTGGGTGTTTCATTTACAGAAAGTGTTTTTACCTTTAAACCCGATTCTTTGTCGTAGAAGTCTTTCCATGATTTGCCGTTTTTGTCGGTAACCTCTATAACATAGGCCGGTTTATCTGCTACGTTTTCAGTACCCACCAGTTTGTGAGTATACCCATACTCATCATAGAAAGCTTCCATGAAGGGATTCAGGCGCATGGCTTCCGCTTTTGCTTCTTCTCCGGTTCTTGGGCCTTGTCCCTGGCCACCGCCTCCTCCACCTCCGCTGAATCCGCTTTTCCGGGCTAAAGTCTGTCCGTCATAACGGGTACTCATCACTTCCATGCCATTTGAGAAAATAGACATGCTGACACGAAGCGGAAAGGCGATTTTTACTTCCGTTTCAGCCACACCCCGCTGGGATTCCGTAGTAGAATTAAGGACAAGATCTGTAACAGACTTGTAATTCTCACTGATCTTGGTAACCTCCAGGTATTTTTTGATCACTTCCCCGGAACTGCTGAGGTCCTGGGCATTGACTGCCAGCGGCAGCAGCCCGATAAACATTACAATAATCTTCTTCATATTTAAGGTCGGATTAATAACTTAAAGAAACATTTTTAACCGATTCAAAGTTAAACCAAAAATTAATGTGAATGAAGAAAAAAAGTGAAGTTGCGGTTTTTTGGTTCCGGCGTGATCTGAGGCTGGAAGATAACGCAGGACTCTTTCACGCATTGAAAAGCGGCTATCCTGTACTTCCTGTTTTTATGTTTGACCGCACTATTCTTTCCCGGCTGGACAATACTACTGACAGACGGGTAGACTTTATTCATCAGGCTGTTGGATTTCTGAAAGAAAAGCTTCGTATTCTGGAAAGTGATATTTTCGCAAAATATGGATATTGTAATGATATATGGAATTATTTATTAGAGGAGTTTACCATCAAAGAGGTCTATGCCAATCATGATTATGAGCCTTATGCTCTGAAAAGAGATCAACAGACCGGCCACATGCTTAATGAAAAGGGCATTCCTTTCTACACTTTCAAAGACCAGGTTATTTTTGAGAAAAATGAAATCCTAACCGGTAGCAACAAACCTTACACTGTTTTTACCCCGTATTCAAAGCGCTGGAAAGAAACGCTTAATGATTTCTATCTCAAGCCTTATCCGGCAGAAAGGTACTCAGCATCGTTTTTTAAGGTAAGCGGTCTGCCTTTTCCATCTCTTGAGGAAATAGGTTTTAAACCGGCAGACATTCGGTTTGCACCACCGGAATTTCCGGAAAAGATCATTTTAAATTACAATGAATCAAGAGATATTCCTTCCGTTTATGGGACTTCAAGGCTTGGTGTACACCTCAGATTCGGGACCATAAGCATCCGCAGTCTTGCTTCCGCCGGTAATGAGCTGAGTGAAAAATGGTTGAATGAACTCATATGGAGAGAATTTTATATGAGTATCCTCTGGCATTTTCCCCACGTTGGTGAAGGTAAATCTTTCAGACAGGAGTATGATATGATTCCCTGGCAGAATAACATGGGATGGTTTGAGCGGTGGTGTCACGGAAATACCGGTTTTCCTATGGTTGACGCGGGCATGCGGGAACTCAATACCACAGGATTTATGCATAACCGTTTAAGAATGATTACGGCGAGCTTTCTTTGCAAAGATCTTCTGATTGACTGGCGGTGGGGCGAAGCCTGGTTTGCTTCCAAACTTCTCGATTTTGATCTGTCGGCTAACAATGGCGGATGGCAGTGGGCAGCTGGAAGCGGCTGTGATGCGGCACCGTATTTCAGGATATTTAATCCTGTGTCGCAGACCCTCAAATTTGACCCCAAGCTCGATTATATAAAAAGATGGGTGCCCGAACTGGGCACTCCCGACTATCCTTTGCCGGTCGTTGATCATAAAGCTGCCCGTGAAAAAACACTTGCTGTTTATAGGAAGGCCCTTGAAAGATAAGGCTGCTGACGAATAAAACCGGATGATTGCTTACCTTTAGGCTTATTTTCCTGAAAATGGTATCTTTCTTACAACAAGCCGCGGAACATATTTTTAAAAGGCATTCACCGGAGACGATCCGGAATGCCATGGTTATTCTGCCAAGCAGACGTGCCGTCTTTTTCTTTAAAAAAGAGCTGGCGGCCTGTTCGGATGTACCGTTTATCAGCCCTTTGGTTTTTTCGGTGGATGATTTTGTGATCAGGTTCTCCGGATTAAAGAACCTCGACGCTGTCTCTCTGCTGTTTGAATTGTTTGACGTATTCCGTGAAATTGACCCGGCTACGTCTTTTGATAAATTTATAGCGTGGGCACCTACATTGCTTAAAGATTTCGACAGCATTGATCAGGCTATGGTAGAAAACCCCTATCTGCTTTTCAGCTATATGAGCGAGGCGGAAGCCATAAGTCGTTGGAATCTGGGGGAAGACTATGAGATTCCGGAGGGATCGCGTCAGTATTTTGGTTTTTTTGATAAGCTCTCCAGGGCCTATGCAGGCTTATATCAGCGTTTGCTTGGTAAAGGGCTTGCTTACAGGGGAATGGCCTACCGGATAATGGCGGGAGACATTGAAAAAATGATCTCTGAAAACACGCCTGTTGAAAAGTTCTATTTTGTAGGGCTCAATGCGCTCAGTAAGGCAGAAGAGAGTATCGTGGAAACGCTGGTGAAAGCCGGTAAAGCCGAATGCCTGTGGGATACGGATACGTACTACATGGACGGAACCAATAAAGCCGGAAAAGTATTGAGAGCTTACAGGGATTCGGGGAAATTTGGTGCATGGAACTGGCAGGACTCTCTTTTGAAGGAGCTTCCAAGGGAAATCAACATATTCGGGCTCGCAAATAATGTAATGCAGGCAAAGCTGGCTTCCAGACTTCTCGAAAATGCCCCGCCGGGAAACAACGTGATCGTGGTACTGGACGAATCACTGATACAGCCGATCATGCTGAGCATTCCGGATAATATTAAGGATTATAACATTACCATGGGGCTTCCGCTGGGAAATTCCATGATTGCCTCATTTCTTGAGGTCTTATTTGAGCTGCAGCAACACCGGATCAGGGATTTTGTAAAACAGGATATGTACCGGTATAATCACAGGCAGGTATTCAAACTGATCAATCACCCGGTACTCCGGATTTTGCAAAAGGACCATCTTGACGGAAAACTGCCGCTTGAAGTTCATCTTGAAAGAATCAGAGACCTCATTCTTAAAAGAAACATGGTCTATGTTTCTGCTGAAGACCTGATCAATGCGGGTGTAGACTCTCCGCTGATCGGCCTGGCTCTGACCGACTGGTCAGATGAGCCATCCCGATGCATTCAGGTCATTCATCAGATCACAGGAATTCTCAGGGATTTTCTGAGGGTTTCGGATAATCCGATGGAAGCGGAGTTCTTCTTTGTACTGGCCAGGATACTTAACAGGCTGGATGATCTGGTGGCAGAAAACGAAATGCTCACCATCAGAAGTCTCAAGGTACTTCTTAAGGAGCTTTTCAAGCAGGAAAGAGTCCCTTTTTCGGGGGAACCCGTCGCCGAACTGCAGATCATGAGCATGCTTGAAACCCGTTGCCTTGATTTTGACAACGTGTTTATTTTATCGCTTAATGAAGGAATATTGCCTTCTTCCGGTAAAAATAATTCACTGATTCCTTATGATGCTGCCAAATACTTCGGACTTCCCTTGTACAGTGATCAGGATGCGGTGATGGCGTACCATTTTTTCAGGCTGATGCAAAGAGCCCGGCATGTCAGTTTGCTGTATCTTCTTCCGGAAGGAGAGGGGGTGGGTGGCGGAAAAGACAAGAGCCGCTTTATTTACCAGGTAGAAGAAGAACTGGCCCCGGCAAATCCCGGAATCAGGTTACAGTATCCGCTCATCCGGTTTGAAGGTGAAGAAGCATCCGAAAAATTAATTATCCAGGTAGATAAAAATGATTTTGTACTGAAACAAACAAAAGAATATCTTGAAAATAAAGGCTTATATCCTTCCCCTGTAAATACTTATCTCAGCTGTCCTTTGCAGTTTTACTGGAAGCAGGTGGGTAAAATCTCTGAAACAGAGCAGGTGGATGATATTCTCGGGCCGGATATTTTCGGAAACATCCTACATAAAACCCTCGAGCTGGCAGATATTCGGACACTGAAGGAAGGACGGCAGACGGATGCCGCCGAAATCCGGGCCATAATCAGCCAGCTTGACCGGATCATCGACAGCGTTATCCGGGAAAACTATGGAGGATATGAGATCAATACGGGCTTAAATGCTATCCTCAGGAAAATTGCAGGGAAGCTGCTCAGAGATTATTTTAACGGAAGACTGGAAGGGAAAGACCTGCCAGTAAAAGTACTGGCAGTAGAAAGGAAGATAAAAGCAGTGTTCAGTTATAAAAAAGGACAGTACGATTTTGAAATACCCGTTTCAGGTTTTGTAGACAAGATCGAACTGTCAGGAGATGCTCTGAAAATTATTGATTACAAAACCGGCAGGGTAGACCGGAAAGATATAATTGCCGGAAACCAGCCCACTGGTGATGCCCTGAAAAATCCTGCGAAAAGTAAGTTTCGTCAATTGTACATGTACCGTTATATCCTGCTGAAAAATCCGGAGATGATAAAAGAGTGGGATCTGGGAGAATACCAGGGGGCTGTCCGGCTCGTTCCACAGATTTATTCCTTCCGGAATCTTTCCGAACGTCTTGAGTTTGAGGTAAAGGACAATGATGAACAATATATGGAAGAGTTGGAAACGCTGTTCCGTGCCATAACTGAAGAAATGCTTGATCCGGAAATACCTTTCAGACAGACCGATGATACCGATGTGTGCCGTTTTTGTGATTACAGAAACATTTGTTCAAGATAAGCAGAAGAGTATTTTACTGATAACCAAGAGGATGAGAGAAATTGCTAAAAATCTTTCGTCAATCGCTTGACATGACAGAAATATGCTGGTATCTTTGCACCCACATTTCGAAAACAAGCTCTTGTTAACGATCTTAGAGAGATGGCAGAGCGGTCGAATGCGGCGGTCTTGAAAACCGTTGACTGTAACAGGTCCGGGGGTTCGAATCCCTCTCTCTCTGCAAAAAGCTCAGGAATCGAATCCTGAGCTTTTTTGTTAATTTATCTATGTGGCAGATCATTGAAAACAAACTTGTACGGGAATTCGTATTCAAAGACTTCAGGGAAGCCTTTGACTTTATGATAAAAGTAGCTGCGCTTGCAGAAAAATCAGACCATCATCCTGAATGGTCTAATGTCTACAATAAGGTTCTTATCAAATTGTGTACGCATTCAGCCGGTGATGTTATTACTGAAAAAGATGAGGAATTAGCGTCTGAAATCGACTTGCTGGTGGGGTGATGTTGATAAAGTGTTGATAATCAGCAATGTAATAAAAAGTGCACTTTTTGGGATGTATTTATCCTGTTTTTCTGCAATTTTGAGTGTATCTTTAACTAATATTCTAGTTTTATTTTAAGGTATACGGTATTACAAAGCATTAAATCAGGTACTTATAAACATTTAACGGGTATTGGTGGACTTGGGTCTGTTCCTCATAGAGATAAGATAACTCTTGGGAAAGGCATCTTCCTTCTGGTTTTTCCATTTGGAAAAGAACAGAAAGCCTGCAGCAAGGGGGATAAGAATCAGAATAGCCATTATTTATTATAGTTTTTGGTTAGAAACAGGGTAAGATACTAATTAATAGTTACTTACGATTTAATTGTCTATTTTTATTTTGTATTATTTTTTTAGATAGCCAAACAAAAAGAGAGATGGCGCTCATTCTTGTACCAACACCGATCGGTAATCTTCAGGATATCACGCTGAGAGCCCTTGAAGAATTGAAAAATGCGGATGTAATACTGGCCGAGGATACCCGTACCACGGGTTTTTTGCTGAAACACTTTTCCATTTCCAAGCCCTTGCAAAGCCACCATATTTTTAATGAACACGGCACGCTTTCCAAAACACTGGAGATGATCAAAGCCGGGAAAAAAGTAGTGCTGGTTTCTGATGCGGGCACACCGGCTATTTCAGATCCCGGTTATCTGCTTGTAAGGGCCTGCATTCAGGAAGGGCTGGAGGTGAATTGCCTGCCAGGACCTACGGCGTTTGTTCCTGCGCTTGTCAATTCCGGTCTTCCTACAGATGCGTTCGTTTTTGAAGGCTTTCTTCCCGTAAAAAAAGGCCGGCAGACAAAGCTCACCGAACTTTCTGAAGAAAAGCGTACGATGATTTTCTATGAATCTCCTCACCGCTTGCTTAAAACCCTTGAGAATTTTATTGAATATTTCGGAAAAGACCGTAAAGCCGCCGTATGCCGGGAACTTACAAAAATGTATGAAGAAACGGTACGGGGTGATTTATCCGAAATTCTTGCTAATTTTACGAAACGAACCGTAAAAGGGGAGATCGTTATTGTTGTTGAAGGTAAAAATTCAAAAAAGAAAAATGAAGCTAGTTGATCAGAAGACTGTACTAATTACCGGTGCCTCAAGGGGAATCGGAAAGGCTATTGCCGAGGAATTTGCCAAAAACGGAGCCAATGTGGCTTTTACTTACTTATCAAGCGTGGAAAAAGGACAGGCACTTGAGAAAGAACTGGCTGCTTATGGCACAAAAATAAAAGGGTATCGTTCCGACGCATCTGACTTTAAATCGGCGGAAGAACTTGTCAATGCCGTTGTGGAAGATTTTGGTACAATCGATGTGCTGATCAATAATGCAGGAGTAACCCGCGATACATTACTCATGAGAATGAGTGAAGAGCAATGGGACGATGTACTGAGAATCAATCTTAAATCAGTCTTCAACCTTAGCAAAGCGGTGGTCAAACCTATGATGAAGGCTAAGGCAGGCTCAATCATTAATATAACATCGGTAGTAGGCCTTATGGGTAATGCCGGCCAGGCGAATTATTCGGCTTCCAAAGCCGGCATTCTGGGCTTTACCAAGTCCGTAGCCAAGGAACTGGGCTCCAGAAATATTCGCTCCAATGCGATCGCTCCGGGTTTCATTGAAACTGAAATGACGGGAGAGCTGAACGAGGAGCAGCTTAAAGAGTGGACCAAGTCCATTCCGCTCAGAAGAGCAGGGCAGGGCTCCGACATCGCTAATGCCTGTCTCTTTCTGGCCTCGGACCTTTCTGTTTATATCACCGGCCAGACCATCGTGGTTGATGGCGGTATGTTGATGTAAGTTAAGCATTATTCCCTGAAGACCGGGTATTCTGCCCGGTCTCTCTGCAAGTTTTTGCACGCTCTATCGTTAACTCTGAAAGCGGACATATTTCCGGTGGTAAATGTCTTTATGAAACCAGAACTGATATTTCAATCCTCTTCTTTATATCTGTTGGTATGCCTTCTGGCCGGGCTTGCTTATGCTTTTCTGCTGTATCAGAAAACGTCTTCCCTGCGGAAAAATGAACGTATCGGCCTTGCTGTGCTGAGGGCTTTACTGGTATCTTTCATTTGTTTTCTTCTGCTGAACCCTTTGGTAAAGACCTTCAATACGCTTATTATAAGACCCAAAGTGGTGCTGGCCATTGATAATTCAGCTTCAATGGCATTTCAGGGGAAAAAGAAGACGGATAAATTACTTGACGAGCTGTCGCAGCTGATTGTAAATATCCGTAAAAAGGGATTGGATGTGGATGTCAGAGACTTGAGTAATGACGGCCTGCGGGAGGATAACCTGAAGGAAAACATGAGTTTCAATCTCAGGCAGACCAACCTTTCCCAGCTCTTTTCCGGCATACGAACTACTTATGAAGGTCAGAATCTCAGTGATGTGGTGCTGGTTTCGGACGGGATTATAAACAAAGGTGTTTCTCCGAACTTTCAACATTACAATTTCAGGGTTCACACCATAGCCTTCGGCGACAGTACACGTCACAAAGACATTGCTATCGAAGGCATTACCGCCAACAAATTGGCCTACCTGGGGAATAAATTTAAAATCAGAGCTGATATTTCTGCGCAACGGATGGCAGGCCGGAGCACGGTAGTCAACATCAAGAATGACAAAGGAGAAGTAGAAAGCAGACAGATGCTTCAGATTCCGGATAATGCCAGTTTTCAGACGCTTGAATTTGAACTCAGCGCCAGACAAACCGGAAAACAACTCTATACTATAGAGGTTGCTCCCGCAGAGGGTGAGTTTTCAGCGAAAAACAATTACAGGCAGGTGCTTATAGATGTGGTAGACGGGAGAGAGAAAATACTGCTGGTGGCGCTCTCACCTCATCCGGATATAAAAGCCATTCGCAGCATCATTGAGAAAAATGATCTTTTTGATCTGGAAATCAGAATTCTGCAATCGGATGATATCTCTTCAATAGCGAAGGAAACATTTGATCTGCTGATACTGCATCAGTTACCAGATGTATACGGATCATCAACGGCCCTGGTCAGCGCTCTTCTTTCCAGGCAGAAACCGGTATTCTTCATATTGGGCGGCAAGACGAACGTGCAGGCGTTCAACGGGGCCCAGGAAGTCCTGACCATTGCTTCTCCACTTAACAGGCTGGATAAAGTTACAGGTACGCTGAACGTAAATTTTGACCTTTTTAATCCCAATGAAGAGGTACGCCGCATTATGGATAAGTTGCCCCCTGTGTTGGTTCCGTTCGGCGATTATAAGTTCTCCCCTGCAACAGAAAACATACTTTATCAGAAAGTCGGCAGTATCCCTACCGGCAGACCTTTGCTGGCGGTTAATCTTAATGGTAAATTTAAGTCTGCCGTATTCACAGGCGAGGGCATATGGCAATGGAGAATGGAAGAATATGCACTGACTGACCGTCAGGATGGAATAGATGATCTTTTAACCAAAACATTACAGCTGATTTCCCTTAAAGAAGACAAAAGGAAACTCAGGGTTTATCCTGTAAGCGAGGCATTCGGTGTTGATCAGAAAGTAATTCTTGAAAATGAGGCATATAATGCCCTTTTTGAGAAAGTCTATGATGTAAAAATAAATCTTGAGCTCAGCGGAGGTAAGCAGAAAAAGGTATTCAGTTATCTTTTAACAAAAGACAATTCAAGATTTGAAATTTCCAATTTACCTCCCGGGTTTTATCAGTATAAAGCCTCTGCGATGGTTTTGGGAAAAGAAGAAACCGCTGAAGGACAGTTTCTCGTGACCGAAACCGATATTGAAACGCTCAATTCCAGGGCTGATTTTGATCTCCTCAGAACGCTCAGTCAGCAGAACAACGGTCAGTTTGTAAGCGCTGACCATATCTCCGACCTGGAGAAAGCCATTAACCGGGAAAACGTTCCTGACAGGGTTATCAGCTCTGAAGAATTGAAAGAGATGATTAACCTGAAATGGCTGCTGCCCCTGATACTCCTGCTTATAACCCTTGAATGGGTACTCCGGAAGTATCTGGGTGCTTATTGAGCCGGACTTTTAAACTTTTTCATTGATAGTCCTGGGCTGCTTGGGAACAAAGGCCTTTCTGACTTCTTCACGATCAAATTTGCCTTCGGATTCCATCCGAAGAATAAAATCCGAAAGGAAATCCAGAAGCTTGTCAATGTCTCCAAGGCTTACGTGAGTGGTCAGCGTGATTCTCAGTCCCGTGTTTTTGAGAGGAACACTGGGGAATGAGGCAATGTCAACAAAAAAGCCGGCATCTATCAGTGCTGTGGTGAACAGAATGCCGTTTTCAATGGAACCTACACCTATAAAGAATATCGGAGTGAGGTGCTCACCGATAACCGGGATGTTAAGCTGTCTTGCCCTCTTCAGAAAATATTCTATCCTGATCTTAAGATCCAGCTGCCGGTCAGAAAAGCCTGTTCTGAGATGAATTTCTGCAGATTTTATAGCTGAAACGACCGTAGAAGGGTGCATCGGACCGGAAAAGACCATGGTGCTGCCGCAGTTTTTTATGGTTTCTTTGATGGATCTTTCAGGATAAACCATGACCGCTCCGCCTACTCCCGCGCCTTTGGAGAGAGATAATCCCATAAAAAGTTTTTCATGATACCTGATCTGGCTCATGATATAACCGGAGCCTCTTGGCCCTGCCCAGCTCATGCCATGGGCATCATCTGCATAGACATACAATTGCTCATATTTATTCATCAGGTATTCAAGATCACGCATCGGTGCGCCATCGCCGAACATAGAGTATACCCCGTCAATCATATACCAGATCCGCTGATGTTTGCTTTTCAGCTGATTGATTTTCTCTTCAAGCAGGTCCAGTTGGCTGTGTCGCAGAAATTCAACATGTGTACCTTCTGCCTTACACAAAGCAACAGCCGTCTGAACACACTGATGAACGTACACATCCATAATAACCGCATCTTTGCGGTCAACCAGAATCGGGAGGTTCGAAATATGACCAAGTGTGGTAGTGGGACATACATTGACCGGTTTTTCAAATATTCTTTCAAAGATATCCTCCATTTGTTCATTCAGATCAAGACCGATGAATGAACGGGAAGAAGAAAAGAAAGTTCCGTATTGCTGTATGGCTTCTATGGCAGCCTGTTGGATTTCCGGATTTATTTCCAGACCGAGATAACTGCAGTTGCCGAAAAAAATAACTTCTTTTTTCCCGTTTACAATCACAGTGCGGCCGTTAAGATGGTCGTTGGTAACTCTGGCCTTAAAAATACCCAGCTGCTGCCCGGTATTGAATGTGTCATTGACCCATTCCAATTTTTTAGGAATCTGGAACATTTCTGGTAAAGTAGTATTATTGATTTTTATAGATTCATTCAACATAACTTACATGCAATAGATGTACCAAATAATTCGTTTAATGGTAAAAAAAAACCGGTATTGTAGATTTACTTTTTCATTTTCTCTTAATGTTTTCATATTAATTATTAAGCGAATTTAATTTCTCATTTTACCGTGCTTTTTGCATCATATTTCTTCGTAATTTTACAGGACATTCCGGCCGTTCCAAAAGTAAAATACCGACTATTTTTTTTAAAACTTAAATGAAAAAGCCTCTCTCAGTCCTGAGCTTCCTGCTTATGACACCTTTATTTGTTCTTTCACAGCGTAATGCTGACATAAAAGTTGAAGAATCTTACTCTGCGCCCGTTCTCAGGTTTGAAAAAAAGCCTTCCATTATCAGTTTACCCCTAGATATCTCTATCGACGACGTACAGTCTCAGATTAATAAGGGATTACCTGAATTGATATACGAGGATGATAGTTTTGAAGATAACAAGAATGACGACTTCAAAATCAAAGTCTGGAGAAAGGGTGATCTGGTCTTTACCTCCCTCAAGAATGATGTATTTTCTTATGAGGTACCTCTTAAAGTATGGGCACAGAAGCGTGTGGCTGCGTTGGGGTATGCACAAACTCCGGCAACGACTTTTGAGATGAAACTTCGTTTTTCCTCCAGGTTTTTTATCGGACAGGATTGGTCAATGAATACGCAGACAAGTGCCGGCGGATATGAATGGATCACAAAGCCGGTACTTAAAGTTGGCTATGTGGACATCCCCCTGGCGCCCATCGTCGGCAGACTGATTGAAAACCAGCAGGGCGGATTTGCCAAGCAGATTGATCAGGTGATCCGTGAGAATTACTCATTGAAACCTTATTTGCTTGAGGCGTGGAATATGGCGCAAAAACCATTTCTGGCTTCTGAGGAGTATTCCACCTGGGTTAAAGTAGAACCGGTGGATCTTTTCCTTACACCACTGAAAACCATCGGGAAAGACCTTAAAACGACTATGGGAATCAAAGTTTTTGTACAGACCATTGTCGGCAAAGAACCCGAGACGCCGAAGCCTGTTACCCAGATCCCTTTACTTAAAGGGGTAGATCAGATTCCGGAAGTCTTTGAGGTCTCTCTTTTTAATGTTATTTCCTATGAAGAGGCTACAAAGATCAGTAAATCCATGTTTGAAGGACAGGTTTATGAGTTCAGAAACGGGAAATATAAAATTATAGTGACCGGAGTATCTATTTACGGGCATCAGGAAAATCTTGTGATTAAAATTGACACCAAAGGCAATCTTAAAGGGACCATTTATCTTAAAGGTATCCCGAAATATGACCCGGTACGCAGGCAGGTGGTGCTGACTAAGACCGAAATTGACGTTAAATCAAGGAATTTTCTGGTGAAAGCCGGTAGCTGGCTGCTGGAAGGAACATTGGAGAAGAAGGTAGAAAAAGAATTCGGACTGCCAACCGATGACATCATCGGTTTTGCGAAAAGCAGTGTGGAGAGTACCATGAATACTGAGTTTACCAAAGGTGTAAAAATGAGTGGTAACATCACCGAGGTCATTCCTGGTGACGTCCATGTGAGTGAAGAAGGTATCCTGGCTGTCGTTACGGCAAAGGCAAAAGTTCAGTTAAAAGTAAAAGGTATGTGAAAATAGCGTATTTTTGCATCGGAAATAAGCCGTCTTATCGCTCTGCGCAGGCAGGGAGGAAAGTCCGAACAGCACAGAGCATCATGCTACCTAACGGGTAGGGGTGTGGCCGGAGACAGCCGCACTACAGCCAGTGCCACAGAAAATATACCGCCCTGTCTCTGACAGGGTAAGGGTGAAAAGGTGAGGTAAGGGCTCACCGGCCGGTCAGTGATGACAGGTGCAGGGTAAACCTCATGAGCTGAAAGACCAAATATACCGGCGAATAAAAGAGTAGCTCGCTCCAGCCGGAGGGTAGGTCGATAGAGAGACTGAGTGATCAGTATCCCAGATAAATGATAAGTGAAATACAGAATTCGGCTTACAGGCTTATTTCCAATTTATTAAGTCACACTCTTTTTTATTTCGTAAATTATGTGTACTTTTGCACTCCAAATTTAAAAAATCAGGGGACGGGTTCCCCGCAAACAATCAATTATGGCAGTTAAAATCAGATTAGCTAGAAAAGGTCGTAAGAAAATGCCTATTTACGACATTGTTGTAGCAGATGCTAGAGCACCACGTGATGGTCGCTTTATTGAAAAATTAGGACAATACAATCCTCATTCTACTCCCGCCGGTATCACCCTTAAAAATGACAGGGCGCTTTACTGGTTGCTGGTAGGGGCACAACCTACGGATACTACCCGTAAGATTCTTTCTGTGACCGGTGTTATGCTGAAGAAACACCTTCAGGTAGGTGTAAACAAAGGCGCCATCACACAGGAGACAGCCGATAAGAAATTTGAAGACTGGGCTACCGACAAGCAAAAGAAGAGAGAAGACAAAATTGCCAAACTTACTTCTGATAAAGTGGCTGCAAAAAGCGCTGTTATTGAGACAGAACGTAAGAAAAAAGAAGAGAAGGAAGCTGCTGCGCTTAAAGCTGAACAAGAGCTTATCGCTGCTGCTACTGCTGAAGAATCTGCTGAAACGCCTGCGGAAGAAAGTGCTGAAGAAGCCACTGAAACCGGCGAGTCAACAGAAGCATAATAATTTTGATATGATTATTAATCCCCGCCCTGTTCATATGGTGGGGATTTTTTTGTTTATTTGAATATGACTATTGATGATTGCTATTTTTTAGGAAAAGTCACAAAACTTCATGGCCTCAAAGGAGAGGTCGTGTTGTGGCTGGATGTGGATGATCCTACGGATTATGAAGAGATGGATTCCGTGTTCCTTAAAATAAAAGACGACCTTGTTCCGTATTTCATAGATGAGCTGCAGATCAGGGGAAAGAAATCCATCGCAAAATTTGAAGATATTGATTCTGTTGAAAAGGCCATGACCCTTGTTGGCCTGGATATGTACCTTCCCCTTAATGTACTTCCCGAACTTGAGGGAAACCGGTTCTACTATCATGAAGTGATCGGATATACGCTGCTGGATAAAGGTAAAGCTATCGGGACACTTTCTGCCGTTTATGAAGGCTCCGGACAGGATCTGATGGCCCTGGACATTGATGGGAAGGAAGTGCTGATCCCTATTGTAGACGAGATTATCACAGGAATCAGTCATCCTGATAAAGCCATACACCTGGATTTACCTGAAGGACTGATAGATATATATTTAGACGCTTAACTTTGTTTCTGCTTTGAGAATCGACATTATCACCTGTCATCCGGGTCTTCTGGAAGGTTTCTTTGCTCATTCAATCATGAAAAGAGCTACGGATAGCAGCCGTGTTGAGATTGAAATTCATGATCTCAGAAACTATGGTATTGGTAAAAGCCGGCAGATAGACGATTATGCCTTTGGGGGCGGGGCCGGAATGGTCATGATGATTGAGCCCCTCAGCAAACTCATCCTGGAGCTGAAATCCCGGCGGTCCTATGATGAGATCATCTATATGACACCGGACGGAGAGCGGTTAAACCAGAAGGCTGTTAACACACTATCGTTAAAAACAAATCTGATACTCATCTGCGGACATTATAAAGGTATAGATGAGCGCGTAAGGGAACTGTACGTTACACGGGAGGTCTCCGTAGGAGATTATGTCTTATCCGGCGGGGAAATTCCTGCTGCCCTGCTGACCGACGCCATTGTCCGGCTTATCCCCGGCGTTTTAAATGATGAAACATCCGCACTTACCGATTCTTTTCAGGATAATTTACTCGCTCCTCCGGTTTACACACGCCCGGCTGAATTTATGGGGCTGAATGTTCCGGAAGTGTTATTGTCTGGTAATGAGAAACTTATCAATGAGTGGAGGCTGGCGAAATCTATCGAGAGAACGGAACAGAGAAGACCTGATTTATTGCAGTAATTGATTGGCAAAAGTGCAAAAAATTTGTATTTTTGAGCAATTAAACATTAAAAAAAGTATAATTGATTCATTAAAATTAAAAGTATCTTCACAGAGTAAGTATGGCTGAGGAAAACGAAAATTCTGAAATCAACAATCCGGTAAACGGAACGATAATCCCCATAAATATAGAAGATGAAATGCGGGGAGCCTATATTGATTATTCAATGTCGGTTATTATTTCCCGCGCGTTGCCTGACGTGAGAGACGGATTCAAACCTGTTCACCGGAGGGTTTTATTTGGTATGTCAGAACTTGGGGTTTATCATAACAGACCTTACAAGAAGTCTGCACGTATTGTCGGAGAGGTACTTGGTAAATATCACCCGCATGGTGATAAATCGGTATATGATACCATGGTGCGTATGGCGCAGCCCTGGTCATTGAGGTATACGCTGGTGGATGGACAGGGTAATTTCGGTTCCGTTGACGGTGATGAGCCCGCAGCGATGCGTTATACCGAAGCCCGCTTTAAGCGTATTGCTGAAGAAATGCTGGCCGATATCAATAAGGAGACGGTTGATTTTCAACCTAACTTTGACGACTCACTCAGCGAGCCTTCAGTATTGCCTTCAAGAATCCCGAACCTGCTGGTAAACGGTACTTCCGGTATTGCCGTAGGTATGGCCACCAACATGGCCCCGCATAACCTCGGAGAAGTGGTGGATGGCATCATTGCCTTCATCAATAACCCCGAGATTGAGATTGAGGAGCTGATTCAGTATGTCAAAGCTCCTGATTTTCCTACAGGCGGGATTATTTATGGTTACAGTGGTGTAAAATCAGGCTTTGAAACAGGCCGAGGCCGTGTGGTGATCCGTTCAGTAGCTAATTTTGAAGTTTCCAAAACGGGAAAAGATCAGATCGTGGTAACCGAAATTCCTTATATGGTGAATAAGGCAGCCATGATTGAGAAGACTGCCCAGCTCATCAACGAAAAGAAGATAGAGGGAATTTCAGACCTGAGGGACGAATCAGACCGCGAAGGGTTACGTATTGTGTACGATCTCAAAAGAGATGCCGTACCTAACGTTGTCCTCAATAACCTTTATAAACATACCCAGCTTCAGTCTTCTTTCAGTATTAATAATGTGGCCCTGGTCAAAGGGCGTCCGGTTACTCTTAATCTCAAGGATCTCATCAGGTATTATGTGGATCACAGGATAGAGGTGATTACGCGTCGAACCCAATATGAACTGAGAGAAGCAGAAAAGAGAGCCCACATTCTGGAAGGTTTACTGATTGCGCTTGATCATCTTGATGAAGTAATTGCCTTGATCAGAAGCTCGAAGGATCCTGATACAGCAAGAACAGGGCTGATGGAAACATACAGCCTTTCTGAAATTCAGGCCAGGGCCATCCTTGATATGAGGTTGCAAAGGCTGACAGGCCTGGAACGCGACAAAATCGTCCAGGAATATAAGGAAATTAAAGAGCTGATCGAAGACCTTAAAGCGATCCTTGCCTCTGAAGAGAGGAAAAAAGATCTGGTCAGAGAAGACCTGCTGGATGTTAAAAACAAGTACAACGATCCGAGACGGTCACGTATTGAAATGGCCGGAGGCGAGTTCAATATCGAAGATATGATCCCTGATGATGAAATGCTTGTAACGGTTTCCAATCAGGGGTATATCAAAAGAACCGCGCTGACGGAATATAAAACACAGAGCAGGGGAGGTACAGGTTCGAGAGGTGTGAAGACCAAAGATGAGGATTATACCGAGCATCTTTTCATGGCTACCAATCATAATTACCTGCTTTTCTTCACTGAGAAAGGTAAATTGTTCTGGTTGCGGGTGTTTGAAGTACCGGAAGGAGCTAAAACTGCCAAGGGGCGTGCGATTCAGAACCTGATCAATATTGAGTCTGATGATAAGATCAAGGCCGTACTGAACGTTAAGACACTTACCGATGAGGATTACATCAACAATAATTATATTGTGATGTGTACCCGGAAAGGCATCGTGAAGAAGACGCTTCTGGAGGCTTACTCAAGACCGAGACAGAACGGCATTATTGCCATCAACATTAATGAAGGAGATATGTTGCTGGATGTGGCGCTTACCAATGGCAATGATTACATTATTATAGCGGCAAGTCAGGGCAAAGCGGTTAAGTTCCATGAGTCGGGCATTCGTCCGATGGGTAGGGGAGCAACCGGCGTAAAAGGGATAACCCTGGTTCCGGATGATAAAGTAATCGGTATGATTTGTGCCGATCGTGAGGATGCCCAGCTGCTTGTGGTTTCTGAAAACGGCTACGGAAAGCGTTCCGATATTTCTGAGTACCGGATTACTTCCAGAGGTGCAAAAGGTGTAAAAACTTTGAATATTACTGATAAAGTTGGTAATCTTGTGGCTATTAAGCAAGTAACAGATGAAGATGATCTCATGATCATCACCGTAAAGGGCATAGCCATACGGATCAGTGTTACAGAGCTGAGGGTCATGGGACGAAATACTCAGGGAGTGAAACTGATAAAACTGAATGATAAAGATGGGATTGCTTCCATTACACGGATTATCAGAGAAGAAGAAAGTGAAGAGCCCGGGGAGGAAACAGCAGACTGATCCCCCTGTTAATCAAACGTTAATTCCGTGAAACGATTTAACCATCAGTTGAAAAGATCATCTAAACAATAATTTTTTAAATTACTCAAATCAATTCTTAAAATGAAGAAATTAATCGTTCTAGCTTTGAGTTGTGCTTCATTCAGCTCATTTGCTCAGGGAGCAATAGATCCCATTAAGGAGGCCACCTGTAAGTCATTCAAGGCCGCGGTCGAGGAGAATATTAAAAATACGGAGAACCCGAAAAAAAATACCAAAAGTGCAACATGGGTTAAACTTGCTGAAGCCTACAGGAATCTTGCTGATCAGTGTGGCAGCGACTCCCTGGCCGCGATCAAATCATATGATACCTATGTAAAAGCATTGGAAGTTGAAAAAGCTTCCGGAGGTAAAAAGGCCGGTGATATTGAAGCTGAACTTGGTGGTGAGAAACTTTTCACTTCTCTTATGGCTCAGGGAGCGTCGCATTATAATAACAAAAATTACAAAGTGGCTACCGAGATGTTCCAGGTTGCCAGCAAGGTGAACCCTAAAGATACCACTGCAGTTCTTTATGCCGGTATCGTAGCTCAGCAGGGAGGAGATTTTGTTTCTGCTAAGGAAAGCTTTAACAAGTACATTGCCATTGGTGCGAAAGACCCGACCGTTTTCTATAGCCTTGCCATGCTTCACAAGAGCGAGAAAAACTTTGATGATGCCATCGCTGTTCTTAAAAAAGGAATTGAGGTTAATCCGGGTAATAAAGATCTGAAAGCCGAACTGATCAATAGCTATCTGGGAGCCAACAAACTGGATGAAGCCATTACCGATCTGAAAAACCTGGTTCAAACAGACCCTGATAATCTCAACAATTACATTACGCTGGGAATTCTTTATGACAATTCCGGTAAGAAAGAAGATGCTAAGAAAATATACGAGGAAGTACTGGCAAAGGACGCCAAAAACTTCGATGCCAATTATGGTCTTGGTGTAATCTATTTTAATGAGGCTGTTGAAATCAAGAAAGAGGTTGATGCCATGGATATGAAGACTTATGCCAAAGAAGGTAAAGCTGTAGAGAAGAAAGTCTGCGATAAGTTCATACAGGCTAAGCCTTACTTTGAGGCCAGCCTTGCCACCAGATCTGATGATGCTGACACAGCTGAAAACCTTAAAAACCTCAACAGAGTATTGGAGCAGTGTAAATAATTGATCTGCTAAGGAATGAAGAAGCCGGTTCTGAAAAGGACCGGTTTTTTTGTGTCCGGGGTGAAATCAAAGAGGAGCTGTAATCTGCCCTGTCAATCATCAGGAATAAGACCCGGGGAATGAAGAGAGATAATCCAATATTATTATTTAACATAATATAAATTATACAACTTATGAATAGATGAAAAACAGAGCAGAAAGGTATTGAATCTGAAGAATAATAATGGAATGAAACAGGCTAAATTATTCCGGTAATAAGGAGTCTGCTGCTTATTGGCGTCTGCCCAGGAAAATCAAAAACAGCATCGCGGGTATAATGTAGAATATAGGTTTCTGAACAGGAATAGAAAAAAGGTAATCAATGCAAAGTACCACAATGCACAAGCCGATAGCCAGGCCCGGTAAAATGCGGTACGCTAATTTTCGAAGCAAATCTGACATCATAGGTTAACCGGCTGAATTAAACTCTGTAAAAGTTTTATCGTTGTAAAAAACGACAATTTTCTCAATTTTCTTGTGTGCAGATAACGCCTGAGAATTGAATGAACCGGGCAATAGCCCGGGCTGGTTAAAAAGATTGAATTCTCGCGCGGCAGAAAACTCAATATTCTCGCTATTAAAATCCTGATTCTTAGCAATTTGAGAGACGATTTCCATGTCTATTTCCTCGCCCTCAAGAAACCATTTATAGCCTAATTCGGGAAAAGCAGTGATTATTTTCTGTACAATTTCCAGACTAGGCTTATTTCTGCCCGAAAGAATATGACTTATAGTAGGTCTGCTGACCTGAATATGGTCTGCAAACCGCGTTGAAGTCAGTTTAAGGCCTATAATGAGTTTTTCAATCTTATCTTTAAGTTCCATGTTACAAAAGTAAACAGTCAATAGTTTACAAAAATAAACACCAGTTTTCAAATGTAAACATAATAATTTACAAATGCAACTGTTTGGAATAAACATTTGTAAACTGTATAACCAGGTGATAATTAACCCGAATTAAACTGTACATTTGTATTTTACTAAGATTTAAGGAAGGTGTTTTCTTTTCTCTCAGAAAAAAATTGAGAGGAAAATTTGGAAAATGAGAATCAGTTGCTTTACATTTGTTATCAGAATACAGCGACTTATGTGTTTTCCTATAAATATATTTGGTGTCATCCGGTAAAAAAAATGCCCTTCAATTGAATTTTGAAGGGCATTTTACTTTAAAAAAGTCGTTTAAACCGTCACATTATTCTCCCTGAGTGCCTCATTCAGGGAGGTTTTCAGATCTGTACTTGGCTTTCTTTTACCGATAATCAGGGCACAAGGTACGCCATAATCCCCTGCCGGGAAGGATTTGGTGATGGTTCCGGGGATAACGACGGAATCTTCGGGAACAAATCCGATATACTGAACAGGTTCGGTGCCGGTAACATCGATGATCTTGGAGCTTCCGGTAATCGTAACACCAGCTCCGAGGACAGCCCGTTTTCCTACATGGGCGCCTTCTACCACAATACACCTGGAGCCGATAAAAGCACCATCTTCGATTATAACCGGAGAAGCCTGAGGAGGCTCCAGCACACCACCGATGCCTACACCTCCGCTGAGGTGTACATTTTTGCCAATCTGAGCACAACTTCCTACCGTTGCCCAGGTATCTACCATCGTTCCTTCATCCACATAGGCGCCGATATTTACATAACTCGGCATGAGAATCACTCCTTTGGCCAGATACGCACCATATCTTGCAACAGCGGGGGGAACAACTCTTACGCCCAGGGCGTCATAATTATTTTTTAATTGCATTTTATCGTGATACTGGAAAATTCCGGCTTCCTGAATAACCATTTTCCTTAGCGGAAAATAAAGGATAATAGCTTTTTTTACCCATTCATTAGTAATCCAATCCCCATTATCATTAGTATTAGCAACGCGAAGTTCTCCTTTGTCTACTAAGCTAACGACTTCTTCGATTGTACTGACGACTGAAGGATCTTTAAGCAGCTCACGGTCTTCCCAGGCACTTAAAATGAGGCTTTCTTTTTCTTTCATTGAATAAATCTCAGATAATGTATATAAATAAAAACTTTAGATAAATAAACTTAAATCACTGGTTTACAATATGTTTCTATGTACTGCCGGAGATAGTCGACCAGAAACGGATTAGGATTTTTTTTAACAGAATATAATTTGGGAAAGCACAAAAATAAGCAAAAAGAATTAGTAAATTCAGAATACTAATACTAATTACAGTAGCATTGTGTAGGCTTTGCTAACGACTACCCTACCCTTTGAAACGATAGTATTAATGGGTTCAGGCAGAATAAAATGCGTGGCTTTCTTTTCATAAATCTTCAGAAAGGTTTATTTTTGTGCTACTTTTACCAAAAATTGAAATAAAAGACAATGAAAAACATCAAAGTTGCTATTAATGGTTTCGGACGTATAGGTCGTCTTGTTTATCGTCAGATTTACAATATGGAAGGTATTGACATTGTCGCTATCAATGATCTGACCAGCCCTAAGACGCTTGCGCATCTTCTTAAATACGATACAGCCCAGGGACGATTTGAACAAAAAGTGGAGTCCACTGATAACGCCATAGTTGTAAACGGTGATGTAATCAATATCTATGCCCAGAGAGATCCCTCATTGATTCCATGGACCAATCACGATGTAGATGTTGTTCTGGAATGTACCGGTTTTTTCACCAGTGCTGAGAGCGCTTCTGCTCACCTGAAAGCCGGTGCTAAAAAGGTAGTTATTTCTGCTCCGGCTACGGGCGATCTCAAAACCATTGTTTTCAATGTGAACCATGATATCCTTGACGGTTCGGAAACCATCATCAGCTGCGCTTCATGTACAACCAACTGTCTGGCGCCTATGGCTCAGGTTCTGCAGAAAGAATTCGGTATTGTAAACGGTCTTATGACGACTGTACATGCTTATACCAATGATCAGAATACACAGGATGCCCCGCACCCTAAAGGTGATCTGAGAAGAGCAAGAGCTGCTGCGCAAAACATTGTACCTAACAGCACCGGCGCGGCCAAGGCGATTGGTCTTGTGCTTCCTGAACTGAAAGGTAAACTTGATGGTTCGGCACAGCGTGTTCCTACGCTTACAGGCTCTCTTACTGAGGTTACGGCCATTCTTGAAAAGAAAACAACTGCTGAAGAAATCAATGCAGCGATGAAAAAAGCTTCAAACGAAAGCTTCGGTTATACTGAAGATGAAATCGTAAGCGGTGATATCATCGGTATCAGCTACGGATCTTTGTTTGATGCCACGCAGACGAAAGTTCAGACGGTTGGAGATACTCAACTGGTAAGAACCGTAAGCTGGTATGACAATGAAATGTCTTACGTTTCTCAGCTGGTAAGAACTGTGAAATATTTCGCCGGTCTGATCAAATAAGAACAGAAAGTATTCATTTATAAAAAAAGCTCCTTATCAGGGAGCTTTTTTTATGAGCCGGCTTTTGATATAATGGATAGAGCTGCCTCTGGAATGGAATAACTGCTCATAATGGGTTACAATGTCAAAATGTTCTGCCCGTAGCGGTGATTTATAGAGATTATCCGTATGAGCAATGATCTCGAAATCACTGTCCTGCCTGAGAACATCCATAGTGTAGGCATATAAAAAGGCACTATCTGTTTTAAGATGGAACATGCCTTCTTTTTTTAAATATTTTTTATATGTATTGAGAAATTTCTGATTAGAAAGCCTTCTTTTCTCTTCTTTGTCTCTGGGTTGCGGATCAGGATGTACCAGCCAGACCTCATTGACTTCGTCTTGTTCAAAAAACTCATCCAGAAACTGAATGCCTGTCCGGAGAAAAGCCACATTGCTGAGTCCGGCTTCAGAAGCCGCTTTGCTCCCTCTTGCGATTCTGTCTCCCTTGATGTCTATCCCGATAAAATTCCTGTCTGGAAAATGGAGTCCTAAACCGACCGTGTATTCTCCTTTGCCGCAGGCAAGTTCAAGTGTTATCGGATTGTCATTACGGAAATAGAGCTCGTTCCATGACCCCTTTATTTTCGTATATTCTTCTTTCCCTCTTTCTATGACATTGGTTGCCAGTTTGTTCTGGTTAAATCGCTGTTGCTTTTTTCTTGGCATTATAAATCCTGTATTTCTGCTACTAAATAAGTACTTCCCCCTATAAAAATGATGTCATCGGTATCAGCGTCAGCCAAGGCTTTCTCAAGCGCCTGATTGACATCGGTGAATATCTTTGCCTTTAAGTGTTTTTTTATGGAAATATCGGAAAGTTCTTCGGGGCTGAGGGCTCTGAAAGAATTGAATGTGCATAGGTAATAGTTTGCTTCACGGGAAAAAAGCGTCAGGAGCTTTTCAGGGTCTTTATCTCTTACAAAACCCAGGATAAGATGACATTTCGCGGGATTTTTTTCATGAAAGAAACGGCTGGTGATTCTGAAGGCATGCTCATTGTGCCCGGTATCACAGATAACAAGAGGATTATGTCTCAATAGCTGCCATCTTCCTTTCAGACCGGTGTTGCGGATGACATTTTCCAGCCCTTTTTCTTCCGCTGATCTGCTGATGCTGAAACCGATGTTTCGCAATACTTCAAGGGCGGTTAATACTCCTTTTATATTATACTGCTGGTATTCGCCTGTAAGGCCACTGCTCAGCTGTCTGCTTTCCTGTGTCCGAATATCCTGTATGCCTACAGAAAGCTGGTTTGTCAGAGTATTTTGGGTAGTTTGTATGTCGAAATACTCCCACGCAGGATAAAGCGGTGCCGCCATGTTAGCTGCTACAGCTGTAAAAACCGGAAAGGTTTCAGGATGAAATTCCGAAACAACTACAGGAACTCCCTGTTTGATGATTCCTGCTTTTTCGGAGGCAATTTTATCCAGGGTATCTCCGAGTACATCCTGATGATCATATCCGATGTTGGTAATGATGGACAAGACCGGTGTAATGATGTTGGTAGAATCAAATCTTCCGCCGAGCCCCACCTCTATAACCGCAACGTCGACTTTCTCATCTGCAAAATACCTGAAAGCAAGAGCAACGGATAATTCAAAGAAGGAGGGCCTGATTTCTTCTATGATATCCCTGTTTTGTTCCACAAACCGGATAATATACTCCTGATCAGCCTGTTTTCCGTTGATTCTGAATCGTTCGCTGTAGTCTTTGAGATGCGGTGAAGTATAAAGCCCGGTTTTGAGACCCGATTCCTGCAGAACAGAGGCCAGGAAATGAGAAGTGCTGCCTTTGCCGTTAGTGCCCGCTACATGGATACTCCTGAAATCCAGGTGAGGATTACCGAGATGCTCACATAGCCGAATAATATTGAAAAGTTTTGGCCGGATGGCCTTTGCTCCCAGCTTCTGAAATGCCGGGAGTTTGTCATAAAGAAATGCGATCGTTTCCTGATAATTCATTGACTGCACCGTAGTGAGGCGCAAAGATAATCAATTTCCCCTTGTGATGTTAATGGTAATCGTGCCGGACGCTCTCGGAGGAGGTGTTCCTTCGGGAACCAGGTATGAGCTGAGTTTCTGGGAAATATAGTTTTTGTAAAAATTAGTCACAGATGGGCTAAGACCTGTTTCGAGTACAACGATACTGACCACATCACCTGTATCATCTACCGTAACACGGAAAATAATTCTGCCGGTCTCGTCTGACTTATCTTTCGGGAGAGAAAAACTTTTCTTGCTCCATCCTGAAATACTCACAGAGGCTCCTCCGGTACCCCCTTTGCCGGGTGTTCCGTAAAGACTTTTACCGTCCAGCGTCCCTCTTGGGTCTCCCTGGTCTCCTACTTCTCCTTTTTTTCCGTCTCCGTTGTTATTGCCACCGATTCCATCCCGTGTGCCCACGGTTCCGTTGGAGTTGCTGTTTGATGAGCCTCCGGATTTTTTGAAAAGCGAGCCCTGGTCCACGGTTCTCTGAGGTTGGGGCGGGCTGGGTTTGGTGGTGGGGGTATTGCTTGGGGTTGTGACCGGAGAGGTATTCTTTACCGGCTTATCATTGGTTTTATTTACCGTAACCTTGCTTTCATCTGTTTCGGAGGTAACTACCGGTGGCTGTTTTACCGGGCTGGCCTTTTTTTCAGGTGCAGGCGGAGTAACATTTTTTACCGGTTGTGGTTTGGGAATTTCTTTTGCCGGTTCCGCTTTTTCAGCCGGTTTCACATCATAGTTATTTTTTGAGGCGTTGGCCTTATTCAGGGTCTGGATATCACCGGACCCTACCAGGTCTACTCCGTAATTAAGGTCTACCCCCATGGCGATCGGTTCCTCCAGAGGTTGATACATGATCTTAAAAAAGAAAAGGAGTGCAAGAAAAACTATATATATGATCGTGCTGATGCCTAATGCCTGGGCTTTGAATTCCCTGTCGTTAGCTTGAGAAGAGATATCCATATCTTCTTATTTAATTTTATTATAAACGGCTTTATCGCCCGTTAATTGTTCTACTTTCCGAACGATTTTCCCGGCTTCGTCCTCAGAGGCTGCCATCACATAAACCCTGGTAAACTTTTTCAGTTTTTCGGTCTGGGCTGAAATCCCGTTTTCTTTCAACTGGTGTTTTAACTGGTTGATATTGCTTTGATCGCGGAAGATACCGACCGTAACCATGTAACTTTCTTCTTCTGCCTTTTCCTGGCTGACCGGCACATTCTTTTCTTCCGTCTGTACCTCGGTGACCGGGGATTCAATTAGAGAGTCCGCCTGATAAACCAAGGAATCACTTAAGGGAGGAGGAAGGCTGGTTGAATCAAATGTTTCTACGATTGCTGAGCTGTTCTTTCTGGCGATGATAGGGTCTTTTTTCAGGAAAAGCATATAAACGAGTCCACCAAGTAAAGCAAGAATAGGAAAAGCGTAGAGAAGAAATTTGGGAAAGGGGGATTTTCTTCTGTGTCTGGTTGTTTTCTTAGGGGGAGCGACCTCTTCCGGATATTCTCTCGGCACAAACTCTATGTGCTCAATGTTGATTTTTTTCCGGGATTGTTTCTGGGAATCCTCTTGCTGGGTATCGTAAAAATTGATCGACTCTTCTATTATAAAATCAACGGCACCGTCTCTGCCTCTTATAAAATGTCCGAGTCCGGGAAGCGGATAAGGCAGGTCTTTTCTGACAGCAATGAGAACATCAGAGACAAAAGACTCATATGCACTGATCAGATCTGTTGAAGAAATTTTGTGTCTGGCAAGCAGAATTTCGAAAAATTTGGCATTCAGATCTTCTTTTATCAGGGCATTAAATTCAAATGTCTTGAAGGGCCCCCGGATATTATTATCATTATCAAGACCAGGTTGTTCAAACCTGGCCATAAATGCGCCCAGGCCGGGCAGGACAAGGAAATTGTTTTCGTAGAGAAGTTCTTTTATCTCTCTTTCAAAAGAAATCATCAGGGCTTACAGGGATACGTTAATTCCTATCAGGAAATTGAGTCCCATCTGAGGATAGTACAAGTACCTTTGATAATTTTTCCCGATTATGTTATTAAGTTTAACAAAAGTTGAGAACTGTTTGCTGAATAAATAAGTGAATTCGGCATTCAGGTCAGTTATACCCGGTATTTTGACCGTTTCCATCAAGAATGGGTCTCGTGCAAAAGTACGGCCAATATAATAAAAATCTACTGTTGAGACAAGTTTATTGGCTACGATAAAGGTATTTCCCCACCTTGCGGTAAAATTCGGTCTGTGATAGGGCTTATCGAAATTAATCGTTTCGTAGTAAATGTAATCGGCTTTCAGGTTGGTCTTCCAGTTTTCCAGGTTCTGATAGTTGAATTCCGTTGAGATGTTGTAAAACTCTGTCTGATTGGGGTCATAAACCACTTCAAATCTTCTCTGGTATTCCATAGGGTTACCATCATAGGTATTGAAAAAATAAAGGTTCTGATAGGTTCCGTAAGCCAGCTTGAGGTTGTAATTGATTCCGGAAAAGAGGTCTCCCCTGCTTCCGACATAATATTCCTGATTTTTTACCGTGTTCAACAGGTTTAGTTGCGGAATCAGGAAAGGGTTTTCTCTATAGAAAGAGTGAAGGGTATTGCGGATGATGTCACCGTCAAAACCTGCAAAAATATAAATCAGTCCCGGAGTTTTGTAAGATAAGGAAGCTACGGGAAATCCTTTGGTGCTGTTTATGTTTTCGATCTCATCAAATTCATTGACGGCTTTGAATCCGAGTTTGGCAGAGAAGCGACTGAAATCAAATCTGAAAGCAGGCTCGACTCTGAATAGGTTCCTCTTTCTTACTGGGTTTACCTCGTAATTATCAGATCTCTGAGTAAGGTAAGCCTCTGCTCCTATTGTAGCGGTTACTTTATCCTGAATGACAGGGAAATTAGCATTGAACTGTGTGCCCCAGTCTATTTCTTCCGCATCATAGAAATCTTTTAATGACTTTATGCCGGTCTTAAGTGCATAATCCACCTTGGGTTTGGGGTTGGTGTTTTCAAAACCAACGGAGAAATCCAGCAGATTGAGCCTCTGACGGATGTCGTCTTTGGCAGGAGGACTTGAGTAAGTAGTATCATATCCGTAAAACTGGTAAGCCCGCCGCTCGTAACCCGCATCTACATTAAGCTTGAAGTTGCCACTGTGATACTTACCGTCGAGTCGGATCTGATTATCGGATGAACCGGAATTTACACCATTGACAGGTCCTCTTTTGGCTGAATTGTGCAAGCCGTAGATACCGAAGACAAGCTTCTGATCCTGATCGGAATTAATATAAGTTTCAGCGAAAAGTCTCCCGAAGTTCCCGGCTCCGAGTTTAACATAATTATTATATCCGAGAAGTTCGGCCGTTTTATTCTTCTTGTTGTCGGGCTGTACAATATTGGGTGAGAATTTTACTTCTTCAACGCCGGTAGGTTTGCGGTCAAAGAAAGAATAGGTCATTTTCTTTTCTTTCACCTCGTTAGGAACTGCCGGTATTTTTTCGAAAACACGGTTGGCTTTTGGAAGTTCGATCTTCCGGTCCTTGGTGATGGTAATTTCTTCATTGCCGATTTCACGGGTGGTCTGGGCAACTGCTGATACAGAGACCGTAATCAGTAAGGCAGATAGTTTTATTGATCTATGGGTCATGAATTTATCAGTTAATCGATTTCAGTTTTTGTTTGGCTTCTTCAACGGTTTGTTTGCTCTCGGAATTCTCAATAATTGAATTCAATGTGGCTTTTGCCATAAAGGCGTCTTTTTTGGCAATATAGTTATCGGCAATCAGGAGAAATGCTTTTTCATACCAATAGACAAAGTCGGCAAATTCCTTGGCAAGTTCCTGAAGGGTTTTGATGGAAGTGTCATATTGCTTTGAACGGTAGTGAATGTCACCGATGTAATATTTGGCCTCTGCCCCATTGATATCCTTGGCCATGGCAATGGTTTTTTCAAACTCTTTCATGGCCGTTACAAAGTCGCTTTTTCCCATATAGGATTTGGCAAGATAGAGTTGGGCTTTGTTTTCGGCACCCATCACAACATTACCTGCGCCGGAGAGGGTTTCACGGCAATATTGCAGGGCTTTGTCGTAATTTCCGGTCATATAATAAGACCTGAAAAGACCTTCCCATGCACCTACAATTTCACGCTTATTGGAAGAGGAAGTAGCAACGACGAGGTAATTCGGGATGGCCTCACTGAAATTATTGTCTTCAAAATAGATCGCTGCACTTCTCGATGCCGCCTTCACCAGATAGGCTGTCTGATTTTCGTTGATGATATCACGATAATATTTCAGCGCCTCGGCCTTATTTTTAAGGATATAGTTGGATTCGGCCAGCAGAAACTTAGCTTCGGGAATATTGGAACTGGTGGGATACGTTCTGATGTAATTCTGAAGTGCGGGAATCGCCTTATCGTATTTTTCGGCGTAATAAAGGTTTTTGGCCGATTCGTACTGAATATTTACGACAGAGCCGCTTTCCGGGTTGTTTTTCTTGAACTGTTCAGCCACATCGAAAAATTCTTCGCTTCTGTTGGTTATATTAAGTACATCGCGAAGTCCGATAAGTGCTTCTTCGGCAGCATCAGATTTTCCGAATTTATTGATAATCACTTTATAGTCGCTTATGGCCTTGTCATAACTTTTCAGGTTACTGAAGGCAAGCCCTCTTTTGAGAAGGGTATTGGGTACCAGAACGCTGTTGGGCTTTTTCCGCAGCAGGTCGGTAAGTATATTGACAGCGCCCTGGTAGTTGCTTTTCTCCATTTCAATCATGGCGTTCTGATACAGGGCATCGTCGATCAGCCTTGAATTCTCATAGGTTTTACTGAATTGTTCCAGGGTGCGTCTGGCTTCATCGTCACGACCCATGAATCTCAGTGTGATGCCTTTCTGATAAAGGGCGTAATCTTTATCGGTCTTGTTATTGTTAATCGCAAGATCATAGTATTTCAGCGCCTGGCTGTACTCTTTGGCTGAAAGGTGACAATCGGCGGCACGCAGGATGGCGTCTTCATAGTTTTGTCTGAGAGAAGCCTCGTTTCTGGTTTTACCGATAAAATCTTCAAAGTAGCCGAGGGCCTTCGAATAGTTTTTCTGGTTGTAATGCAGATAGCCGAGGCTGTAGATGCTTTTCAGTCTGATGCGGCTGTCAGAAGAGCTGAGCAATTCTCTGAAAAGTGATTCTGTATCCGGCCGGTTAAGCTCGAAAGAGGCCTCGGCTTTCCAATACCGGGCTTCCTGAACAAGTGATGCATTGGAGGGGAATTTCAGGGATTTTTCGAAATACTGTATGGCCCGGTCAAACTTTTCAAGGTTAAAATCAATTACCCCCTGATTGTAGCAAAGCTTCTGATAAGCTTCGTTAATAGCCGGTGTCCTTTTTTTAAGGCCTTCTATATAAGTGATGGCGGCACTGTAGTTGTTGGTCTCAAAGAGAATTTCGCTCAGTAGCTCATTCGATTGGTCGATATACTTGCCGGCAGGGTATTCTGTCAGGTAATTTTGTAATTCTGCAACCGCCTGCTGGTTGTTATTCTGCTCAACAAGCACTTTAACGAAGCTGAAAGCGGCTTCTTCCCTGATCTGAGCATCGAATTTTTGCTTTCTCGCTGCATCAAAAGCGGCATTGGCGGCATTCAGATCACCGGTCTTAAGCGCCGAAATACCGAGATAATAGGCTGCCTGCTGACCAATTTCATCGTTATTACCGGCAATCTGCTTAAATACGGTTACGGCTTTGGGAAAGTTCTCTACTTTGTAAAGACTGTATCCATGTCTGAAAGTGACCTGCGGCGATGTGGTACCCCTTCTGAGGTCCTTAAATTTCTCATAGTACACGGCGGCCCTTTCAAACTGATCGTTGAAAAAATGTACCTCTGCTGCTAACAGACATATTTCGTCAATTTTTCTGCCATTGGGATTAGCAATTATGGGTTCAGCGTAGCTAAGCAACTCATCGTATTTTTTCTGACGGAAGAGAATCTGGGTAATCCAGTTGGGAACTTCCATTTTATAAGGATTGACATTTTCGACTCTCCGGAGGTCAGAGAGTGCTTCGTCGAAGTTTTCCTGCTGAAAATTGATCACAGCAGCATAGTAGGCCGCATTAAGGGCATTCGGAGCTACAGTGGATTTTACGAAATTAAACTCGCGAAGGGCATTCGGATAATCTTTGAGCTGGTAATATGAAAGCCCGAGTTTATACCGGAGCTCATACGTATCCAGGTTGTCGGCCCGGTTGTCCAGTGCTTTTTTGAAATATTCAGAAGCATTTTTAAAATCTCCTTTCTGGTAAAAGCTGTTTGCCAGATCGCTGAAGATCAATTTGGCCTTGGGATGGTCAGCATTTTTTACCACAAATCTTTCAACCTCAATATCCGCATCTTTGGACTTGGAGTACAGAGAGGATAACGCTGAATAGTATTCTGCATTAGCAATATTGAATTTGTTGGGGTTAATGGATTTTTCCGATTGGTCGATATAATTCCTGAATTCTTTTCTGGAGGCGGAATATGCTTTTTTTTCAAATAATTCCACTCCGTTATTGTAGTGGGCCTCGATCTCGGTGTAGCTAAGTGTATTCTGGGCCATCGAGGCGGTTGAGAGAAGAAGAGCTCCGAAAAGGCTTAAGGTTTCTTTTTTCATACTATGTTAGTCAGTAGTAAATAAAACCCAAATTTAGAAAACTGTCGGCGTTTAATGCCAAAATATTTCTGATCGGGGTGCTTTATTTTAAATTTCAAATCTGAAAACGTCCGGATGTAATAAAAATTGTAGATTTGTATTTATCAAAGTTTCATTTACAAACCATAAATTATGTTTATTTCAAAAAAGCTTCTTTATTTTTTACTGTTCCCGCTTTTACTGTTGTTCTGTTCGTTTGATAGCACCGGGCAGGTACAGGTAGAATATGAATTGGGAATGAGTCAGCCCCACTCCCATTACTTTGAGGTTTCTGTGAACATTCATGATGTTCAGACCCTTTCAACCGCCCGGTCAGAAAATTATGTCGAAGTGAGTATGCCGGTCTGGACACCGGGATCCTATCTGGAAAGAGAGTATGCCAAAAATGTAGAGGGATTTGAGGCATATGCAGGCAAAAAAGCTCTTGTTTGGGAGAAAATCAGTAAAAACACCTGGAAAATACAGACACAGGGCGCTGAAAGTATTCGTTTGAGTTATAAAGTTTATGCTTTTGAACTGACGGTAAGAAACGCCTATCTTGATGATTCTCACGGGTATTTCAATGGCGCTGCTGTGTTTATGTATGTGCCGGAGCTTGCCAATAAGAAATCTCACCTAACGATCATTCCTCATGAAAGCTTCAGTAAGGTATCGATAGAATTGCCTGAAATCGGTAAGAATAAATTTGAAGTGGAGAATTTTGATTTGCTGGTAGACAGTCCGGGAGAGGTGGGTAACCATGAGGTTCTTGAGTTTGAGGCTGCAGGAGTAAAACACCGGATCGCCAATTACTCGAACGTTAAACTGGAGTACGATAAGCAGAAGCTGATCTCAGATTATAAAAAAGTAGTGGAAGGCGCTTTGTCGGTTGTCGGAGAGCATCCGTGTAAAAGCTATCTTTTTATTATTCATCATCTTCCGGGTATCGGAGGCGGACTTGAACACCTGAACTCCACTACCTGCCATACCACTCCCAATGCCTACAAGACAGAGAGTGGCTACCGGAGTTTTATGGGACTGCTCGCTCATGAATATTTTCATCTTTGGAATGTGAAAAGGATAAGACCTTTCGCTTTAGGACCATTTGATTATGGAAAAGAGAATTATACACATATGCTTTGGGTCTCGGAGGGCTTCACGTCATTTTATCAGAATGATATTGTCAGACGGGCAGGACTTACTTCTGAGGAACAGTTTTTAAATACATTAAGCAGCAGCATCAGTTCGATAGAAAATACCCCCGGTAACAAGGTGCAGTCAGTCGCCGAATCATCATGGGATGCATGGATCAAATATTATCGTCCGAATGAAAACTCAGACAACAGTACGGTATCCTATTATACCAAAGGTGGCGTTATTGCCAACATCCTTAACCTGATTATATTGAAAGAGACCAGGGCCAATAAGTCTCTGGACGATGTGTTCAGGTATCTCTGGGATGAATATTATAAAAAGAGTGACAGAGGTTATACAGATGAGGAATTCAGAAAAGCCTGTGAACGGGTGGCCGGGGTGAGTCTGAAATCTTTCTTTGAAAAACACATTTACGACACAGAAACAATCGATTATGCCCGTTATTTCGCTTATGCCGGTTTGAAAATAGCAGATGAAAAAGCGGGAGAAAATCCACCGTACTTTGGTGTAAGGCTCAGACCCGGCGGAGCGGTGGTTACCCGAGTAGAAAAAGGCAGCGGTGCTTATGAAAACGGAATTTATGTAAACGATGAAATCATAAGTATAGACGGAAAGGATTTTGAAGGCGTAGCACAGTTTACCCAGGGTAAAAAGATTGGTGACAGTATACTTGTGAAAGTGAAGAGATCCGGTCAATACAGAGAGTACACAATTCCATTGAAAAGAAATCCGGAAATAAAGTACGCGCTTAAAAAGGCTGACAAGCTGACTTCAGAAGAGCAAAAGATTTATAATAAACTGGTACATAAAAAATAACTGCGGGTATAAAAAGGCAGGTCGTTTTCATAGACGACCTGCTTTTTTATTAGCATAGTCGTCCCTTAAAAAGTCGAATTTAGTTGAGGGATTACTTTATGGATGCTCAT
>VFQQ010000504.1_pt1 | contig 75838 bp, 128 predicted proteins | sample 3512341 | NCBI WGS metagenome assembly VFQQ01 (sample SAMN10412373, study PRJNA504923) | tailings metagenome | isolation source: Relicate 2 Philex TSF1 revegetated site | place: Philippines: Tuba, Benguet | collected 2017-08-29
CGACGGTTTCTGCATTTCGAACGGGAAGAGGAGAGGCCTGTGAGCGCGGGGCTTGGCGGGTCCACCAAAGATCAACATACTCGTGGCGTGCTTTATGACGCCATCCATGCTGGGGCATCAAGCCACAAAAAAGGAGGCCTGGCTAGGGCCTGCAGGTGCCGGCGGGGCAACAGCAGGCACCGCTGCAGCACCGCGGCGCAATCTGCATCGTAAGCCTGGAGGCCACCGCAGCACACAGCGCAGCATGCACAGCACAACACAGCGTGCCTGGATGAGGTCGTGCTGGATAAGCGCGGCGCGCAGCAGCAGGGCGCGGCTGTTACGCAGGTACTCGTCCGCTGCAAAGGGTTGAGGGTGCAATCACAGCGTGTCTCTTTTGGACCTGAAAGCTTGCTATGCAGAGAGCAGGCCGGCGGCGGCTGTTGCGCAGGTACTCGTCCGCTGCAAAGGGTGGAGGGTGCAAACACAACGTGTCTGTTTTGGACCTGAAAGCTTGCATTATAGAGAACCGGCCGGCGGTGGCTGTTGCGCAGGTACTCGTCTGCTGCAGGTGTGGGAGGTGCCATAAGCCAAAGCGGTCTTATATGAATTTAGACGCATGCAGCGCAGATAAGCAGTAGCTGCTCCTCAGGCGCATGGCCTCTTTCGCTAAGGAGCCATGGAAGTATGGAAGTATGGGCAGCATTGTCCGTGGCGGCCCAAGGCATTACCCGCGCAGGCAGCGCTCAACCTGTGCGTTGCAACAGCTCAGCACATCAACTTGCAAGCAGCTTGCACGCCACAAAAAGCTTGCAAGGAGCGTGCCTGTCTTGATGGCCTGCTGGTACGTGCTGCTGCGCTGGTCCGGCTTGCGAGCGTACAGCACCTGCAAGAACGGAGGGAGACGCACGCAAGAAATGAGGGAGACGCATGCCAGAAATGAGGGAGGAGCACGGAGCATGGTGCCTCAGTATGCAGCGCTCGGATAGGCCTCTGTACCTAGATGGCACCACATGGGCGTGGAAACCCCCAGCCCCGCCAGCAACCGCTAGGCCCAGGCTGTCCGGTGGCATGGGCTGCAGTAAGAGAGCCAACCACCGACAACAACAGCAACAGCAACAGCCGACAAAGCCTCCAGCAACGGCTTGCCTTGGCGTGGCTGTCGATGCGGGCCGTGATCTGCTTGCTGGCAATCAGCGCCGCCAGCTCCTTCTCCAGCCCGCTGCAACAAAAGTAATCACACTTGATCATCAGCATCAAGTTTGGAAGGGTTCCCTCAAAACCATCGTCCCGCTTGCTGGGACACAGTATCTAGATGGGGATATACTGTTTTCCCACACAAGGTTGCCCACTGGAGCTCACCTAGCGGTGGTGTTGAAGAAGGCGGCCATGGCGTTGAGGTCCAGGGCTGAGAAGGGGGTGGCGTACTGCATCAGCGCCTTGTTGCGCACTGCCTGCGGTAAAGGACAGGGCAGCAAGGCACTGCAGTCTATGAGCAAGCTATTCTGAATAAGAGGAGAGGCTGCTGAGCGAACTACAGAGGGATGAGCTGCATCAGCGCCTTGTTGGCACCGCCTGCGGTAAGGGAAAGGGCAGCAAGGCGCAGGGCCGGCATGCGGCGATTCTGGTGAGAGCTTTGGACCAAATGGTCAGCGATGTGCTGCATCCAGGCCTCGCTGCGAGATGCCTGCTGACGATCCACAGCAGATGTGTCGCCTCTTGCCTGGTACCAGGGAGCCATGGCAGCTTCAATGCAGGAAGGAATGCACGGCAGGGTCTGCCAAAGTAGCTGCCATAGCCCCTTGCCTGGCACAGGGGACATGGATCAGAGCCACGAAGCAGCACGCAAGCAAGCAAACTATAGCAAGCACAGCGCTCCTTGCCTGGTACAGGGGAGCCACGTGGTCGTGCAGGTGCGGGTCCAGCATCAACTGAGGCCTGCAGGTGGAGAAACACACGACAAACGCGCTGGTGGAAGGGTAGCGGGGGTGCAGGCAGAACAGGCAGCACATACAGGCATAACTTGAGTATGCCACAACCTGCATGCTGCCCGCCGGTGGCCAACGCGCGCAGCAAGTCATGGCCAAAGGCATGCAGCACAGCATGGCACAGTAAAGCGCAGCACGGCGCAACGCGCACCGCAGCTTCTCCAGGTGGTTGAGGCAGGAGGTGTAGTTGGAGGCGTGGAAGTCAGCTAGCGCCTCGCGCACCTGCGGAGCAAGGGCGGAAAGTGGGAGGGTGGCCGCCTGGGTCAGTGCAGGCAGCAGCAACAGCTGACCTTGGCACCGTTTCCATCTGCTCTCAGAAGAGGCCGTATTGCGCAGCAGGCCACGTGTCTGTCAAATAACAAGCAGCATACCTCTGGCACCAACTCCAGCAGCTCTCGGAACGCCACGTTGCGCAGCAGGCATGTGGCCAGCTCTTTGCGCCCCAGCGCAGCCATGCCGCACAGCGCGCCGTAGATGGCCACATCCTGCGGAAACAAATAGGAAATGCTCCATATTGGATGGGGTTCATTAACATAAACGGTAGGCTCAGCCATGCCGCACAGCGTGCCGTAGATGGCCACATCCTGTCGAAGTGCAGCCCGTTGAACAAAAGATGGTGGTTGTGGTCAGGGTCATGGGGTGGTAGGTGCAACCATGCCACGCTGCGCAGCTTCAGCCAGCGCCTGGCCAGCAAGCAGGCTCTAATGTCCCACACAGGCTGCTCACCTGGGGCGCAATCACATCGTTGTAAGCGCTGCCCAGCTCGCCAGACACCTGCAGACATCGCAGGCAGGCCAGTCGAGCAGACGGTAAGATCCAAGCAGACAATATGAGCCAAAACATAGGTCTTGCGGCCGCAGCACCCAGCACTGGGCAGGCACAGCGTGGATATCACTCGCAGAGGATTGGAGGGACGGCCCACCTCTGAGACCACCACCACAGCGGCGCATTCTAGCGTCCCTCTGCTCAAGCTTCCCAGCAGCAGCAAGAAGCCGGGGATGGCTCATCAGCTTATCAGCGGCGCACCTCTGAAAACTTTAGGACGGCCGCCTTGTAGTGCCTCTGATCACTGATCTAACAGAAACAGAGCGAGACAAGGGAAACACCAAACCAGTTTGCATACCTCTGAAAACTTGAGGACGGCCGCCTTGTAGCGCCCCTGCTCCAGCGCGTACAGACCCGAGGCGCAGGCCAGCTTGGAGAGCACCACAGGGTCGCTCTGCAAATGCAGAGTGGTTGTCAAAGATGTCACAGATCGGTTGTGTTTCAGTGATCATGCCGAATTGCCAGCTGGCTCGCGCAGCACTGGGGGCTTGGAGTCGATGCAAAGCCAAACGCGCGATGGCTGATTGCCGCCACATGTGGCGCACCAGAGGCGGCACCGCACCTGCGCCTCTGGAGTCGTCTCCGCCTTCTGCACGTAGTTGCTGAGGTGGATGTAGTTGCCCAGCTCGATGGAGCACTTGACCACTGCAGCAGTTGGGGGTGGCATGTTGCCGCCATGGCTTTCAGGCACATGAACCGGGCACTGTGCAATACTGGCAATGAAGCACAACCAACGTTGATAACATATTGCTGCCCAGTGGTGCAGTAGCAGCCATGCAGACACCCAGGAAAAACTGCGAGAGCACCCACGCACACCCATGCAACCACCCACCTTGCAGGCACATGTGGATGACGTGTCGCCCGGTGGTGCAGTAGTCGCGTGTGCGCATGTAGTGCTTGAACGCATTCTGTGGCGGGAGGACACGGGGGGAATCGCAGGGCTGACATCCACAACACATGCGCAAGTTCCTTCGCGCCTTACAGCACGTGCCGAGCAGGCGGCATGGCAAGCATGCAGGTGCAGCGCAGATCACGGCCGTCCAGCGCAGACCACAGCGGGCACAGCGCACCTGCAGGTCTCCCTGGGCATGAAACAGGTCCCCCAGCTCACTCGTGGTACAACAAACCGGGCAGGCTCAGCGCAGACCACAGCAGGCACAGCACACCTGCAGGTCTCTCTGTGCATAGAACAGGTCCCCCAGCTCGTTGGGCAACAAACAGAGCGGCCTCAGCATGCACAGCACCATGCACAGCGCACCTGCAGGTCCCCCTGTGCGTAGAACAGGTCCCCCAGCTCGTTGTGCCCCATGCGGATGCTCTCCTTGATCAGGTTGCTCTTGGCCACGTTCAGCTCTGCAGGCACAAGTTGCCATTAGGTATAAAGCAGCAGCAGTGGCAGTCGCGATTCTGATCAGGTTGCTCGTGGCCACGTTCAGCTCTGCGGGGACAGCCGGCGGCAGACTTGGGAGATTGAGCTGTGGTAGCAGCAACGAAAATGCTAGCAGCGGCAGCAGCGGCGGCTGTCACAGCAGACGCCCTAGGATTCTGGGCAACCCCTCTGACGCCCAGCCGCGCACTAATGAACGCTGCAGCGGCCACAGCGCGCCCACTTGCAGGACATGCAGCAAAACCCAACCCTTGCCCATTCGCACCGCTCTCAAGGCGGTCCTGCTTCTGCGCCGCCATGCGCTCCACTCGATCCACCCAGTCCCTGCACAATGGCAAGCAAGGACAGCAAGTTAGTTTGTTCAGCAACGGCACAAAGCCACATGTCCACAATAGCAGCATGTCACATGCCATGCCGCGGCATGCAGCGTGTACCGCCCATGAGCCATGCCATGCCATGTTGCAGCAAACCGTGCTCTGCCATTCCATGCCACGTGGCATACAGCGTGCGCCCAAGAGCCATGCATGCCATGCCGTGTTGCAACAAGCCATGCCATGCCATGTTGCAGCAAGCCATCCTCTGCCATGCCATGCCATGCTGCATCATGGTGACGATGTGCCTGCCACCGCCAATGGCATGCCATGCCATGCCATGTCGCAGCACCCGGCGGTGCGCCGCACGCGCATTGACCAAGTTGCACCACCAAAGTGTACAGTAACCAGTCCAGCTGTACTCGGCCCACCTATCTAGTGCGTACTGCGCCCCCGCTCGCCCGCCGATGCGCTCAATGACCTCCACATACCGCCGCGTGTCCTCTGTCTGCACATGTGCGTGAACATCAGAAAGACTGGCTTGGCAGTGCGCATCCATTCGGGCAGCGCCGAGCCTGCAGGCCAGCCGAAAGCTGGCAGGCAAGCAGGGAACCTGCCTGCAGCCTTGCGCCTGCGATAGCATGCGTTGTTTTGCCATTTCCAGCGTGTGCTTGACATCAAGTTGCAAGTGAGCACATGAGGCCACACCACAAGGGATGGTGGCAACCGTTCATCCACAACTGGCGCTCACCTTTTTCAGCACGTCTGCCGCCAGCTTCAAAGCCTCCAGCTCAAGCGGCTTGCCCACGCTCTTCTCCGCAGCAAACATGAGGCGGTCAATGCGGGCGTGGCCCGAGTAGTTGGCAGCATAGGCCTGCGGCGGGGGAAAACAAACAGGCGGGCATGGTCGGGCCCAGCTCAAGCAGGCGGCGGCGGCGGCGGCGGGCGGAGCGGCAGCCGCGAGCAGCCTAGCAGCACAGCGGGCTCGCACTGATCGTTGATCGTTACCAGGACCTGCGTCAGCGCCCCTGCACACCTCTATGTCGAAGCCCTCCGCCTCCTGCGGCGGGCCGGGCGCCTCCTGGCCGTCCACCTCCATGGCGGGGAGACCAAGCAGCCTGGATCGGCCGATGCAGCTATTCACGAGCTCCAGGCGGCCGCTGCGCTGCTGTACAAGGCGCCGGCACCGCCCACTTCCTTTGTGGGCCGATCCAACGAAGCTCAAAGCTTTGTTAGTGTTTTTCGTCCGATCGATTTTACTCCTTGAACCGCCCAAGACGGCTGCATGGGACTGGCCATTTGGAGCCCTCGGGCCCCCAATTGGGCCACTCTGTCGCAATTTGGGCGCTCGACATGATGTCAGACCATTGCCTGCGCCATCGGCATCGCCGTGAAGCTCCCCACCGCCGCCATTGCCGCTGCCGCCACCGCCGCCATTGCTGCAGCCTCCCATGCTGTGTTTCTCAGCTTGTGCAGCTCTGACTTGACAGGCAAAAATGCTGAGCGGTGCAAAACAGCGCACCTCAATGGATGGCATGGCTGCATCTGATGCAGCACTTCTGCGCGCTAGCCGCTTTTGCCGTTGGGCGCTTGATCCGCAGCGTTGCTGCTTGCCTGCTGGACGCAGTGTTGTCCATGCATCTGATGCCGTGGCGGGTTTTGATCCGCTACCCAGACATGGCACACCAGCAGCACACGCCGGCAGCGGCCCAACACTGCTGCCAACAGGGGGGTGCAGCATGCGCACCGATCGTCGAGAGAGCAGCATGCCGGCCGGGCAGGCAAGTGACGGGGTGCACGGTGCAGTAGCCCAACTTACCTTCCACCTTCCCTCAACTCTGTGAGTTGGAGTTCCGAGCACAAGGCTCCAGGCCAGGCTGCTCCTTGAGGTGTAATGGGAGCGTGTGCTCAGCCAAAGTTCATGCGCTGCATGCATGCGCAGCTTCCTGCCGGAGGAGGAAGCTGTTGGGCGGCCCGCTGTTGGGCGGCCCTGGCGGAACCCTCGCGGCACTTCCACATGTCTGTGGACCACGCCACAACTTCACAAGCACTCAAGCCAGGCCCCGAGCAGCCTTACTGACACGGACCAAAGCCTGCGCTCCGCCTCGCTCTATTTCGCGCCTGCCGCAGCTTGACCGCCCTCTATGGGGGCCTGCATGTCGGCTCAGGCCGTGCAGGTGCGCTTTCGCGGGCCCCTGCGCCCTCCGGTCGGGTGGTAACAAGCGGAGGACCTCGCACAGCTGGGTATCGCGCGCCCACGCCCCTCCTCCGCCCTTTTCCAACCCCCAGGTGGCCGACTGGGCCGGCGAGGGAGGGAAATCCGCGCGCAGCGCGGCACCCAGCCGCCGCCGTGTGAGTGGCCCTCGGGCGCTCGCAAGGGCACCCCCGTCTGCCGCAGACCTCGACAGCCCAGCCTCTCCCAGTCTCAGCGTGGGCAGCAGCCTGTACAGCCTCTACACCGAGGCCAGCAGCCACGACGACGCGGCGGCGGCGGCGGCGGCCAGACCCCAAGCTTCGGCGCCAGGCGCATCGAGTGCCGCCCTTGCCGCCGCCTACCAGGTGCGAGCTGCCGCAGCAGCTGCCCTGTGTGGCGCTGCATGTCTGGCGCTGCCCATCGGTACGCCCTGTCTGCTGGGTGCTGCCAGGCCTGGCGCCAGCCCCGCGCAAAAAGTGACCATCCGCTCCCATACGTACCCAACCGCGCAGGAGCCCACTTTGGTGGTATCCGAGCCCATGCAAGGCCTGGAGCTTGGCGCAGTGGTGGGCCGCTGGGCCGACGGCCTCACATACCACGGCACCTGGAATGGCCGGCAGGTGGCCGTGACGGTGAGCCTCCACCGTGTGTGCTGGCTGGGGGCCTGCTGACTGCATGCGCCGCTGGCCGCTGGTATCCTTGACTAGCCCGACACTACCCGCACCCGCCTGTCGGCGCCCACGCCACCTGCCACCAAAGCCCCCACCCCACCCCACCTGCCCCCACAACAGATCAGCGACCATCGCCTGGAGACGCTGGAAAAGGCAAAGGAGCTGGAGCAGCGCCTGCGCCGCGCCGCCTGCAGGTGCGGGGTGCCGGCAGCCTTGATTTTTGGCGGGTATCTTGGCTATGCGAGGCAGCAGCACATGCCCACACAAGCTTCCACTCATTCCCCAATGTCACCCACACCCGTGACGCTCTCACTGCCACGCCACACGTGCTCCGCCTGCCTCATGCTCGCCGCCAGATGATTTGCACACCCACACCCTTGCCACGCATTGTCCTGTCCTTGCAGCGCTGACCTGCGCCACCCCTCCCTGGCGCCCCTCTACTGCTGCTCCCTGGTGCGCCACATTGAGGAGCCGGAGGCAGTGGTGTGCGACCGCTGCGTCGCGGCACACAGCGGGGACATGTGCGACCACGATGGGGAGGAAGGTGCCGAGTGGCGGCACTACCTCAGCCGTGGAGAGGACAGCGGCAGCCTGGGCGCGGGCGGCGCCACCCGCCTGGAGGTCTGGGCTGTGACCGAGCTGGGCTTCTGCACCCTGGAGGGCGCCCTCCGCCGCGGCTGGCTGCACTTTGACGGCTCGGAGGATGGACCGTCGGCAGAGGATGCAGAGGGCGAGGCCAGGCGCCCCCGCCTGCGCCGCATCCTAAACGTCGCGCACGACATCGCATCGGGCCTGCAGTTCATGCACAGCAAGGGCCTCGTGCACGGCGAGCTCAGCGGGGCCAGCGTGGCGGTTTGCTCCGGCCCTCGCGGCTACTCAGCCAAGCTGGGCAGCGCGCTGCACCAGGCCACCCGCGCGGCATGCGCCGCCGAGCGCCGCGGAATGTGAGCTTGCTGGCCCAGCGCTGCTGGGAGGGGAGAACGGCTGCCTGAATTTGCCTGTGGGGGTTGCAATGTTTTGGGCTTGCGTTCGGCGTGCAGCAGCAGCCGCAGAATGCAGGTGCCCTGCCTATGTCCAGCCCTGCCTGCATGCAAACCGGCCTGTCTGTCTGCCCCTGCTCATGCGCGCAGGGAGGCGCCTCGCATGGACCTGCTCCTGCACACCGGGGGCTGGTATGTGCTGGTATGCTTACCCCCTTTGCATCTCTGCATCCTAATCATGCATGCAGGGAGGCGCCACGCATGGACCTGCTGCTGCACACCGCCCCCGAGGTGCTGCTGCGCGGCGAGGAGCCCAGCCCCAAAGCCGATGTCTACGCACTGGGCACCTGCCTGCACGAGGTGAGGCGCTGAGGGCGGCACACCTTGAGCATGCAGGATTAGTCAGCAGGGGGGCTGCGGGTGCCGACAAGGCCGTCAGTGTCCATCTGCACCGCCCGCTTTGACGCTGCACTTGGGCAGACCTACTGCCTACTGAGATGACCTGGTAGCTGGATACCAGTTCCTGGCTGCCGCATCAATAAAATGCCTGGCCCGCTGCCCCCCGCCTCCGTGCCTGCAGATGTTCAGTGGGAAGCTGGCCTGCCCGCAGCTGCACCCCGTGGCGCTGCTGAGGGCGCACCACGCCCAACGGTCGCCCCTGCCACCCCTGGTGGACTGCCCCCCTGCCTTCCAGGTGGGCTTTTTGTGTAGGGTAGAGCCTCTGCGGGTGCAGCGGAACGGATTGTTTGGTGGGTTCCTGGGGTCTGGGGTGCATAAAGCCGCAGCTGCGGTGGTGTGCTGCAAACTTTAGCTGCGTTCCGGTGCCGTTTGCAATCCCAGCCAGCTCTGAGCTCACTCCCTGACTTGCCCTTACTTCCCACAGGCCCTAGTGGCGGCTTGCATGTCTCCAGATGCAGCTGACCGACCAGACTGCAGCGAGGTCCTGTCTCGCCTGGAGGCAATGCTGGCCGGCCTGTGAGGCTCCGCCCCTGGCCGTTAGCTGCCGACCCACCTAAATACGTGCACAGATGTGCTAGCTGTCGCACCCTGTTGCTGCCCCGCTCGTGCGGGCAGCGGCAGCGCTGTGACTGGGGTGCCAGGCTCGCCCAGAGCTTGGCGGGCTTTTTCCAACATGGATGAACCGACTGCCTAGCACGGCCCTTGCAGCAACCGCTGCCCCGATCCCCATCCATCCTCCCATTTCATTCCTCTCGTGTTTTCATTCGTACCGCCTTGCAGCCCTGCCCCCGCAGGCCGTCGCTTTACAACCATAGTGTCCCTTTCATTTGAGCCTGTGACCCCCCGGCTCTGTCTCGACGTGTCCAGCATTTCCGCCCCTTATCCATCGGTGCCTAGCGCCCTTTTATTCCGGCCCCGTTGTGTGCGCCTCCAGGCCTCTACGGCTGGCCATGCACCCAGTATGCTGCCTCAACCGGGCCCCGCAATGTGATCCCCCGCAGTGCCGCACTTGCTGCTGAACCCTCCATAACCCCTGTGGCTGGCCACAACAGCCCCTCCGTTGCCCGCTCGCTTCTCACGCCCTCTATACTACCCATGGCTAGCCACCACACTCTGCATTTTCCGCTCCATAAACCGCAGCTGCACACCGGCACCTGCACGTACTTACCCAGCCACCGGCCGCTCTTGATCCCTTTGCTTCCTGCTATTACCACGGAAGTGTCCCGGTCGTCACACCCCTCTCACGCCTCACCCCCGTGCACCTCCCCTTGCCAATGTCACCGCTCCACACAATCACCTCCCCACTCTCACCCTGCCTTGCGCGTCCGCCGTACATCACTGCAGCACTTCCACGTGTCACTCGCGACCCTTTGTTGCTTTCACAGCATAGCTTGAGCTGCACCCATCCTGGCGCTGCCCCGCCTCACCCTTCACCCTTCACCCAGCCTTTTGCCCGCTCCACCCTCACCCCAACCCACGTTGCCCCTGAGCGACCATTGCCGCCTGAGCGAACCCTTACACTGAGCTCACTAGCAATTCTCGCATTCATGTGCCATTTTTGGCCGGCGAGGCCTCTGTCCCTCTTGCCTCACCTTGGCCTCCATTCAAAGGGGTGGCTGCTGCCGCCCCTCCTACTCTCCTCTACCTTGTGCCACCCTCTTCTTCTTCTTCGGCTGCCCTGCCACAGCGCTCTGCACAGTCCGGCTGCCTCTGTACTTGCCGAATTCTCTGCATGCGCGGCTGAGGCGATGTGTGCAGGCCCCCTGTGCCTGCGGTCCGCGCCTCAGCCGGCCGACCCACCCCCTGCCCTTCTGTTTTTTCCACGCCAAGGAGTTGTCGACCCTTGGCTGCACCCCTGCATGTAAATGCATACTTACTGTGCCAAGGAACGGTTTAGGAGTTGAAGGGGTGGTTCGGCTACCAGCTCCTTTGAAGGGAAGAGCGGCAGAGCGGCGTGACGCCGCCGCGCTGTGCATAGCGGCGTCAACTTCTCAAAGTGATCGGGGCTCCATTCTGGCCTGCTGGCGATCGCACCGTTGCAGCGGAGGCTGTAAGCAGCGCCAAGTCGCTTTCAGCACCGCGCCGTGCAACTCAAAAAGTTGTGCGGTGCTCAGGCCGCGATGGCGGCCGCGCGGCAGCACCTGGAGAGCCTGGCGCGCGAGCTGAGCTGCTCCATATGGTGCGGGGTGGCGGGCTGAGTAGCGCCAGCGACGGGCGGCAGCCGACGGCAGCTGCGGCGGCAGGGGCTCTGTGCAGTGCGGTGTTGCGCTGCACCCGCAAACTGGCTCTTCCTGCATTGCCGCCCTTTTTTCCGCAGCCTGTGCCTCATGACTCCGCCTGTGGCACGCCTCCCCTGCTGCCACTACTTCTGCATGTGAGGCCGGTGCTTGGGCAGGCAGCGGCTGTCGCCACCTGCTGCCTGCCGCCCTGCTGTGCACTGCGTACCTGTGGCGGCATGCAGCAGCAGCAGCAGCGCGCACCTCTGGCAGCATGCAGCAGTGGCAGGAGCAGCGCAGCTATTGCTACCGTATGAGCCCCTCATGCCTCCCCTGGTGCTGCAGGAGCTGCATCCAGCAATCGGTGCGGCACAAGGCGGTCTGCCCCGTGTGCAAGTCAAAGGTGGGTGCAGGGTTGGAATGCATGAGGCTTGCATGATGTGGAGGCCAAGCCCTGAGGCGGGCGGAAGCTTCTTTTGGCAGCAAGGCTGCTGGTTCAAGGTTTCAGTCCATCGATACGGTCGCATGTGCCGCTGCTGCATCGAGCGAGTAGCTGCCACGCAGCAGCCGATATTTCACGCAGCCTCCACACTGCCCGATGAGTTTGTGTTTGCAGGTTGGCCGGCGAGACATGTATGAGGACGAAACAATGGACCGAATTGTGCAGGTGGGTGCTCGGTATTGGGGAGCAAGCAAGGCAGGCGGCATGTGCAACCGCAACCCACATGTGAAGCTGCAGCTGCTGCACCAACGCCAGCACGTGGCAATGCCACTGCTGCTCCATGCCGGCCTTTGCTGCGGTAGTAGCGACAACTGCCAGCTGGCCTTCATTTCCATTTCGTTCTTCTCTTGTACTAATGCAAGCCTGTGCAATGTCCATGTTCCATGCGCCACCCTCCATGCAGGCATTTGCTGAGGTGGATGCCTGCAAGGATGAGCTGCTTCGCACCGCAGCAGCTGGCGAGCAGCACGCGCAGCATGGCGCAGCGGGCGCGGCAGGCGCAGCAGCAGCTGCGGTGGGCGTGGCGGGAGGTGCAGCGGTGGCAGCGGCCGGTGGTCCTGCAGGCATGCCGACTGGTGGGGGCAGTGAGCTGGGCGGTGAGCAGGAGAAGCAGCCGGGCTTCAGCCTGTTTGAGACAGCTCGAGAGAGCCTGGGCGGTTTCGGCGGCGATGCAGAGGCATCACCTGCAGCAGCTGCAACAGGCGGCGGCAGCAAGGCTCGCTCTGGGCAGCAGCCAGCGGATCAGGACCGCTCGCCAGACACAGCTGCCAGGCAAGGCTGTGCCGTGTTGTGCTGTGCTGAGCTGTGCAGGGATGCAGGGAGTGGCGTCTTGTGCGCAACCCTGGGAACCACCGCATTTCCTTGAATCAGCCGATGGCAGACACGCCCTCTACCCGGGATGCTCCTTGTGCTGTGCAGGCCTCCTGGTGCAGGTGGCATCTGCTGGCTGCCGGGAGTGGACAATGAAGGTGAACTCTCAGCTGGCTAGTTCGGCCTGATTCCCTGCTGCACTGCTGCTACGCTGAGTGTATGATCATATGAGCAGTGCCTCCGGCGCTGCCTACTGATGTTATGGCCAGCACTTGTCTATATTGCTGCACGCTTGGACGCTACTCTGAGGGAGGCTTACATGCCATTTGCAACCCGTGCAAAGTCCTGGTCCTCACTCTGTGCTGCTGCAGACTACCGCTCCCCAAGCGTCAGCTATGCTGGGCCCGGGCAGCGGCGGGCGGCGGCGGCAGCAGCGCAGCAGCAGCAGCAGGGCCAGGCGCAGGAGGATGCTGCGGCTCGCCGGCTGTCGATGCACAGCGTGCAGAACGCTCCTGTGGGAGTGGAGCAGCAGGAGCAGGATGGGCTGGCAGGAGAGGAGGCCCCAGCAGATCAGCAGGAACAGGCTGTGGCTGCCGATCAAGAGAACGCAGCTGCCCAGCAGCAGCAGCAGCAGCCAGCAGAAGGCGCCAGCGGCTGGCAGCAGCGCGGCCCTAAGACTGCGGTGGCGCAGCGGCGGGCAGCGGCGCAGCGGCAGCGGCAGACGGAGGGCAACCGTGACATCTCTCAGTGGCTGAAACCCTCCAGGCAGGCTGGTGAGCAGGAACAGGCGCCGGCAACAGCTGCAGCAGATACAGATGCGGCGGGTGAGGGGGCAGGAGCAGGGGCGGCCAGCCCTTCAGTAGCGGCAGCAGCGGCGGTGGCGGCAGATGCAGTGTCGCCAGATGCTTCTGTGGACTTGCAAGGCCTTGCAGCGGACGTCGCTGCCACCGCAGCGGCCGTGGCAGCAGCGGCAGGGCCAGCAGACAGCAGCGGCTGCCATGCTGGGCAGCTCACGCCGCCGCAGCCAGCACAGGCTCCTGCTCCGCGCACCGACCAGGCGCCTGCAGCTGATGCTGCTGATGCCAAGGCGGCGGTCGCAGCGGCAGCAGCTGGGGCGGCGGCGGCAGCTCAGCCAAACGATGCGCCGGCCGCTGCCAAGGGTGCAGGAGGGCGGGCTAGGGCCCGGGGCGGCGGCCGAGCCAGCGGCAGTGGCAAGAAGCCAGCGTCCTCTGCAGCGGATGGCGGTGACACACCAGCAGCTCAGCAGGAGCAGGAGGCAGCAGGCGCTGCTCCCAGCAGCAAGCGCAGCCGCAAGGGCGCCAGCGGGGCGGCGGCTGGCGCTCGCCGCAAGTCGGCTCCGGCAGCAGCTGCAGATGCAGCCACGCCGGCGCCTGCGGCTGGAGCAGCAGCAGCGGCTGGAGCAGCAGCGTCGGCTGGCCCGGCCAGCACCGGTGGCGGCCGCGCCGGCAGCGGCACAGCGGGCGCCAGCGGGCGGCGGCGCATTCCCACCCGCCTGCTGCCCTGGAACTGCGCGCACTGCACGTTTGAGAACCAGGCGAGTTCCAGATGCATCAATGGTGCAGTGTGTGGTTGTGGCTGTGTTCTTTTCCTGCCGGCAGACTGTGACCTGGGCCATGTAGTTCGGAAATGAATTCACACTCCTGCCTGCAAATGCGAACTGAGTCGCACCTTTCGTGTGCTGCTTTCGTTGCAGGGCGCGGCGGCCAAGTGCGAGATGTGCGGTATGAAAAAGAAAGTGCTGGCAGGGGCTGAGCTGGCGGCCATAGCAGGCGCAGCAGGCACAGCAGGTGCAGCAGGCGCCTCGGCGGGTGACCCGGCCGCAGGAGGCGCAGCGCCCCCAGCGGGCGCAGCGGCGGCAGCTGAGCAATTGGCGGATTTTGCTTCCCCTGCAGTGGCAGCAGGTGGAGCAGCACCGGCAGCCGCAGCGGCTACTGGCACCAAGGCAGGAGGCACTGCAGCAGGAGGGCCGGCAGCTGGGGCAGGCAAGCAGCCGAAGCAGCGTAAGATGAGTGCAGGTGGGGCGGCGAGCGGCGGCACGGCCGGCAAGCGGCGCAAGGTTGCAATGCCTGCCCCAGAGGCGCTTCGGTCGGTCTCACCTGCACCGCCATCGGCAGCCACTGGTGCTGCCGCCGCTGCCGCCGCTGGCCCCTCGGCTGCTCAGCGCGGCTGGACTGGCAGCGACGGCAGCAGCTGTAGCAGCTGGGTGCTCCTGGGTTCCTCCCTGTCTGCTTCTGGGCGGCAGCAGCTTGCTGCTGTAGCGGGGGCTGGCGGTGCAACAGTGGCAAAGGAGTGGAGCTCAGATGTGACGCACGTGGTGTGCGGCATGCACGACGGGGCTGCCAGGTAAAGCATGGCAGAGGCTTTAGGGCCGATGCAGGCGGTGTGCAGCAGTGTTGGCTCAGGGTGTGGGCCTTGTGTGATGGCATTGCTTCCTGCGGGCTCTCATTCGTTCTTGCTGGCTGCAAGCGCTGCCCGTTTTCCGATTCAGATTTATCCGAACCCCGTGTGCCCTTCAGGCACACGTTCCAGTACCTGCAGTGCGTGGTAGGTGTTAAATGGTGCTCGTCTACAGAAAGTGCTCACCAAGGCGTGCAACATGCCCTTCACCCATCTGTGCAGGCGCACGTTCAAGTACCGGCAGGGCGTGCTGGGCGCCAAATGCTGCTAGTCTTTACTTCACAAATCAGCCACCAAACTTCCCTCCCTGCAGGCGCACCTTCAAGTACCTGCAGGGCATGCTCGGCGCTAAATGCTTCTAATCTTGCTACAGAAATGCTCGCCCATGTCACCTTTTCTCTCCCCTCATCTCTGCAGGCGCACCTTCAAGTACCTGCAGGGCGTGCTGGGCGCCAAGTGGGTGCTGGAGGAGGGCTGGCTGGCGGCTTGCCTGGAGCAGGGAGGGCCCGCAGAGGAGGCTGCATTCCAGGTGACTGTTGGGCACACGGGCGCGTGATTGTGTGCTGGCCGGCGGCTTGTCTAAAGCGTGGTGGGCGTGCAAACGAGGCTGGACTCCAGGTGGCTGCTGTGGTGCCACCAAACCTGTGCTTGTGGCGCACCTGGCTGGGTCGATCATCCTGAATCGCAGCTCGGCGGCAGTTTAAACGAAGCAGCTCCCATCGCGGTTGGGATGCAACCACACAACACCCCGCAGCTGCATGCCACATGCTGTCTCTGACATGTGCATATCGTAGTGTCTGCAGGTCAAGCAGGACCACAAGGGGTGCCTGGGCGGCCCCGAGGCGGCGCGCGGCTCTGCCGCCGTGGGCCTGCCGCCGCTGCTGCATGGATATGAGGTGTACCTTGCAGGTGGGCACTTGATCCGATTGCATTTGTTCGACAGGCGGCTCGCCTGCTGTCCATGAGACCTTTCTGCCTGCGTGTTGGCCAAGTGCTCAGTAGATGTGCATGACATGGCATTCCCTTGCCTCATGCCTGGGATGCCTGGCCCCTCCTGCCGCGTCTTCACTCGCACAGCTGACCCACCGAGTCCACCAACCCCCTGCACCCCCTCAGGCGACTTTGCACAGACCAGCGGGCGGGAGGTGGCTGCCCTGCTCAAGGCAGCGGGTGCCAAGCAGCTGAGCCGACCGCCGGCAGCTGCCCCCACACCCCGTGCCGGCGCCGGGCCCTGCACCTCGCTCATCCTTTGTGAAGCGCCAGAACCGGGTGCCGCCAGCAGCCCTGCTGCCGCACTCAGCGGTGGCGGGCAGGCAGCGGCACAGGGCGAGGCGGCGGCGGCGGCGGCGGCGGCACAGCAGCAGGCGGTGGCGGTGCCGCCAGCCATTGCGGCTGCCAAGTGGTACCAGAAGGCGGCGGAAGGGGGCGTGCCGGTGGTGCGCCACGGCTGGCTGCTCGACTCGATTTCCTGCTACACCATCCAGCCCCTGAGCAAGTACCGGCTGTGACCTGCCGACATAATCAGTTAGCTATGCGCAGCATTTCAGCGGTTGTAATGCACGACTGCCACTGTGGCAGCTGTTTACGTCCTAGCCTGCAGACCGGCCTGATGTGGCCTGTCGTGTTGTATCCCCCTCTCCTGGACTGCAAGTGTTACAGTGCAACAGGCAATCAACAGCTTGGCAGGGCAATCCCAGGGGTGTGCAGGGAGGACCAGAGCAGCAAACGGAGCAGCAGAGGAAGCAACACAGGGGCTTGGGGCACGGCATGCAAGGGATTGGTGTAAGGTTACAACCAGATCGAGAGTCCTGGGGACACGAGAAGAGCAAGTGCAGGCGTTGGGTGCGGTACCGCTAGGCTATGTGTTGAGTGCTTGGAGGCTCATGTGGTGAGGGTGGAGCGATCGTGTGTTTCGGCAAAAGTGTGTTGGGGCAGGGCAGGGAATCGGCCTGAGGGCATCACATGCAAATGTGGCAACAGTGGCATGCTAACGCAGAACCTGGGTTGGTGGTGCATCGCGCTCCAAAAACAAAACCAAGTGGGCGGTAATGACACGTCCGGAAGGGGGTTAGACAAGACCTGGGGCATCAACAGGGCAAGGGGATCGCATGCTGGGCAGCAGTGCGCTACAAGGAAGGACAGCACAAAGGCTGCTGAGGCAAGAAGCCTGAGGCTGAAGTTCAAAACGGGGCAGGCACCGAGCAAGAAGCCTGAGGATGAAGCTGGAAAATGGGGTGAGCGCAAGGCGAACCCAAAACTGTGGCGGAGAGTGCTCTCAAGGCGCTGCTGCGCTCGCTTTCAAAATTTGCGGCTGGCCTGCACCAGAATGCGGAAGCAATCAGCCACCCACAGCAGCTGGCTGGGTGCTGGTGGCAGTCCGGCCTCAGAAGCGCAGCAGGTGGCCCAGCATGGCCAGCGCATTGAGCAGAGCACAGCCAGGCTTCCCTTCCGCGCTGCTGCTGCGGCAGGAGGCCTTTGCAGCCACCTTGCCGCTGGGCTGCTCTGCTGCAGCGCAGTTGCTGCTGCCGCCCTGCAGTGCCGCCGCCGCGTGGGCAGAGGGCGAGCTGAGGGCGGCGGGCAGGGAGGTTGGAGCACCGTGCATTGGAGGGAAGGCAGGGCTGGCGGCACCCGGGCTGGCTTTGACCTGGCCGCTGCTGCCAACGCTGGGCGTCACAGGCACCTGCACCGCCACTGGCTTTGGCTGCGGGGCAGCCTTGGGGCTAGAGGGCAGCTGCATGGCAGGGCCGGCCAGGCTGCTGCTGGGGCGCAGTGGCTGGGGCTGAGGGGCTGCAGGCTCCGGCCGGGCTGAACCAGCAATCAGGCCGTGCCCACGGCTGCCGGCTGGCACCTTGGGCTGCAGCACTGCGTCGGGCCCGATCAGCACTGGCCCACCGCCTGCTGCCGCCGCGCTCTCAGCCAGCCACGCCGCCACGCCGCAGCTGTCATACTCATGATCCTCAGCCGGCTGAGGGTCGGGCGGCAACAGTGGCACGTCTGCCAAGCGCTGAGCAGAGGTGCCGCCACCCAGGCGCCCGGGCGGCGGCGGCTGCCACGCAGGCTGCGAGCCGCGCTGGTCTGTGCTGCCGCCCTGCAGGCGGCTGTGGCACTGCTGCCTTGGAGAAGCGGGGGCAGCGGGGGCAGCAGTGCCGCCGCCGGCGCTGGGCCGCTCAGCTGACCAGCGGAGCTCCTTCTCTCGGGAGCGGCGGTGGCGCTCGCCTGAGCGGCGGTGGCTGTACTCCTTGCCGGCCTGCAGGGATTGGGATGGGCGGCAGGGAAATGGGTAGAAAGTGAGCTAGGCCCAGGTGTGTGAGGATTAAGTGCGGAAGCGCAATCCATTTGGCAAACCGGCCAGCAGGCAACGCAGGCCATTACGCGCTAGCGCTGCCCAGCAGAACTGCCTGCAAGCAGACAAACACCAGCGCGTGCCAGCGTGACAGATTCAATACACAATACTGCAACCCAATCAGTGGCACTGCAACGCAACGCCTTACAACTCACCACTGCCGCCACGCGGTTGACGCTCTCGAAGCGGAAGGCGCTGCTGTCCGACTGGCTGCGGGGAGTCGAGTGGGCACAGGAGGGGGGACAAAGGTGAGAGCGGGGGTGCTCAAGGGTGTGCAGCAGGGCGGGCCCTTCATTGGTGCGCACCGCCGTCCCATCCCTCAACTCCCTGGCCACCCTCTGCCTGCCCTCACCTGCAGCGGGGGCTGCCCTGCTGCTGCTGCTGCGTGCCGCCCAGCGTGCCGCTCCCTGCTGAGCCTGCGCTGCCCGGCCGCCCGCTCTGGCTGGGCTGGGTCATGGTGGCGGTGGCAACAAAGAGCCGCTCGCTAACCAGCGGGGTGGCCGGCTCTAGGCTGATGTCCGTCCCGAGCCGGGAGGGTGCCTGCTGCAGCGCCATGAGAGCCGCCTTCTGCTGAAGGTCGCCCAGCTGGGTGCTGGTGCAGCAGATGGGCGGCAGCAGCCGAGGCGGCAGCGGCGGCGGCGGCGGCGGCTCAGCGGCGGTGGCAGCCGTAGCAGAGTACCGCTGGGCGGCGCTGCCGCTGCCGCACTGTGCGCAGGCAGGCTCCTCGATATCGTCCGCCACAATGGCGTGGAGCTCCGAGGGAGTGAGCCCCACTACTGCCAGGACCTTCTCCCCGCAAGAGCAGCGGAGGCCAGGGGACCAAGGCGGCGGCGAGGCCATCGGCTGCTGGGTGCTGCACAGCGGCAAGATATGATTTAACGCAGGCCTGCGCGGGAAAAAGAAACCTTCAGCTCGGGAAGCTGGCGTGCATGATGGGTTTGACGGCGGGCTTTGCTAAGCAGCGCCGTTGCGCCGGCGGCCGGCGCCGCGGCGGCGGCTGCTGCTGCAACGGGGCCCGATCAAGCCCCTCACCAGCGGCGGTGGTGCCTGGCTGAGCAGCAAAGCGGGTGGGCGGCGTTTCTGGCGCTGTGCGCAGCTGCCGAGCAGGAGGCCACAGGGGCCGACTACACGGGGTCTGGAGGCTTGGATAGCATGGATGGGGACGAGTGGGGGTGGGAGAAGAACACTGGCGGTGCGTAGGTAGCCTGCAGGAAGTAACCTGAAGCAGCAGAAATGGCCCAGCATGGCCAGTGCACTTGCCTGCTCTCCGGTTGCTTGCAGGGCGTTGGTTGACCTGACGAAAGCAATGCAACCCCCAGGCACACCGAGGGTTCAGCTGTCTGCCGCCGCCGCCGCTGGCTTGCCTCGTTCGCTGCAACTCACTGCCAATTTCCCCTTTGCCTCCTGCTCCTTTAGCTTCATGCTGAGCCATTTGCAACAGGGCATGTCAGAGAGCGAAACAATGATGTCATGCATGCAATATTCAATAGAAACCCTGAACAGATCAGATGCATGCAGTCGCGGCGATCAAAACGCGGTCAGAAAATCAAGGGCAAAAGCAGGCGGCCAGGACGCAAAAACCTGGCGCAACGGGGCCGCCAAGGGGGCACGAGTGCACTAAATTGCATGCACGCTCAGAAGCGCATGATGCGGTTCAGCGCTGAAAACAGGCCGCCCCGCTTCTTGCGAGGGGTGGACGGCGAGGGAGTGGCGGGCGGGCTGCCGGCGTCGCCGCCCTGCGCCGCCGTGAAGGCAGCCCTGGGGGACAGCTGGCGCAGGGCGTGCGGCGCCGCAGACTTGCCATCTCCTGTGTCCTCTGGAAAGCAGGGGCGCTCCAGGGCTGCCGCGGCGCTGCCCGGCTGCGGCTGTGGCTGCCCTGCGGTGGGGGCCTGCTTGGCTGGACCATCCAGCCAGGCGCCTGAGGCTCGCGGCGGCGCAGTGGCTGCTGCCGGCGCCGAGGCTTGAGAGGAGAAGCTGCTCATGCCTGGGTCTGCAGGGAAGGGTGCCTCTTCCTCTTCCTCGTCAGTGGCAGCTGCCGCTCCATAAAAGGCGGCTGCCGCAGCTGGCTCAGCCTGTGGCGCAAACAACTCCGCCTGTGCAGTAGCCCAGCCGCGCTGCGAGCCGGCCTGCTCACCGCCATCGGTGCCGCCACCGCGGCGGCCACGGGCTGGCGCTGGCTCAGACACTGCCGCTGTGCTGCCGCTGGCGGCGGAGAGGCGGCTGGGCCTTGGCCTGCCCGAAGTGCGAAAGCTCAGAAGCTCGGCGTCGGGTCTGTGCTGCAGCGAGCCGCGTGGGCTGCCTGGCACCCACTCCAGGCCTTCTGCACTGGCCTCTCCGCCGCCCCGTGCGGCGGCACGAGGGGAGTGGGTCCCAGTGAGCGCCTCCAGTGCCGCCACCTGCCGCTGCCAGTTGGCGGGCCGCGCAGGGGCCGAGCTGCGCACTGCGCGGGGACTGCCGGGCGCGGCGGCTGCCCATGCGGGTGCCTGCGGCCAGCCAGGCGCCTTGCTGGCGGCCAGCACAGATGGAGAGCCTGGATCTGCGCCTGCACCATTGGACAGCGGGCCAGGGGAGATGGCTGCCAGGCGCTGCGCCGCTGTGATGGTCTCAGCGCTGCCGCGGGGGGTGGTGGGCTCGAGCTGCTGCACTACCGCAGCCAGCCGCCCCTCTGAAGCAGAGCGCTGGCGAGCAAGTGCCCCAAGGCCCTGCTGCCAGTTCAGCGCAGGCAGCGGCGGCAGCGCGGCCGGGCCGGGGCTGCGGCGGCGGGCCTGCCGAGCGGCAGCGGTGGCCGAAGCCACGCGGTTGACCTGCCAGGGAGGGATGCAGTGGAAACACATGCCCCAGGAGTCAGAGCAGCTCAGGTGGGAAGGAGAACTGCAGGTGCATAGCATGGATGCTGCCAGGCTGGCCTTGCTAAGCGAGGCAGGCGCAGCTGCCGCCTCTGTGCCCGCTGCACTTCCGCCCTCTGCTTCCAATAAGCCCCGCATCGCCTCACCCGCTCAAAGCTGCGCTGCGATTCACTGGCCTGCTCATCTTTGGGGCTTTCTGCGTCTGGAGCAGGCAAGACAGACAGGGTCTGGGGTTAGCAAAATGTATGGCGGGCGGCTTGCGCTGGGCGCGCGCCACTGCCGTGCAGCTGGGCTCCGATGGCTGCGGTCCCGCTGGCGCAAGCAGCTGCTAGCTCCCTCACCGGCCATGCGGCTGCCGGCGGCAGCTTGGGAGGCGGTCAGGGCCGCCAGCTCCTCTGCTGTGAGGCCGCAGGGCAGCAGTGGGGTGGGCTGGCGGCTCAGGCTGAGCGGCCGGCGTGTGGCGGGCTCCACCGCCGTGGTGGCGTCGGCGGCGGACGTGAAGGCAGTCCAGGTGCCTGGCTGGTCGAGGCCCGCTGCCACTCCGTCTGGGCGAACAGCGGCAAGCTGCTGGGCGGCGCTGGTGGGCCGCATGGAGGGCAGCTGACTGGGGGGAGGGAAGGATGCCTCGTCAGGCAGGGCGCAGCATTGGACGCTGGCTGGTGCACTGTGGGCGTGATTTGGCACAGGCGGGGGATTGAGCGGCAAAAAAAGGAGGGCACGCTCTGTCGCATCAGACAATCGGGCTCCTTCGCACCAGTGTCGATGCCGCTGACCGCCGCCGCCGCCTGCAACCCACTATGGCTATTTCTCTCTGGAAATCAGTGATTGCATCAGCTGCAGCATACTCTTAACACGAGGACAGCAAATGTCTTTACAACATAGCAAGAGATACCAACTTTGTACATTGCAGTGCAACGGCCCCGGCTGCCGCTTCATGAAGCACGGCCTCACTCATTGCCGCTGCCGCTGCTGGGCCCCGCTGCAGGCGGCCTGGCGGGGCTCAGTGCCAGCTGCCTCAGATCCAGCTGGGCGCCGGGGTGCTGCTCGCTGACTAACTCTTGCAGCTGCGCCAGTGTCGTGTCAGCACTGACTGCCACCGTCACCTGCCGGCCACACTCGGTCGTCAGCTGCACTTCCACAGGGCCGGCGGGTGGCGGCAGATCCAGCAGCCATCGAAAGGCGACAGTCAGCCAGCCGGTCGCCCACAACAGCAGGCCCATCAGCAGGCGCAGCAGGGCCAGCGCGACCCGCTGCGCTTTGCTCAGCGGGCGCAGCTGCAGCACCAGCAGGCGTTGCTGTTCGGGGGCCAGCCCCGCCTGTAGCTGCGCTTGGCGCTGCACCGCCTGCAGGCTGCTGCCGCTGGGGAGCAGCACGCTGCGCCGGCGGCCGTCCAGCGTGACAATGAGCACCTGATCGGGTGGCAAGGGGAAGGGCAGGTCTGCAAGTTGATGGGCATCTGCGGCCGAAGAAGCCATGTGCGACAACGGCATCAAACAAGCAGCGCCCCGCAACCTCCCTCTGCAGCATGCACGTGCGGCTCAGCAACTGCGCAGCATTCAAAAGTCCCACGGTCTACAGCCCGAAACGTCGCACCGCTCCCATCCCTGCCGCCCACCCGCACAGTGCCGGGCGGCGCCTGCAGCTCCGCCAGCGGCTGAAGCACGTTTTCGTGCGCCCAGGCCACCAGTCCTCTGCCCCTCAGCTCACGGCTGAGGCCCTCGGGCACCAGGAAGAAACAGGAAGCGTCCTGCAGGCTGCGGGCCAGCTGCTCGCGGCTGCCGATGCGGCGGGCGGCGGTCAGAAGGCCACCCAGCCCTGATGCATGCAGCGCCTCCTCTGCAGGCAAAGACTGATAGAGGTGGGGTGAGCTGGAGGGAGAGTGATGGAGGTGATTCACGGATAATGGCGCGGCATGCAATACCGCAATGAAGTCCAGCTGGTTGATGGCTACTTTGTAACAAACACCAGGCATGTGTGCATGTGGGTTTCAGCGTAGGCTGGCGGCCCGCAGCGCACCTTGCACGCACAGCCTCTGCAGCTCGGGCGGCACTCCGGTGGCTTGCTCACACTCAAGCTGCAGCTCCTCCAGGCTGGCCGTAACTGGCACCTCAACCAGCTGCTGCTCATCAGACAGCAGCTGCACCCACACCGGCAGCGGCGGCGGCACCGGCTTGGCATCGCCGGCGCCGCTGCCACGCCGCCGCAGGCTGAGGGTTGGGAGGTAGCGAGATGCATGACCTACTGCTTCACCCAGGGACTGAGAGGTGGAGGAAAGACGGGCCATCACGCCCTTGGCTGTGGCAGGGAGTGGGCAGCGGTTGGGGCAGCTCGTCGGGCGAGGAGAGGGCGGCGAGCGGGCATGTGCAGGCGCAACCCACTTTTTGCAGCGACGCTGACCCATGGGCCTTCTGCCGATCATTCACATCAGTGTCGAGCCAAACAAACAAGTTGCGCACCTGGCGAGCCGACAGGGCTCGCGCCGGTGCTGCTTGCCGAGTCGCCGTGGCGCGGCATCGCGAGCGGCGGCGGCGCGAGCGGCAGGCTGAAGGCAGCGATGCGCCTGGCGCGCTGTATCTGGCGTCAGGGGCTGCTCGGGGATACGCTTTGAGTGACGGAAAAGCTGGGAAGCGCTCGTTGCCTCGACCCGCAAGCGCGCTCATGACGATGCGCCGGCTGCGGCCGCACCGAGGAGCCCAAAGCCTCCCGTATGATGAATGCGCGCGATCTGCAGTCCGCAGGCTGCGAGTTACGCCACGAGTGAGCGCAAAGTTTTGCGAGCGCACAGAGTTGCCTTTTGTGGTTGTTGCGATGGCCTGGATCAATGCAATAGAGTGTGCATGGTTGTAGGAAGCAGCGATGCAGGTTTGCCTCAGGTTTGCCGGTGATGCCCGGCTGCCGCCACAGCGCGCAGCGCTGCCGCTCGGGAGCTGGGCGGACCCTCACTCTAGCCGCCGCTGCTCATCCTGCTTTGCTGCAGCCCGTGGGCACAGCTGCTCAGCTGCCGCCAGCGCCGCTTGCAGCGCTTGCCGGCAGGTGTGCACTGCGCTGAACACGCTGCGCTGCGGCAGGCAGGCCAGGGCGCGCCTGCACCAGGAGAAGGGAGGCCGGCAGGTAGGCCGCTACCTCGTGTAGCACAGCATTGCCTGCGAGGCCAGATAGGCAGCAACAAACTAAATACCCTGCAGAGGCAACCCTTGAAACCAGCTAGCTGCCCACCTGGCAGCATCTGCAGCAGTTGCCGGCTCCTGCAAGGCGTCGCAGGGCAGGGCCGCTAGCGCCGCCGCCAGCTGCCGAGCTTCGGGCGCATAGCTCCAACCCTCTGCTGCCGCCTGGCGATACAGCGCCAGCAGGGAGAACTTGGCCTCCCCGCCCAGCAGCAGCGGGAAGATGGTGCAGCGGCCGGCCATGGCTTGCTGGATGAGCGCCACCGAATCAAGGCACACACCCAGCATTCCATAGCCTGTGAAGGGCAGAGTATGACCAAGTAGAGGGCAGAGTACTACCAAGTAGAGGGAGGGGTTTGCGAGGCTTGAATTGCTGTAGGTGCTGTCCACATCACTGACCAGCAGCTGTTTCAGATCAACGCAGCAGGCGGGCAGCGGCGGGCCAGCAAGGCAAACGGGCAAGCATGCAACCTTTGCCGCCAACCATTTGCTAAATGGCACCTCACCAATGTTCCTGCAGATCATGTGTACGCACCTCCGAATAGCAGCATGTCGCGCTGCGCCGCCACATCAGCGATGCAGGTGGCCGCAGTAATGAGGCGCACCAGCTGCGTCCGCCACTGCTGCTGCTGCTGCTGCTGCTGCTGCTGCTGCTGGCCTGCCGCTGCAGCAGGCAAGCCTGCTGGTGCATCGCCTGCCTTCTCATCAGGCGGCGACAGCGGGTGGACGATCTGGCTGGCGGGCCCGTTGGCCCATTCGCGCTTGGGGCTGGCCAGGGGCAGCCATCCAGTGAAGCCTGGCAGGGTGGCAGGAAAGTGGCAGCAAGGTGCTTCAAGAGGCGGGTGCTTCAATCTGTGATGCATGTTCGCAGCAAGCCAACCCGCCACACCAGCCATCTGCGCCAGGCTCCACTGACCACCAACACCATGCATGGTTAGCAGCCCCAGCTCACTGGACACGTTGAGGCACCATTCCAGGTCGAAGTTCAGCTGGGGGCCACGGCAGCGCAGCACGATGCTGCCGTGGCTGACCAGGGTGACAACATCGATTGGGGCACCTGCTTCGTCCCTCTGTACAATGGTGCAGGGTGGGGGAGTCAGGACAGATGGGCAGGAAGACGGTTGTGTTGGGAGGGTGACATGGATGAAAAGGCGCATCAACAGCATGACTAAGCATGCACCGCATCAAGCAATGCAGGCAAGCTGCCCACCGCCAACTGCCCATGCATCTGCCACACCGCCGCTGCTTCATCTGCTTCCCTGTGGCACTCACCGCCCACAGGCCGGCGCAGCGCATGGGGTAGCAGATGGGCACCTGCTGCCACGAGCCGTCGCTGCCTCGCACGGAAAAGCCGACTCTGCAAGAGAGCGGCAGCAGCACAGTCAAAGCATTGCAACCAGGGCAAGTCGATGGCAGCAGCCGCCAGACAACGGCAAGTCAGCAGCACCAGAGCAGCTTCAACAGCAGCAGCGGCAGCGGCGGCGGCAGCACACCCCCTACAGCAGTCCATGCCGGTGCAAGCCCCAACAACCACTCTCCCGCTCACCCAAAGGAGGTCAGGTTGGATACCAGGCGGAGGTCCACGCTGTGCCCGCTGCCCTCCAGCGCATCCAGCAGGCCATCGAGGGTCCCTATCTGTGCACCCCCGGGCTCCAAGCACACAGCAAACGCCTGCCCCAGCTGGCTGCACTCGTGCGGCGCCAGCTGCTCGGCCGCTGCCGACAAGCCCTGCAGCGCATTGGCCGTCAGCCGGTTGGCGACCGCCGCCATCAGCCGGCAGGTCGCCGCGCCCGCTTTGCTGTGCGTCAGCGTGAGGCCGCCGTTGCCGATGAACAAGTCTGGAAGCAGCGGCGAGAGAGGCTTGGCCTCTGGGGCCGGTGCCAAACTCTCATCAGCTGCCTCTGCTTCGCTGAGCCCCAGCTGCCGCAGCACCGCTGAGAGAGTTAGCATAAGCGGGGCGGTGGCACCCTCCAAAAGATCTGCGTTGCTGCCGCCCCGCAGCAGGATGTGCAGCGGGCCGCTGACGGCTGGCTCGCTGTTGCCGGCTGCACTGCCCTCTGCCGCCTGCTGCTTGCTGGCCTCTGCTGTTGCCGCTGCCTCAACCGCCGCATTGGCCGCCTCCCTGCCACCGCTGCTGCCGCCGTCGCTGCTGCCGCCAAGGCGCCCCTGCTGCCGCCGCTTGTGCCCTGCTGCCACGAGGTGCGTGGTCTGTGCAAAGGCAACAGCATCCAGAGTTGAGATGGCGGTTGTGACCAGCGCAGAAGCTGCCAGCGACGGAAAGCGCGCCAGCAGCCCCCCAGCGCAGGCCTCTGTCTGCCAGCGGGTTGGCAGGAACAGGGCCAGCGGCAGCAGCGCGGTCAGCCCAAAGCGGTCCCCAATGGAGACCAGGGCGCGCTGCCAGGAGACTGGCCCCTCAGGCTGCAACGAGGCAAAGTAGTCGCCTAGCGACAGCAGGCGCAGGCCGGGGGTGGTCAGCAGGGGCGGGCCGGCGGCAGCTGCATCCACGGCCACAAAGCGCAGCAGGCTGCAAAGGGTCGAGGGGCAACAGGGAACCAGGGCTTGGGCGGTGCGGCAGGCTGGGCATGGCTGAAACTCGACATGAGTGTGGGCGGATCTCTTTGCGGTGGCAGATAATGATGTGCAGGCCCTACAATTCAACAGCAGCAGGTTTCGGCAGGCTCTCACATCAGATGCAACAGCAGCGAAGGAGCCGGTACTCACCCGTCGCCGACGCCGCTGGTGCGCTGCGCCGGGTCGCGGTGAACGGCGATCCAGAGCTTGCTTTCCAATCTCAGCCTCAGCGCCTGCCGTCTCCACAGCAGGAGGGCCAGCAGCAAGCCCACAGCGGCCGCGAGGAGGGTCTGAAGCGTGGAAACGAGCGTGAAGTCTGCATTGCCGAACATCGAGCAGAGGGTATGACAAGTGCATCAGGCCCCGATCAGGGGTGCGCAGGAAGGTACCCCTCCCCATGCGGCGGCGGCTCAGCGCAGCGGCCGCGGGTCCAAGTCCAGGGCCAACCTGCAGCCAACAAACAACCCTTTATTAATTATGCACCAATAAATATCACTGTTCCAGTGTATCGAGCAGTAATACACGGAGCAGGCCGAGTGTTGGCACGGCCAAAACTGCTGAGCGGGCCCGCACCTGGACCTTTCGCGATTCCGAGCGCCTTCAAGCAGCGGCTGATTATTTTGGAATGCCCTTGCAGCTTGCGACGGGCGGAACGTACATGCTCCGCCGCCTCGCGCAGTCAGCGGCGCCGCTTGCGACGTACGTGCATTGCTGGGTCACCAGCTGCGCTGTCCCGTTCAACACTGGCTGCGCGCTGTCGTGCATAGTCATGCGCGTTGAGCACTTCCAGCCAGCCGCTACCCAGCCCCAGTCGCCTTGTCTCAGGGGGTGGCCGCTCGTCCCCAGTGCATGCGCAGGTCTGCACCCAAGCCGGCTGCGGCACAGCCAACCCCTGCGCCCGGCCTGTTCTACAACACGCAACAGAGCGGCAGCGGCGGCGGTGGCTGCTCTGTTGACACCCGCCATGTCGGTGAGCCATAGCTGGGTGCTGTACTCGCTCTCAGCACTGACCTATCGCCGCTTGCAAGCAAGTGCGTGTGCATGGCAGATCGAGATCTGCGTGGAGAGGCAGTGAGTGCCTGCTGTTGCCGGTCACTATCAACCTGCGCATTGCACAACCCCTGCCCGCAGCGTTGTTCGCGGGAACGGCAGTGCTCGCTGTAGTGCTCTTCGGCTGCGCCATCTGTCTGCTGCGGAGGTGGCACAGCAGGGTGCTAACAGCAGCAGGCGGCAGCGCGGACAGCGGAAGCGGCGATGCAGGCAGCAGGGCCGGCAGCGATGGTGGCGGCGAGAATGACCTAGAGGGTAAGAGCATGCCGGTTGGTTGTTGGGCTGTCAACCTGGTGAACTGCTCAGCTGCCGCTGTGGCTGCTTGCCCGCCCTGTCTCCACATTAGCGACCGAAAACCAAGACCCCCTTTCTCCTGCCTGCTGCCTCTGGGACTTGCGCAGCCGGCTCAAAAGGCCACGGCACACGGGCTGCGGTAAAACCAATGCTGGACCTACCTGTGCTCATTGTCGAACCAGACCGCAGCATGGGCATTGGCGTTGTGGAGTGTCACAGCCGCGGCTCTGAGCCTCCCGCCGGCGCTGGGCATCCTGGGGGCAGAGCAGCGCCTGCAGGCCAGCAAGGCGGCGGCAGCGGCTCCGGGTCCCGCACTGCGATTGCTGCACCAGGAGGTGCGCCAGCAGGCGCTGCGGCAGGCGAGGCTGCGGTGGAGCCGGTGCGACAGCAAGGGCGCAACAGCTGCCGCCACTGATTTTCCGGCAGCTGCCCTTAGAAAGCTGAGCACTTCAGGGCGGCAGCTTTGCATTTGGGCTTGACGCAAGCTAGAGCGCAACCCCCTGCAGCTGCAAAATGACTCCAGGGGTGCTGCCAAATAGTGATCATTGCTATAGCGAACCCTCACCTTTGTGCGACTAGAGCTTGCACGAACTGCAAGGGCACCGAATAGTTGCGGCAGAGCAAGGCTGATGTACGCTTGAGACAGACAAGCGTCAACTTCACAGGGCGTGTCCGTAAGCAGGCCTACAAGCAGCCTGGGGCGATAACAAAGCAGCAAGCAATGCTTGCGGTGTTCTGTGCACACGTGTGTCGGAGGTACGGCAGCGGCGGGCGAGCGGCGGCGGCGAGCGGCGGCGGCGCCCGAGCTGCCATCGACGTGCCCTCACCCCTGAAAGTCGCCGATTGCGATCGAAGTTGCGTCCAGCGGCACTTGGGAGTCTCCAGCGGGGCCGGAAGGCAGCCTGCAACTCGAAGCGGCTGGCAGAGGCGGTTGCGGGCCCTCTGGCCCTTAGAATGAAATACTAGCATGCTGATAGATCGTTGCAGTCCTACAGCCCGCGGCAAGGCCCACCACACGGGAGCAGTCGCTGGGAAGCTGCGTGCCCTGTGGCCAAACGATCGATTTGCGGGCCGAAGCCGGTTCAGAGACAAACCAAACAGTAGTGGCAAAGCACAGCACATGCTCCGAGAAGCCTTGCACGGCCTTCCCGCCACCGCACCCCTTGCATCGCACCAAGGACCTCCGCCCCCTCCTCCACGTTCGTCCCAAAGAGGTTCTGACCCTCTAGGGTGCATACATGTCGACGACATCGCACAGCAGCCCTGCGCTGCCCTCCACCGCCGCGCTCCCGCCCACGCCTTTGCCGTCCTGGCCGCGGCCCTCCCCAAGTTACTACATCTCCCCAAGCTACCAGTACTCCCCACACCCATGGCTGCCCCCTCAATACGGCCACACATCATCCAGCACGGGCCTCACCATAGGCAAGTGCCGATAGTGCGGCGGCGTGCAAGCGTCCATGTCCGCCTGGCGCACGCCGACTCAAAGCGGTGCCTGCCACTGCCGATGCATGAACGGCAGCAGGCTGCTGAGGCTCATTTCCCATACCCCTCCCACATGTATCCCAAGCAGGCACCAAAGCGGGCATCGCCTTCCTGTCCATATTCAGCATCCTGACCCTGCTGGCGGTCCTGATACGCTGCCTGCGGCGGCAGCGCAGCGCGGTGGACATTGGCGGCGGCGGCGCCAGCGCCGGCGCCATGGGGGGCACCGCCGGTGTCGTCCACATCCAGATGATGCCAGGTCAGCTTGGCTTGGCTGCTGCATGCTTTGAGTGCTGTGCGCCTGCCGTGCAACTTGTGTTGCAATGGCAGCTTGTTGCGTTGAACTAAATGCAACCCCACCCGGTGACCGATGGTTCCTGTGCATTTGCTCGTGCTGACCCGCGTGCTCCGCCTGTCGCCGCACCGGCCTTGTGCAGACAGCGGCGTTGCACCGGCAACCATGCCCCCCGTACCCACGCCATCCGCGCCAACTCCTGAGCCAAACCCAGCCCAGCCAGGAAAGAACAAGACACCTGTGGTGATTGTTGAACCTGATCAAACCGTGGAGCTGGGCGTCACCTCCCCTCGTGCCGTAGCAGTGCCCCCAGCTGCCGGCGATGCCAGCCGGGAGCACTTTTGGTTTGCCTGGCTGGGCAGCCTGCGCTCTGAAGATGGCACCGCGAGCCCCCGCAGCCCGCACACTGATGGGAGCGCAAGCCTGCGCAGCCCCCCGCCGCCGCCCATGGCAGAGGACGTGTGAACCCAGCTTAACCCAGAAGTCGACTTGATGGGTGGTGTGGATGATTGCTAGACCTTATAATTCAGAGCACACATCAGTTTTGGTTGATCCTTGTGCAACCGTTGCTAACAGCCTGCAGCATTCCTCGCGGTGTGATGCATACCCCAACAGCCCTGTTGGCATGGCTGTTTGGTGGCTGGCGTGGATCCCAAAGCCCCGCTGCAATGCTGTCGATCATAATTGAGATGTCCCCTCCCAGACACAACAGCGGCAGTTGGCCTTTACACGAAGCTTGCAGGTCGAAGCGCTTGAAAAGAAGGACATGGTAGGAAGATCGCTAGACAGAAGCAGAGGGGGCACAGGCAGGGGCATCGTGCCACTGTGGTACAGCATACATTGAGTTACAAGCAGGGTTCAGGCGTGTACACACAGCAATCGGCAAAGGTTGCATCCGCAGGCCACGCCGGGGTTAGTCTTCAAATCATTTTTCAGAACTTTTGGAAAAGACGGCAGCTGGCTGCACGCTGCGAGGCAGGCAGCTGCGGCTAGGGGCTTGGATCAGAACAAGCTTTGCTGCCAGCTGGGCCAGGGGTCTTGGGGCTGGCACTGAGGCCGGCAGGCGCACATCAGGCCCTCATCACATCACAGCCCGCATCACACCATCGCCGCCAGCTGTTCCAGGGTCGTGGGGCTGGGGCCGGGGCCGGCAGCCGCCGCCGTTTTCACCACATCATCGCTCTGTTCACACCATCGCCGCCAGCTGTTCCAGGGTGGTGGGGCTGGGGCTGGGCCCTGCGGGCGCCACCGCGTCCAGCAGGTGGTGCGGCGGCGTGCGCGGCTCCACCAGCGCCTGCATGTGAACAAAAAAAACCCAGCAGATCAGCAATTTAGTCAGCCGTGCCCTTGAGCCTCGTTTAGGGCAGTTCAGTCACGGCTCCACCAGCGCCTGCACGTGAGCAAACAATGAACAGGTTCAGTGCAAGTTTTGCATTGAGAGCATGAGGGTAGCTCAGCCGCGGCTCCACCAGCGCCTGCATGAAAGGCAAGCAGCATAGCTGGAAGTTCAGTCGCATTCACTTCCGTTGAAGTGCATGGGGGGCATTCAGAACTGCGGCTCCACCAGCGCCTGCACGTGAGTGGAGCAATGAACCGATCCAATGCAAGTTTGCTCCTTTGGGCGTGCAATTAGGGTAGCTCAGCAGGCAGGGATACCATCAGCAGCGCGGCGGCAGCGCTCCCCAGAGCAGGCAGGGGAACCATCAGAAGCGCGGCGGCAATGCCTGCACAATGGGTGGGCTTGATGCATTGATGCCATATGGGGCCGCTTGCCCCCCTCCAACCCGCATCTGCTATGCTGGAAACCAAGCTGCAGGCACCGCACAAGTGCGTACACACCTCCAACACTCCTAGTTGCTTCCCTGCTCCAACTGGCACTCCCGCCCCATTGCCCAGAGTTGCCATGTTCCACGTGCTGCTGATCTGCCGCTTTCTCCCTGCTCATGCCCGTGCCCGTACCCGCGCAGGCGCCATGTTCAACGTGCTGCTGCCGGAATACATCACCAACATCATCTTGGCGCTGCTGGTCACCCCCACAATGTGGCGCATGGGGGTGCAGGCAGCGCGCCTGCACCGCGCGGAAGCAGCCGCCAAGCGTGAGGCCGCTGAGGCGCTCACCGCGCTAAGTGACAAGGCCATGCAGGTGGGTGGGCGGGCGGGACCCTAACACCTTCCATACACTTGCGTTGCCGCTTGCTCACAGCGTGGCACAGCGCCCACGTGCAAGTCCTATCAGCGAGCTGTTGCGCCTCTTACCAAGCACCAAGCGGCCGAGCAACCAATCAAATCAGGGCCCAACATAATTCGAACTGGCCATCTGTTGCAGGTGGACGATGAGGGTCACATCGCCACCTGGGGCAGCTGCGGCTCGCTCGCCATCCGCCACAGCAGCCGCGCCAGCGGGCTGGGCGGGGGCAGCAGCAGGCGCATGGCCAGCCGGCGGCAGAGCAGCAACAGCCACAGCGGCGAGGCAGCCGCAGTTGACAGTGAAGCAGCAGCAGCGGCTGCCGTGGCGGACAAAGAGGCAGCAGTACTGGAAGCTAGCAGCAAGGGGGAGGCAAGCCCGCAGGGCAGCGGCACACCGGATGCCGCCCTCGAAACGGAGCCAGCAGCAGCCGCAGAGGCAGAAGCGGCAGCAGGCGAGGCGCGGCCCAACTCGGCGGTGCTGCGCTGGATGCTCCGGGAGGAGCGCGCGCGCGTGCCGCCCGCCAACTGTGCGCTGCTGGTGGCGGGCCTGGCGGGGCTGGTAGTCACCAAGGTGGTATCCGCCTCTGCGATGACTTGCGGTTCTTGGCAGTACTGGGTGCTCGTGTGCTCCATTATACCCATCCTAGGGGCCGTCTTCCTGGCCGCTCGTGCCCATGTGCTGCGCAAGCAGCGCGTGCTGGCCGCTTTCCGCCCCACGCCGCCGCCGGCAGACCCCAATGCCCCGCTCAGCGGGCTGTCGGCGGCCAGCGGATACCTCCACTTCACGCGCCTCAACACCCTGGCCATTGGAGGCATATGTGTGCTGGCGGGCATCATTGCGGGGCTGGTGGGACTGGGCGGCGGCATCGTGCTGGTGAGCTGTTTGTGCCAACTGGGTTGGGCAGGGGTTGTGGTGCGGGCATGCGCATCACCAGTGTGTTGGGCTGCGGCATCGTGCTGGTGAGCTGTAAAGATTTTCAAAGGGTTGAAGCACAGAGTGCCAGCTGATGGGGAAGAGGGTGGCTGCTCTTCTGCCTGCTCTTTGCCCTGCTCTGTGCCCTCGCTGAGCTGGGGTTTACGCAACCAGCAGTAGCCAGGGTGCCGTCCCTGCAGCCTTGCTCTCACGCACAGAACCCCTGCCTTCCTCCCTGCCCACCTCCCTCCCCTCTGCAGATGCCGCTGATGATCGAGCTGCACGTGCACCCCCAAGTCGCCTCCGCCGTCAGCCAGTTCAGCATCCTGCTCACCTCCATTTCCGCGGTGCTCAGCTACGCTGTGGCGGACCGCATCCCCTGGAGCTACGGATACGTGCTCATGGTCATTGCCCTGTTCACTGTGGCCGCGGGCCAGGTGGTCACAGAGTGGCTGGTGCGCCGGCACAAGAAGCCCAGGTGGGTGGATGGGTGGGTGGGTGGGTGGGTGGAAAGCTGGACGGGTATTGGTGTGGCATGGCATGCGTTTGCACGTGGCTGCGTGGCTGCTTCCTGCGACTGGCTGGGGCGGCCTGCGCATGCATATGGGGGGGGGCGCACGCCGGCGGCTCCGCACATTACCTTACCCTGCGCCTGCGCCCACCCTTCCCTCCGCCTACGTGCCCCCTGCCGCAGCATCATCCTTTACATCCTGGTGGGAGTAGGGGCCATCGCCTGCGGCGTCATCTACTACCAAATGATTGACTCGATTGTGAGCGTGGCCAACGGCAGCAGCAGCGGCGACCCCGGCTCGCTGTGCTCCAAGAAATAAAGAAGCTAGCTGAAGCACTGTTTTTGGCAGTTGTACTCAAGTTGGTCCAGCAGTGTCGTTTATCAGTGTTTATCAGTATATAATCCAAGCCTAGTCGCAACTATTATCCGTGCATGCCCACCGCATGCACCCTATGTGAAGAGCTCCTGCTCCGGCTAGGCTGGCACGACAGGGCGCAGGTCACACAACCATCTGTCGATGCTGCCCCTGTATACAGCGCTGAGTGCCTGTTTGATTTGGCACGGCGGCGGCACGCCCCCCGTCCTGCTCCAGCTTTGGCAGAGCCAGCCAGCGGTGATGCACATTGTTACAAATGAGGGTCCATAGCGCTGAAGCATATGCAGGAAGAGCAGCGACTGCCGTGCGCGCAAGCTCCGCCGCTGGATGACGCCGTTCGCCGGTGCGCTGACTGACACGTGCGCCCAGTCAGACGGCCGCGCCTTCGGAGCATGCTCACTTGCCCATGCGCTGCCGCTTCTGCGAGGGCGTTTCGTCGCCGTCCTCTTCGCGCTTTGCCCGCTTCATGCCCGCCAGCATGTGCTGCAGGCAAGGCAGGCAGCAGGCGATGGGGCGTACTGGGCACTTGCACGTCTTCTGCTACGACTTGCAGCCAGCCTGCACGCTTGCGCTGGCCTGCCCGCCCAGCTGTGCAATACCCACGCTCCCAACTGCCCGCCCGCTGCCCACCTGCTTGGCCTGCACATTGCGCTTCAGCTCCAGCAGCTCGATGACCTCGCGCTGCACAGTGGGAGGCAAACAGCCGAAAATTTTCAGTGTCCACTGCAGCCAATGCTACTGAGCTTTAGCTCCAGCAGCTCTCGATGACCTTGCGCTGCATAACAAGGGTGCAGACAGGAACCCCTCTTGACTGACACATGGTGCACAAAACATGCCCCACCAGCAGCGGTGCACATAGCTCACAAGGAATGCAGCCTCCCTTTCATTCGCTGCACTGTGGCAATCAACCCAGGCGCACCTGCAGGGCGATGTAGGCGCCACACACGGCACGCGTGGGGCAGCGCGGGAACTGGTCCATCTTGATCTCCGCCAGGGCGCCCTCCAGCGCTTTTGCCGCCCTGCATGGGAGACGGACGGGAGGGACGAAGGAGGCTGGACACGAGCTTGCAAGCTTGCAGGGCGGTGTGGCATGCACGGCTGCCAAAGCGGAAGCCAGCCACCCATAATGAGCACCCATCCAGAGGCAGTAGTGGTCAAGCACTTCACTCACTTGCCCTGCTGCCGAGCGGCAACAGCCTCCACAAGCTCGCGCGCATTCTGCCCCCGCGCAATCGCGCCTGCAGGGCTAACACAGGTCAGGCAGGGCAGCTGGTCAGATGGGCGGCAGAACTGGCGCAGCATGCTGAGGGCTGATTTTGGCAAGGTGAGCCATAAAGCAGCAGCCTTGGAAGTGCCATGACACGTTATAGGACGGGCCCACCTTTCTCGGGCGTTTTTGGCTGCGCCTCCGCGCCTCGCAACAGGCAAGCACAACAACCAGGACATCGGCAGGAACAACGGCAAGAGCGACAGCAGCAGCCCACCCTTCTCGGGCGCCTTTGGCTGCGCCTCCTCGTCGAACAGCGGCGGCACGCCCGGCTCCTCCTGGTTCTTGAACTCTTGCACCTGCAATTGCATGTTCAACATTGGATGGCGAGTTAGACTACAACAGCGGCGGCACCCCCGGCCCTTCTTGGTGCCTGGACGTGCATGGTCAGGTTGGAATACGATGGCTCTTGCAAGCTTGCGCCTACCCCCCTTCTGGCATCCCATTCAACATCCAACATTCACCCACCTCGCGTGCCGCTGCCGGGCCTTGCTGCGAGGAGCCGCCTGCCGCTGCTGCTGCCGCTGGGCCCGCTGCCGCCTTGCGCGCTGCTGCCTCCGCTTTGCGCTTGGCTTCTATCTGCAGGGCGAAGGCAGCAAGGGATGTAGGGCAGGCAGTGTGAGCGCATTGCAGCAGGACGGGCCGCAGAGCACAACAATGCCAGCAGAACAGTCACACCCCATCCCACATCAAGGTGTGTTAATGCGACCCACCTGTGCCGCCTGCTGCAGGATCTGGTTCTCCGCTTCGTCCTGCTCCCGGCTGCAACAGCAGAAATACAGGATATGTGTTAATATCCTGTCAGGGGGCCAGCGGCTCAGCGTGCCAATAAGCGGCTCTGACTGCAAGCCAGGTCACGCAGCCTGCGATAATTGCTTCGCGCTCTTCCTGTTAAGAGGCCCACCTGCGCTGCATGAGCAGCTCCAGCCCTCGCTTCCGCTCCTTCTCGTGCTGCGCATTGAAGGGGTGCCGCACCTGGCGAGGGGCGAGCAAAGAAGGGCAAACAAAGGGGGTTCATGAGCTGTGCGCAAGTAGCCTCAGGATGTGCGGCACGCCAATGGGTGAGACAGGTGCAGCCCAGGCAGGAACTCCGGATGGGTAGGTCACGCCGACGAGTTCCCAATTCCCTTTCCAGTTCACCCTCCCCTCACCAGCAGGTTGTTGGCAACGCTCTCCGGCCCGCCCTCGCGCCCCACCAGCAGCTGCCGCGCCACGCCGTAGTAGCGCGCTTTGAGGTCCTCTATGCTGCGCTCGGGTGCGCCGGGGAACTGAGCAAAGAGGACAGGTGGCAAGGAAGAAAGCGTTTAGTTGCACAGTGGTGTGTGTGCCTGTAGTAGCGGGCCTTCAAGTCCTCTATGCTGCGCTCGGGCGCGCCCGGAAACTGAAGAACGAGGGGGGGATGGCAAGGAAGCAAACAATCAATTGCACAGTGGTGTGTGTGCCACGCTGTAGTAGCGGGCTTTCAGGTCCTCTATGCTGCGCTCTGGTGCGCCCGGAAACTGGGGCAGGAGGGGGCATGGCAAGGAAGCAAACAATCAATTGCACAGGGGTGCGTGTCCCACGCTGTAGTAGCGGGCTTTCAAATCCTCTATGCTGCGCTCCGGCGCGCCCGGGAACTGAGGGCAGAAGGACAGGTGACAAAGCGCTTGGAGGTTGGTGCCATTGATGGGTGTGCATCACTGCGAACGGCATGCGCAGTTTCCTAAGTAGCTGCAAGCGACAGACATGCTGCACACCCAGATCCACGCACCTCAGCCAATGCAACAGCAAGCAGTTTCACTAGCTGTACTGCAGTAAAAAGCGCAGGCAGCGCACCTCGTATCGGTCCGCGATGGCCACGAAGCGCAGCTCAAACCGCTGGCACATGTCCAGCAGGTAGTCCGTCTCCTGCAGTGGTTAAAACATCAGAAACTAATTGATGCTGATTTATAAAAAAGCCCACAGCGGCTTGAAGCGCTGGCACATGTCCAGCAGGTAGTCCGCCTCCTGTAGTGGTTAGGATAAGTAATTGATCAACTGACGCTGAATAAAACCCCGCCAGCGGCGCAGGGTCACATGCCTGCAGCCCCGCAGCCGCAGCTCCAGAACACACACACATGCACAGCGCCCCAGCAGGCAGCAGCAACATGTGCTTTAACACACCTCGCGGCTCCACCCCGGCTCCTTCTTCAGCAGGTTCTTCCACTCCTCATCATTGTACCGAGCGATGTGAGGCTGCAAGGACAGAAGAAGGCAGGACGGTTGTAAACACGGTAGAGCTGTCCAGCAGGTTCTTCCACTCCTCGCCGTTGTAGCGAGCAATCTGTGGCTGCAAGGAGCAGGATGGTGCATTGGTGGCCACTTTGGCTGGCCATGAATGAAGCGCCAAGCAGCATCACCGCGCGCCTGCACAGCCGTTGCCACCATCCCGCACAGCCATCGCCGCCACTCCCGCCACATTCGAGATCCAGCATGCGACTGCCGCTATACGCCGGCACCGTATAGCACCGTTGCCCCCGAGCAAGCCGCGGCTGCCCACCTTTTTGTTGTACTTGGCGAACGAGTACTCTCCAGTGTCTGCAGGTGTGACGCGCCCCTGCACCAGTAGCAGCGGGGATACGGCAACAGCTGGCAATTCAGCGTGCCAGCGTAGCATGGCCCAGTTGAGGTAGCAGCAGCAGCCAGCATGCATGGGCTCCATAGCAAGATCACATGCAAATGAGAGCAGAGACGACCACGACCTCGCACCTGGGCATCCCGGAAGCACTTGACCCAGTGCTCCAGCTCCAGGCCGTCGCCGCGGGCGGGGTTGGTGAACTTGCGCCACTGCACACAGCACAGGAACCGAGCACAGGGCAACAATGGTTTGGTAAGCTGGACACCTTTGCCAGCATAGGCTGAAAGCATGTGCGAGAGGCTGTCGACTTCGACTGCTGCACACCGTCGTTGCCGGCGCCCAAAGTGCCACAACAGCAGCCGACCGCCGCTGCCTAGCCCCGCCTCCAACAGGCCATATGTGCACATTGCTTTGCAAGTGCAACACCACGAGGGACCAACGCACCCATCACGCCACATACACACGCCAAACAGTTTTTAGCTTGCGCAGCATTCAGTTTGCTCACCTGGAAAGTGACCACGCCGCGAGGGTCCCGCCGCGCCTTCTCCTTCAGCCCTGCCACCCCCTCCTTCTTTCGGATGTCGTCCATCAGCTGGGACGGCATGAGCGGGTGCGAGGCGCTCAGCAGCGCAAACGCCTCCCTGCAAGGGCAAGCTCAGAGCAGACAAGTTGGGCAGGGCAGAACGATCAACCGCCACTGCCGGCGGCAGCGGCGGCGGCGGCGGCGGGAGCAGCGGCAATGTCCAAGCCTGCCGGGGCCCGGCGGCAGTCTGCAGCTACCGTCTGCGCTCTTCACAGCACCCACAACGCACTGACTGCTGCCAGCACCCACCTGCTCATGCCCTTGGGCTTGACCAGCTTGGGCTCGTCCTTCTTCTTGGACTTGGTGGGCGGCGGCGCCAGCCCCTCCCGGGGCACGCCCAGGATGTCCTTCACGTCGCCCATCGCGCCACGCTGCTGCTGCCCAGGCGCTTGGCGCGAGCCGGGGGCCGCAGCAGCGCCGCTGGCGGGAGAGCCGGACCGGCCTTTGAGCTGGGAGGAGCCGGGCGGGCTCGGCTGCTGCTTAAACGGTCGAGTATAACCTGCTGCTTTGTTGAGTCACCAGCAGGGCGCCACCGGCGCGAGCAGGCAGGTGGCAGCCGTCCGAGCGCAACGAGCGGGGCTGGGCTGTGCAGCAAACGATACAGCAGCGTGCCGATGTCGTCCTGGCAGCTCGCGGGGCCAAACGGCAGCCTTCTTGCTGCTGCATGGACATGCCCGCAACAATGCCTCCTGCACAGCGCTTTACAAGCCGTGCAAGTGGGCTGCACCAATTGTGATCACTCTGCAAATACCTTTGCTCGAGGTGGGCAGGGCTGTGGTCGAGCGGGCTCGCCAACCCGGTGTGGGGCTTTCCTTCCCCCTGCCTGCAGCGGGGCAAGCGGTGCACCATCACGCTATGCATGAGCACGAATGACAATGTGGTCTGCCTGATCGCGGTCCGCGAGGCCCGTGGATCCGCACTGCCGCCGCCGCCGCTGCCGCCTGCTGGCACGTCACATCATCCTGCTTCCCTGCCACCGGTTGCGCTGCCGGTCGTTTAGATCCTGAACTCCCTTTCATCGCTGCGTCAGGGCCTTGGCATTGATCCATGGAGTACCGGCGGCTGGGCCGGACCGGCCTCAAAGGTGCGCTGCCCTTCTCGCTCAGCTGGCCTGTGCTGCCATTCGTTCAACGCATGTGGCCAGCGGCCCTGCCTGCCTCTGCTACCAGATCCTCTCATGCCCTTGCCTCACAGACGCCTCACTCCCGATGTAGTGTCGACGCTGTCGTTTGGCGCCTGGGTCAGCTTTGGCTACCAGCTGGGCGTGCCCGAGGCAAAGAAGCTGATTGCTGCCGCATACGAGCGCGGCGTCAACTTGTGAGGATGGAATGCCGTGGCTGCATGGCAGGCCCACAATGCTGGCAATGCGGAGATGCACCAGCCGCTGACTGTGCTGTCCATTGCTGCGGCTTGCCCGGTGCCCAGCTGCCGTCCCTCCTGGGTTGGACTACGCACCACACAACCTGAGCCTCCGTTTCCCGCCCCACGCCTGCGCGTGCAGCTTTGACAATGCGGAGACGTACGCCAACGGGCAGGCTGAAGAGATCATGGGCCAGGCGCTGCGCGAGCTGGTGGGTGGCAGCAGTGAATGCGAGGCAGCTGCAGCTATCAGCTTCTGTGCTGCTGCTGCTTTGGTGCAGCATGGGGCTGCCAGATGGAGGCAGCTGCCCTCCAGGAGCTGCCGTGCTGCTGCACCAGGACAGCACAGTGTGCCATGCCCGCACTGCTCTACTGCACGGCTGCTGGGGCCATGGTGGTCGGCGTCAGCCGAGCTGGCACATTTTCTGCTGCAATCTCATTGTTGTTTTTTGCTGCAATCTCAAAGCGCAGGGCTACAAGCGAGAGGAGTATGTGATTTCAACAAAGGTATTCTTTGGCACTGGTGAGCAGCTGGACAGAGCAGCGGCTCAGTTACGTTGAACAGCAAAGGAGGCAAAACTTCTTGGCCTGCAACCTATCAGATGCCTGCGCAGCCGGCGCACCTGCTGCCCTGATTACGGAAGCGCTCTGTGCCTGGCCACATCTAACTCTGCCAGCCTGTCAGACCGGCTCCTGGGTGACACGGTTTCCTTACTGTGCAATCTCAACCCAGCCAAACTCAATCTTGACCTCCACCCCGTCTTGGCTTGCAGGCAGCACCGCTCCCAACACCACTGGCCTGTCCCGCAAGCACATCATCGAGGGCACCCGGGGTGAGCCAATTGCTAGTTATACGCACAAACATGAGTTACCATTTGGTTCATGTACAAGACAATTGGTGCTGCATAGCCGCCCTTTCAAGCACGTGAGCCTGCCCTCATCTTACGCCACCGGGCATCAAACCCAGTTGCCATGCTGCTGCTGCTGCTTGCGGTTTAAATGCGTGGGCATCGTGAGCTGCTGCACTGTTGCCCCATCCCGCAGCCTCCCTCAAGCGGCTGGGGCTGGACTATGTGGACCTGCTGTTCTGCCACCGTCCCGACCCCGAGACGCCCATCGAGGAGACCGTGCGCGCCATGAACTGGGTGGGTCTATGGGCTGGGTGGGTCGTTGGGCTCTGCTCCATGTTTGCTTGTGCAAGCGCTGCTGCGCTGTTTCTCTACGAAGAGCAGTCCATTGTGGAGACCATGCGCGCCATGAACTGGGCAAGTGCCTGCTGCCCTTACTGTCCTGCCAAACTTGCTGCTCAGCCCCTGCTGGTCGCACCGCCGCCCGTCTTGTTGAAAAGAGCATGCAAGAAGTATACTCAAGCAGGGGGCGGCCGTCTACTGATGCCTGCCACTGATGCGCCCCACTCATGCTCCCCACCCGGCTCCCCACATCCGCTGCCGCAGTGTATCGACCAGGGCTACGCCTTCTACTGGGGCACAAGTGAGTGGAGCGCGGAGCAGATTGAGGAGGCGTGGCGGATCGCAGAGCGGCTCGACCTGATTGGCCCTGGTGAGCCGGCCGGCAGAGCTTGTTGTCTTGGGCTTGCAAGCCCCCTGCTGGGCATGCCACGGGCGGAGTGAGCGGTGGCATGTGCGAAGTGCATGGTTTTTGACCGGCTGAGCACCCCAGCTGGGCGCAAGCTGGCCGAACCCACACAACTCTCCTGCCCATTCTGCCCTGTAGCCATGGAGCAGCCGCAGTACAACATCTTCCACCGAAAGCGGTGCGGCATGCTGGTCTGTGTGCTGTAGTCGAGGCAGTCACACGCATTGCCTGCATGCACATGAGGTGCCATACTGCCGCCTCGATGCATGCTGCCAACCAGCCAACCCCTGTCGATACATTACCCCCTGCAGAATAGAGGAGGAGTATGCGCCACCATTTGAGCGCCCGCCGTCCTGCAGCCAACCAGCCGCCTGTTTGCCTGTTGCTTACATCATCTTTCGCAGGGTAGAGGAGGAATATGCGCCGCTGTACGCCAAGCACGGGCTGGGGCTGACCACTTGGAGCCCGCTTGCCTCGGGCGTGCTCACAGGTGGGCATTGGTTGGCCATGTGTTCTGTCGCAGCTTGTGAAGATGCGCTGCTGTAGGGCTTGACGTTTTGTTGCTGCTTGCGGGCGGCCGCATCCCAGCAGGCCTGCAGTTGCCGCTGTAGGCGGCCAGGTTGTCGAGTTTAAGGCGGAGTCAGTTGCAAACCCTTAGTCAGTTGCAAAAACTTGCGCCTGCAGGCAAGTACTCGGGCGGCCTCATCCCGGAGGGCACCCGCATGACGCTAGAGCGGTACAAGGTAAGAAGCCTATGGTTTGTTTTGAAACAGCGTTGAGTAGCTAGCATGTTGGTGGAGTGCTCGAAGGCAAGCCGCCACCCCCGCCTGTGCAGTATCCTGCTTGTCTGCCCCAATGGCTGCTCGATTGGGGGTATGCTTTCGCTGCTGCCCCTGCCACTTGCTGCTCCTGCTCCTGCTCAATCCCACCTGCAAGTCTTTCCTTTCCCCCGCTGCTTGGCGGCAGTTCCTGCAGGAAAAGAAGCTGGTGGAGAAGGCGCACCAGCTCCAAATTGTGGTGGGTGATAGGTGTCTTAGGGGTGGACAACTGGCTGTAACTGTTGGGATGGATGGCAGTGGTGCTGCACGGCGTGCTGTGCTTGCAAATCGCCTGCCTCCTTTGGCCGCCTTGCTGCTTCCCGTGGCCTTGCGCTGCCTCCACCCCCTGTCCTGGCTTCAGTCACACCCTGGCTTGCTGATGGTCTACTCCTTCTCTGCTGCCACGCTCGAGTGAGGTTTTGCACGCCTCACCGCCCTGGCTGCAGGACAACTTGTTGCCTGTGGCGGAAGAGCTGGGCTGCTCCATGGCGCAGGTGCGCTGCGCTGTGCTGCGCTGTGCTTTGCTTCACGTGTTGCTGCCGTTGGCGCACTGGGATTCTATTTGCCCCAGCAGCCGCAGTCGCGGCGACCTGGCTGTCGCTGACTGATTCTTTCCTGCTCGCGGCACTGCCTCCCTTGCAACTGCCTGCAGCTCTCGCTGGCTTGGTGCGCGCGCAACCCGAACGTCTCAACTGTCATCACGGGCGCGACGAAAGTGTCTCAGGTGTGCTGCAACTCCGCGGGTGTTTTTAATGGCATGAGGCGCTGCTGCCTGGTGCTGCCCAGACCCAGATGCTGCCCCATGCTGCCGCTGCCCATTTGCTTGCAACTGATTCGCACCAGCATTCGCAAGTCGTCGTTTCAAAACCTGTCTGCAGATCGAAGACAACATGGCGGCGCTGGCGGTGCTCCCAAAGCTCACTGATGACGTGGTGGCGAAGATCGACAAAATTGTGGGCGGCGCCTGGGACTGATGGCAAAGCCCGACAGCATTGTGGGCGGCGCTTGGAACTGATGGCTGCGGCTCGCACACTCGCAGCGCCCGCCTTTGCTGCTCCAAGTTGTGGAGCAACCTACCCGGCTGTATCTGCTTTATCACATGCTGTCATTCGCCATATCGCTGTACACCGAGAGGTTTGGGGATGAATGATCGGATTCGGGCGGCGGCGACGACGAGGGCGCCCCACTTGGCGGTCGCCACCGGCGGCACCGTGCGCAAGATGGGAGCAGTGGGTTCATCCATGCAAGCCAACTTTCGGATCAGCGCTTGTCGATTGATCGACACCAACACAAGCCGCTTCCAGGCAGTGTGGCAGCGAGAGGGTTCTCGAGTTGCTTGCGCAAGCGCGTTACGAGACAGCAAGCTAAATTCGGCACACTCACCATCATACACTCGTTTGATTGCCGCTCGGGAGCTGCAGCCGCCGCGCTCACGCTGGCCGCCGTCGCGCCGCCACACCGCCCACCGCCGGGCTTTTGGGATCGACTCACCGACCCTGCCCTGCGCAGGCCTGCACCCCGATGCAACAACACCAGCAGCCTCGGCAGGAGCAGCAGCCTCGGCAGGAGCAGCAGCAGCCGGTGCGGTTCCTGACGCCACAGCAGCTCTACTCCAGCGCCGCCGGCGAGGCGGCGCTGCGCCGCTTGTACGCCACCACGCTGGCTGCCCTCCCCTTCCCTCATGAGGAGCGCTGGGTGCAGACCGCCTTCGGGCGAGTGCACGTGGTGGTGTGCGGCCCATCAGATGGACGGCCGCTGCTGCTGTGGCACGGCGCCACGGCGCCGGCGCCCTTCGTGCTGTGTGCGCCCTCGCTGCGCCCGCTGGTGGCCCGCTTCCGGGTTTACTGCCCAGACCTGCCCTGCCATGGTGAGCTGCTGCTGCTGCTGCTGCTGTTGCCGCTGCCGCTGGCGCTGCTGCTGCTGTCTGCAGTTGTTTTGTTTGCGGCTGCTTTTGTGAGGGAGGTGGGTGGGCAGGGCTACAGGTGCCTGCTGTGAGGCCGGCAGCTGCTCCCCTTGCCGCAGATCGAGCAGGTGTCAGCTGGAGGATCTGTTTCAGTGCACGCAACACTTGCCTGAACCTCTGGATCTTTCTGTCCTCCCACCCCTGCCCGTCCGCAGCTGGCAGCCGCAGCGACCCAGCAGTGCTGAATCCCTCCACCCACGCCCACGGCCGCTGGTGCCTCGAAGTGATACAAGCCCTGGGGCTGCTGCCGCAGCAGAGCAGCGGTGGTACAACCAGCGGCGGCGGCAGGGGTGGTACAACCAGCGGTGCCAGCAAGCAAGAGGGCACATGCTGCCGCCAGCCGCCGCCGTTGCATGTGGGCGTGTCGCTGGGTGGGACCATGCTTTTGGAGCTCGGCTGTGTGGTGGCGCCGCATGCGGTGGGCGGCGCTGCGCTGGTTGTTCCAGGCGGCCTGCTGCCCGGTGGGTAATCAAGCATGCTGACGTTGCTCTGGTCTTTCCGATAGGGAGTGGCTGTGGCTTCCAAAACCATCCCTGGATAGCCTGCGGCCAGTCGAACGTGGCCCTGCACATCTGATGTGCCCAACTTGTGCTGCCGCAGGCCTTACCACGCACCTCCCCAGGCCCCCTGACTCAAACTGCAGGTGGCACGCGCATGCCCTGGCGCCTAGCCCTGGGCCTGCTGGCCTACCGGCTGCTGCCGCTGCCGCCGCTGCTGCGCCTCGCCATGGCCTGCCTGTTTGATCGGCAGGACGAGTGCGGCGCCCTGGTCTGCAACATTGGGCTGGCGGCCCGGTGAGTGCAGGCGTGAGCAGCTGCAGGGGAGGGGCTGCCGGCTGCATTGCATCATTGCAGGAGGGCACACGCCTTCCATTGATGCACCCCTCTCTCCATCGGCGGCTGGGTGTAGCTCACTCATCTTACCTGATCAGTAACCCTCAACTCACGCCCCTACGCAGGCACATGCGATACTACCCGCCCTCTCCCGGCCCTCTGACCGATGAGCAGCTGCGCCGCCTGGCCGCGCCGCTCTATCTGGTGTGTGCAGAGCACGATGTGTGGGGTGCCGACCGCCGCTCGTTGCGCCATGCCCAGGACGTGTGGCCGCCTGGCCAGTTGGAGGCGGTCCTGCTGCCGGAGGCGAAGCATGTGCCCAGCCAGGAGGCCATGCTGGCAGCCTGCCACGGCATTGTGCGCTTCTTCGAGCAGCGAGGGCTTGCAGGCTGAGCCCTGCGCAGGGCTGCGTGCCGAGGGCGCGCGGCGGTGCAGCGCACTTGCCGGGCCTTGGTCAGAGCACTTGCCCACTGCGTTTGCATCATGATTGGATTCTGTAGCCTGCCTTCAGCCTGTTAATGCAATCGACAACACTTACAGGCCACGGAAATCAAGCAGAGTGGCTGCTGTACACAAGCCAGCGCGCATCGGCAGGCGCCACTGCGCGCAACGTAGCGACTCACGCCGCTCGTCGGTTTCAGCTGCAGAGCTCGGCTCAGCGGCCGCCGCCGCCCTTGACCTGCCGCTCGTGCTCGTCCAGCTTCTGCTTCTTTTCGGCCAGCAGCCTGCGGAAGTATTGCTTGTCACAGCCGTTGGGCACGGTGCCGCGTGCGCGGTGCCAGCAATCCTGGCACTCGTTGCAGCAGAAGTAGAACATGCCAAACGGCAGGGGGCGGTGGCAGAAGGAGCAGCCTTTGCGCTGGCTGCCAAACATGGTTGTTGAGGATGAAAAGAAGGAGGCGAAAAGGGGGACGGGCTTCCCCCCGGCTTTCTGGGCATCGGAGGTGGCGGCTGTGTTGGCTGTGTTGGCAGGGCAGTTGCCCCCTCGTCTCCTTGTACCCTGCCTCTGGTGCCTTTTGTTATGGCGCTGCTCTGCGATTGCTCTGTATGGGAGGCAGCGGCCCTGTGGCTTCCATTGCTCCACTTCTGCTGCTGACCGCTGCCTGCCCTGAACACTCCTGCTGAAGTTACCGCTACGTTTGCTCCGATCTCGCCTCCTAGCTCTGCACCCACACAAATTAAGCTACAGATCACACGACTGTTCATAATATAATCTCTTGCTCTGACTGGTTCAGGGCAGCGGCCGGCGCTTTGCCATCGGTTGGAACAAGAAAGGATGGCCAGGCTGGCGGGGCGGTGGTGCCCCGGTGGCCGCCCATGGCGATGGCTGGGCCAATGCCACACGCTTCTCATCGGCGCATCGTCCCCACACTTGATCGGCGCCCGCTGGAGCGACTTGCGTGCAGCCAGGAGCGAGCGGGGAAATGGAGCAGCGCGAGGAGGGCGCTGCCGAGCCGCAGGAGCCGCAATTCAAGGCTCCGCCGCCAAGAAAGCCTGTAGCCCCGCCGCCCAAGTTTGGCGCCCCGGCAGCCGAGCCGGCCGCAGCTGGGGCGGACGTGCAAGGCGACGATGGCGGCGGCCAGCCTGCAGAGCAAGCTCAGGCAGACGAGGCCGCCAACATGAAGCCGCCGCCGCCCCGCTTTGCTGCGCCGCCGCCGCGGCAGCTGGACGCCGCCAACGCCGCCAAGGCGGCGGCTGTCGCCGCGGCGCGAGCGGCGCAGCATGCCACGCCCGCGCAGCGCGAGCGCATGGTCATGGAAGCGGCTGCCAATGTGAGTATGGGGCAGAGGCTGCGGGGGAGACCTGGACAGGTGCAGTAGCCGTTTCAACACGTCGGTATGCGCGTGCAACTCGTTAGGCTCCGATTCTGATGCTGTGCCGGCCACCTGCCTGCCGCTTCCACTGCCTGCAGGCCATCGCCGCCAAGCAGGCGCAGGCGGAGCGCGAGGCAGAGCTGGCTGCCCAGGCGGCGGAGCGTGGGGAGCCTGTGGCGCCGCGGCCATCCGGCAGTTATGAGCCTCCCGAGTGGGGAGGCCCGCCTGAGGGGTGCGTGCTTGCTGAATGACATTCGAGGGCATTCTGCCTTGCGCTGCTGGCATCCCCTGTGCTTGCAGCACCCTTCACATGCTGGCGGGATAACTTGGAACCTAAGCAACCGCTGTTCGCTTCTCTCTGCTCAAGGCTTTTCAAAACTGGCCGACTGGTCTTAGAACGAAACATCGTTCTTCCTGCCGCTGCTGCCTGCAGCATCCCCTACACCCTGGACATCCTGAAGACGGGGCAGCTGCTGGACACGCTGCAGCTGGGGGAGCAGGGGCACTACACCCTGGGGCGCGCACCCAACAACGACATCGTGCTGGACCACCCGTCCTCCTCCCGGTGTGCTGTGCTGTGCTGTGCTATGCTGCGCTCAACCCAATGTGGCAAAGCTGTTGTTCTTCCTTGTTGCTGCATGCATGCTGCGGTTCATTCATGCTGGTGAATCTGTTCGCTGTGCTCTTGCTGTGCCCTATGCTGCGCTGTACGCTGCAGACCTGTGATGTTTTTGTGCTGCATAGTTTGTGCCATTGTGCTGCCCATTCCCAGTGCTTTCCATGGCCAAATCTGCAGGCTTCACGTAATAATTCAGTTCCGTGGTTGGGATGGCACCGCCATCCTGCCGGACCCGGCTTGACTGTTCTGCATCCTGTTGCCCTGCCTGTGTGCAGGCTGCACGCCGTCATCCAGTTCCGTGCTCGCAATGGCGCCGCTTTCCTGCTGGACCCAGCTTGACTGTTCTGCATCCTCTCGCCCTACATGTGTGCAGGCTGCATGCCGTGATTCAGTTCCGTGCTCGCGATGGCGCCGCTTTCCTGCTGGACCCAGGATCCACTCACGGCACCTACCTGAACAAGCAGCGCCTGCCGGCGGGCAAGCACGTGCCGCTGCGGTGAGCAAGTGCAGTAGCACACGCGTCCAGCAGTGGGAATTGTCTGGCTGCAAGTTGGTGCGGAGTAGCTGGCCAGCAAAGCAAGGGTACAGCGATCAGGTGTTTTGGTTCTGTGAGGGCGTGCAATCAGTTGCACAGACAACAGAGCCAAGCAGGCAAGGCTGCCTGCCCCTTCTGCCCTTTGCAGCGTGGGCGACCAGCCTCGGTATGGCGACAGCATGCGGCCATACCGGCTTGCCATGATAGCTACTTTCACCACCCTGGCCTGCTTTATCGCTCCCCCTTGCAGCATGGGCGACCAGCTGCGGGTTGGCCAGAGCACCCGGCTGCACATGCTTGCCTTGATAGCTACTTTCACCACCCTGGCCTGCTTTATCGCGGCCCCCCTTGCAGTGTGGGCGACCAGCTGCGGTTTGGGGAGAGCACCCGGCTTTACGTGCTGGGTGGCCCCGAGGAGCTGATGCCTCAGGAGGGGCCCAGCAAGGAGGACCGCATGAAGCAGGCCGCGCTCAAGGTGGGCTGTTGCTGCATAGATCTGAGGGTCTGGGTTGCAGTACAGCGGAGGGCCCCAGCCGGGAGGACCGCATGAAGCAGGCCGCATTGAAGGTGAATGCGTGTTTGGTTTGAAAGACCAAAGACCAAGCATGGACAGCAGCCAGCATGCACTGGCGCTGGCGCAAAGCTGCTGGATTAGACTAGACTAGACTAGCCAGCATGCACTGCCCCTCCCCGGCCGGCGTGGCCGGCATCTGCTTGCTTCTTAACTTTCGGGCTCCTGTTCTCAGCTACTGTACTGGCTCTTGCTGTACTGGGCGCCTGCGCTACGCAGGCCATGGCGGCGCGGCGGGAGAAGGAGGAGCAGATTTCCAAGGCCCAAATGGAGGTGGCCCTCGGGTAGGTTGTCCACCTGGTTTGCAGAAAATGTGCGCCGGTGGCTGTTCAGCATTGCCAGTGTGCACGGCGTGCTGCGCCTTGTCGGCTGCCTAGCCTTGGAATGCGACTGCTACTGCTATCGCAAGTATGCCCCATAATGCCACTCCTGCCTGCAGCGGCGGGGCGTCTTGGGGCTTTGGAGAGGACGCAATCAATGAGGATGATGACCGTGAGTGTAATGGACTGTGCAGATGCTGTGCTTGCTTGTGCTTGTGCTGCTTTGGGGGCGGGAGCCGGGTTGCTGCGAGGAATGTGCCAATTGGGTGTGCACCGGCAGAAAATGCACGGGTTGCTGCTCACGCTTACGATTGCACTCCACTCCTGTTGTGAGCAATGTTTTGTTGGGCAATGGACGAGGTGGACTAGTGCGCCCACTCTGTTGATCCGAGCAGCAGGTGCAAGTGGAGCTTGTTACTAACTTCATGATTCTATCCCGCTTGTTTGCAGTGGACGAGGTGGACTGGCGGGCCTATGCCGCCACCAAGGGCCTCTCCGAGAAGCAGCAGAAGATCGCCGACAAGGTGGGCGCTGTTTGTAAAGATGCTTTGGTTGAAGCTTGGAGTGAGCTGCATGAGCGCACAGGCTGGCCTGAGTGAGAAGCAGCAGGAGATCACCGGCAAGGTGGGTGCTGTTTGCATGCACGCCTGCTATTTGAAGCTGGGCGGAGGGGCTGAGTCCCTGCACAGCATGTTGACAAGTTCACAGGCAGTTTCTCCCAGCCGCGCTCCGCCTGCTTCCTGTTGCCTGCAGATCCGGAAGCGGGAGGCGCGGCGGCAGCACCTGCAGTGGCTGATTGACACTTCAAACTTAAGGCCACAGAATGCACCTGCACTTTGCCACCCACAGATCCGCAAGCGGGAGGCGCGGGCGCAGCACCTGCAGCGCGAGATTGACAACATCAGGCTCTGTGCTGTCCTGGCTTTACAGCTGCCATTGCAAGGTACCTCTTCCTGGTTGCGCAGATCCGCAAGCGCGAGGCGCGGGCGCAGCACCTGCAGCGCGAGATTGACAAGATCAAAGCCAAGGAGAAGGAGATGGAGGAACTGAGCGCTGGACAAGCATCTACGCTTGTCAGGTGCGTGGGTGTGTCCAAGGGAGGGTTGCATGCTTTGCTGTGGGTGTGCGTGCTTAGATCAACAGTCATCTGTGCTCACTTGGCCGATGTTTGCAGGAACGAGCAGGAGATTGACAAGGCGATGGCCGAAATGGAGGAGCTGGAGGAGCAGCTGTGCGACTCGATTCGGTGAGTGTGCTGGGCTTGTGGAGGGGATAGCGCTGCCGCAGACGAGCCAGTGCACGCACTGCTGCTGTGAAGCATCGGCTACAAGCATTGGCCTCACATCCTGTGCATTGCAGGGACGCAATCGGCCAGCGCAAGCGTGCGGCGGAGGCGGCGGGCGCGAAGCCGAAGAAGAAGCGGCGGCGGGACTCAGATGATGAATATGATGGTAAGTGGGCAGGCTGATGGCGGGCTGATGGCTGGGCAGGTGGGCAGGTGGGCATGCCAGTCGCCTGGCAGATGAGCGGGTGGCCTATGTGAGTTGCGAAGCGGATGACAAACACCACGGTGGGCTAGGAGGTGGGCTGGGTTGCTGGGCGAGCAGGTATGCAACTGCCCGCCCACCTGGCTAGCAATGCCGCTCCTACCAAGCCTCGTCCACCCCAACCAACCACCCATGCAGGCAGCAGCGATGATGATACATTCTATGACCGCACCGCCAAGACCAAGCCAGGGGGCGGCGGCGGCGCCAAGAAGGGAAAGGCAGGCGGTGCAGCGAAGCAAGAGGTGGGGCCTGGTGCTGCCGAGCTTGCGGGTTCTGGTCGACGTGGCTGGAATTCTGCGTGCTGGGTGGGGGCGGCATGGCACGGCATGGCGCGGTTAGTCTAGTGTAGTCTTGTCAAGTCAAGTCTAACAGTATGGCATTGCATTGCTGTGCCGCAAGCTGGAAGCCCTCTCCCGCACCTTACCTGCTCCCAACTTGGCTGCACTGCCCTCTCACAAAGGCTGGCCCTCGCCCTCTCAACAGGAGGTGGATGCTGCATCGCTGTGCGGCAAGAAGGAAGCCCTGCAAGAGGAGCGCCAGAGCCTGCCTGGCTTGAAATGCCTGATCACCATCCCCTGTTTTTCCATACCTAAACAGGAGGTGGATGCCGCCTCTCTGTGCGGCAAGAAGGAAGCCCTGCAAGAGGAGCGCCAGCGCCTGCTGCAGCAGCTGGAGAAAGAGGAAGCGGCGGCTGCCGCCACGGCAGCCAAGAGCGGCGGCGGCGGCGGCGGTGCAAGCAAGGCGGCAGGAGAGGCTGCCCAGGAGGATTCGCTGGATGCTTTCATGTCAGGTGAGTGGCCAAATTGGTGCGGTTTGATGTGGATTCTCAACGGCTGCAGCAGGGCAGGGGGGGCAGGCGGTGAGTGCCGAATTGATATGATTGCACGGAATCCCAGCGCTCTGCGGCTGGGGCTGGGGCGGCAGGCAGAGGGCATGACCAAGCACTGCTGCCTGACCACACCTGCAAAGCTGCATGCAGCTAGCACAACAAAGCGGCTGTGAAGCTAACCTACGTGCTCCGCTTGTTTCATCTTATGTCGTAGATGTGGCTGTGCAGCTGGAGAGCGACAAGGTGGCGGCAGTCAAGCTCGCCTGCATGCACCTAGCTTGAACCCTTCTACTCCCCGCCTTGCACCCCCCGCAGACGTGGCTCTGCAGCTGGAGAGCGACAAGGTGGCGGCAGTCAAGCGCGAGCTTGCTGATGTGGAGGCCCAGCTGGCGCGCACCGAGCGCCTGCTGAAGATTGCCGATCCCGACGGGTGAGCCACTTTGCATCAATTGGCGGCCGGCTATTTACCTGCGCATGTTCTGTCTCTATGGCTTTGTGCAATGAGCGCCTGTTCAAATTTGCAGTCCTCGAGTCTTGCATGATCATTTCTTGTGACTGCGATTTGCTTGCATACACGCAGCCGCCCCCTCATCCCTTCATCCTTCGGCCCCTTCCTACCTCCACAGCTACTTCAAGGCCGGCAGCAAGGCGGTGGCGGCGGCCGCGGAGCGCGCAAAGCGCCAGTTAGCGCTTGAGAAGCAGCGGCGGGAGGCGGAAGAGCGGCAGCGGCAGCAGCGAGAGGTAAGAACGGTGTTACCTTACGGATTTGCTATTGTTGGCGGCTGGCCAATGCTTGAGAAGCAGCGGGGGGAGGCAGAGGAGCGGCAGCGGCAGCAGCGCGAGGTGAGCTGGGTTTATCTTGTGCCAAACAAACCAGCAAAACTAGCGACTGATGTGGCTGGCTGGTGCAGTGGGGCAACAGCAGCAGGAGGCTTGGGGTATGAAGTCATGGTATCTGCGTAAATTATTCAAGCTCCGGGCAGCTTCTGTGCACCCGGTGTATCACCTGCGAACTTCCCAGCGCCCATGCCCTGCACACACAACCCTTTCCGCCATCCCATCCCCGCCACCTGTGCAGGCCGAGAAGGCCAAAGCGCAGCAGGAGTTTGTTCCTGAGGAGGAAGAGGCAGAGGAGGAGGATGCGGCGCAGCGGCAGCGGCGGCAGGCGGCGGAAGCTTCCGCCAAAGCAGCCAATGCTGCTGTGGCCGCCAAGGCAGCTGCCAGCGTGCATAAGCTGGAGGCAGATGATGAGCAAGTGGGCGGGCTGCAAGTGCGGCAGCGCCCAGCGGCGGCGTCAGCGGCGGCGGCGGGGCCGGCAGCTGGTGGCGTCGCGCAGGCGAGCCCGCAGCAGGCGCAGCAGCCAGAGGAGAGCAACTTTGAGAAGCGGAGAAAGATGATTGCGGCGGCGCTGGCTGAGCAAAAGGCGCGGGCGGGCGGCGCGGCGGGCGGCGGCGGCAGCGGCGGCGGCGCCGCACAGGACGCCGCCAGCAAGGTGCTTGCTGACCTGGCGCTGCTCAGCAGGGCGCGGCAGGGCGCTGCGGCAGATGAGGACGATGAAGCGGAGCAGGAGCGGCAGCGGCGGGAGTGGGAGGCCCAGCGGCAGCGGCAGAAGCAGCAGCAGGCGGCCGGCGGTGGAGATGCGGCGGAGGAGTGGCAGCCGCCGGAGGGGCAGACGGGGGATGGACGCACCAGCCTGAATGAAAAGCTGGGCTACTGACAGCGCTGCATCAATGCCTAGCAATAACGAGCTGTAACGCCTGGTTTGGTATTGAGAAGGGAGTCGGCCCCGCTGTGAGGCGCAGCGGGGGCGGCAGCAAGGCGGGGTGACAAATGCAGCTCCCCAGCGCACCTGAGAACTCGCAGTTTGCCTTCATAAGTCGCATCCATCCTCAGCAGCCGCTGCTCGCCTCTCTCGGAAGAAAACCCTGCCGCAAAATGGAGCGCCAGACTTCCGCAGGGCCCTCCTCTGAGCTGCAACACACCAGCACGATCCTCTTGGATGATCTAGACGACCCGTTGCTCGGCCGCGTGCTCTTCCTGGCGGGCAAGCCCAGCTGGTGCGTGCGGCAGGCGGCGGCGGCCGCCGGCGGCACTCGCAATAGGCAGCGCCTAAAGCCACTGCTTCCAGACATTACCACCTTGGCTTGGCTCGCATGAAACTTCTCACAAACTGTAGCTGCTGTGATCCGCCTTGCAGGCCCGCCATTGCGCTGACCTGCCGCCGCTGGCGCGCCCTACTGTTCTCGGAGCCGCTGCTGTGGTCCACACTTCGCATCGAGACTGCCCAGCTCGACTTCCTCAGCAGGCGGGTGGTGTGAAATATTTGTGGTGTGCACAGCTTTGGTTGGCTCGCTCCACTGTGTGCATCGATCACCCCCACTGCAAGGTGGTGGGTCCGTGCTGCCGACGCTGCCCAGCCTGTGCAGCCTGCGCTTGGCGGCACAGCACCTGCCAGAGGGCGCCCTGCCGGCCATCCTGCGGCTGCCGCAGCTCAGCCGGCTGGAGCTGGAAAGCTCCTTCCTGCCGCTTCCTCCCATGACACCCCTCACAGCCCTGCACCAGCTGAAGCAACTGCGGCTAGTCGATGACAGCGAGCGGAGAGATGCGCTGCAGCTGCCAGCGCCGGCTGATTTCCAGGCGCAGGGCGGGCTGGACTCGCTGACGGTCTACACGCGCCAGACGTGGCAGGTTGGGTGGGTGCTGAGATGGGTGGGCGGGAAGAATGGAGTGTGAGGGAGGGTTGGCAGCCATGGCCGCATGCCGCACCATGCGAGCTGCATGTGCCGGCCCATGCTTGGCCCACAGCTCAGCTCTCGTCTCAAGAGCCTGCCCCGCCCATAATGCCCCGCACAACCCCATGCAGGTAGCCACCACCCGGGCGAGCTTCCTGTTCCTGCACTGCACTGCCCCGGCCCTGGCTCCAGCCTCGGCACAGGGACAGCAGGGCCAGCCACCTGCAGCAGAGGCAGCCCATGCGTCCCTCACGCTGCATGGCCACTCCAGGAGCGATGCTCAGCTGGGCTCCCTGGCCGCCCTACTGGCAGCTCTGCTTCCGTCGCGCCATGCAGCAGAGCCAGCGCAGCTGCGCCTCCTGGCCATCAGCGGCTTCCTTCGGCTGACGCCGGCCGAGTTGGATGGCGGCCCTCAGCTGGCAACTGTGAGCCACCTGGGTTTGGCCCGGTTTGCGTCAGGCAGCTCGGTAGAGGAAGGAGAGGCGGCACTGGAGGCCCTGCTGCCTCAGATGCCAGCCCTGCAAGAGCTCGATCTTGGCGGCTGGCCTGGTAATAGCCTGCCAGGCTGCGTGGCCCACACTGCAACAGCGCTGACCAAGCTGGCACTGGAGGACAGCGAGCTGACCAGCCTGCCAAGTGGCGCCTGCCCAGCGGGTGAGAATGTGCTGCGCAGTTGACAGTAAACGGCTTGCAGTTGCTTGTGCCATTCCTGCCCTCTGACCTGCTGCCGTGCTCCTGCTGCTGCCTGAATGCAACTGCCTTTGGCCAAGCATGGCTTGCAACTGCCACCCCACCTGCACCCTTCAGGCCTGGTCGAGCTGGACCTGCGCCTCTGCCGGAGCCTAGCATTTACAGAAACTGGCGTGGACGCATTGCTGCACAGCTGCCCGCGTCTGCTCACCGTGCAGCTGGAAGGGGGCGCGGCTGCCAGTGGCGAAGCGGCGGCGGCGCTGACCGCTGCCCTGGAGCGGCGGCGGCGGGAGGGACTGCAGCCAGCATGAGTTTACTGTGGAAGGGGGTACATCCAATGATTCCACAGGCACCAGATGTAACATGGCGAATGCTGAGCAAACCTGCATCCAGCGGCTCCAGGGCTTCGGCTGCCGATGCAGGCGTCGGTGCGCTGGGGCCGCTGGGCGGTGGCGTGGGCGCGCGCCCACAGGCCTCGTGATAGGCCGCAGACCGGTGCGTTCACCTCAGAACTGCCTTCCACAGCTGATCAAACGACAAGAAGGCCGACTGAGCTGGTGCAGGTTTCAGCTACCAGGTAGCAATGGCGGAGCCCAGCGCGACAATCAGCATCGACGACCTGCCAGACGGAGCACTTCAAGACATCTTCAGCAAGCTCTCGCTTCGCCAGCGGTGAGTTTGAAATTGCTTGCCGTGGTTTCTGCACGCCAACACCCCACATCCCCCCAATTCACCATTCGTATGGCCGCCACATCAGTTGGTGTGTCTGCTAAGGGACTTGCAACCGTGCCGGCCGGCCGCCGCCGCCGCTGCCGCCCGCCGCGTGACCAACACATTGGCGCCACCATCACCTGTACTGCAGGCTGGGCATCAGCAGCGTGTGCAAGAGGTGGCAGGGCATTGTGCTGTCTCCCCCGCTGCTAGCCGAGGTCACCATCGCGGGCAGATCCGACAACTGGCTCAGCACGCTGCGCAGCGCCACCTCGTGGCTGGTGCGGCGGGCAGCGGGCCGTGTGCAGCAGCTTGCCATCAACCTTTCCTGCGGTGGTTCAGCAGCAGAGGAGGCGGACGCAGCAGAGGCAGCTGTGCTCATTGCAGGAGCTCTTGCTGCGGCTGACTGCAGCGGCACGCTGCACAAAGTGACAGTGTGGCTGGACCAGGGAAACCATCTGCCGCTGGGCGGCTGGTCAGCGGGGATGAGCGGCCTGCAGCGGCTGGGTATCAAAGGCATTGAGGGCCGCATCAGCGTCAGCGGCGACCTGCGGGGCCTGACAGCGCTGCAGTCTCTCACGCTGCACAATGGCTATGTGGATTTCACAGCCGGTGCCCGCCTCCCGCCGTCGCTGACCTTCCTGTCGCTGGGGCAGTATGCAAACGGCTCACCGCTGCCCCAGCAAGTAGGTCGATGCGGATGTTGACCGCACGATGCGTGGGCCAGCGAACTTCAGTTAGTGCATTGCGCCAGCTCACGCATGCCTCTATACTTCTTCACGTTTCTGCTCTGTTGCTTGCCCACGTGCAGGTGGCTGCCCTGACGCGGCTGCACTCACTGGATTTGGACTGCTGCAGCTTCAAGAGCAATCAGTACGCCCCGCTGGCGGCGCTCAGCGGTATGCTCCAGTCCCTCACCATCAACAAGTGCCACAGCCTGCCCGACTGCCTGCCAACCATGCTGGCTCTGCGCACGCTGGTGAGCACGCCGGGGGCCAAATGACCTGGTGGCAGCGGTGTGTGTTGGACAGGGTTTGATGCTGTTGCGCGGTGGTTGCAAGAAACGCCTGCATTGTAACGCGAAAATGCTGTCCCAGAGGCCAGCTAATCAGTTGCCAGCTCAGCTACACTCTTACACATTTGCACAGTGCAGATCGTGATTGATGAAGACTGGCTGACCCACGGCGAGAACGGCAAGCGCATCCTTCAAGCCAGCCTGCAGCAGCTGCCACACCTGGAGCGCCTGGCAGTGGAAGTTTACTGCTCCCATGCACCCCTGGTGCTGCCCGACGGCGCCTGGCAGCGCACAGTGAGGCAGCTGGCGGCTGGTGCCGACCTGCTAAAAGCCAGCCTCCCAGGTCTGGGCAAGGCAGTGGCTTTGCAGGAGCTCGCCATCGACGCAGCATGCCAGCAGGCAACGGCGCTGAGCGTGCTGAGCTGGGCGGCGGAGCAGCAGGCGCTGCCGCTGCGGCTTCTGGTGCTAGCGTTTTCAACTGACGAAGGTGCCGAACTTGATCTGCTCAAAGCCTGCCTGTCGCTGAAGAGCCGCCACCCGCTGCTGGACATCCAGCCAGTGCACTGCGGGTGTGACACGCCCCTGCACAGCTTTCTGACCCAATGAGCTTTGCTCCCTAAGACCCACATTCCAATGTTTGCCTGCCGGTCGGCCTCGCCAGCCAACAAAGCAACAAAGTAGGGCCCGCCTGCATGCGGCTGTGCTGTCACGCCTGATATGGCAGCCCCCTGCCCGCATCTAGCCGTCTTAGCTCTTCCCTGCTCCCTTTGGTACCGCTGTCGCCTGTTGCTTTCACGCCTCACGCGTCCACTTCGGCCGCACCGCCTGCATTCTTTCCAGTAAAGCTTGGCAGCTTGTTGCCCCCGTTCCGTACAGTTGTAGCTCCGGTTTGTCTCATCCCTTCACCACACCTCTCCCTCACACTGGCTTCCCACCATGCCCTTGGCAGCCCTCCCTTGCGGCCTTCACTGTCCATGGCCTGCACGTGCGCTGCAGCTGTAACACTTACCGCACGTGCGCTGCATAGCACCCGCTCTGCTGATGACGTGTGATATCTGCAGTTTCGACGAGGAGCCATGCCAACCAGGGCTTGCGGGGCTAGCTGGGTTGATGGGCGGCGGCCACTCTGGCTGCCACTCAGGAGCGGCTGCAGCTGGGAGGGTGCTTGCCAATGGGAAATGCTGTGCTGCACTCGAATGGGTGTAATCAGCCGTCGCATCCACAAGCTGTTCAATGCTCCAGTTGCATCTCCTGGCAGGGATCAAGCTGCACACGCTCCGCCAGCTAAACGGGCGCATGCTGGGGCTGCTTGGCGCGGCACGCTGCATTTCGCCACCGGCATGCCCCTGCTGACCCCACTGGCGCTTTGATCGCTTGACGACAACATCTAAAGCAACCTGTGCTCGGCTTTAGCTGGCCAGCTGCAGCGAGCAGCGCTGGGGTTGTTGGTCCGGCGAACGCGGTGCACCCCAGGCCATGGCGGAGGCAGAGCCAGCGATCGGCATCGATGCGCTGCCCGATGGAGCGCTGCAGCTCGTCCTGGGCCACCTCCCGCTGGCCGAGCGGTGCGTTCGGTTGGCCCTCTCGTCGCCCCTGAACTCGTTGTTCCGCACCGCGCCTGATATGTTGTGATCAGCAGGGCCGCTTGCCCCCTCAGCCGCTCCCGCCGCCCGCCCGCCGCCCCCCGTCTGCTGACCTGCGGCACCCGATTCTGCCCTCCTCCCCTCCTGCGCAGGCTGCGGCTGAGCTCTGTCTGCCAGCGATGGCAGGCCGTCATCCTCTCCGCCCCGTTGCTGGCCCAAGTGGCGATTCGGGCAGTTAAGGGCAGCGGCATTGACCTGCTGCGCGGCGCTTCCTCCTGGCTGGTGCGGCGGGCAGCCGGCAGCATGCAGCAGCTGTCTCTCGATGTGGCAGACATGGCTTTGATGACATCGAGAGGGCAGAGGCAGTGGGGCTCATCACAGCCACACTGGTAGCAGTTGGTGCGCAGGGTACGCTGCATGAAGTCACACTGCGGCTTCCGGATGTGTTGTCGCTGGCGCTGGGCGGCTGGGTGACGGCGATGAGCGGCCTGCAGCGGCTCTCTGCCGATGGCGGCCACAGCTTCATCAACATCAGCGGCGACTGGTGCGGCCTCACAGCCCTGCAGTCGCTGCAGATGGACAGCCGCTGTATTGAGTGGGCGGCGGGAGCCCGCCTCCCCCTGTCCCTAACTCACCTCTCGCTGTGCGCGTTGAACGACGAAGACGCGGAAGGGCTGGCCACACAGGTGGGCTGGCGCTGGTAGCTGTGGATTTATTTGTGCGCTGACAGTGTGTGCTGGCAGGCGAACAGCGGGCGGTGCTACATGCCACCTGTCACCCACCTAGCTCTAGCATAACATTCTCAAACTGGCCTCCCTTGCGGCCGTGTGCCCTCTCGCAGGTGGCTGCCCTCACACGCCTGCACTCGTTGCGCCTGGGCAACTACTTCTACAAAAGCCACCAGTACGCCTCGCTGGCCGCTCTCAGCAGCACGCTCCAGTCCCTGACTCTCGACAAGTGCGACGGCCTGCCAGACTGCCTGCCCAAAATGCTGGCGCTGCGCACGCTGGTGAGGGGGCAGCTGGGACCAGCTGGCGTGGTGGCTGCAGCTGCTTGGCCATGTCACAGGCATTGTTCGGGCGCGCTGGTTGGGTAGCGAGAAGGTATCTCCACCCGAGCAGCAGCTGTAGGACCAGCGTGCATTTGAGCAGACGAGATGCTTGCGCAGCATGCCTTTCTGATGCCAGCTAAGCTCAGTCCATTCCCGCGCCTACACCCTGGGTACTGCAGATCGTGATTGACGATGCCCCCGATTTCGGTGTGGCCGAGAACAACACCCGCATCTTAGCAGCCTGCCTGCGGCAGCTGCAACGCCTCGAATGCCTGGCGCTGCAGGAGTGCCCAGCCCTGGTGCTGCCTGATGGCCCCTGGCAGGGCACGGTGCGGCAGCTGGCAGCTGATGCTGAGGTGCTGCAAGCCAGCCGGCCAGAGCTGCAAAAGGCGGCGGCTCTGCATGAACTCTGCATGGGTGTCACCAACCAGCACCCAGCCGTGCCAAGCCTGCTGCGCTGGGCAACGGCGCTGCAGACGGTGCCACTGCGGCGGCTGGTGCTGGCCTTTTCGGCTCGCGTTTCTCCAACAGTTGACACGCTCCAAGCATGCCTGGCGCTGATGAGCCGGCACACATTGCTGGACGTCCAGACAGCAACCAGCACGTCTGACATGCCCCTGCACAGCTTCCTGGCAGGATGAGCTTTACTTCTTGATGCTTTTGACCGCCCCAGTACCACAGTAATTCCAAGCTGTCGCCTTCTCGTCTGGGCCCCGCCTGCATGGCTGTGCTGTCACCCCTGATACGGCAGCCCCCTGTTAGAGTTGAGCCAGTCCTGCCCTACTTTGCTCCCTTTTATACCGCTCTCGCCTGTGGCTTTCACTTCTGATGATTCCTGCAGTCATTGCGGCCACACCGCCTCCATTCTCTCCGTGAACGCTGAGCTGGTTATCGCCAGCCAGTCAGTAAGCCTGTTCCGCGCTGGACCTCCCTCCTGTTCACCGTACCACAGCCCTGCAACGCCTGCAAACATGTGCGCAGCAGACATAGGCATCATGCCAGTGGTGTGTGACATCTGAGGCACTAGCAAGAGGGCCAGGCCAGCCGGCACTGGCTGGACCGATGGCGGCCGCCACTCTCACTGGCGCACCGGAGTGGCTAGGCGGGTGCATGCCAATGAGGTGTGCTTAGCTGCAACGAAAACTTGCAACCAGCCGTTGTATGCACAGGGTGTCCAAATGCTACCAGCGAAGCACACGCATGATGTAAATGCTCCGCCACCTGATCGGACGCCGCTGGACCCAGCTGGGCCGCTTGGCGTGCCACGGCAGCGCTGCCCACATGCCTCTGTGACGCCACTGGCGCTTTGATCGCCCAGACGGCCCACGGCCTAACCAACCTGTGCTCGCCTGAGCTCGCCAGCTGCAGCAAGCAGCGCTGGAGTTGTCGGTCCAGCGAGTGCCGTGCAGCCCAGGCCATGGCGGAAGCAGACACAGAGATCGGCATCGATGTGCTGCCTGATGGCGCGCTGCAATTGGTCTTCAGCCACCTCCCGCTGGCCGAGCGGTGAGCAGTTCCCTGCGCCTAGCCTCTGCATCTCCTCACTGGCATGCTGCACTATTGCATGGGTGTCCTGGACCAGCTGCAAACACGCCCTGTCTGCTGCTGCAGAGTGGCCGCCGCTGCCGCCGCCGCCGCAGAGCCGCCACTCCTCCACTGGGCCACCCTTTCAAAACCCATCACCACTGCAGGCTGCGCATCAGCAGGGTGTGCCGGCGGTGGCAGGCCATTGTGCTCTCGGCCCCACTGCTGGCCCAGGTTACTGTGGCTTTGACCTCGGACAGGCGGCTCACTCAATTGCGCAACGCCACGTCATGGCTGGTGCGCCGGGCAGCCGGCCGTGTGCAGCAGCTAACCATTGACATGGACGACGAATTGGATAAAGAAAGGCTGGATGCAGCAGAGGTAGCAGCATTGATTGCTGGCACGCTCACAGCAGTAGGCGCCAGCGGCATGCTGCGAGAAGTGACAGTGGTGCTTGGCCTGTATAAGCGGCTGCACCTTGGTGCCTGGGCAGCGGCAATGAGCGGCCTGCAGCAGCTGTCTATCACAGGTGTTGAGGGCCACATCAGCGTCAGCGGCGACCTGCGGGGCCTGACAGCGCTGCAGTTGCTGAAGCTGCAAAACTACCATGTTGAGTTTGCAGCAGGCACCCGCCTCCCGCCAGCTCTGACTCACCTCTCGCTACAGGCAGTGGACTGTGAAGACTCTGAAGAGCTGATCCCTCCGGTGAGCTGACATTAGTTGCAGGTGTCATATTGCATGCCTGCAGCATATGCTTGCACACAGGTGCTACCTGCTGCTTTCCACCACACACAAGCAAAGTGCAACCGAGTCCAAGTTTGCTCGCGTGCCCTCCTGCAGGTGTCTAACCTGACACACCTGCACTCGCTGGATTTTGATTACTGCTGGTACTTGAGCCACCAGTACGCTCCCCTGGCGGCGCTCGGCAGCACGCTCCAGTCCCTCACTCTCGACAACTGCACCAGCCTGCCCGACTGCCTGCCAAACATGATGGCGCTGCGCACGCTGGTGAGCATGGTTTGACACAGCTGGTGCGAGACTGCCCCCGCCTGGTTAGCGATTGAGAGGTTTTGGTAGCCTACACTGCTGAACACTGCCTGCAACGGCAACGAGTGCAGGACTGCCCAGCTGCTTGCATAACCCGCCGCCTGCCCAGCTAAGCCCAGTGCAGCAATGTGTGCACAACTTTGCCTGCTGCAGATTGTGAAGGAGGACTTTGGCATTTTTGGCGATGGCACTGAGGACAGCCACCAGAACGTCGACATCCTGCACGCCAGCTTGCGGCAGTTGCCTCACCTGGAGTGCCTGACCGTGGATCCATACGTGGACTCGCGTGACCCGGCCCCCGAACCCCTGCTGCTGCCCGCCGGCCCTTGGCAGCAAACCGTGAGGCAGCTGGCGGCTGGTGCCGACATGCTTGCAGCCAGCTGGCCAGATCTTGGCGGCACGGTGGCTCTCGAAAATCTCACTATCAACACAGCGCGCAAGCGGCAGCGGGCAGCGGCGCAGCTGCTGCGGCGCTGGGCAGAGCAGCCTGCGCTGCCTCTGCGGCGACTCACGCTGAAGCTGTTCAACCCTCAAGCCCCCTTGAAGGCATTGACTAATGCTTGCGTGGCTGTGAAGGGCCGCCACTCGCACCTGGACATCAAGCTGGTGCCCCATAAAGCTTGAGCCGCTGGCGTGCAATCTTGCTGACTGGCGTTCATCCACCCACGCAGGCCAGGCTGCCCATGCTGGTACTGCCCTCCTTGCGCCTTTGCTTCGTATGCCCGGCAGCTGTAACACTGATCGAGATCGTCTTCATGATAGCACGTTGTGACAGTTAAGCCCTAGTGAGAGCCAGGTCAAGCTTTGCCAGCAGTTAGTGACAGCCACTCTGGATGCCACGGGGAGGGTGCTGGAAGGGCGGAATGCCAGTGAGGATTGCTCCGGCGCACCCTAATAATTGCATTTTCATCCACACGAGTCTTGAATGGTCCAGTGGTCGCATGCGCAAGCCATCAACTGCTCACGCACCGCCAGCCGAATCAGGCGACGCTGGCCCGCTTGGTGCAGCCGCCATGGCGAGCTGCATGGCGCCGCTGTATGCCCCTGCTGACCCCACTGGCGCTTTGATCGCTTGACGACAACATCTAAAGCAACCTGTGCTCGGCTTTAGCTGGCCAGCTGCAGCGAGCAGCGCTGGGGTTGTTGGTCCGGCGAGTGCGGTGCACCCCAGGCCATGGCGGAGGCAGAGCCAGCTATTGGCATCGATGCGCTGCCCGATGACGCGCTGCAGGCGGTCCTGGGCCACCTCTCGCTGCCCGAGCGGTGCGTTCGGTTGCCGGCCAAAGCCCTTCCCTGGCTCTGAACTCGCCATTGTAATATGTGGCTGGTGCTTGCGTGATCAGCCGGGCCGCTCGCACCCTCAGCCGCTTCCACCGCCCACCCGCCCCGTCTTCCGACCTGCAGCCCCCGCGCTCTGCCCTCCCCTCCTGCTCAGGCTGCGCCTCAGCACAGTCTGCCGACGGTGGCAGGCAGTTGTTCTCTCGCCACCCCTGCTGGCCCAGGTGGCCATTGAAGCAGGCACGGGCAACGACATCGACATGCTGCGAGTCGCAACGTCCTGGCTGATGCGGCGAGCGGCCGGCAGCGTGCAGCAGCTGTCCGTCGATTTGCAGCATGCGGAATTTGACCCAGACTGCGAGGAGCGAGAAGAGGCAGTGGTGCTCATCACAGCTACGCTCGCTGCCCTTGGCGCCCGTGGCACGCTGCGCCAGGTGTCAATGCAGCTTGGCAGCTTCACCATGCTGCCCCTTGGCGCCTGGGCGGCGGCGCTAAGCGGCCTGCAGCAGCTGTCCATTGCGGGAAAGGAAGGCCGCATCAGCGTCAGCGGCGACCTGCGGGGCCTGACAGCGCTGCAGTCGCTGGAGCTTGAGGATGAGGATGTTCAGCTGGCAGCCAGCACCCAGCTGCCGCCATCCCTCACCCACTTCAAGCTGTCGTCGTCGAGCTATGTGGGCGACTCGTCTGGACTGGCCCCACAGGTGCGCAGGCTGACACTCATTGCTGGTTTGCGGACTGGCATGCTGGCAGCGTGTTCTGGCAGGAGCCTGATGCTATCTGCTGCTGCCCCGCCGCTCACAACGGCTGAAAGGTTGTGAGCTGCCGCCGCGCACCGGGGTGGGAGAGGGCGTGGTGGGGCTGCTGCCGTTGCTGCCTGCTTTGCTATCTGCTGCTGCTGCTGCTGTTATGGCATGCACTGAAGTTGTGAGGGCAATCAAGCATAGCGGGGCTTTCCTTCACGTGCGGACTTTCCCTTTCACTACTGCTCTGCCCGCAGGTGGCATCTCTGACGCACCTGCGCTCGCTGTGCCTGGGCAACTTCACATACAGAGGCCAGCAGTACGGCCCGCTGGCAGCGCTCAGCAGCACGCTCCAGTCACTCACCATGGACAACTGCGACGCCCTGCCCAGCTGCCTGCCCGAGATGCTTGCGCTGCGCACGCTGGTGAGCGCGCCTTGAGGCACCTAATGCATGGGCACCAGCTGCTTGGATCGCTATCTGGGTACCTGCCATTGAGCGATAGCGACAGGGGCACAGCCAAGCTGCTTGCATGGCGCGCCTCGCGACTGCCAGTCCCTAGCTCATCCACTTGTGCACACTTGGCCTGCTGCAGATTGTGATGGCCAAGAGCCATGAGCGCTGGTTTATTCCAGACCAGACGCACAACTATGGCACCCTGTACGCCAGTCTGAAGCAGCTGCCGGGCCTCGAGTGCTTGGCAGTGGACATGCCAACCTTGCTGCCAGAACTGGCGCTGGTGCCGGGCCCGTGGCAGCGCACACTGAGGCAGCTGGCCGGGCCTGCCCGCATGCTGGAAGCCAGCTTGCCAGCGCTGAGCGAGGCGTCGTCCTTGCAGGAGCTCGCCATTGGCGAGCCAGGCAAGCAGGCGCAGCAGGCAGCTGTGCTGAGCGGGCTGCGCTGGGCAGCGGGGCAGCGGGCACTGCCGCTGCGGCGGCTGGTGCTGCTCCTTCCTGCTGACAAAATTACAACCCTTGAAATGCTTGAAGCCTGCCTGGAGCTGAAGGGCCGCCACCCGCACCTGAAAATCCAGCCAGCAACCCGCACATCTGTCATTCCACTGCACAGCTTCCTGTCCAAGTAACCTCGTGCTTTTTGTGCCGCCGTGGCAGCGTAGTATTGATGTAGTCCATTACCCAGCTGGCTGTTTCTCAATTCCCCTGGTTGATGCCGCCTGTTTTCCTGTCGATTCTCGTTTGCATTGCCTCACAAAGCTCAACGCGCGTTTAAAGCGAATGCGCATCGCTTAGCCACGGTACACTATACTATGTAGCGGCGCATGGTGGGGCAACAATCAACACAGAAGGGACTGGGGGTGTGTTGGGCATGTGCAACAGTGGGTTGCGCCCAGAGAAGACGTGTGAACCGAACAAGCAAGGCGGCGCTGCTTATGCAGACCAGCGCTGCGCCGGATTGGACTGGCAGCGGCAGCTGGGGAAGCGCCGCAACAGCCGCCAACTGGCGCCGTGCAGCAGACCGGGTGCAGTGCGCTGAGGCATTAATCGGGCCAACCAACTGGTGGCATCCACACCTGGTCATCCAGCCAAAAGTCCCCCTGTAGGGCATACCTGCCCATATGGCGGCTCTGCACAGCTTGCTGACCCAATGCCCTCAGAACGTGTTCATTGCCTGCAACATGCGATCCGCAGATTGTTTGTGCTTGCTTCCTGTAAAGCAGTGCCGCCACAGTTGGCTTCATCCTGATGTCGGCATCATTGGCACCTGCACGCACATTGATTGGGTTCTGTATACCGGCAGAGCGAATGCAACTGGATGCCGCCGCCGCCATGCTGGGCGCGCCGCCGCACTGGCGGCAGGCAAGCCAGGGCTATCAGGCAGCCCCTTAGTGTTTCTCTCAGTTGCAGTGCCCTCCAGCGCATTCTGGGGTATTGCCCTTCCTTGCAAGCCAGCACCAGAGCGGCAGCCCCTGTGTCCAGTTGCAGCTGCAGCCATGGCGGGGCCTCGATCCGCAATGAGTATCAATGCCCTGCCTGATGACGTGCTGCAACACGTCTTCAGCAAGCTCTCGTTCACCGAGCGGTGCGTTTGAAGGTGCCTGCGGCGCCCTCGTGCGCGCCTCAGCCCTTTGCTTTGCCTCAATCTGCTCTTGCCATGCTCTGTGTGTGCTGAAGAAAGCATCCGAGCTCTTGCAAGTGCATCCGCCTGCCGCCGCTGCCGCCCGCCGCCCTGACCCTGTGCACCCACCCCTGCCCTCTTTCCTTGCAGGCTGGCGCTCAGCCCTGTGAGCCGGCGCTGGCATGCTGCCATTCTGGCCCCACCCCTGCTGCATGAGGTGGACATCACAGCAAGGTCCCCGCACTACCCTCGCAGCCCTGGCTGGCTCAGCACCCTGCGCAGCGGCACAGCATGGCTGGTGCGCCGGACAGCCAGCCATGTGCAGCAGCTCTTTTTGGAGGTGCATGTTCCAGGTGGGCCCACAGAGGATGAGCAGGCAGAGACAGACACACTGATCGCTGATGCGCTGGCTGCTGTAGCCACTGCCGGCAGGCTGCGTGAGCTTTCAGTGGCGGCGCCAGGCGTGCCTGTGCACATCGCCGACTGGGCGGCAGCCATGCGCAGCCTGCAGCGGCTGGCCATCAGCTGCGAGTTATCTCCAGTCACCCTCAGCGGCGACCTGAGCAGCCTGACAGCCCTGCACACGCTGCTGCTGGAGGGCGCCTGCACCGGCTTGACACCGGCCGCCCGGCTTCCGCCATCGCTGACCTCTCTGTACCTCGGCGCCAACGTGCATCATGAGATCGGCGGCGTCATCAATGACGAGCTGCCTGCGCAGGTGGGCAGTTTGTGCCGACAGCTGTGGCATGCTGGGCAGCTGCGATCAATGCTGCACTGTTTGTACACTTCTTGCAACTTGCGCTGCAGAGAGCCCTGGACCTCGCAACTCTCCAGTTCAGCATGCCTTCCCATCCCTGTGCGCCTTGCCTCGCCATCCTTGTCGCCACGTGTCCATCATATGCTGCAGGTGGCTGGGTTGACGCGCCTGCACGTGCTGCATCTGAGCTCTAACACCTTTAGGAGCGACCGGTTTGGCTCCCTGGCGGCGCTGGGCAGCACGCTACAGTCACTGTGCCTCGAGAACAAAGACAGCCTGCCCGACTGCCTGCCCCAAATGCTGGCCCTGCGCACGCCGGTAAGGGGCAGCGGTGCGCTGGGGATGTGTGACACACACGGCGCTGATTGGCAGCCAGGGTTGGCTGTACTGCATGCAGCTGCCGCAGCAGGACGGCCGCAGTGCCATGTGAAATAGATGGCACCGCCTGCCTCTCACTTCGTCCCTACAGCAAGTGCCGAGAGATGCGCCTTGTGCCGTTTGGTGCATTTTTTGCAGATAGTGAAGGAAGACAACTTTGGTCTGCCGCCTGAAGGCGAGGAGGTGCTGCATGCTGCCCTGCGCGCGCTGCCACATCTGGAGCAGTTGGTGTTGGACGTAATGGGACCGCCGGCAACAGCGCTTCCGTCCGGGCCTTGGTGTCGCACCCTCAAGCGGCTGGCGGCGCCCGCTCACATCTTGAAAAACAACCTGTCAGTGTTGGGCGAGCTGTCCTGCCTAGAAGCGCTCGGGATGGACTGGGCATACGGCGAGCCGGAGGGGCAGCACACAGCTGCGCTGAGCATGCTGCGCTGGGCGGCGGAGCAGCAGGCGCTGCCGTGGCGGCGCCTCGCAATGCAGCTGGATGCTCGCCCCACCGCTGAAATATTCAACACCAGCCAGGCTGTGAAATCCCGCCACCAGCACATAGAGATTGCCCTCCTCCCAGACATGCCTTGCGCTGCACTCATTGGGGCTGCTGCTGACTGACTGCCTCAAACCCAGCATCACTCCCTTGCATTCACTTGTACACGCTCAACTGTCGCCCGGTTGCCCACTACATGGCTGCCCCATTCCGGTTTTCACTTCACGCCAAGGCTGCCCAAGCCCAGCAGCTTGCACCTGCACCTCTGCCCACTTGCTACTGCAGCCAGCTGTCGCGTTGCCATTACATCTGGCACGTGGTAAGAATGTAAGTCCTTGCGAGGGGGAAAGGAAAAACAAAGTGGGGAGAGGAAAATGCCGCGCAATGAAAGAATGGTGGACATCCATTTGGGGGCAGGGAGGCGCGCGGAATCAAACAGGCCAAAAGGACAGAGGCGGGGACAAGGGGAGCAGCAAACGAGTGTAAATCTGAAACAAGGGGTGCGTTCAGTTGGTCGGCATGACTAGCTGATTCCGTAGACGGAAGGGGGGAGGAAGGGTGCAGGGGGAGTGCGGGACGGAATGCAAGGCCAGTGGGGTGGCCCAACTGTGTCCAAGCGCACCCGGCGGGAAGTGGACGGGGGCAGAGCAGAGGGAAAGCTTGCCGGGATGCACTGTCAACATTTCACAACATCACACACACAGGCCGGCGCGCCGCGAGGCGATACAGCCGTGGCGCAGCCGCTGCCGCGTTGGGCAGGGGCTGCCGCCGCTGCGGGCCGGGCGGCCGGCATACGTAGTGCCACAGAGCACAGCACAGGCCTGTCACAGCATGGGCGCCAGGCCGCGGCAGCTGGCTGAGCTGCTGCTCAGCTTAGCTGCTTAGCGGCGGCGGGGGGTGGAGCTGCGGCCGCGGGTGGGGGCGGGGGCGCTGAAGCTGCGGGACTCGCGCGCCTTGCGCTCCAGGAACTCGCGCTGCTCGGCGCTCAGGCCAGCCGCCGCGGAGCCGTAGCTCGCGGACTGGGAGGCGGCGGCGGGAGCGGGGGACCGGCTCTGCAGGAGGGAGGAGATTGGCAGGTAGGGCGGGGTCGTAAGCAAGCGGCCAGTTGCATGTTTTGAGGCATGCATGGGGCCTGCCTGCCTGCTGCTGCGGGCGCAGCCAAGCACCTCGATTCCACCCAGGCAGGGCTGCCCTGCCGCCTTCCGTACTCTGCTCATTCCTCCCCTTTGCTGCAACCCCTCCCTTGAAACAGCATGCAACTGGGTCTCACCTCGCGGGCCTTGCGCTCCAGGAACTCGCGCTGCTCAGCGGAGAGGCCGGCGGAGGAGCCAGAGGAGCTCATGGCGGAGCGCACGCCGCTGTTGGACACGGGGGTGGGGGTGCGGCTGGAGGGGCGGGCCGAGGGGCGGGCAGACGCGCTGCGGCCGCGGGTCTGCAGGGAGCAATGGGAGGAGGCGGAAGGTTGCAACGCGGGTCAAAAGGTGTGCTAGGCGTGATGGCACCACCTCTGAATGGCCTTGCATGCGAGACATCGCCATATGCAAGCACATCAGTGTGTGCAGCCAAAAATCGAAGCAACCCCCGAACTTTTTTTCTCACCTCAACGGGGGCGCTGAAGCTGCGGCTCTCGCGGGCCTTGCGCTCCATAAACTCGCGCTGCTCAGCGCTCAGGCCGCCAGCAGGGGCAGCGGCGGGGGCGCTGTAGGAGGCAGCCGGGGCGCTGTAGGAGGCCGGGGCGGGGGTGCGGCTGGTGGGACGGGGGGACGCGGAGCGGGGGCGGGGGGCGCTGCGGCCGCGGGTCTGCGAGGGTAGAGGGATGCCCAAGAGGCAGCAAACTGTGAGATTTGCAGGCTAATCAGGACGCTTTGACGGAGCAAGAGTGCAGGCTGTAGTGCGGTACCATTCTAAGGGCCTCAAACACCGCATGCCCAGCTGTCAGGCTGATCCCTCCAAAAATGTGCTGGGACCCAGGTACCAAGACCCAAGCGCACCTCCACGGGGGCGGGGCTGCGGGACTCGCGTGCCTTGCGCTCCAGGAACTCGCGCTGCTCAGCGCTCAGGCCGCCAGCGGGGGCAGCGGCGGGAGCACTGTAGGACGCGGCAGGGGCGCTGTAGGAGGCCGGCGCGGGGGTGCGGCTGGTGGGGCGGGGGGACGCGGAGCGGGGGCGGGGAGCGCTGCGGCCGCGGGTCTGCAGGGAGCAAGGCAGTGGAAACGGGCAGGAGGGAGGGATTGATGGCGGGAACGGCAGGGTGAATTCAGGCAGGGTGGGTGGCTGGCGTGCTCCCCAAGTGGATAGGGGCTGATGCAGGGAGATGCCGTTGGCAGAGTAGTATCTCCCAGGCTTGCCCCATTGCAATTTCTGCTTGCTGCCCGCATCCAGGCAATGCAGCATGCGAACTGCTGCTGCCCACAGGTGCCAGAGCACCGACCCTTGCACCCTGTGCTGGGCTGATCCTGGTGTGCAGCTGACACTGCCCTACAGCCTCTCACCTCCACGGGGGCGGGGCTGCGGGACTCGCGCGCCTTGCGCTCCAGGAACTCGCGCTGCTCGGCGCTCAGGCCGTTAGCGGGGGCGCTGCTGTAGGAGGCAGCGGGGGCGCTGTAGGACGCGGGGGCGGGGGTGCGGCTGGAGGGGCGGCCCACGGGGGACGCGGAGCGGGGGCGGGGGGCGCTGCGGCCGCGTGTCTGCACACAGAACAGTGGAAAGGATGCAAAAGTCAGGAGCTGCGCATGCATGCAGCTGTGGGCTGGGACTGGCTGCGCATGTGCGGAATCGCCGTGCATGCGCCGGGTGCTGCGCCAAAGAATCAGCCCTTGAATCGCACCTCCACGGGGGCGGGGCTGCGGGACTCGCGCGCCTTGCGCTCCAGGAATGCCTTCTGCTCGGCGCTCAGCTGGGCAGTGGCCATGGCCACAGTCAGGGGGCGCTGCAGGCGGCGGGGGTGCGGGCGGCAGACGGTCAGCGGTGGGGGTAGACTCCTCGGGCAGCGGCGGCACGGGCGCCCCCAAGACTGTGCCCGACCGCCGCTTTGCCGCCGTGATCAGGCGTCGAACTGTCTCACAACCGTGATGCGCTGCCTGCCGCCGGCCCTTGGGCGCTGCACCAGGGGCTGCCCCCGCCCACTACTATACCCAGCCCCCGCCAGGCGCCTGGACGCCCCTCTGGCGCATTGCCGCACTGCCCGGGCGCACCTGCTGCTTCTTGGCCACCCGGGCGGTGGCCGGGCGGCCGAGGGTCACGCGTGCGCTCAGGGCCTGCATCGTTACGCTTGGCTTGCTAGGAGTGCAAGAGTGGCGGCCAGCAAGCCCTACGGTGCCCAGAAAGAATGGAGTGGTGATCGGGGCGGTGCGGCGCGGGCAGATGAGGGAGCCGGGCAGAAGTCTCCCACCCATGTGGCACAGCACACCCAGCATCTCCTCGCACGCCACCGCGCCCTCCCCCGAGCCTACCCCATTCTGGAGGGCATCCAGCCGCCTGGGCCCCCACCCTTGCACTCCAGTCCTCCAGCAGATGTGTCTGAGTGTACTGGCCTGCATGCGGGGCATGAACCCAACCGTGCCGCTAGCCCAGCAGTTAAAACGGCCCGCCCGTCTCCTGGCGCTAGCGGCGGCGGCGGTGCCACCTGCGCACATGCAATGGCAGCAAGCGCTGCACTTGCATCTGATGCGGTGCTAAGCTGGCTGAAGCTCTTGTACAGCCGCTGTGGGGCCTGTATGCCCGAGCAGTAGCACACCGCCCCCTCCTGCCTGCGGAATCTACCGCACATGCCTACCATGTGTTGGTGTCGAGGCGGCAGCAGCCAATTCGGCCCAGCCAGAGCTCTTCCACGCCCTGCACCAATCCCCGAGCGTGCCGGCTGGGTTCCTGCCAGCGCACAGGCGCATTGTGCAGCCCATAGGCTGCAGGGCTGTGCGCCATCGCCGCAAGGCAGGCAAAGATGCAGCTAGGGGAGTGCCGGCGGCGATGGGGCACGAACAGAGCGCCTGTGTGTTTCGCGGCCAGGCCTGTTGCGTTCATGCACCAGTTGCAGGCTGCAACTCTGAAGCAGAATCATGCATGAAGAGGGGTGCAGGGTTCGCAGCGATCGCCGGCAAGCAGCCTTGTCCGCTGCCATCCGTGGTGGGCGGTGGCGCCGCCGCTGCCGCTGGGAGGGCGGCATCATGATCGCCGATGCAAGCGCGCTCGTTGAAATCGCACATCATCTGCACTTCGTTGCGCGCTCCCGGCCCGCCTCTGCTGCCGCACAGGCCACTGCGCCAGGGCCCACGGCACTGCTGGCCTGCGCCCGCTTGCGAAACCGCACATCGCGATGGAGGCGCGATCCGTTTTGCTCACCGAAAGGGCGGCCGCCGCGCGGCCTCACCGGCGCCAAACCAGTGCGGCGCCGCTGGCCAAGCGCGCTGCAGGCCCCCGGGCCCTGCAATCGACCCTCAGCGGCAGCAATGTGCGTCCATCAGCTGTGCAGCAGGCCCGTACGGCCACTCGCCCCGCGCTGGCGGCAGCGGCGGCAGGGCCCGAGGCAGCACCGCAGCAGGAGTCGCAGCTGCAGCCCTTCCTTCGCTGGGCCATCGCCAACGGTGCATGGGAAGGGGCCGTGGATCTTCGCACGTGCTGCTCAAGTGGTTGAGAACAACAGGGTAGCCCAAACTGCTGAAAGCACTGCTTTCAAACAATTTCTTGTGCCCAGTGTTGGGTGCCTCCTTACCCGCCCGCCTGTTTCTGCACCTCCCCGACTGGCTGTGGCCGCTGCTGCAGGCGTGGAGGGTGTGGGCACTGCAGACAGCAAGATCGCTCTCTATGAAGGGGAGGGAGGCGAGCGCGGTGCCGTGGCGCTGCAGCCCATTGCAGGTGGGCGGGCCAGCGGGCGGTTGGGAGGGTGGATTCCGCGCCGGGCGGAGGTAGGGCACAGTGGTTGTTTGTGTGCAAACCGGTGCAGTCGCCTCGAGCTGAGCAAAAGGACACATTGTAGCTGCGGCTTTCCGGAGCCCAACATGTGCAAGCAAGCAGCATCACTCTGCCGCTGGTTGAGCAGCATCTCCCCCACTCACTCGCCACACTTCTGCTTGGCAGGCGGCACAGTCGTCATGCGCATCCCTCTGCGCCTGGCCATCACCGACCAAGTGGATGAGGAGGAGGAGGGAGAGGCGGCGCAGCAGGAACGGGAGCAGCCCTGGAGCGTGCGCCTGGCCGGATGCCTGCTGGCCAAGGCGGCCGAAGGCGATGCCTGCCCCTGGGCCCCATACCTCGCGGTGAGTGACCCCAGCTGCCCTGGCTGGATCCCTGTTGTCACTGGGCCGCTGTGCCGCTGCAGCACTTGCTGTTTAGCACTTGCTGCTGCATTCTGATGTGTGAACCTGGTGGCATTGTGCTGCGGCAGCGGCTTTTGCCATGCATCCTGCCCTGCAAGCCTGATGGCAGTGCAGGGCAGCATGCGTGCCCCGCTGAGACTCCCACTCCCACCATTGCCTACACCCCTGCTCCTGCTGCGTGCTTTGCAGGTGCTGCCACAGCAGGTGCCGTCCCCACTGACTGCCTTCAGCTGGGAGGATGTGCAAGCGCTTGAGGTGGGACTGCTGGATCCGGGAGGCGAGGGCGTCTGCTATTGGCAGTCGCAGGCAGGCAGGCGGTTACGACCATTCCTATTGGGAGTTGGAAGGTTGGGAGGCAGCATTTGGCTCCCCTCTGCCCCTGCCCTCCTACCTCTGACTGCCCTGTTGCTTCATTCCGTTTGCCTGTGCAGTACCAGCCCATGCTACGCCAGCTGGAGCACACCACTTGGCTGGCGACCTCAGCCGGCCAGCAGCCGGGCGGCAGCCGGTTCAGCCGCGAGCGGTGGGACTGGGCACTGTCGGTAAGCAGTGTGCCGTGCTTCGCTGCGCTGAGCTCGGCGTGGCACCACAGCATGCAGCCAGTTGCTGCTTGCTTTCTGTCGCTGCATGCACATGCGGCGTGGCACAAGAGTACCGTCTCTCGACTGAGGCGCACAGTAACGAACCTCGCCTCCACCCCATCCCTGCCTTGCCGGTCCACCCACAAATGTGCGCTGCAGGTGGTGCACTCCCGCACGTTTGGCGCGCCCGGGCCGGCGGGCGGCGTGGGTGTGCGCATGCTGGTGCCGCTGGTTGACATGCTGAACCATGCAGGCAAGTGGAGGCCTTGAAGATTGTTGGTCTTGTAGCTGAGATGATATGGCCGGAGGCTGGTGGTGCTGCTGGTTGACATGCTGAACCATGCAGGCAAGTTCAGCTGACTGGGCTATGCAGCTGGCTGGTTTTTGCGGCTGGCTGGGCATGTCACAGAGACGATGTGGTATTGCATGTGCAAAGCTGCTGGTGTCCCTGGTCGCCTTCGAGCCTTTGGTGGGCAGCCTGTCTCTGTGTCACCCCGTTGGGATTCTCCCTTCACTGCTCCCACGCTGCAGGCGACTACATCTTGAGCCCGCCTGGAGCCAACTCGGCAGAGGGTGGGCCCTCGGTGCAGGCGTTTGAAAACGTCAGGTAGGCCAGTCGCGGTGGGTGAGGGCGCAGTGCATGCCACATTCAGCACGCTGTGCATGGCATGCTCGCTGGGCATGTGGCCTGCAAGCTGGGTACGCGGCATGGCAGCCTGCAACCTTTGGGCTGGCCAACCCAGGCAGCTCCGATGGCAGCGCCAGTATCGCTGTCGACTCAACCGTGCATTGCGCTGCGCACTGGCACCGCAGGTGGGACTTGCGGGCGTCGAGTGGGCCTGAGGGCGAGTGGGCCATGGAGGTGGCTGCCATCCGGGACATTGCCGCCGGGGAGGAGCTGCTGCTGTCGTATGGTGAGCTTGCAAAGCGGTTGCAGCTGGGGTTGACCTTGCAAGTGAGCGCAGCAGGGCAGCTGGGTGCATTGAGCTTGCAACGCGGGCACAGCTGGGCAGCCGGGGGATGATGGCGTCGACAGAGCCGGCAGGCTTATGCGACAGGCCTGCAAGTGATTTGCAGTGAGGAATGCGGTCCATTTGTCCAGCCAGCCAGGATCAAGCACCACCTACTATCGCCGTCGTTGCTTACCTTCAATGCAGGCGAGCGCGGCAACGACGACTTCCTGCTGCACTACGGCTTTGTGCCACCTCGCAACCCGCACGATGACGTCTCGCTGTTCACAGGTGCAGCCTGCCTGCAAATGGTGGGATTGGTTGGGATTGTGCCCAGATGCAGCCTGCCTGCATCTGTGAACGTTTGGGCTGCTGGGCTGGCTGGATACCTTGCTTACCACGGAGGGGTGCATAATCAGCGGCCTTGCCGTATCGCTGCATCGTGTGCTGTAGCAGCGCAGCTGAAGTTTTGGGTGACTTGCTAGCTCATTTTGCAAACGAGTAGATACGCCGTCGACTGGTGGGTGCAGTCAACAGGCGGCTACCAGCCGAGCGGTCACTGTCCTGTCTACCTCCCCACCTTATCTTGGTTGCAGACATCGAGTCGGCCATCGATTGGTGGATGGATGCCTTCCTGCCTCTGGGCGCCCTGCCGCCCCAGCGCCTGCAAGCCGCCATCAATGCTGCCTATACCGCGGCCGAGGAGCAGGACGGGGCGGCGATGGCAGCTGAGCGGGTGCTGGCTGCGGTGCCAGGGGCGGAAGCAGAGGTCATTCGAGCTGAGCTGGCGCGCATCAAGCTGTCGGGTAAGCGCTGGTGGTTGTGGGGCGGTGATCGTGTGAGGGGAGGGATGCGCAGGCATGCATGCTGGGTAGGGAGGTGCAGGGATGAAGTGAGGGGAGGGATGTGCAGGCAGGCATGTGTTTGATTGGATTGCAGGGTCGCCAAGAACAGCCTTGCTGTGTTCATCGGGCAGGCATTGTCCCCTTTGCTGTGCGTGTCCAGCTGTAGAATGCATGTGCAGCACATGTGCTAGCAGCTCGCTACCTGTGCAACCGACCGTGCTGCCTGCCTGAGAATCGACTGTGCATTGTGCCTGTGCGCTCCTGCAGCTGGAGGCATGGTGGACGGCCGCCTGCTGGCGGCATACCGCTCCCTCTACGAAGCGGCAGCCGCCGCGCTGCAGCAGCAGCAGCAGGAGCAGCAGCAGCAGCAAGCCAGCAGTGCGGCACAGCTGGGCGACAGCTGGCCGCAGCATGCGCGGCGGGCGGTTGCGCGGCGTAGCCAAGAAATCCTTGCAGGCATGCGCACCCCGCTGCTACACGACTTGGAGCGGCTTGCTGCCTGGGAAAGGCAGAGCGGCGATGCACCCCACGGCTGGGGCGCCGCACAGGCGCATTACTCTGCTGCTGTTGCGGCTTACGAGGCGCGGTGCGGCAGCCTGGTGGGGGCAGCTGCGGCAGCTGGTGCAGGCACTGCTGGCACTGGTGCAGAAGCAGCCCCAGTGGCTAGCAGCAGCGGAGAGCCGCTTTTGGATGCAGGGGCGGCAGCCGGGCAAGATGCAGCTCTGGCGGCCCTGCTGCTGCAGCAGGCGCGGCAGGCGCAGCAGCAGCAGCAGCAGCAGCAGCATGGTGCGGCAGCCAGCAGTGCCGTGCAGCAGGGAGCGAGCGGCGGCAGTGGGAGCATGCTGCCCGTGATTTATCGTGCCTACAAGAAGCTGATCCTGATCGATGCCGTCTTGCTGGCTGATTGAACCCTGCAAACTTTGAAGCATTGTAACATTGCACCCGCCCCAGGCTGCTTGCACATCCAGCCACTGGCTCCTTTTTCTGAAGATTCCACTACTTAATTACAGCGCAAAGGGGATGGAGGGGGGATGGACAGATGGGGAGGGGGGATCAGGGGCGGG